>Ga0209624_10002619_pt1 | contig 13198 bp, 13 predicted proteins | sample JacPinW_OM2H0_O1_FD_188565 | JGI IMG/M metagenome (GOLD analysis project Ga0209624, IMG submission 188565) | Forest soil microbial communities from Algoma, Ontario, Canada - Jack Pine, Ontario site 1_JW_OM2H0_O1 (SPAdes) (version 2) | ecosystem: Environmental > Terrestrial > Soil > Boreal...
TATCCGCCCAGATCCTCGTCGCCTTTATTAAATCCCCACGGGATGGAGAGGCTGGCGATGATGCCGCCCAGAAAATCCTTGGACTCGTGCGTGCGCAAGACAGCTGTCGAAGCACGATAAAGATCATTCTCGCGTTTCGGTTCGTCGAGTCGGAGCAGAGTGTCCTGCCAGTTCCTCCAGTGGAAAACATAATGCCGGCGAAGCTCGCCGTAGTCTTCGAGCAGGCTGGAGCGCACCTGCTGGCCCGCCTCAGTCCATCTCGCGCCGAAGCCCAGGGCGAGCACGAATTCTCCGGCGCAGGTGGTGAGATCAAGCTCTCCTGTGCAGGCGAGGTTGCCATTTTCTGCGCGCTGGTATTCCCACTCCATCTGGAAATGAGCCGAGAGGTCCTGCCATCCGTCGGAAGCGCCCACGAATCCGACGGACATCTTCTTCCAGGGCACCGAGCAGCCCAGAGCCAAAGCCGTACTGTCGTGCTCCGCAAAGAACAGCGGCAGGCCTTTATAATCGCCGACCCAACCGGTGTTGTCGTAACCGCAGTTGGCGAGGTGGGGCGAGAGCAGCGCATAAAGGTGATAGTCGGACAGTTGTCCCTGCAGCGGTTCGAAGCGGACTTTCTGGAGCACGACGTTGCGATAAGGATCGGTGAAAATTTCCTTGTAGATGCGATAGTGGCCGCCGATTTCGGAGTTGATCAGTTCAAAAGCCGGAACGCCGGGTTCGAAAGGACGGTTCTCAAAGGTACAGTTGCGCTTTTCTTCAGAAAAATAGGATCGGCCATCGGTGACCAGGAACCCGAGGTCGCGAGTGCAGGCCTGGTCCACCCGAGGAAAGTACACTTCATTCAAAATGCCGTGACTGAGCGTGAACCATACCTTGCTGTGCTGGTTCAGCGCCGTGCCAGCGCCGGTTTTGGCGCTCGAGGTCCAGCGGGGCGGAATGCCTGGCCAGCCGGGAGCGTAGCGCGTGGAGGAATCGCTCATGAGGTTCTTGCCAGAAGCGTTGTGAGTCCTCGGTAATGGTAGCAGCCCTTTGGCCTGGTTTGGGCTGCGTGCGGCGGCGGCTGATTCCGCTGTGGGTACCGGGCTTGTTCATCAGAAATTCACTCGTTTGTAACCATCCTGTAATATTGCGCCGATAGAACCGAGGATATCGATCCTTAGGAGGATTCATCGAGCGATGCGCAAACTCACCCTGCTTTTGTTGTGCGCCTTTGTAACCTTGCCGGCAGTGGGACAGACCACGCTGAACGGAGCGGGCGCCACGTTCCCGAATCCCATTTACTCGAAATGGTTCAGCGAATACCACAAACTGCACCCCGATATTCAAATGAACTACCAATCGCTTGGAAGCGGCGCCGGAATCCACCAAGTAACGGAAGGCACGGTTGATTTCGGGGCGAGCGATATGCCTATGACGGACGGTCAGCTGGCGGAAGCTCAAACCAAGCGGAACACCAGAATTCTCAACATTCCCACGGTACTGGGAGCAGTCGTGCCGGCTTACAACATTCCCGGGGTGAGCGCGGAGGTTAAGTTTACCCCCGATGCCTTGGCAGGAATCTTCATGGGCACGATAACGAAGTGGAATGATAAAGCCATCACCAGCGTAAATCCGGGCGTCACCTTTCCCGACAAGCCCATCGTCGTGGTTCACCGTTCCGACGGCAGCGGAACCACTTTCATCTGGACCGACTACCTGTCGAAGGTCAGCGCGGATTGGAAGAGCAAGGTGGGCAGCAACACCTCCGTGCAGTGGCCCATCGGATTGGGCGGAAAGGGCAACGAAGGGGTCGCGGGATCGATTCGACAGTTGTCGGGGGCAATCGGCTACATCGAATTGATTTACGCCGTGCAGAATAACATCGAGTACGGCAGCGTCCGCAATTCTGCGGGCGTCTTTGCGAAGGCGTCGCTGCAGGGAGTGACAGCTGCTGCTGCGTCTGCTCCGAAGATGCCGGCGGATTTTCGGGTCTCCATCACCGACGCGCCGGGCAAGGACGCATATCCGATTTCAAGTTTCACCTGGCTGTTGATTCCCGAGCAGTCGAAAGACGCGGCGAAAGGTAAAATTCTGGCTGATTTTCTGAACTGGATGGCGACAGACGGTCAGAAGATGACCGCCGCTCTTTCCTATGCGCCGTTGCCGGATGGCGTTGTCCAAAAGGAGAAAGAGGCAATCAAGCTGGTCAAGTAGGCCTCCTAAACGAAATTGTGTCAATTCGGGTTTCGAGATTGCTAGCGGCGCATCGGGCGGCGAAAATAATATGGTTCCGATGCGCCCGATTTCTTTTGCAGGATCCTCACTTATCTTCCTTGATTCGCCGTTCTGCCTCCTTCAAGGCGGATGTTTTATACTAGATCGTGGTGAAGCGGTTTCCCGTCGGCAACAAAAGATCGCACGAATGAATTCGTAAAGCCCTCGCAAATGGCTCGTCTTTCGCTGGAAAATCCTGCGTATTATCTCAACCGCGACACCTCGTGGCTCGCGTTCAACCGGCGTGTGCTCGAAGAAGCTCAGGATGAAGGGAACCCACTTCTAGAGCGCCTGAAGTTTCTGGCGATCTCCGCCAGTAATCTGGATGAGTTTTTCGAGATTCGAGTCGCGGCCATGGTGCAACAGATCGAGGACGGCTACAACGAGGCCGGTCCCGATGGTTTGACGCTGACCGAGAAGCGCGACATTCTCGCGCGTGCCAGTCACAAGTTCGTCGATGACCAGTACGAGTGCTGGAATGCGCTGCGCCCCGCTCTGGCCGAGCATGGCATTCGCGTGCTGAGCCTGCACCAGCTGGACGCCGAGGCCCGGCGGTTCGTCGACCAATACTGCGAGAAGGAACTGGATCCTCTGCTCACGCCGGTGACCGTCGATCCCACGCATCCCTTTCCGCGAGTGATCAACAAGGCCCTGTGCCTTGGGTTTCTCTTGCGCCGCCGGCGGCGCTCCGCGCTCACTTACACGGGCGTGGTTTCCGTGCCTCGGGCATTGCCGCGGCTCGTCCGGCTGCCGTCCGATACGACGACCGACTTCATTTTCCTGGCCGACCTGGTCGCCCACCACGCCCAAAACATGTATCACGGCTACGACATCGTTTCCTCGGCTCCCTTCCGCGTAACCCGTAACAGCAATCTTTATCTGCAAGAAGAAGAAGCCCGGAATCTTCTCGAATCGGTGCGAGCGGAGTTGCACAACCGGCGCAAGGGGGATGCGGTTCGCATGGAAATCGAGGCCGACGCTGATCCCGAAATCATCGAGCGGCTGCGGACCGTGTTCGAGCTCGATCCCTGGCAGGTGTTTCCGGTGAACGGCCCGGTAAATCTTTCGCGGCTGTTTAACGTTTACGAGCAGACCCCACGCCCGGATCTCAAGTATCGGGCGTTTGCCCCCCGCGAGTTGCGGCTTACCGCTAAATCGCAGAATCTTTTTGAGGAGTTGCGACGGCATGACGTGCTGTTGCACCATCCCTTCGACTCCTACGACGCGGTGGTGTCGTTCATCGAGTCGGCAGCGGAAGATGAGCACGTACTTTCGATCAAGCAGACGCTCTACCGCACCAGCGAGCACTCCCTGATTGTGCCTTCGCTCATGGATGCGGCCTCGCGCAAGGAAGTCACTGCGGTGGTCGAGTTGAAGGCGCGCTTCGACGAAGCTCACAACATTCGCTGGGCGCGCGAAATGGAAGACGCGGGAGTGCAGGTCTTTCACGGGCTTGTGGGTCTGAAGACACACTGCAAACTTTCGCTGCTGGTGCGCCGCGATCCTGACGGTGTGCGCAGTTACGCCCACATTGGAACCGGCAACTACAACGCGGCTACGGCGCGAATTTATACCGATCTGAGCCTGTTAACGGCGAATCCGGAGATCACTCGCGCCGTGCACGACGTGTTCAGTTTTCTAACTGCTTATGCCGAGAACCCCAGCTATGATCCACTGCTGGTGGCTCCGCTTGACCTCGCGGAAAAGGTGATCGCCCTCATCGATCGCGAGGCGGAGCACGCGCGCCTGGGGCGTCCGGCAAGGATCATTGCCAAGATGAACGCCTTGCTCGACAAAAACGTGGTGCAAGCGTTGTATCGGGCTTCTCAAGCCGGGGTGGAGATTGATCTGATTGTGCGGGGCATTTGCGCCTTGCGGCCGGGCGTGCGGGGCGTGAGTGACCGGATCCGGGTGCGCAGTATTGTGGGGCGCTTCCTGGAGCACAGCCGGATTTACTATTTCGGCAACGGAGGCGAGGAAGAAATCTACATCGGGAGCGCCGACTGGATGCCGCGCAATCTCTATGAGCGAGTCGAAGTTCTGGTGCCATTGCGCGACGAATTCCTGCGGGAGCGCGTGCATCGCGAAATTCTCGACGCCTATCTGGCTGATAATCGCAAGGCCCGCGTCTTGTTGCGCGATGCCACTTACATTCGGGCATGGCAACCTGTACACGGCAAACGCAATCGCAAACCACCGACCGGCGCAGCCGCTTTCAGTGCACAGGATTTCCTGATCGGCGTCGCGGAAGGCAGGCAGACGGCGGACTTTGCAATCCCTCAGCCTCCGGCGCTAAAACGCAAAGCTCCCGCCGGAAGAGTACGATGATTGTGGGCAGCCTCATGACCGTCGCAATCGTTTTGGACCCTGGGTATTCCGGGCTGGAGCAATTGGCGGAAGAAATGCCAATCTGGGCGGTCGATACCGTATCTCACAGGGCTACCGCCGAGCGGTTGTGGAAGCTGCGAGGGATGGCTGACGCATTCCAAGGCGTAACGCTCTTCAAAGTGAAGGACGAGCGTGATGCTGAAGGCAACTTCGTTAACATCATTGCGGAAGTTGACTTGCACCACGGTGTTTACTCATCCGGGTCAAAAATTGCAACGCTGAGAGTAATTGGAACGCCACCGTCGAATCGACTTCAGGAAGAGTTAAGCACTTACGGCTTCCTAACCCTCGAAACGACGTCGGACGGGTTTCTAGCTCGAACGCAATAAACAAAAATCAAGATAGCCCGATAACTCTCGATGATCATTTATTTCCTGCGTCACGCCAGCGCCGGCGAACCCCTGGCTAATCCGAAGAAGGACGAGAAACGCGCGCTCGACAAGGATGGCATCGAGCAGTGCGGCTACGTGGGTCGCGCCCTGGCCGCCATTGAGGCCCAGGTGGATTGCATTATTTCCAGCCCGCTCAAGCGCGCCACCCAAACTGCTTCGCTGGTAGGAAACGAAATGGGTTACGAAGGCAAGCTGCAGGTCGAGGCGGCGCTGCGTCCCGGGGCGACCTTCGCCGACTTCCGCCGCCTGCTGGAAAAATACGCGCGCCAGGAATCGATCATGGTGGTGGGACACAATCCCAACCTTAGCCAGTTCCTCGGCACGGTGATCAGCGAGTCGGGTTGCGAAGCTTCGGTGGAGCTGAAGAAGGGAGCTGTGGCCCGAGTCGACATGCGGCGCAGTTCTGGCACTCTGATGTGGTGTTTAACGCCGAAAGCTTTGCGCACTCTCTACACTGCGGCGGTCGAGAGTTCGCGTCCGAACACTTCGCGGAAATAAGCGCAGTCCTTCTCGATTGCCCAGAGTTCCAGGTCTACTCCCATACGACGGCGGGGAACCAGCGTCAGGCGTATCTCCGCGGCATGCTGGCTGACGCGCACTTTCTGCACGGCGCGGCTGCGGCCGAGGTTGAGGGCGCGCGCCAAGCGCAGCAGCAGAATGGCCTTCTGCACTCCGACGCGGTCCGCGGGGTCAAGCGCCTTCATCGGGGCCTCTTCCGAAGCGGGGCGCGACTTTCCGAGATAGCGCGCAATGGCCGCGATAATCCGGCGTTGCTGCGGTGTGTAACCCAGAATCTCAGAGTTCGCAATGATGTAATAGGTGTGCCGGTGATGGCCGTTGCGGTTCACGTAGTCTCCCACTTCGTAAAGCATGGCCGCTGCCGATAGCCACTCGCGGAATTCCGGCGCCAGCCCGTGTACCGAACGCAACGCCGAGAACAAAAACATGGCGGAGTCGCGCACATCGAGCGCGTGCTTCATGTCGACGTGATAGTGATCGACCGCGCGGGTGATCGACTCCCAGCGTTCTGATTCAATCTGTCTTCCTGAGCGCGTGCTGTGGTCGTGCTCGGCCGCCATTTGCGCGAGTAGCCCGTCGCGCAGGCCCAGCGGCGAATAGCGGAAACTCTTGAGGTGGCAGCGATCGAGCAATTCGTGGTAGACGATTGCGCCGGCCACAATGATTTCCGCGCGTCGCGGACCGATGCCTTCAATCTGCTGCCGTTCGTCGACGGGCAAGCGAGCCAGTTGCTTGGCAATTCGCGTCATCTCCGCACGGGATACGACCCAGCGTTGGCGACTCATGTTCTTCCGCAGGTGGCTTGCGGCGGCGGCCAGTGCCGCGGCGGTTCCCGACGTGGCAATTACATTCTTAACTTTTGCAGCCACTACGCGCGATGCGATGCGGTTCACTTCGCGCGCCACGAACCCCTGCAGCCGTTTCAGTTCGCCCTTGCGCGGCGGATCGTGGCTCAGGAACTCATCGGTAAGGCGGACTGCGCCCAAGGGCAAACTCACCATGTCGCGGATGTGCCCGCGCCCGGAAACCGTCAGTTCGCAGCTTCCGCCTCCCAGGTCCACCATTAACGCGGGCGAGCTGTCGACGCGGAGGTTGGAGACCAGTCCCAAATGAATCAGGCGAGCTTCTTCTAGTCCGGAAATGATTTCGACCTTCCAGCCGGTCGCAGACCGCACCCACTCCAGAAAGGCCTGCGAATTGCGGGCATCTCGAAGAGCGCTGGTGGCGACTACGCGCACTGGGTCGGTGACTACTTGTTGTGTGGCGCGGTGAAAACGGCGCAAGACCTTCACTGTCTCGGCCATCGATTCTGGAGTAAGAAAGCCGGAACGAAATACGCCTTCGCCCAGCCGCGTAACCTCGCGGTCTTCGTGGATGGAGCGAAGGCGGCCACGCGTGAGGCGTGCGATCTTCAGCCGAACGGAGTTGGACCCGATATCAACGGCGGCAAAGGTCGGCATGAGGCAAGGCCAACAGTTTACATGCCAAATGTCGCTCGGTCATCCGAGCCGTTCATCAGAAAGTTCATCAGAACTTAGGTCCGCGTCTCGAGGTCTGGCAGCTCGCTTTCGTTGGCTGCCGACGAGCCGCCGCATCGGACTTGACCGCGACCCAGCCGGATCGCCATCACATTGATACCGATCGAGGCGCCGAAGAGCAGTCCACGCAATCCGTCACTTGCGTCCTTCCAAAAGCTGGTTGTGGGGTGAAAAAGATACGGCCAAAGGATGCCCACTACCAGGCACATCGAGGCGACGGGGATCCAGGCTACGGGTTTATTCATTCGATTTCCAATGCGCATTCTTGTTCCTCCATTTCCATCAATCGGTTATGCGATACCAGGTCAGTACGGTCAACTTGACGCCGACAATGGTCACAACGACTGCAAAAAGGTCCCAACTCCAGACATGGTTGATGTAAAAGCGATAGGCGAAAAGACAAATAGCCGTGACACCGCCGATTATCCCGGCGAGACTCGTGGACTTGAGGCGATGGTTCAGGAAGCGCTCATCGATCAACGTACCGACGATGGGAATTTTCATTGTTTGCTCTCCAGCCTAAAAATCTGATCGATAGAACAACCGAAAACTCGTGCAAATGTCAGCGCCAGCGGCAGGCTCGGCACGTAACGATCGCGCTCAATCGAGTTGATGCTCTGGCGTGATACCCCCACCGCTTGAGCGAGTTGCTCCTGTGTCCATCCGCGGGCGCTGCGAAGCTCTTTGACTCGGTTCAGGATCTCAGGCATGCAGTGTAAAGCTAACTTTCCATACTATAGGTCGGGTTGCCGTTAATGTCAAGTCGGCTTGTCATTTGGTTGGTTTTTCCTCTGAAATGAGTAACTTACACGGCTGAACCGGCGCCATCAGGCCGCTGAGCTTGCGGGGCGGATTGACTTCGCTTTCGCTCGAGCGGGAGCGTGCGGAGCGTGTTCGAGGGCAGGGGCAGCGACCAGATTTGTTCGCAGGGGCAAGAGCAGAGAAACCGCATGGCGAAACTTTGCTCCGGTCACGTTGTGCAGTTCCGCCACCAGGGACGACTCGCGCACCTCGCCGAGATGCTCCGTGGCGGTTTGCGTCAAAGTGAGCCAGTCGTGCCAATCTCCCAGCGCATCCTGGATGCGCTTGAGCCCGGCGATGAACTGTTCCGCTTCGCGGGACGGCTCGGCGAACTCGGCCGCGTAGCGCGCTCGCTTGCTTAAGATGCGATATTGGTGCAGGAGCGCCTCGGTGACCGGCGCGTCGCCGCGGCCGATCCCTTCCAGCATCCCTCGGGCCACTGCCAATGGATCCCGGCTTGCTTCCGGTTTGAGGTTCTTCCCGGCGCGTTTCAGTCGCTTGCGAATTTCGCGGACACCGTCTTCGTCGACCGCCTTTTTCAGTTTCTTTTCCTGCTGCGCCCGCAGTTCGATCAGACGGTTCACCAGCTGCGTCTTGCGCCGCGGTTCCTGCGGGATCTTCACACTGCGTAGCGCGGCCAATTGCACGTCCAGATCGCGTACCTTGCCGGCACGCTTGCGGATTCGACCCAGCAGCTTCAGAAGTTTCCGCTGGTTGCGGTCCGGCTTGGCAGAGAACTCGCCCAGCAGGATCTGAAGGCGGCGCGTGCCGGTGCGAAAACGGTGGACGTTCTCCGCCCGTGGTTTCGAGGAAAGCTTGGCCAAATCCTGCTCAAGCTTCTGAAAAACAACACGGCAGCGCTTTGGCGCGATCGGCATAACGAGAACAGAGAATCGAACCGGGAGATGAAAATACAGGCTTACCCGCGAAAAGGCAACCCTGAAAAACCCGGTCATTTTAACATCCTGTTAATAGGATTCTGCTACCCTGAGCCACGAATGTTCTTTTCCGCCTTACCTCGGCCTGATATGCCGGTTCCGCAACCTGTTGAAGCGACGAAGGTTAGTGACCTCCATCCCGGTGGCCGCGGGCGGAACGAGCCTTTTCTTCGCGGGGTACCAGGGGAAACCGGCGACCGGATTTTCAAGGTCGCGATGCTGCTGTGTGGCGTGGCCGTGCTGGCAACGCTCGGACTGATTGTCTACGAATTGGTGCTGCGTTCCGGTCCTTCCTGGCATGCCTTTGGATTTAAGTTCTTCGCGGGTCACGATTGGGATCCGGTGAGCGAGCAATTCGGCGCGATGCCGTTCATCTACGGAACCCTGGTTTCTTCGTTGCTCGCGTTGCTCATTGCCGTGCCATTATCGATTGGCGTTGCCGTCTTCACCACTGAGATGTGTCCCCAGGCGCTGCGGGGACCGCTGTCATTCTTTGTCGAGTTGCTGGCCGCGATTCCCAGCGTGGTGTATGGGTTGTGGGCGATCTTTATCCTGGTTCCGCTTCTCAGCAGCTATGTCGAGCCATTTCTGTCCCGCACGTTGGGCTGGACCGGTTTCTTTGAAGGTCCGCCGTACGGGATCAGCATGCTGGCGGCGGGAATTATCCTGGCCATCATGATCATCCCGATCATTTCTTCGATCACGCGCGAAGTGCTGATGGTGGTTCCGCAGCACCAGCGGGAGGCCGCTCTCGCTCTCGGCGCCACACGCTGGGAAATGATTCGTGTTGGGGTGCTGCGCAACGCGCGTGCCGGCATCATGGGCGGCATCATCCTTGGTTTAGGCCGGGCCCTGGGAGAAACCATGGCCGTGACCATGGTGATCGGCAACCGGCCGGAGATTGCGAAGTCGTTGTTCGCGCCAGGCTACACCATGGCCAGCGTGCTAGCGAATGAGTTCAGCGAAGCCACCGGCGACGTCTACCTGTCGGCCCTGATCGAGATTGGCCTGGCCTTGTTCCTGGTCACGATTGTGGTAAACGCGCTTGCGAGATTGCTGGTCTGGACGGTCACCCGCGGCCAGCCTTCGAGGGCGAATGCCTGAGGCCACTCATACTTCCGCGCTGCACGCCGTTCGGCCCATCGCTTTGCGCCGCCGCATCACCGACCATGTCATGACGGGAGCGGCCGTGCTGACGGTCATCCTGGTGCTGGTGCCGCTGTTCGCGATCTTTGCTTATCTGGTTTATCGCGGCGTCGGGTCGATCAACTGGGCCTTCCTCACGCAGACTCCGAAGCCGGTAGGCGAAGCCGGCGGCGGAATGGCCAATGCGATCGTGGGCTCGGCCTTCATCCTCGCCCTGGCCAGCATTCTGGGCGTACCGGTGGGCGTGGGCGCAGGCATCTACCTTGCCGAATATGGTCGCAACCGTTTCGGGGACGTCATTCGCTTCACCGCGGACGTGCTGAACGGCGTGCCATCCATCGTGATCGGCATCGTGGCTTACTCCATCGTGGTTCTCAGCCAGAAGCACTTCTCCGCACTGGCAGGAGGAGTGGCGCTGGCGATCATGATGATTCCCACCATCACGCGCACCACTGAAGAAATGCTGCTGCTGGTGCCGCAGGCTTTGCGGGAGGCGGCGTATGGGCTGGGCATTCCCCGCTGGCGGACCACGCTCTCGATCACGTTGCGCACCGCAACTTCCGGCGTAATTACGGGAATTATGCTGGCCTTTGCCCGGGTTGCTGGCGAAACCGCACCACTGCTGTTTACGGCGTTCGGAAATCAGTTCTGGAATCTGAAGGTGAACGAGCCCACTGCCGCGCTGCCCCTGCAAATATTCACCTACGCGATTTCTCCCTACGACGAGTGGCACCGACAGGCGTGGGCGGGAGCGCTTGTGCTCATCATTCTCATCGTCACCGCGGTCGCGGCCGTGCGCTTCGCCGTACGCCGTGGTACCTTCGGAGCGGCATAGTCTATGGGCGTTGGAATCCAGGTCGAAAACCTGAATGCCTGGTACGGCAAGACTCAGGCGTTATACGACATCCAGTTGACGGTCGCGGCCAACCATGCCACGGCGCTGATTGGACCCTCGGGCTGTGGCAAGTCGACGTTCATCCGCTGTCTGAACCGGATGCACGAGACCATCCCCGAAGCGCGAGTGACAGGCAGTGTGCACATCGGAGAGATCAACGCCTACAACGGCACTTCGGCGACCCAGCTTCGGCGCCGGGTTGGGATGGTCTTTCAAAAAGCGAATCCCTTTCCGACCATGTCGATCTACGACAACGTCGCTTCCGGGCTGAAGCTGAATGGTTTTCACGATCGCGGCAAACTCGACGAGATCGTACACCGGTCGCTCGACTCCGCCGCGCTATGGGACGAAGTCAAAGACCAGGTTCATAAGAAGTCGGGCGCCAGCCTTTCTGGAGGCCAGCAGCAACGGCTCTGCATTGCCCGCGCTCTGGCGGTAGAGCCCGAAGTCCTGCTGATGGATGAGCCTTGCTCCGCGCTCGATCCCATCTCGACCGGTAAGATTGAGGAGTTGATCTTTCAGCTCAAGGAGCGGTATACCATCGTAATTGTGACCCACAACATGCAGCAGGCGGCGCGGGTCGCAGAGTTTACGGGATTCTTTCTTCTCGGCCGGATGATTGAGTTTGATAAGACGGAAAAAATCTTTACCAAGCCGTCCGATAAGAAGACCGAAGACTACATCACGGGAAGATTTGGATAAAGCAGTTTCGGATAAAGCAGCTTTGAAGTAAGGAAGGTTCGGATAATGCGCACGCGTTTTCAACAAGGGCTCGACGATCTACGCCAGCGGTTGCTCCGCATGGGCGGGCTGGCGGAACAGGCGGTGGATCGCGCTCGACAGGCCTACATCGATCGCGATCTCGCCCGCTGCCAGATGGTTCTCGAAGGCGAGAGCCTCATCAACACTGCGGAGCGCGAGATCGACGAAGCCGCTTTCGACCTGCTCGCGATGCAGCAGCCCATGGCGGTCGATCTCCGCTTTATCCTCGCTGTAACCAAGATCAATTCTGACCTGGAGCGAGTAGGCGACCAGGCCGTCAACATCGCCGAGCGGGTGATGGACATGGTGGAGTTGCCCGCGGCGGACTTGCCCGTCGATATCGGCCGCATGGGCGCAGCCGTAAGCGCCATGGTACGCCGGGCGTTGGAATCGTTTATCGAAGGCAAGGCAGAACTCGCCCAGGCCGTGCTTGAAATGGATAGTGTGGTCGACCGCATGAAGGACGATGCCTTCATCCAGTTGGTGAAGACGATGAACCAGCGTCCGGAAGTAGTAAGGCAAGCCCTCGACGCGCTGCTGGTGGCACGAAATCTCGAACGCGTCGCAGATCACGCCACCAACATCGCCGAGGATGTGATCTTCTGGGTGCAAGGCGCGGACGTTCGCCACAATGCGAGTACGGAGGAGCATTCCGAACACGCGCTCGGTCACGAGGCGCCTACCCGCGCTTCCGGGGTTTAAGAATCTCAGGTAGCCCTGTCATCCTGAGCGGAGCGAAGGATCTCTGCAATCTGCTCAGGTTTCTATGGCGGCGGATTTCTTGCATGGGACGCGATCCGCGCGGGTCATGTGTTTTGACCGCAGTGTCCTACCTGAATTACGCTCATCCTTCTTCATTTTGTCGCAGACTAAATTCCGCGGAGGTTCCGTGATTCGATTCTCCCGCATCATTCTTTTGGCGGCGTTTCTCGGCTTACAGATTGCCGTTCTGCTCGCGCAGGAACAGCCGGCGGCCTCTTCGATCTCGCTGCCCACCAGCAAGACATTGACCATTCCCGCTCCTGGCCGAATCGGAGCCACCAACAGCTTTCCCGCCACCATCGTGATCAGCCCGGATGGTCGCTACGCCGCGCTCTTGAACAACGGCTATGGCACGCAGGAAACCATGGCCATGCAGTCGATCGCGGTGCTCGATCTAAAGACCAATCAGATCACCGAATATCCTGACAAGCGTTTCGGAGAAGATGTGCACCAGAGCTATTTCCTCGGCATGGTCTTCGGCTCCGATGGCAAGCATCTATACGCGTCGGTTGGCTCGATCACCGACCCCACTGGAGAGAAGCCGGGAGATACTGGCAACGGAATCGCAGTCTACAGCTTCACAAATGGCAAGGTCGCTCCCGAACGATTCATCGCCATCGAGCCGCAATTGCTCGCCGCGGGGAAGAAAGTCGCAATCGGTTTGCAGAAGACGCTGTCGGGAACTGCAATCTCCTATCCTGCCGGGTTGGCGCTGGTTTCCTCCAGGGGACGAGACCGCCTCCTTGTAGCCAACAATCTTTCCGACAACGTCGCGCTGCTCGACGTCGCGAGCGGCAAAGT
>Ga0209624_10002620_pt1 | contig 13197 bp, 10 predicted proteins | sample JacPinW_OM2H0_O1_FD_188565 | JGI IMG/M metagenome (GOLD analysis project Ga0209624, IMG submission 188565) | Forest soil microbial communities from Algoma, Ontario, Canada - Jack Pine, Ontario site 1_JW_OM2H0_O1 (SPAdes) (version 2) | ecosystem: Environmental > Terrestrial > Soil > Boreal...
TCGTTCCATTTGTCGGAGAAATATTTTCGCAGCTGAACGCGGCTGTGAATACGCGGATTCTCGCTGAAATCCGTGACGGCGAAGTTACGGGCGTTACCGGGGGCGAGTTGCTGGAGTTGATCCGCAAAGCCAGAACTTTTGTTGCTTCCAAAGGGCTGCCGAAAGGCGAACGGTGCGGGTTGCTCGCGGCAAACAGCATTCGCTGGGTGGCAATGGATCTGGCGCTTATGGCAGAAGGGCTGATTGTCGTGCCCATGTATTCGCGACAGGCTCCGGCGGAGTTGGTCACGATGATGAAGGATTGCACGCCGGCTCTGGTGTGTTGTGGCGACGTGGAGTTGCGGGATGCGATTGCGCAGAATTGGGCGGACGCTCCGCCGCAATTCTTATTTGATGAGATTTTTGCCGGCGTTGACGGGGTGCAATTGGAACGGCCGCAGGTGGGGAAGGACAGTCCGGTAACCATCATCTATACGTCGGGGACTTCGGGGGAAGCCAAGGGCGTGGTGCTGACGGCGGCTAATGTGAGCTTCATGCTGGACCGGACAGCGGAGCGGTTGGAACAGTTGATGTCAGGTCCATCGTCGCACGTGAGAGGACAGGATCGGATATTCCATTACTTGCCATTCACTTTTGCGGCGTCGTGGATTGCTTTGTTGACGTTTCTGAAGCGGCGGAGCCTGGTTACGATCAACATGGACCTGACGAACATCGCGAATGACATGCGCTTGGTGGCTCCGGATTATTTTCTCAATGTCCCGCAGTTGCTGGAGCGCATGCGGCGGGCCGTGGATGAACAATTGTGGCAGACGGGGGGAGTGGCGCAGGGGATTTATTCGCGGGCGAAAGGCGCGTGGGCGCGGCGACAGGATGGGCACGCGAAGGCTGGGGATGCGATGTGGCTAGGGCTGGCGAACGCGCTGGTGTTTCCGGCGATCCGGAAGAAGATGATCGGCAGGAATTTGAAGGCGCTGATTTGTGGTTCTGCGCCGCTGAGCGCGGAGACGCAACTTTATTTCATGATGCTGGGAATTCGCGTGCTGCAGGTTTACGGACTGACGGAAACGACGGCGATCTGCACGATGGATGATCCGAACCACGTTGAAGTGGGGCGTGTGGGGCCGGCGATTCCAGGCATGGAGATGAGGTTGGGAGAACATGACGAGATACTGGTACGAGGGCCTAACGTTTTTCCGGGCTACTGGAAACGGCCCGAACAAACAGCCGAGGCTTTGCGCGACGAATGGTTTCATACCGGCGATCAGGGTGAGGTGAATGCTGCTGGGAACTGGCGGATTGCGGGGCGGATCAAGAACCTGATCGTGCTGGGATCGGGGCACAAGATTTCGCCGGAGCCGATTGAGATTGCAATTGCGAAGAGCTTGCCAGAAGCGCAACAGGTGGTAGTGGTGGGGAATGGACATGGATATTTGTCGGCGATTGTGACCGGGAAGGTAGCGGCTGAGCATGTGCAATCGGCTCTGGATGTGGTCAATCCCGAGTTGCCGCATTACAAGCAGGTGCGGGCGTTTTTTGTGCGCGGCGAAGCGTTCTCGATTGAGAGCGGAATGTTGACCGTGAATGGGAAGCTGAAGCGGGACGTGATCGCAGCCCGGATGAAGGATGAGATTGAAGGGATGTACCGGGTGAAGCAAGCGGTATAGTGTGGGCTTGTGCGCTGGGAATCATGAACAACATCAAGGTGCAAGGAGGAACGTCGAAGGCGAAACTCGCGAGCCCGGGCAGTCCGCAGGCGTTGTCGTGGTCGCTTCGCGATGGTGTCATCGAGTTGGCGCTGCATCGAGAACCTTGTAACGAGTTGGGATCGGCGTCGCTGGAGGAGTTGGAGAGCTTTGCAGCTGTTTTGGACGATCTGCAGGTGGAAGCGCATGCGCTCATTGTCTACAGTGAGATGAAGCCGGGGTTTTGCGCGGGAGCGGATTTGCGGGAACTTTACCAGCGGTCGCAGACGATGGAGATATCCGAGGCTGTGGCCGGGGTGCGGGATTTTCTGGAGCGGATTCACCGGGTGTTGAATCTGATTGATGGTTCGCCTCTGACGACGATCGCGGCGGTGCATGGGGTGACGTTTGGAGGAGGATTCGAAGTCGCGCTGGCTTGCGATTTGATTATTGCGGACAAGATGGCGCGGTTTTGCTTTCCGGAGTTGCGGCTGGGATTGATTCCTGGATTCGGCGGGATTCCGCGACTGAAGCGGGATTTAGGGAATGCTGTCGTACGGGATCTGTTACTTACCGGACGCAGTATCAATGCGACTAAAGCCCAGCAGATCGGACTGGTGAGCCAGGTGGTGGGTGAAGGCGAGGCGCTGCGAGCGGCGCGTGCTACGGCGGCGCAGTTGGGGAAGTTTGATCGCGGGACGGCGGCGGCGGCGAAGAAGTTCATCAAGCCGATTCCGCATGAGGAGTTGCGGCGGGAGATCGATTTATTTTGTGAGTTGTTTGCCCGTCCTGCAGTGCAGTCGGGGTTGAAGAAGTTTGTGGAAAGCACAGATGCGCAGCCTTATTTGCCGTAGCGTTTCACAGAATGGCGGGTGCCGAGGAGATGGAGATCCTTCGCTTCGCTCAGGATGACAAAGCATATTTATGAAGACAAACATATTTTATGAAGACTGCTGAAGAGACGCTTGACGAAATTCTTAGGCTGGCGGCGGCGCATTTTAAGGTGCCGCGGGAGGAGCTGCGTCCCGATGACGACTTTTTCAAGACACTGGGGATTGACAGCTTGCAGACGCTTGATCTGCTGACCAAGTTGGAGAATCATTTTCGGGTGGAGCTTCCGGATTATGAGCTCCAGGGAGTGTCAGACTTTCGGACACTGGCGGGAAAGATTCAGGCGCGGCTCTAAAGCCAACCCACGGAGATACTGAGTCGCGGAGAAAATCGATCTAGTCTTTATGTCCTCGAGCTTCGGCTTTGCTATCAACTTGCAGGAAGCTAATTCATTAACAAGGTTTTCTCCGTGGCTCTGTGCCTCTGTGGTGAAATGATTCCTTAATGCTTGACCTCCAAAAATATAGCTGTCTGGGCGCGGCATTGCGCGATGCGATGGAGCGCTTTGGGGGCGAGACCTGCCTGATTGAAGCCGATCGCGATCGGGAAAAGGTGCGGCTTACCTATTCTGATTTCAAGGAAATCAGTATGCCTCTGGCGCGGGCGCTAGAGGATGCGGAGTTCGATGCCGGGGATCGTGCGGCGATTTTGATGACGAATCAGTCGAAGTGGCTGATTTCGGCTTATGCGGTTTTTTACAGCGGGGGGGTGCTCGTCCCTCTCGATTACAAGCTCGCGGCGAGCGAGCAACTGCAGCTGCTTGAGCACTCGAAGGCCAAGGTACTGGTGGTGGAATATTACCTTTGGCGGGCGATCATGCAGGCGCCGGAATTTCAAAGCATCAAGACCAAGCTAGTGCTGGTGACGGAGGCGCCGCTGGGAGCGGAGTTGGCGGGAGGATTCCGCTGGGAAGATTTCAAACGCAAGGGCGCGCCGGATTTCGTTATGCGGCAGCGGGAGGACGTGGCGTGCATCGTGTATTCGTCGGGCACGGGCGGGCGTCCGAAGGGATGCGTGCTGACGCATGAGAATTATCTGGAACAATGCCGGGCGTTGACGGCGTGGTATCCGTTCTGGCCGGGAGTGCGGTATTTGAGCATTCTGCCGACGAATCATGCGATTGATTTTATGGTGGGATTCATCGGTCCGTTCGTGTGCGGAGCTTGCGTGGTGCATTTGCGGACGATGCGTCCGGAATTTGTGCGGGACGCTTTTGTGCGCTACCGAATCACTTATGTGGCATTGGTGCCGATGATCGTGAAAAACCTGGAGCGCGGGTTGCGGGCGAAATTCGACGCACTGCCGGGGTGGAAGCGGGCGATTCTGAACCGAATGATTGGGCTTAACAAGATGTTAACGCGGAACAAAGCGCGGGTGAAAGTGAGCCGGGCGTTGCTGCCGGGAGTGCATCGGGCATTTGGCGGGGAGTTGCTGGCGCTGATTACGGGCGGGGCGTTCATGGAGCCCTCAGCGATGCAGTTTTTCTACGATCTGGGAATTCCGGTGGTGAACGGTTATGGGTTGACGGAGGCGGGAACGGCGCTGACGTTGAACGATCTGAAGCCGTTTCGCGCGGACACGGTAGGCAAACCTCTGCCGGGCGTGGAATTGCGGGTGCTGAGTCCGAATGAGGAGGGGATCGGGGAGATTGCGGCGCGGAGCAAGACGGTGATGTCGCATTATCTCGACGATGCGGAGCTGACGCTGGAAACGATTGTCGATGGCTGGCTTCTGACCGGCGATCTGGGGCGGTTTGACAAGAGTGGGCATCTGCAGCTTTTCGGGCGGAAGAAGAACATGATCGTGACCGCTGGGGGGAAGAATATTTATCCAGAGGATATCGAGACGGTTTTCGACGGGCTGCCGGTGAAGGAGTACTGTGTGTTCGCGGCGAACTACATCTGGCCGCAGAGCAAGCTGGGCAAGGAGATGCTGGTGATCGTGCTGCGGCTGGAACAGAATCAGCGGTTTGATAGCGCGCTGCTGGGAGAAATCGCGTCTCGCAACCGGCGGCTGCCTGACTTCAAACGGGTGGGCGGTTATGTGATCTGCGACAAAGATTTTCCACGGACAGCGTCGATGAAGATCAAGCGGCAGGCGCTGGCGGAAGAGTTGGGAAAAACGGTGAACCGGGCAGCGGTGGTGGGGCTGTGAATCAGCGGGAATTGTATCTGGCGATTGTGAATCCTGCGGCGGGTGGCGGACGGAGCCGCAAGATGCTGGGTCCGGCTTTGGAGCGGCTGCGGGCGGGCGGGGTTGCGGTTGAGGTGGTGGAGACGCGGGGTGCTGGCGACGCCTCGCGGATCGCGCACGAGGCTTACGGGTTTGGGCAACGGCGGTTTATCGCCGTGGGCGGGGACGGGACTTCTTACGAAGTGGTGAACGGGCTTTTTCCGGAGGCGGGGGACGTTTCCGGCGCTGGCAAGGCGGGCGAGGGCGCCCGCCCCACACTGGGATTTTTGCCGCTGGGGACTGGGAATTCTTTTCTGCGTGATTTCAGCGACCTCGGGGTGGAGCATGCGATCGAGTCGTTGATTGCGGGACGATCCCAGAGTTGCGACGTGCTGCGATTGCGGCACCGCGGCGGAGTGATCCACTATATCAATCTGTTGAGTGTGGGGTTTCCGGCGGACGTGGCGACCTTGCGGGCGCGACGTTTCAGCCGGCAGGGAGAACTGGGATACGTCATTTCGATCTTTCTTGGGCTGGCGAGGCTGCAAAGGCGGCCGTTCCCTGTGCGTGTAGACGGGGAAACTGAGTTTGACCGGCGACGCTGTTTATTTCTCACGTTTAATAACAGCAAGTTCACCGGCGGGACGATGATGATCGCGCCGAAGGCTGAAGTGAATAGTGGGCTCATTGAATACGTCCGTTGGGGTGCGATTGGGAGGCTGGGGCTGATGCGGAATCTGCCGGGACTTTATGATGGCACGCACATTGAGCATCCGCGGGCGGAGAGAAAGGCGGTCCGGCGAGTGGAATTTGATTTGAACGCGCCCGTCGATGTGATGGTGGACGGGGAAGTGCTGACGCTGCATTGTGAGGAATTGGATGTGCTGCCCGGGGCGTTGAACGTGGTGGCCTGAGCGCGTGGTATAAGAAACCGACGTCATTTTGGAAGGGAACCATGTCTGAAGAGCGGCGAAAGCGGCACCAGGAGCGGGCGGGAGTGCCGGAAGCGAGTCCGCGGTCGCGGAACAAGCTGATCTGGGGCGGAATTGTTGTGTTGTTTGTTTTGGCTTATGCCGCGGGCTGGTACCACACGAATCATCGCTACGATGGATTTGCGAAGTGCCTGGCGTCGAAGCAGGCGAAGATGTACGGGTTGTACTGGTGTCCCCACTGCATCGAGCAGAAGGAAATGTTTGGGAAATCGTTTCAGTATGTGCCCTACGTGGAATGCGCGATCAAAGGGTCGCACGATCTCGCTCCGGCATGCTCGGCGGCTGGAGTGAAGCTGTTTCCGAGCTGGCAGTTTGGGGCGAATCCGCCGATCGAGGGAGTCTTTACTCCCCAAGTGTTGAGCAGTCAGACTGGGTGCAGTTTGCCGTGAGTACGACCGGAGATCCACGCGCCGGGTTGAGCGCAACTTCCACGTCGAACAATCGAGTGCTGTACTTGGCAATCGCGTTTCTGGCGGTCGCGGGAGTGGCGGTGTCGGCCGTGTCGCTGGAGCGGCATTATGCGAAGTCGGCGACCGCGTTCTGCGAACTGGGTGAGAAGTTCAGCTGCGACATCGTGAACCGTAGTGAGTATTCGACGGTGATGGGAATTCCGGTGGCGGGGATTGGGATGGTGGGTTACGGAGTGCTGTTGGCGCTGGCTACGACCTACAGATCGAGGGCGGAGACGCCGACGCGGTTATTGGCTGCGGCGTTGGCGGGATTGGCGTTTGCTTCGTACCTGACTTATGTCGAGGGGTATGTGCTGGAGACTTGGTGCATTTTGTGCTTGAGTTCACTGGGGCTGATTGCGGGGATCGCGGGGCTGGCGGGTGTGGTGAAGGCGAAAGCGTGAGTCTGTCGACATCGTGGCCAAACAGTCTAAATTGCAATGAGGTGACGTCCCCTTCGACTTCGCTCAGAGCAGCCTCTGAAGGGACTCGGTTCAATTCATTCTTGCTTCCCAGCACTTACGTGCTGGGCTAATGAATTCCGTCGCTTTGCGACTCCGGCGAAATAGTCTTTTGATGGGAAAAATCCAGAAAATAAGCAATGGGGCGGCGGATTCTGCGGCGATTCGCGCCAGCGGGGCTACGGGAGACTTGCGGCTGCATGAATTTCGCAGTCGGGTCTTTCGGAACACGCGCTTCTTGCGAGTGTGGCTGCCTCCGGGATATGACGGACCGGAGAATGGAGGGCGGCATTATCCGGTGCTTTACTTGAATGACGGGCAGAATCTGTTTGAGGCGGCGACTTCATACGCCGGCGTTGAGTGGCAGGTGGACGAGACGGCGGATCGTCTGATCGGCGAAGGCGCGGTACCGCCGATGATTATTGTGGGCATCGATAATGCGACCAAGGATCGGATTCGCGAATACATGCCGCACCGGTCGATGCAACCCATGATGCTGCGGGTGCAGGGGCGGTATTATCCGGATTTTCTGATGAAGGAAGTGATGCCGTTCGTGGAGCGGAACTATCGGGTGGCGACGGGACCGGAAAATACTGGGCTGGGGGGATCGTCGTTAGGCGCGCTGATTGCGCTGTACACCGTGATGGCGCGGCCGGGAGTGATTGGGAGATTGTTGGTGGAGAGTCCGTCGCTGTGGGCGTCGTCAAGACAGGCGATCAAGGAGAGCCGGTCGGTGAGAATCTGGCCGGAGCGAATCTATCTAGGGGTGGGAACTGCCGAAGCTGGAAGCGCGGAGCGGAGCCGGACGGTGGTGGACGATGTGCGGGAATTGGCGGCCATTTTGCGGCGAGCGGTGTTGAGTGAGAGGCGGTTGCGGCTGGTGATCGAGGATGGAGCCGGGCACAACGAGGCTGCCTGGGCGGAGCGATTTCCGGAGGCGTTGCGGTTTTTGTTTGGGCAGTAGGAGAGTGGAACATTGCGCTGAGGAAGACCTCACGCGACCACGGGGGCTGAAGCCCACATTGATTCTTGCCTTTACGCGACGCTGAAGCGCCGCTCTGCCACGTTATTGCGTCGTCCGAGTTGAAATACGACACATAGGATAGCCAGCATTACTGGTACCGTGAGCTGGAGGTCCGTCCAGCGGGCGAGTGGGCCCAGGAGTGGAAGAATGAATGCGAGATAGAGAAGGAGTTTGAGATGGGGCGTGTTTGGGTGATGGGGTTGAACGATGATCCAGTCTGAGAGCAGCAGGAACACGGGCGCGAGGATTACGAGATCATAGACTGTGAGATGGGGAGCGACCAAGACGGTGGCTAGCAGCAGGGCGGAATAACGCAGGGGCAGGGACAGGGTGCTTTGCCAGCAGCGCACGGCTAGGGCGAGCGTGAGGAGTGCAGTGAGGATATAGAGGGCGATGTCCAGGCGCGGCCACGGCAGGAGCAGTGTCCAGAAAGTGCGCAGGGAGTGAGTTTGGTAGAGCTTCGGTTCGAGGAGCGGAAGCAGGGTGGGGACCCGCGAGAGCAATTGGATCCAGGCGCGGAGCGGATCGGGGCCGTAGTAAATCCAGGCGGCGGCGAGTTGAGCTGAGGCGGAAAGCAGCGCGCCGGCTATTACTTTCCACTGGCGCGTGGCAAGGAAGATGATTGCGGAAGCGACACCGAGTTGGGGCTTGAAGATGAGGCATCCTAGAGCCAGGCCAGCGAGGAATTCGCGCTGGGCGCGCAAGGCGAAGAAGGCAAGCGTGAAGCAGGCGAGCGCGAGCGCGGAGGTTTGTCCCCAGGCAAGCAGGTGCCAGAAGGCGGGGAACGCCAGCGCGAGAATTAAGACTGTGAGTTTGTAGCTCTGCAGGTTCGGGCACGTGCGCCAGACGGCATAAACGCACAGGCCATAAAGTAGGGCACTCAAGGTGAGCCAGAGAATCAGTGCGCATGGATAAGAAAGGCGCGCGAAGGGCGCGAGGATAATTGAAACCTGCGGGGGATAGAGCGGCAGATAGCGAATGCCGGCAGCGGCGGGGACGCGTCCTGCCGCGAGTTCGGACTGTGCTTGCATGCTATACAGATCGGCGCCGCGGTGAGCCAGGGCGAGCGAGCCGAGAGTATGGAAATGCAGGAAGTCAGTGCCTTTGAGATTGCCGGCGCGATCGCGCAGGCCGGGCGCGGCCATATTCCAGATGTAGACAGACCAGAGGCACAGAGCGAGGATCAGACCGTGTACGCGCAGGCGTTTAAGGGTCAGCCACGAGGCGGCTTTCGCTGGAGTCATGCTCATACATACATCGGTCCGCCCATGATACCGAATTCACGAACTTGGCATCGGAGCAGATCCGGGGATGGTAGGCGGTTCGCTGATCGGTTCCGATCTTGTCAGCAACAACATTAGAAGAAAGAAGGGTACGAACAGGACCAGTACTGAGGGGAGCAAGGGAAGGCGGTTCGTGGAATCCACGCGAGGCGGGAACAGGAGCAACACAAGTGAGGCAATCCAGGGCCAGGCCACAACGATAAAAAAAGAGCGGCGACCGAGACGCGGCAGAAGGTCCCAATCGCGGACGACCATCAGGACCGGGAGCAACAGCAGAACCTGATTGAAGGGTTGAAACAAGGGCAGCACGAGAGATGCGGCGACGAAGAATGCCGCCAGCGTCTGTATGAAATCCGGCGAAGCTGCATCTACCTTCCGATTTCGCCAAGCCAGAGTCAGCAGGGCGAGAATTGCGATTCCTGAGAACGCTCCGCCGACCCAATTGCCGAGAGCGAGGCACAAGAGTGATGTTGTCGGAAAATACTTCCGATAGGCGATGAGCCCGTCGACAAAATAGCGGGGCCATCCGGGCAGAATCAGCTCTCCGAGTGCGACTAGCGTCGCAAGCGTGACTCCGAACCCCGCGAGCAGGCGCCATCGCCGGGGCCACGCACTTATGCCCCACACCAGGAACCACACCAGGGGCAGCACAACCAGCTGCGGCTTGACCGTGGAAACCGCCAGAAGGACGCCGGCGAGGGCCAAGTGATTTCGGGCGATGCACCAGGCACTCAATGCGAGCAGGAAAGCGACCAACAAGCCGATTTGGCGCAGCCGCAGTCCCTGCACGATCTGAGGGCTGCTGAGAAAAAATAGAACAATGGCAGTGGTTAGAATTTTATGCGGTCGCCAGCGCAACAGATCCAGCCAGAGGAGCACGCTGATTGCCGTTACTACTGCGAAGAGTACCAGGGCGCCCGTCTGCACCTGCGAAAAGCTCAAGTAAACCGTGGGCGCCAGGAGAAACACGACGTACAGGGGATAGACGAAGCGCTGCTCGTCGACGACTTCCACTCCCGGCTCTCCATATTTTTGATCGATGACGTGACCATAAAAGGCCATCTGAATCTCGTGGCTCACTTCGGGGCCATACGGGTTGCGTCGGTGGAGCAGGAGTTCGCGCGTCCCCACCCAGCGCGGATAGAGGTCGCCCATCTCGGCCTTCAGCTTGCCGTGCTCCACGTCAATGTAGAACTCCCACGGCAGCAGCACTCTGGACATATAGAGCGAGCTGGTTGCGCTCGCCAACAAACTCAAGAGGAGCCAGAGTCGAAGTTTCAAACGTGGATCCTTCTCCCGGTGTGCGTTCCGGGAGATTCTATCTCTCCGCGGGTTCCCGATCGGCGACTTTCTGGAAGAGGCCGTCGACGATCTGAATCATCTCGTCGTCTACGACGCGGTTATGGGAGATGGCTTCGAGCAGAGGGATGGAGACGATTTTGTTGGCGCGCAGAGCGGCCATGCATCCGAATTCGCCGCGATGCACCATGTCAATCGCACCCAGGCCGTAACGCGTGGCGAGGACGCGGTCGAAGGCGCTGGGCGAGCCGCCGCGCTGGATGTGTCCTAGAACCACGGCGCGGGTTTCGTAGCCGGTGCGCTTTTCGATTTCGCGGGCGAGGATGTTGGCGATGCCGCCGAGTTTGACGTGGCCAAATTCGTCTTTGCCCATATCCGACAAAACGGGAGCTCCCTGGCCGGGTTGGGAGGAGAACTTAGCACCTTCGGCTACGACGACAATGGAAAAATAGCGGCCGCGCTCGTGGCGTTGACGGATGGAATCCGCGACCTTATCGATGTCGAAGGGGCGCTCGGGGATGAGGATGACGTCGGCGCCACCGGCGATGCCGCTGTAGAGCGCGATCCAGCCGGCGTCGCGACCCATGACTTCCACTACCATCACTCGATTGTGAGCTTCCGCGGTGGTGTGGACGCGGTCGAGTGCCTCGCAGACGATGTTGCAGGCGGTGTCAAATCCGAAAGTGTAATCGGTGCCACCCAGATCGTTGTCGATGGTTTTGGGAACGCCTACGACCTTAGCACCGCGTTCATGGAGTTTTTGGGCGACCGAAAGAGTGTCGTCTCCGCCGATCGCGATGAGAGCATCGAGTTTATTTTTTTCGAGCGTGGCCAGGCAACGGTCGATGCCATCGGGACGCTTCGAGGGATTGGTGCGAGAGGTGCGCAGGATGGTGCCGCCGCGAGGCAGAATGCCACCGACGGAGTCGAGATCGAGGAGGATGCTGGTGTCTTCAATGACGCCGCGCCAGCCTTCCATGAAGCCGACGAATTCGTCCTCGTAGGTGAAGACGCCTTTGCGGACTACCGCACGAATCACTGCGTTCAGACCGGGACAATCTCCTCCGCCGGTCAACATACCAATCTTCATTGTTTGCTCCGGTGCATTAGTGGTGCATTAATTCGGACGAAACTTCCTGGGATGGACCCCGGGCGTGGGCCGGATTCAGAGTTGGCCGGAGGCGCGGGATCTTCAGTCGCCGGGAAGAACAAGATTATCATTAAACGCGGAGTGATTCTCGGCAAGGAGTCGCTTCATCCCGCCCCGGTGACGGTATGAGCAGCATTTGCGTCGCGGCTCAAGTTTGGGCACAATGCTCCCCTGGAAGGAACTGAAATGAGCAAACTGCTTGCGATTCTGGGGTGGGGAGCGGTTGCGGTGGTCGGCGCCTTGGCAGTGGGCGCGATTGCCGTCCATCGCGGCGAGCCGATCAACGCGCTGTGGCTGGTGGTTGCGGCGACGTGCTGCTATGCGCTCGGGTACCGCTTCTACAGCAAGTTCATCGCGGTGAAGATCCTCGCATTGGATGGCTTGCGGGCTACTCCGGCGGAGCGACTGGAGAATGGCCGCGACTTTCTGGTCACCAATAAATGGGTTGTGTTTGGACATCACTTCGCGGCGATCGCCGGACCGGGGCCGCTGGTGGGGCCGGTGCTGGCGGCGCAGTTTGGTTATCTTCCGGGGACGATGTGGGTGTTGGCGGGGGCCGTGTTTGCGGGTTGCGTGCAGGACTTCGTGATTTTGCTGTTCTCGGTGCGTCGCGATGGCAAGTCGCTGACGGAGATGGCCAAGGACGAGATCGGGCGGGTCGGAGGATTCGTCGCTTATGTGGCGGTGATTGCGATTCTGATCATCCTGCTGGGCGTGGCGGCGTTGATCGTGGTGAATGCGCTCAAGGCGAGCCCCTGGGGCACTTTCACGATCGCGATGACCATGCCGATTGCCGTGCTGATGGGTGTGTATTTACGGCGAATTCGTCCGGGGAAAGTTTTGGAGGTTTCGGCGCTCGGGTTTGTTCTGGTGCTGGCGGCGATCTGGGGTGGGCAGTATGTGTCACAGAGTCCGGGGCTGGCTCGGGTATTTACGTTCAGCGCGCCTACGCTGGCGATTCTGATCATGGTTTATGGCTTTGCCGCGTCGGCTCTGCCGGTGTGGCTGCTGCTGGCGCCGCGCGATTATCTGAGCACGTTTGTGAAGCTGGGAACGATCGCGTTGCTGGCTGTCGGGATCGTGGCGCTGCATCCCACGCTGCATATGCCGGCGCTGACGCGGTTTGTCGACGGCACGGGTCCGGTGTTTGCGGGGAAGATATTTCCTTTTGCCTTCATCACGATTGCGTGCGGGGCGATCAGCGGATTTCACGCGCTGATTTCGAGTGGGACGACTCCGAAACTGGTTGCACGGGAAACCCAGACTCGCATGGTGGGCTACGGAGCGATGATGTGCGAGTCGGCGGTCGCGGTGATGGCGATCATCGCGGCGTGTGTGATGCAGCCGGGGGTTTATTTTGCGATCAACAGCCCGGCGGGAGTCGTCGGGCAGGCGCCTGCTGCCGCGGCGGCGACTATTTCCAGTTGGGGTTTTCCGGTGACTGCGGCTGACATGCAGGCGTTGGCACATGCGGTGGGCGAGCAGACGCTTTATAACCGGACCGGCGGAGCGCCCGCGTTTGCGGTGGGCATGGCGCACATTTTTTCGCACAGTCTGGGCGGGGAGACGTTGATGGCGCTGTGGTATCACTTCGCCATCATGTTTGAAGCGCTGTTTATCCTGACCATCCTCGATGCTGGGACGCGGGTGGCGCGCTTCATGGTGCAGGATGCGCTGGGGCACGTGTACAAGCCGCTGGGGCGGACGAGTTGGTATCCGTCAATTCTTGGGACCAGCGCGCTGATTGTCGGGGCCTGGGGATATTTTCTGTGGCAGGGAGTGAAGGATCCGCTG
>Ga0209624_10002622_pt1 | contig 13191 bp, 5 predicted proteins | sample JacPinW_OM2H0_O1_FD_188565 | JGI IMG/M metagenome (GOLD analysis project Ga0209624, IMG submission 188565) | Forest soil microbial communities from Algoma, Ontario, Canada - Jack Pine, Ontario site 1_JW_OM2H0_O1 (SPAdes) (version 2) | ecosystem: Environmental > Terrestrial > Soil > Boreal...
TGGCTATCGAGTGTTGCAAGCAAAAGATGCGGAAGAGGCACTCGCCATCCTCGCGGGCCCGGAACCAAGAATAGACCTGCTTTTGACGGACGTGGTGATGCCTGGCAAGAGTGGAGCTGAACTCGCGAGAGAAGGCAAGGAATTGCGCCCCAAACTTCGTTCGCTCTTCACGTCGGGCTATACCGGCGATTTGGTGAACCGTCAAGGAGTCGCAATGGACGAAGAATCATTCCTCGAGAAGCCGTTCACCAAGAAGTCCTTGCTCACCAAGGTGTATACGATCCTGCACTCCGAAACCTTGAGCTGAATAGGTCGACGCGTTCCCCACTCTTGTCTCGCGAATTTGGCGAGACAGGGTGGGGATTTTGACTTTAAGATCTCAGCCCGACCCCAGGCAGAAACAAAACGACGCTGCAAATAAGCCACCCTTGCTCAGCCTGCTACCATGGCGACATGTTCAATTTCGGCAAGCCCAAAACAGCCGTCGACTGGATCATTCACATCCTAGGCGCCATCGTCGCTATATTTCTCGTCTGGTGGATGCTCCGGGTGTACGTGCTGTGAATCCGCTCAAGACCTTTCCCACTGGCGTGGACCATCCGGTCATGTTTTCGCGGCAGGAGATTCCTTAGAGAGGCTTTCTCATTTGTCGGGATACGGACCTTTGCTGTCGGAGTTTCCTCTCGATTCGGCTGGAGCTCCGCGCAAATCGAAGATTGCCCCTCCCGTAGCCACATTGTCATTAAAAGTATTGCCGGTAGACGGTGCGGAGCAAACAATCGCAGCCCCGGAGGAGGCAGAGCCTTTGATCCGGTTGTGTTCAATTAAGTTATTCCTGCTCGCAATGGCCGTACCGACCAACATCTGGTGAGAGAACCGTTCGTGCAGCGAATTATTATTCTTCAGAATATTCCCTGAGATGACGCTGTCAGAAACATCCATCGACATGCCGCTGAGCCCGTTCCCTTCGAACGTATTGTCCGTCAGCGTCCATCCCAAGCCGTCGACGTACGTTCCGGTACGGTCGTTAAAGTTGCTGGTGTTTCCGGAAGCGATGGATGAGGCTCTCTGCTCATTCTTGTGGGGATAGTTTTCCGACAAATCGAACCCGTCGTAGTGGTTGTGTTGTGTCTGATTTCCAATGATTTGTATGTCGGTATCGTAGGTCCCATCGCCTTGGGTGGCGTAATTCTTCAGACCACTCTCTCCGTTATTTTCTGTTTGGTTATGAAGCACGGAAACTTTTTCAGAAGCGGCCCATGCAATTCCGTTGTAACTCGCATAACGGACATGGTTGTCGTGGATCGTATCCTGCCGGTTCACGTGACCATCATGCGGCGTGTGCCATAAAGCAATGCCGGCTACAAAATTCTTACCCGCCCGGAAATCACACAGTGCCACCTCGGAAAACTGCACGTCGTAGAGCAGAATGGAAATCAGATCGCCTGTAATCCGGTAGATGTGCGTACCATCGGCGGCCGCAAGTATCGAGGGTCCGATTTCTTGCGATTGCTGCTGTTTTGAAACTTTGGGCCAGACATCCCCATCCTGTAATTCAGGCTGATAGCCGATCCCTTGACCGATGCGGTCCAGCGCGACTGGCGTACCCGGATAACGTGTCGGGAAGTGCTTTGGAGCAACTGCAGTAAGTTTGGTGGCTGCCTGCATGCGAAAGTTGTTTAGAAAATTGCCCCCGCCTCCGTGAATGTAAAAGACGGTCCCATCGTTAATGATTGCGGATTGTTCTCCCGATCCCGTCAGGACCAATGGATTCGCTCCCTGAACCTGGTGGGTCATTAGGAATTTTCCTGGAGGCAGAAACAGGGGTTTCATCGAGTTGTACGCTGCTTGAAAGGCAGCCGTGTTGTCTGTTCCATACCAATAGGTCAGTCGGTTTGCGGAAAAGCCTGCCGCTGCCGCCAGCGTCACGCGATTCGAACTTGTCACCGCCTTGATAGTTGTCGTGAAAGATCCGTTGTCAACTCCCGCCCCGGTAATGACGATGGTTTTGCCTTCATCCCTGCCGGATTTGAATGCCCCCGAAGCCGCCGTAAACGTAGCAGAGCCGATTTCGCTGGCTCCGTCGGTTCCGGTAACTGCATCGCCCTTCGCGCCGAAATCAGTGACTGGAGTGAATCCCTCCGGCCGCTCCGAATGACGAAAATCCCACACTGAAACACCGCTGCGATTCTCCGGCGAATCCGTTCCCGCGTATGTAGGAGGGATCACGACGATGCCAGCTCCTTCACATGCGCTCATCGCGGCCTCGATCGTCGAATATTTCAGTCCATCCACAAAACAGAGATTATTAATGCTTGGCGAAAGTTTTGCAGCCGCCGCGACTTGCGCCAGGCAAGCAGAACACTCCAGAAGAAGTATCGCGATTGTCCGCAGCCACATCCGATAAGAATAATCCTTGCTTGGCTCGCCCAAGGCCCTGCTGTACCAGGCGAAAATCTAACCTTTTTCCACATCGACATGTGACATCTGACCTTGCTCTCAACATGCTCTAGGCGCGATCATTGTCGAGGCCATGACGGTGTACGACACCGGGCATCGTCCCGTTTGGAACTACGTTTCCAATAACTAGCCTTCTAAGTTATTTGAAATCAAGATTTTGCCCGTAAGTGATTGTGGCCCATAGATTACTTTTCGATTTCCGCTAACTCGATGATTCCAGGAGACCGAGGGGGAGATCGGAGGTAGCCGAGTCGCAATTCTCCGACTCGAAAATCGAGAGTGGATTGGAGCTGAAGAAGCCTTAACGTAAAAAAAGTGATGGAAAAATTTGATTTTCGGTTTGCGGAAGAGATTTCTAACGAGTCAGCGCTGCGCCCTTGGCTTTCAACGCGAGCCCGCGAGCGACCGACGTGAATTCATTTCCTCCTCGAATTTTTTTCTTCCCAAATCGCGTTTCGAAGATTTTTCTCACTGCGGGCACGAACGAGGAGCCTCCGGTCAGGAAGATCATATCGACATCTTTCGGCACTGTGCCTGAAGTTGTAAGCAGAGAATCGACACAGTCCGAGATCTTTTCCAGTTCCTCGGAAATCCACTCCTCGAACGATGTCCGTTCCACCTGAGTCGCAAGATCCACAAAGCCGTCCGAAAACTGGAATGTGGCGTGAGGGGAAATCGATAAGTCGCTCTTCACTTTTTGTACGGCGCGGTGAAGCTGAAAACCAAGATTCTCTTTTATGAAGTGAATGAGCGCGCCAATCTTCTCCGGTTCAAGCGCTTGCGCGTGAACCCCTCTCAGCATCTCGAGAACATCTCTTCCCCTTAGCAGCGAGAGATGGTGCCAACGCTCGAGCCTGATATAAACCCAGTTGGGAACCGGGAGAATCTTGCCCAGTGAACGCAGCTCCGATCCGGCTCCAAGAGCTGGAGAGACGAGATGCCGTATGATTTTCGCATCGAACGCATCTCCCGCAATCCCCACTCCCGCGTTACCAATGATGCTGCCTGACTCTCCCTTCGCTCTGCGAACTCCCGGACCAACGTGTACCAAAGAGAAGTCACTAGTCCCACCACCAAAGTCGCCGATGAGGATGAGTTCGTCGTGATCGAGTGTGGACTCGTAATAGTGTGCCGCCGCGACGGGTTCCATCTCAAACACCACGGACTCGTAACCAGCCAATTGGAATGCCGATCGGAGGCGACTCTCCGCATAGCTGTCATCCTCCTGGTTCTCTGCTCCCACAAAATGAACTGGCCTTCCGACCACTGCCGACGTGACGCTGACTCCGAACTGTTGTTGCGCCTTTTCCCGCAGGTCGCGGAGAATCCTTGCGATCAAGTCTTCGAGTGTGTAGCGCCGGCCGAAAACTTCTGTGCTCTGCAGATTGCGGCTGCTCAGGAACGACTTGAGGGATTGAATCAGGCGACCCTTCGTGTCCGCGGAGAGATATTGCTCAATGCCTTCAGGTCCCGTCCATGACTTCAGAGTGCGTACCCCGCCTTCCTTTGCCTGCTGAAGATATAGAAGCGACCGATACGAATCCGTCAGGCTCCCTAAGTACGGGAACTTCGCAAGCTGCACTTCCTCCGACCCGTTGGCACAGGCGATAGAACTGTTCGTTGTCCCAAAGTCGATGCCAATGGAACCTTGGCTCTTTTGGGAGGCCGGTGCATGCATTCGAGATCTCTCCAGGCAAAAGTGGGGAATTGCATCAATACGTGAGCGTGAACTCAATCGTAGCATCCACGATTCCGCGCAGACGCCTGCGGATTGGCATGGATGGTCATGCGAGGTACGGGCCGCTTCTTCGCCGCTCATCCGTTTGACTGCGAAGTTTCACCCACGTAAGATGCCGCTACCTGTGATCGGCCAGACGATTTCCCACTACCGCATCATTGAAAAACTTGGCGGCGGTGGAATGGGTGTGGTCTACAAGGCCGAAGACACCCGCCTTCACCGTTTCGTTGCGCTCAAGTTCCTGCCTGAGGAAGTGGCCCGTGACCCGCAGGCCCTTGCCCGTTTTCAGCGCGAGGCCCAAGCGGCATCGGCGCTAAACCATTCGAACATCTGCACGATTTACGACATCGGCGAAGAGAACGGCCAGGCGTCTATCGCCATGGAGTTTCTCGATGGTGTGACGCTGAAACACCGCATCGCGGGACGGCCGATGGAGATCGACGCTGTCTTGTCTCTCGCTATCGAGATTGCCGATGCCTTGGATGCCGCCCATGCCGAGGGCATTGTTCACCGCGATATCAAGCCCGCGAACATCTTCGTGACAAAGCGCGGACACGCGAAGGTTCTCGATTTCGGCCTGGCCAAATTGACACCGTCAGCGGCATCGGCAACGCCCGCGGAAATCGACGCGACGGCCGGCGTAAGCCTTGAATACCTCACCAGTCCGGGCACCGCGATTGGGACCGTTGCATACATGTCGCCCGAACAGGCAAAAGGAAAAGAACTCGATTCGCGGACCGACCTGTTCTCCTTCGGCGCTGTGTTATATGAAATGGTCACGGGTGCTGTGCCGTTCCGCGGAGAAACATCCGCGGTCATCTTCGACGCGATACTCAATCGCGCGCCTCTCCCACCGCTACGCTTCAATCCCAACGTGCCGGGCAGGCTTGAGGAGATCATTAATAAGGCGCTCGAAAAAGACCGCGACATGCGCTACCAGCATGCCTCAGAGATCCGAAGCGATCTAAAGCGGCTGCAGCGGGACAGTGCCTCGGGCCAGCGTCCTGCGATGCAACTGCAAGATGCGGAAAGTCCTGTTCCGACGAGTGGTACATCCGGGCGGACACAGCCAGGTGGAACGGGTCTTGCTCCGGATCATTCCTCCTCAGGGCGAGTCACGGCGAGCGGATCGAGCGTGAGCGCGGTTGCACGAGAGCACAAGCTCGGTCTCGCGGCCGTAGTCGTCGTGGGACTGATTCTGCTCGCTGCGGGCGCCTTCGGTGTTTACTCCTATCTCAGCCGCAGCGGCCCAACTCCCTTTCAGAATTTCACGATCACGCAGGTCACAAACACGGGCAAGGCGCAACTAGCAGCGATCTCGCCGGATGGCAAGTACATCCTGAATGTGCAAAGCGATAACGGGAAGGAAAGCCTATGGCTAAGGAACGTACCGACGAGTAGTGACACCCAGATTGTTCCTCCGGCGGCCGCGATTTACCGTTCTCTGATCTTCTCGCCGGATGGGAACTACGTTTACTTTCGAAAAGCAGGCATCGGCACGCAAAGTGAGTGGGACCTTTACCGAACTCCGGTCCTCGGAGGCACACCGCAAGTTCTTGTCCGCGATCTCGATACCGGGATCACATTCTCACCCGACGGACGTCGGATTGCGTACGTCCGCGCGAACGACCCGGAGATTGGCAAATATCGATTGCTGACGGCGAATCCAGACGGCAGCGACGAAACGGTCCTGCAAATCGCCGACGACAAAACGGGCGATCTTCCCCGTCATGTCGCTTGGTCGCCCGATGGAAAGCGCATCGCCTATAGCGTCTACGTCCTGGGAGATACTCTTGGCGCCATCAAACAGTTCGACATCGCCGCGAAGCAAGTTGGACTGCTGGGGTCGTTCAAGAGCGAACTGCTTTTCGACCTCGCATGGGTACCGAGCGGACAATGGCTTCTGGTCCCGTACAACGAAAAAGGCCCGGGCTACCTGCGAACCCAGATCGGTCTCGTAAGTCGCTCCGGAGGGCAGATTCAGCCCATCACGCGGGATACGAACCAGTATCAGACTCTAACGCTGTCTTCCGATGGCAAGACGGCAGCAACAGTTCAGGTGAGAATCGCGCGGAGCTTGGCCCTACTTCCGGGCACCGGTTCGGTGGGTAATGTATCGGTCCAACCACAGTTACCGGGCCTGGATATCTCCTCTGTCTCGTGGACAAATGATGGCAAGCTATTCGTCACGGACGGCCAGAGCGTACGACGGATGAATTTCGATGGTGGGCAACAATCCACCATCCTCAGTGATCCGGGCTCCTGGATCGCTGACATGGCCCGTTGCGGAGATCGGTACATCGTTCTCTCCTGGGCCTTCCATGGCGGCACGAATCGGGCCGCAATCTGGCGAGCCAATGCCGACGGCTCGGATCCGAAGCAACTGACTCACGGCACTTTTGATCGTTTTCCGGTCTGCTCACCCGACGGAAAGTGGGTTTACTACTACGACGGCGGCGGACCACATTTTTTGATGCGAGCCCCCTTGGAGGGCGGAACGCCTGAGCCCGTGCCGGGTTCCGACGTGCATGGGATGTACGGCATTGGCGTCGGAGAAGCGCTGTCGCCGGACGGGAAACAGTTGATATTCAACGCGGACGTAAACAGTCCCGACAATCCCCAAGCAGCCGCAAGTAAATTGGTGGTGGTAACCCTCGAACCAGGACCACAGTCCTCTGCCCGTTTGTTTGAACCCGATCCCAGAATTGCCACGGCGGGCGGGACCGGCTTCACGAATAGCATGACCTTCACGCCCGACGGAAAATCCGTAGCTTATATTGTTCGTGATCAAGGAATTGATAACATTTTTGTCCAGCCGCTCGACGGCTCTCCCGGGCACTTGGTCACAAACTTCACTTCGGAAACCATTTCCGAATTTCGCTGGTCGCAGGATGGGAAAAGCCTTGCCGTCGCCCGGAGCGAAAACGCGTCCGATGTCGTGCTTCTGCGCGAGAGATAAGCGGCCCTAAGAATCGCAAGCAACTCATTTAATATCCAGGGGCGTTCCGACGGTTTGATCCAAGAATGCAACTGCGATTCGGCGGGAGGGCTTCAGCGAACGCCCCGATCGTGGATCCCTTGATACTCGTGCCATATCCGTGGCACCCTCGCTCGCTGTGCGTCAGGACCCGGCATGATCGAGGATATCCTTAGCGATGGGTCCCCGGCGTTGAGGAAGCGCTCGATTCTGCTATTGGGCCAGAAACCAAATCGATGCGGTGTCGTCAGACTTCAGAAAATTCAGCAACTGAGTTGAGACCTTGATGCGCCCGATGGGGATCGATGGATGAGTACCATCCGCTTGCAGATCCTGACAGGTCCATTCCAGACCATCGCTGCGAGCCATGAGGCCATTGGCCCAGTAGTACGGGCCCCAGTCGATCCATGGGGCCATCACTGGGCCAAGGGTCGGATCGAAGTTCAGATTAGCGTTGCCATTGATTTGATCCTGAATCGCATTCTTGACCGCGAACCCGGATTCGTAGGACCAAGGTTCGTTGCTCAGATTTTTTATTCCGTTCGAGTAGCCCGTGTAATTGATGGTAGAAAAATAGACGAGCTTGATATTGGGAAACTTGGCGAGCAGATTCTGGGCAATCGATTCCATATTCGCCTGTAGCTTCGTCATGTCCGTGGGAAACGTCCCCGACGGCCCTCCGTTGACGTCGTTCACCCAAGCCACGACTACCTGCTGCGGCGTCACACCGGCGTTTGGCAGGTAATTGTTCATGATGACGTTCCAGAAATTGTTCTTCGGAGCAGCCATATCCGATGCAGTGGCGCCACCCGTGGCGCCATTCACCACCACGACTGCGGGATTCTTGCTCGGATCGGTGTTCGCCAGGGTCATGAATTCGATGAAAGGCTGCTGAGCAATCGATTCTCCGATGGAGATAAAAACTTCCTTGCCAGTTGGACTCGGGTTGCCATTGCTATCCAGAGGCTGAATCGATTGAGCGATGCTCACTCCCGAAGCGTCGTGGCCCGAAGGACGAACATTGATTCCATTGGCGTACAATCCGCCTTCTTCCACTCCCAGGTAATAGCCGGTGCCCAAATCGTTGATGGGTACAAGCGGGCCCGAGCCGTCGGCTGCATCGAAGATGATGTTGTTGCATTCCGCGCCCGTGGCGGCAAACACGGGCAGCGTCAGCATCGCACTCGAGGCCGACAGATTACTGTCGGTGGCCGTCGCTGTGAATGAATAATTTCCCGTGGTTACGGTTGAGGCCAATGAGCCCGTGATCGTGCCAGAACTGGACAGACTCAAACCAGACGGCAGAGAACCAGAGGCTAGTGTCCAAATGTAGGGAGGCGCTCCTCCTTGAGCCGTCAACGTGCCTTGGTATGCAGCATTCTGAGTGGCGCTGGGCAGCGTCCGATACGAGGTTATTACCAGCGAAGAGGGAGTTTCTCCTGTTCCCGACAAGCTCACTCCAGCGGGCGGGAGACTGTCGTAGACAATCGACATCGTTCCGTTCGTCACGCCCGTTGCGGTGGGGAAGAAACTGACTTGCATCGTGAGAGACTTCCCTTTCGCGATCGTGGTTGCCACTCCGGAGAAACCGGTTTGCGTAAACGGATACGTGAGCGTTACGGCGGAAACTTTGAATGACGTGGTTCCGGTATTCGTGATTGTTACAGCCTGGGTCGGGCTGGCACCGCCGAAAGACTGGCTTGCGAAGGTTAATGAGGTGGTGTTCAAGCTTGCAATTGCCGTTGTGCTTGTACCGACGCCGCCCAATGTGACTTTCTGGGAAGGAAAGCCGGTTATGGTGACGGTCAGCGTTCCGCTGAAAGTCTTAGCCAAATTGGGATTGAAGGTCACGGAAAAACTCGACCACTGTGCCGGCTGGATCGTCACCGGGAATGTGCCGGTGGGGACGAACTGAGAAACGGAAGACGTAACGCCAGTCACCGTTATGGCAGTTGAACCAATGTTGTAGACCGTGACGGTCTGCGCTGGGCTGATCGTGCCAGAGGTTTGGGCATTGAAGGTCAAGCCGGTAGGAAACACCGCGGCGGATGTGACGGCGAAAGCCGATTTGGCCGCCATTAGAGCTGCACTCAGGACCAACATTTGTACAACGAGACTGCTCGCTCTCGTTTCGATTCGCCGATTCATCATCCTCACCTCAACGCGCGATTACAAAAATAGCTGCACGAACATCGCATCGAAAGATGCGGACCACCGCAGCTCCCGTTTACAACTGGCGTTACTGCCCTTCCGATGCCAACGTTTTGGAACCGCGAGCGCAGCCGGAATTGTGATTCGAAGCCGTATGCACGTCAAGAATGAAAGAAACTGCCTACTCGATTTCTGTCTCAAAACAGGGATAGAAAGCACCCGAGCATATATTCATTCACCAAAATCACGGAACGTTATTCGCATCCGTCATCGTATAGACATCAGAAGACGGAGTCTGCGGGGCAATTCCCGAGGCGCCGCCATACGTGATCATCTGATCCGAGATCGGGTCGTACTCGGCGCTATGAAAGCGGCGAAGCGGCCCGGCGGGCAGTTGAGTCCACGTCGCAGACCCGCCTTGTCCGTTCGCGCCGGAAAGAACCCAGGTGTCGCCGAGAACGCTCGTTCCGTTATATCCCCCGTAAATCGTCATGACGTTATTCTGGCTGTCGTACGTCGCAGTATGACCGGACCTGGCGACAGGTCCAGAATTCGAGGGGCTCATCTGAGTCCAGACGGGAGTTCCGCTGGAACCATTCGCATTGGAAAGTATCCAGATATCCCCCATCGGTTGGCCTCCCGAATCCCCGCCGTACACGATGAGTGAATTTGTAGTGGGGTCATACACAGCGCTGCTGCTCTCGCGCACGGACGGCGGACCACCCGTCGGATCAAGCAGAATCCAGGAAGGCTGCCCGGTCATATCGTTGGCGTTACTCAGAATCCAGACGTCGTTGTAATAGGTGCTGGCACAGTTGTAGCCGCCAAAGACGATCATGGTGTTGGTACTGCTGTCATAGACAGAAGAGTGATGAGTACGAACCGGTGGAGGCGTTCCCGAGGGGGAGATCGAAAGCCACGTCCCATTTTGCGCGTTCGCCTCTTCGAGCACGTAGTAGTCGTTTACGCAGGGCGAGGGGAATCCTGTGGCTCCGGCAAAAATCATCATTCGGTCACTTCCGCTATCGTAGAGGCCGGTGTGTCCGAAGCGGGCGCTCGGTTTGCTTCCTTTGGTGGTTATGACGGTCCACTGAAGATTCAGGGATCCGATGACCGGAGACTCCATCCAGTAGTCGCCGAAGTTGAGGTTCGTGGAAGCATGCTGACCACCGAAGACGAAGAGTCCGTTGGTGGAAGGGTCATAGAAAGCGGACTGCGCGTAGCGGACGGGCGGGCCGCCAAGAGTCCACTTCTGGCCGGTGCTGGGGATGCCGTTCGCTGCGTTCAATGTGAAGGCGTGATTATTGGCCTGAAGTTTATCCTGACTGCTCATACCGGCGAAGACATACATGTTGTCCTTCGCTGAATCGTAGACGGCGGTATGGTAGGCCAAACTCGGAGCAGTTCCCTGCGCCGGAATTTCAATCCATGCCGGTGTGCCTCCCACTCCATTGGCGGTCGTCAGCACCCAAGCGTCGCTAAAAGTAACTCCGTTGGCGCCGGCTCCTCCAAAAATTGTCATGCGGTCGTTCACGCTGTCGAAGATAGCCGTATGGCCGGTGCGCGATGCTGGAGCCGTTCCGGTCGGCAGTAGCTGCGTCCAGACCGGCGTGCCACCAGTACCATTGGCGTTGGAAAGGACCCAGACGTCGCTGAATGGAGATCCGCCCGCGTCTCCGCCATACACCATCAAAATGTTCGTGGTGGGATCGTAAACAGCAGTGCTGCTTTCACGAGCTGCAGGGGCAGAACCCGACGGAACAAGTTGCGTCCACGTCGAAGTTCCTGCCAAACCGTTGGCGTTGCTGAGCACCCAAACATCGTTGAAATAGGTCGAATTGCAACTGTATCCACCGAAGACAATTAAGGAATTTGTGTTGGGGTCGTACACGCCGTTTGAGAAGACGCGGGGAGAAGGCGGAACGCCAGCGGGAGTCGCGTTGATCCATGCTGGAGTGCCGCTCTGTCCGTTTGCACCGGAGAGGATCCAAACGTCATTCGCACAGGAAGACGCTCCCAGATTTCCCCCGAAAACTGTCATGCGGTTGCTGTTCGAGTCGTAGGTGGCAACATGACCGTATCGCGCGGGGGGGGCGAATCCCGAGGGAGATTCCGCGAAGAAGCTATCATTTTGGGTAGTTGATGTTGTACCGAGCCACACATCATTGAGATTCGTATTTGTTACGGCTTCCTGGCCTCCAAAGATAATCATCTGCTGGCTCACGGGGTCGTAGACTGCCGTGTGGGATCGACGACCGGGCGGGCCATGCAGAGTCCAAGTCTGCGTTGCCGCTTGCAGGACGACCGTGAGTTCGGTTGAGGCGGATATTGATCCCTCGGAAGCTGAAATGGTCGCTGTGCCCACACCGACGCTTGTGGCGAGGCCTTGGCTTCCGGCGGAGTTACTGATCGTAGCCACCGATTGCGTATCGGAGGTCCAAGTCACGGAAGAGGTAATGGTCTGGGTGCTGCCGTCGCTGTATGTGCCCGTAGCCGCGAACTGCTGTGTCGTCGTCAGAGAAATGATCGGAGACTGAGGCGACACCGAAATGGAAACCAGAGTTACCGCCGTTACTGTCAATGTCGCAGATCCGCTGATTGTTCCTGAGGTCGCGGTAATCGTGGCCGATCCTGGTGCGATGGTCGTGGCCAAACCACTGCCACTGATGGTCGCGATCGAGGTCGCGGAAGATGTCCAGGTTGCTGTACCTGTAAGATTTTTGGTAGTCCCGTTGTTGTATGTTCCAGTCGCGGTGAATTGCTGTGTCTTTCCGACTGCGAGCGAAGGCGCAGCGGGTGTCACGGCGATGGAAGTCAACACCGCAGCGGAGACGGTGAGGGTCGCTGTGCCGCTTATCTTGGAGGAGGTTGCTGTAATTGTGACTGTTCCCGGGGCAACGCCTTTCGCCAATCCTGTATGAACACCGATCGTCGCGATCGAAGTGCTCGAAGAAGTCCAGTTCGCGGTCGTGGTCAGGTTCTGCGTCGATCCATCGCTGTAGGTTCCGGTAGCTGTAAATTGCTGCGTACTCCCTGAGATCAGCGAAGCCGTGCCCGGAGTAACGGCGATCGATTTAAGAACCGGCGCGGTGCCTGTCCCGGTTAGGGTTACCATCTGCGGACTTGAAAGCCCCGAGTCGACCACCGTCAAGGTTGCACTTCGGCTCCCCTGCGCGGTGGGAGTAAATGTGACCGAGATCGTGCAAGTGGACGACCGTGGCAGCGTCGCCGGACTCACTGGACAAGTATTCGTCTCGCTGTAGTCGGCCAGATTCGTACTGATGCTGCTGATGGTGATCGCTGAAGTCTGCCCATTCCTCAACGTGACCTTATGAATCGAACTGGAAGTCCCTTGAGCCTGATTCCCAAAGGACACGCTCGTGGGACTCACCGTCACGGATTGCGAGAAAGCCGGAATCAAGACTAGCGGAGCAAAACAAGAAAGCAGGATGGTACGCAGGATTGCCGGGAAGGTCATAAGAACTCCGCGACTGCTTGGATCAAGCTGCTGTTATCTGAGACCGAACACAAAAGCCGGGGAGCTGGTGCGAGAACCTTGAGTTTAAGGGGAGACTGAAAGGGTCTGGGAACTGAGCATGGATCCCTTACCGCTGGGACATTCTAGATCATAAGCGGCGCCAGCTCTATCAAAAAAGCTCTCAATTCGGCGGGCTGCCTCTGTGATGTTGCAAGGTTTTGCAACCTTCAGGGCTCTCGTGACGCGGCGGGAAACGATCTACTCACTTGAGACACTATCCTTTGCTGGCGTGCCTTGGGAGCCCTTACCCGTGACTTGCTGGTGGGTATATACTTTGCTGCGAAAGTGCGGGGTTTTGGCTTCTTCACTCTGGTCGCCCCAGCCGGG
>Ga0209624_10002623_pt1 | contig 13189 bp, 6 predicted proteins | sample JacPinW_OM2H0_O1_FD_188565 | JGI IMG/M metagenome (GOLD analysis project Ga0209624, IMG submission 188565) | Forest soil microbial communities from Algoma, Ontario, Canada - Jack Pine, Ontario site 1_JW_OM2H0_O1 (SPAdes) (version 2) | ecosystem: Environmental > Terrestrial > Soil > Boreal...
CGAAACATCTGGTCCCACCAGGTTGAACTTGTAGTCCACGCCATCAAACGAGCCATGTCCAATCAGCGTCAGCACCAGATCATCCTCTGGCTTCGCTTCACGCGCGACCTGAGCCATCGTCTCCGACAACCTCGCCCGCGTAGCCTCGTTGCCCGTAAGCGTATACACATGCGCGCCGCTTGCTGCCCGGAACACCTTATCCAACTCCTTCGCATTCGCAGTGAAGCGCTGCTCATAATCCGGTTCGCCGCCAAGCCCAGCCACCGTGACGTAGTACACACTCGCCCGCAAGGGCGTAACCAACAACCAACAGCCGATAACGAACAACTGGCTTCTCAAATCACACCCCACTTGCGCCGCAGCATCCACTCTCCCGCCATCAAACCCAGCAGAAGCAGAAACACAATCGGCATATCCCAAAGCTCTTTCGTATCTCGCACCGAGATTCCGGCCTCCGAGTACGAGATCTCCTTCGGCAGCCGCGCCAACTCCTCCGCCTTCCAATACTTTCCGCCCGTCTGCGAAGAGAGCTTCTCCAACAACTCACGGTTCTGCTCTGTGCGAAAATTTTCCGCCACGCCATCCGTTCGTTCGAAGGTCACCACATCACGTCCCAACTCATTGGACCCACGCGTCGCCGTCACCTCTACCAGGTAAGACCCAGGCTTCTCCGCCGTCCACTCTGCCTGAAACGATCCAGGATCGTTCGGCACCGGCGCCATATCGACCATCGCCGACCCACCCTCCGGCCCGTTCACATGCGCAACTACTTTCGCATCCGGCGCAACTGTGTACTCCTTATCACGCACCATCGCCGTCAGCCTTGCATGCCCGTCGTCCATTAACCGCAGCACCGGCATCGACGCCTGCACCGGTCCTGGAGAATCCGCCGCCACCCACCGCAGCAACTGCTGCCAGAACATGTCATGCGTCGGATCCCCCAGTGCCTGGCTCATCTGCCATCGCCAAGTCCCTGAGGTGGCCATCAACGCCGTGCGCCCCCTCCCATAGTTCTGTGTCACCAACAGCGGCAACCTCGCTCGCCCTGCATTCATCTCCGCCAGCACCGTCGCGCCAGGCTTCGGATTCCCCGCCTCCTGGTAGTCCATCATGTAAGGCAGCTTCTTCCAGCGTTCTACGTTCTTTGCCGAATCATCTACCAGCCGCGTTACCGTGCTCTCCGTTCCAGCCGGAGTAAGTTGCGCCGTCGCCGGATCGCGGTGAAACGTATTCTTCCCATTAGGAAGAAATGTTGGAATCAGCTCACTATCGCTCGATGCGCCCCACCCTCCATCCGCCAGCGAAAACCGTCCGCCCAGAAACAGCAGGCCACCGCCGCGCTTGTCCACAAACTCCCGCAGCAACTCCTGCTGCCGCGGCGTAAAGTACCCCGCCTCCACCGACCCGATAATGATCCCGTCGTACTTGAATAAATCCTCCGCCTTCACGGGAAATCCATCCGCCAGCTCCGACGGATCGCTGATCCCCTGGCGGTAGATCTTGTTCTCCGTCGTCCGCAGCATCGAGACGATCTGCACGCTATGGTCATCATCCGCCGCCCGCCGGATGAACTTGTACTCCCACCGCGGCTCTCCCTCCACATACAGAATCCGCCGCTTGTCCCCACTCACACTTACCAGCCGTGTCGTCGCATTATTCGCAATGTTCTCCTCGCTCGCCATCGGCTGCAGCAAAAACTGCACGCGCTTTACTCCCGCCGTGCCTGCGTTGAAAAACACTGTCTCCGTTTGAACCACTCCATCCGCGTCCAGCGTCACCTCCTTCGAGGCGAGCGCCTTGTCCCCGTCCTTCACCACCAGCGTCGTCTTCCCGCCCGCGTATCCTCGCTGTTCGAAACTCACCGTCGCCTTCATCCGGGAATCTGCCAGCGCACGCGACGCGACGCTGACTTCATCGACCTCCACGTCGCGCAAAGCCCGCTCCTTGCCAAAACCGATCGTATGCACCGGCAGGCGCCTGTTCCGCAGTGCGCCGATCGTCTCCACGTCGATCCCGCCCGTGTTATCGCTGCCGTCGCTCAGCAGCACCACCGCGCCCACAGGCAAGTCCGCCGTCTCCGCGGCAAACTGCTTCAGCCCGTCATTGATGTGTGTTGCCGCAGCCGTCGCCTGCATCCCGTCCACGCTCCCAACCCGGGTAATCCCTCCATCCAGCCGATACACCCGTGTCTGAAACCTCTTCTGCAATCCCGACAGAATTCCGGCATTCAGCGTCTGAACCGCAGCCGTCTCCCGCGCCGTCTTCCCATCACGTCCGCTATCGGCAATCGCCATGCTCCTCGAATCATCCACCAGCACGGCAATCATGTTCTGCTGCGACTTCAGCTGCGCCACCGTAATCGCCGGCTGCCACAGCAGCACCAGAACCAGCGTCACCAGCAGCGATTGCAGCGCCCAAACCACACCCGCCCGCCACGTCTGCATCTTCGGAGCAGCTTCCGGCAGACTCCTCCAAATCAACCAACCCAACCCGGCAACACTCACCACAATCAGCAACAGCAGTACCCATACCGGCCACGAGCCAAGCAGCACCAACTTCCCCTTGGTGAACACCGGCCACGGATACTTGAAGAAAAATTCAAACATGCAAAGAGCCCAGCACCCTACCGGTCGGAATAAAACAATTAATCTTCAACGTCGCAACTGACAAACCTGCAAACCTCTAGTGAGTCATGCCGTACATGATGTAGTTCAGCCCCACGCGAAACGCCATGGAAGCAAACTGCTCCGGATACTCCGGATCGTCCGCCCACTCCCACGCATCGCCCAGGTGCATGTTGTGGCAAATGGCAACCACGATTCGTCCGTGGTCGTCGCGAATCGCGCGCCACTTCGCCACATAGCCGTCTTTTTCGTAAGTCCTTCCTGTGCGGATGTACTGCTCTCCCGGTACTTGGAACCGGTCATCCATGTCATACAGCACATGGAAGATCTCGTCGCTGTTTTGGAGGTCCTCCACCGGACGGTTCGGGAAGACCTGGCGCATGCCATTCATGAAATTCTCCCAGTCCGCCGTCCCGTGGAAGTCGTCCACCATCAGAAATCCACCCTTCAGCAGATACTCCCTCAGCCGCTTTGCCTCTTCATCCGTAAACGACCACGTCTGCACCTGCACCGCATAAACCCACGGGTAGTTGAAGATGTCATCCGAATCAAGATTGACCACCTGCTCGGTCGGCCGTCCCTGGATTCGCGTCAGCCGATTCAGTGCAATCAAAAACTGCCGGTCCGCCTTTGGATAATCCCGCGACCACGTCGCCCACCGTCCATACCCATATCCCGAATATCCGAGGTTCGAGTTATAAGCCAGCCGTGACCACGCAAACTCAGCCTTTACATTGCTCTGTTCTGGCTGATATCCCCAATCCGCCGTCCGCTGATACGCAGACACGCTCACGCAGAACACCGCTGCAATAACGGAGAATATCGCTGCCTGCAAAAGCTTCATCGGCGAACCCCAAGGGCGAACCCGGTTGTGGTTGTTATTTGCGCGAGACTATCAGATTTACCGTTCTCCCGCGCCGGCCTCGGCAGCGGTGCTTCTATAGACGAACGCCACCCTAACTTGTTGCATGGCCCCTCCGCTGCCATCCCAACCGCAAACGCCATCTACGTGGCACGCTCCGACCTCCAAGCCAATTTCAAGGTCGCGATTCTGCACCATGGGCGAAATCGAACGGGGGAAGAAATCTCTTCCTTATAGCTGCGAGTTCTCTTGCACGCCTATTTGCAATATGGAGGACTCCCGAAACCGTGTCATCCTGAGCGAAGCGCAGCGAAGTCGAAGAGCCTTTCCTGGGTTTGTCGAAGGAAACTGCATTTTGCACCTCCTGCTCTCGGTAACAAACATAGCTGGCCGCATCCATACTCAACAGAAACTAAACCACTTATAAAATTTTTCCTCATAAACAACCCAGAAATCGCATGTCAAGCCCAAAAACTACCTAACCCGTTTATCAACAGTCACTTCCGAGTGGCATTTTAGTTACCCTCCATTCGTTACAATTAACTTATAGATCGAAAAAACGGCCCGCTGTGGCTGGGGATCTTGCCCTTAAGCCACTAAGTCCTTTGCTGGCACGAATTTGGGCGTAAACCCAATGGCTGCACGAATTTAGCGGACATGGACCCTGCTAAATCATTGCATACATTAGGTTTACGCGCAGGTAGTAGGGGGGGGGTACCTTCCCCGGAAGGAGTCTAAGAGTACCGAAACAGCGCCTTGAATCCATAGTCCATATGCTGCTGGATGTGGCAATGGAACAAGGTGAGTCCGGGCTGGTCCGCGGTAAAGTCGACCGCGGCACGCCCGTAGTAAGGAACTACAACCGTGTCCTTGAGAATCCCGGAGGTCTTCACTCCATTGATCTCCGTCAGTTCAAGCTGGTGACGGTGCAGATGCATAGGATGGGCGTCATCGGTTCGGTTTCTGAAGATTAACCGGTACCGCGCACCCTGCTGCAGGACAAATTCGTTTTCATGCGGGTAGGGCTTGCCGTTCACCAGCCAGGTGTTGAACCTGCCTGCGCCCCCGGGGATCTTCTCAAAGACCATGTCGAACGTGTGGTCAGGGTTTTTGGCCGGCTGTCCACTTTGCGCCGCGCCGAAGACGGTGTAGTCCCAGCGCAAAGTCGAGGGTTTCGTCCACTGCGGCTGGCGGTGCTGGTTTGCATACTCAACCACAACACCGAGCCCGGCGGCCCGGATTGCGTCTTCGGTGGCGCCAAGGATCCAGACGCCAGGATTGTTCATCTCAACGACTGCGTCGATTCGCTCGCCGGCGCCGAGGAACAGAGTTTCAACTGCCTGAGGAGTCGGAACGGGGTTGCCATCCAGCGCGATGACCTTGAACTTGTGACCCGGCAGAGCCAAACGCCGGTTTTCAATCGCGCTCGCGTTGAGAAGGTGAAAAAGAACATGCTGACCTTCTTTCACGCGGATCGGTTCGCCGAACCCGAGCGACTTGTCGTTAATCGAATACGTCATCGAGTTCACTTCGAGACCATTGGGATCGGTGTTGAGAACCGCAGGCTTCTCGAGCTGCGGGTCGCTCTGGCCCTCCTCGTCCGTGTCCTCCATGTTGGAGGTGAAGAACGGCTCCCAATCCCGCAGCGCGAGAAATATCTCCTGATCGTATTGCCCCGGATCGTTCCCCGAGTCGATGTGGAGAAACCCGAACTGCCCTGTGTAAGACCCGCGATGCAGATCGGAGTACGCCATTGCGTGAGAGTGATACCATCGCGAACCCGCCGGCCGAGGCGTGAACTGATACCGTCGCCGACCCTGCGGAGGAACGAACGGCGTAGCCTCTTCCTCCGTGCCATCCACGTCGGCTGGAATGAGCAAACCGTGCCAGTGGACGAGCTCTGGAATGTCGGTCGAGTTGATGATGTCTACTGTGATGCTCTTGCCCTCGCGCATCCGAAGCACCGGACCGGGCGAGGCACCGTTGTACCCGATCGTGCTGAGGATGCGTTCCGGGGAGAGTTCGACCGTGACCGGCGCGATGCGCAGCGTATAGTCGGCCTTGCCTTCAGGGGACGGCACGCCGTTGTGAGACTGCATCTGGGCCGGCATCTGGGCGGGCAGAACTCTAGCTGCTGCTGCCTGGGCGAGGGTGAGGCTACCGAACCTGAGAAAATCGCGCCGCTGCAAGAGAGGGGTTCTCCTGATGATTGGACGCACACTCTCACCGTCCGCTTAGGAGATACTCTCACGCAGAGGTGGGGCATTCAAGCTCCGGAGATTGGCGCGACTCGTGCCAATCCGATCGAAACGTTAGACTGCCACTATGTCGGCAACAGCAGCTGTCCTGGGAAAGATCGGCCTCCCAGCTCCAGTCAGGGAACTGGCCGCCCGCCGGTGGGATGTCATTATCGTCGGAGCCGGTCACAACGGATTGGCATGCGCCACCTATCTCGCACGAGCAGGGAAGAAGGTGCTCGTGCTCGAAAGCCGCGAGCGAATTGGCGGTGCCTGCACTATAGAAGAGCCGTTTCCCAACGTGCGGATGTCCCCCTGCGCCTACCTCGCGGGCCTTCTGCATCCGCTCGTCATTAAAGAACTCAATCTGCCTGAACGCGGCTTCGAGTGGTCTCCAGCGGTCAACGGCCTCTTCGTGCCATTCCTGGACGACAGCAGTATTCAGCTTTGGGACGATGATGCTCGATGCGAAGAAGAGGTCCGCCGCTTCGCGCCCAAGGACATTGAAGGCTGGCGAGCGATGAACGACGTGATTCGCCGTCTCCGCGATGCGGTTCGGCCTGCAAACGGCCACGATTGCGATGATCCGCATAGCCCGCATGATCTATGGATCGGCGAGGCGCCTACGCAGGAGCAGCTCGAGAACCTGCTCGCAGGCGATCCTGAAGCCCGCAGTCTACTCTTCCACTGGTCGATGGCAGAGTTCGTCGAGCGTTACCTGACCGACGAACGCCTGCAGTGCGCTTATCTCGGCCAGGGCGTTATCGGCACCAACGCAAGCCCCTTCGATCCCGGAACCGCCTCCATCCGTTTCCATCATGCCTCAGGCCGCCTCGGCGGAATGCCCGGAATGTGGGGTTACGTAAAGGGGGGCATGGGTATGGTTTCCTTCTACTTCTGCGACGCCGCGCGTGAAGCAGGAGCAATCATCGCCGCAGGAGTCGACGTAGCGCGAATCCTTCCCGGCGAAGGCGTATTGCTCGAAAGCGGAGAGCGAATCGCTGCCCCGGTCGTCGTCTCCAACGCCGATCCAATCCGCACTCTGCGCATGCTCGACTCGTCTGCAGATCCAACATGGGCAGCAAAAGCTCGCTCCATACCGATCGAAGGATGCACCGTCAAGCTCAACGTGCTCCTGCGGGAACCGCCGGACTTCACAGCACGGCCCGGAGTTAACGAGCCGCATCACTACGGCCAGATCAACGCTCCGCTTACCAAGTCTGAGTGGAAGGCCAGCTTCGCGGCAGCGCGCGCAGGACGTCTTCCGGAGCAACTATGGTGCGAGCTCTACTTCCAGAGCATGCATGATCCAACCGTAGCCCCAGCAGGCCTTCACACCATGAGCGTCTTCGCCCAATACGTCCCGTACACCTTAGCGTCCGGCACATGGGATCAACGCCGGAACGAGGTCAAGGACCTGGCGCTTGGTTCGATCGGGCGGTTCTGCAACAATCTGCCGGGAGCCGTCGTTGACGTACAGGTCTTGGGACCACCAGACATCGAACAGAAGGTAGGTCTCACCGGCGGACATATATTCCAAGGTGAGTGTCTCCCCGCTTATATGTGGGGCAACCGCTTCGCCGCGAGAACCCCGATGAAGGGAGTTTACCTCTGCGGAGCGTGCACGCACCCGGGTGGCAGCGTCATTGGAATCAATGGCCGTAACGCCGCGATGGCGGTCTTACGCGAGTTGCGTGGATGAATGCCAAGTGGATCAGCGGGCCAGATGACGGAGTGGGGTCTAAGCTGCGTGGTCCCGGGCCATTCCCTGGACACCTCCAGGTGGAGTGGAGGCCATGCAGAGGATAGGCCGCGGACAGGTGTGCGATGAATAAGGCGAAAAGCGCTTATCGTTATTTATTCGATCCAGAATTTGGTTCAGGGAATCACTTTGTCGCGCGCTGGCTTTTTCTGCGTGCGCTGGGCCTGGTTTATTTCTCGGCATTTTTCGCGCTGCTGTTTCAGGTGCGCGGCCTCATCGGGACACAAGGCATTCTTCCGGCGGCCGAATACTTGCATGAAGTATCCAGCCTGGGCGCTTTACGGTTCTGGTATGCGCCAACACTTCTCTGGGTTTCAAGCGGCAACACGATGCTGATGGCAATTTGTTGGGGCGGCGTGATTGCTTCTCTTCTTCTGTTCGTTAACATCTGGCCGCGGGCGATGCTGCTTGTATGTTTCGTGTGCTTCCTCTCGTTCGTCGGTGCAGCGCAGGATTTCTCTGGGTATCAATCTGATGGCATGCTGTTGGAGGCTGGTTTCATTTCGCTGTTTCTCGCACCCTCCGGCTTCTTTCCTGGCTTAGGGATTACGCAGAAGCCTGCCCGGGCTGCGATGTTTTTACTGTTGTGGGAGTGGTTTCGAATTTACTTTGAGTCGGGCGTTGTGAAACTGGCAAGCGGTGATCCGACCTGGCGAAACCTGACCGCTTTGTACGAGTATTATCAAAACGGCCCGCTGCCAACCTGGATTGGCTGGTATTTGCAGCATCTTCCGAATTGGTTCCACATCGCTACCGCGGGAGCGACGCTGTTCATGGAACTTGGTCTTGTCTGGATGGCGTTTCTTTCACGCCGGTGGAAGATCGTCTGCTTTTTCATCGTTACGGCCTGGCAGATCGGAGTCATTGCGACAGCAAATTACACCTTTCTGAACTATCTAGTTCTCGCACTCGCGATTCCGTTGCTGGATGATGCGTTTCTACAAAGATTCATCCCAAGGCGCTGGCAACTTAGCCTTAGTAGCAACGTTTCCGACCCAGGCGATACAGGGCCGGAAGGGATAGTTTCCGACGACGAAGGTACGGTACAGAGGAAGCCCGACCTTTGGGCGAAGCTTCGCACGGCGACCTTTGCTGTGGTGTTGTCCTGGATTGTTTATGCGACTGTCGTTCCGCTCGCGCAGATGTCATGGCGTGAAGTGCCACTTCCGTTAAAACCAGTGGCGATGCTGGAGCCCTTTCGTATCGCGAATCAGTATGGATTGTTCGCGGTCATGACTCCACACCGTTATGAGATTGAGTTTCAGGGATCGAACGACGGAGAGAACTGGATCGCTTATCCGTTTCGATATAAGCCGCAGGCGTTGAAAGATCGGCCGCGTATCTATGCTCCTTACCAGCCCCGATTCGACTGGAATCTTTGGTTTGCCTCGCTTGGCTCCTGGCGACAGAATCTTTTTGTTCCTCGAACGGAAGAGCTTCTTCTCGAAAACGATCGTGACGTCCTGGGACTCTTTGCGGGAAATCCCTTTCCCGATGCGCCGCCACGCATGGTGCGCGCGGTGCTTTGGCAATATTGGTTCAGCACTCTGGAGCAGAAGCGCAGAGAAGGTGTCTGGTGGCGACGACAACTGCTTGGAACCTACGCCCCGACACTTACCAGGCTTCCCGATGGCAGATTCGGAGTGGTGGATGAACCAAACCTCGACGAGTCCCGACGGCCGTGATGTGAAACGCTGCGTCTTAACACCCGGTTTGTTCGTATCCGGATTGGACTCGGATGCGGAGCGATGAGGTTAAAGTAGGGCGGAATGACACGTCTGTCCTACAATAAGCTCGATCACGACAACGCCAGCCTTTCAACAAACACTGGAATTGGGGCGCAAGATATCCGCGATACCTGCCGCCGATCCCGCGTAAGCTCTGTTCTTTTTTCTAACCACAGCATTGAGGACCCGATGATGAGAACCGGAAGTGTATCGAAGTCAAGCTTGCTTCTTGGAGTACTTGCAACCGTATTGCTGTGCGCAAGTTGCGCATCGCCTGTCTCCGCACAAACGGCGTATGAGCCATCGCGGTGGGCGGGCCTTCATTACCGCACGATTGGGCCCTTCCGCGGCGGGCGCGTGACGGCAGTGACGGGTGTTCCTTCTGAGCCGTATACGTTTTACATGGGCACGGTCGGGGGAGGTGTCTGGAAGACCACTGACGCAGGGCATACGTGGGTGCCGATGACGGATGGGCAGATTTCGGTTGGGCCGGTGGGTGCGGTGGAGGTTTCGCAGTCGAACCCAAAGGTTATTTATGCGGGGACGGGGTCGTCGAAGATCCGTAGCAATATTTCGATTGGTCGAGGAATCTATAAGTCAACGGATGCGGGCAAGACGTGGAGTTTTATGGGGCTCCGCGATGTCGGGCAGATTGCGACGATTCGTGTCGATCCTGGGAATGCAGATATTGTTTTTGTGGCGGCGAGCGGCAATCCGTTTGTGCCGAATAAGGAGCGTGGGGTTTACCGCTCGAACGATGGCGGCAAGACTTGGAAGCAGGTTTTGTTTTTGTCAGACAAGCTGGGGGCGGCGGATTTGGAGTTGCAGCCGGGGCATCCGAACGTGGTGTTTGCTTCGATGTGGTATGGGCAGAGGAAGCCTTGGACGATTATCAGCGGCAGCACGGACGGCGGAATTTATAAGAGCACGGATGGCGGTGATACATGGAAGAAGCTCGAGAATGGGCTGCCTCACGAACTTTTCGGACGCAGCAACGTTGCCATTTCGGCTGCGGCTCCGGATCGGATTTATGCGCTGATTGAGGCGAAACCAGGGGCGGGGCTTTACCGGTCTGACGATGCGGGCGCGAACTGGACGCTGGTGAACGGCCAGGGGAAGCTGACGACTCGTCCGTTTTATTACGACACGCTCGGGGTTGATCCGAATAATCCGGACGTTGTGTTTGTCGGCGATGAGCAGTGGATGAAGAGCACAGATGCGGGGAAGAACTTCGCGACGATGCGGACTCCGCATGGAGATAACCACGATGTTTGGATCAATCCCAAGAACTCGCAATATATGATTCAGGCGAATGACGGGGGAGCGAATGTTTCCCTGGATGGTGGGGTGAGCTGGAGCACGCAGGCGAATCAACCGACTGCGGAGATCTATCAGGTTGCGATCGATGATCAGTTTCCTTATCGGGTGTATGGGGCTCAGCAGGACAATACGACGGTAATTGTGCCGAGTTTGCCGCTGGGGAGTGGGCAGGAGTTCCGTGAAGGACCGGGTTGCGAGACTGGGCCAATTATTCCGAAGATTGATGACCCGAATGTGGTTTGGGGTGGGTGTAAAGGGCAGTTCAGCAGGTTGAATATTTCGACCAATAACAATGAGGAACGGTACTGGGTTGGCGCGGAATCGCTTTATGGCAATGCGCCGAGCGCGCTAACGTATCGCTTTCAGCGAGTTTCGCCGATGGAGGTTTCCCCGTACAACGCCAACGTGGTGTATTACGGGTCGCAGTATGTTCATCGGACTTCGGATGGCGGCGTGACGTGGGAGAAGATCAGTCCGGATCTGACGGCGCATCCTGACGGGACGCAATATGCGAGTGGTGAGCCGATTACGCGCGACGCTACGGGCGAAGAGGTCTATAGCACGATCTACTCGATTCGTGAGTCTCCGCTGCAGAAGGGGGTTATCTGGGCGGGGTCGAACGATGGTCCTGTTTGGGTGACTCGCGATAACGGGAAGTCTTGGACAAACGTTACGCCTGCGGGTCTTGCTCCGGGTGGACGCGTACAGAACATTGAGCCCGGACGGTTCCATGCGGGAACGGCTTATGTGGCCATTTATCGCTACCTGCTTGGGGATTTTGCACCTTACATCTACAAGACGGACGACTACGGAAAGACCTGGACAAAGCTTACGGATGGGCACAATGGAATTGCCGCCGATGAGCCGACGCGCGTGGTGCGAGAGGATCCTGATCGCGAGGGACTTCTGTATGCCGGGACCGAGTTTGGAATGTATGTCTCGTTCAATAATGGCGGGACGTGGCAGTCGTTCCAGTTGAATCTTCCGGTTGTGGCGATCACGGATATCAAGGTCGCGCATAAGGATTTGGTGATTTCGACGCAGGGGCGGTCGTTCTGGATATTGGATAACCTCACGGTGCTGCATCAGTTGAAGCCGGGTGCTTCGAATACGCTTTTTGTGCCTCGCGTGGCGGTGCGGGTGCCGGCTAACGGAGATGCTGGGCGCAGCAGAGGTGAGGGCGCGCAGTATCCGTTGATGGGTGCGCAGATTGATTATTCTCTTGCATCGGACAGCATGGGTCCGGTCACGATGGATATTCTCGATAAGTCTGGCAAGGTGGTTCGGAGCTTTACGAGCGTTGCTCCTCCGGCGCGGCCTGCGAGGGCGGGGCAGGCGGACGATGCTGGTGGTGGCGATGAGGAGGAGGGCGGTTTCCGTCCTACCTGGCCTACTGTGCTGGAGAGCAAGGCTGGGATGCATCGGTTTACGTGGGACTTGCGCTATACGGGCGTTTCGGCGGCAGAGGGACGTCCTGCTGCGGGGAATGGTCCGGTTGCGGTTCCGGGCGACTACCAGGTTCGCGTGAAGGCCGGAGAGTGGACTGCGACTCAGCCGCTTCATGTGATCGAAGATCCACGTGTGACGAAGGATGGTGTGACTACGGCGGATCTGCAGGCGCAGTTCGACCATAACGAGCGGGTCCTGGCGCTGGTGAATGATACGAACCGTTTGGCGACTCGACTGCGGGATGCCCAGAAGGAGATTAAGGCGAGTCATGCTGAATCTTCTGAAAAAGGCACGAAGCTGCAGGCTTTGTCGGATAAAGTGCTGACTCCGCCAATTCGTTATAGCCAGCCTGGGCTGCAGGCGCATGTGCAGTATCTCTACAGCATGACCAACCGGACTGATCAGAAGATTGGGAAGGATGCGGTGGAGCGGTATCAGTATCTTCGGAAGCAGATTGATGAGGCTACCGCGGAACTGGATAGTGCTTTGAAGATGTAATTGGTTTGTCGGATCTATGGTGAGAGGCGACCTCTTCGGGTCGCCTCTCTTCGTTTAACGGCTCTCTTTCCTGTTCCCGCGGGGGACCCCCCCCCTCCCCTATTACCTACGTGTAAAGTATTTAGATTCAGGGTTTTATGGGGCAGTTGTATCCGTAAATTCTTCATGGCAAATGGGTTACGGCCAAAATCGTCTTTCTAAAAGGGTTAAGACGAACTTTGTTTCGGAATGTTCGCTTTCGGACAGCTTTCGGGGCTTTGCTTGTCAAGCGTGGAGTTACGGTGAAGGCAAAGCAGATTCCTTCGCTTCGCTGCGGAATGATCAGCAAAAGGCAAACAACACTAACAGCAACAGGAACAGCAGATCCCCTTCGGGGATGACAAGCAAGAGAAGCAAGTGCAAGAACAAAGGCAACCCACCCTTCACGATGAAACCATGAAGGGTGGGCCACCCGGTTTAGGATGGTCGGCTCATCCGCGTGGGCGCTCGGTAGGTGAGCGCCCGTGGGTTGCGTTATGGTTCGTCGCCAAGTTCGATCTGGTCTTCTACGTCATGGTCGATTTTGTTGGTGTTAAGGACGATCAGGGGTAGATGCAGGGTTTGTAGCTGGTGATTGAGCGCCTTGAGGTCCGTCTTCTTTACGGCGTCCCACTGCTGCAGGAGGCCAGCGAGCGGTTGCGATGTGGTTTGTACGGCTTCAATCTGAGCGG
>Ga0209624_10002624_pt1 | contig 13189 bp, 10 predicted proteins | sample JacPinW_OM2H0_O1_FD_188565 | JGI IMG/M metagenome (GOLD analysis project Ga0209624, IMG submission 188565) | Forest soil microbial communities from Algoma, Ontario, Canada - Jack Pine, Ontario site 1_JW_OM2H0_O1 (SPAdes) (version 2) | ecosystem: Environmental > Terrestrial > Soil > Boreal...
CGACGAGGTCGCGTCGGTTTCTTAACGCGCGAACTTGATTTGAAGCGGTCACCATTCCGGTGCTTAGCCGCGACCGAAGATTGTAAGCATTGTCCAAATCAAGGCGATGCCGAATTGAGTCATCTCGCCCCATATCGTGATCCTTTACGCTGAGCAGGACATCTAAGATTCCGTTCTCGACTGATATGTCCATATGTCCACGATTGTGGTGACGTCTAATTGCTTAAGCATATTCGATCGTGAGGCCATGAAATTCTCCGAGCGCGGGCGACGGCGCCCCGATGCAAAAACAAGGCCGCCGAGCGGAATATAATCGCCCGATGGCTTTTTGCCATGCCGGGTCCGGATGGCACAATATCCGGTGCCGACCACGCTTTCGCCTTCGCGTGACGCCGCAACGAAAGTCGATCGTTAAGCCGAATACCGGCGTTGCGGGTTAATTCTGGAACTCACAAGCTTCCTGGCTTGCTCACGCAATATCAGTAATTCAGCATAGCGCTAAGGGGCAAGCTCGCGCCATGGAAGTCGATCCGTATTGCAAGATGAGTTCGCCCCTACGGCGATAACGGGAGCGATGTCTCGTATCAATCCCAATTCACGAAAAAACCTGGAATAAAGATAGTAGGTTACTGTCCAAAACACCGGCTGGTGCGTGTAGACGTCGCCGCGAAAGACGACGAATTGGCGATCCGGATTGCCGGTAAGCGATCGAATGAGGTCCCGGTTCGAACCGTCGGGCTTCAGTATAGCAATGAGCAGGCGGCATGAATCGGTGGTCGCGTGGAGTACTAACTTGTCGGTAACGACGACCTTAAAGCCGTTGCGCTCGAAGAATTCAACAAGCTCTCCCTTTAGATCGTCGGGCTCGTAGGCTGGGATCGCGATCTTCCAAGCGAGAGTAAGAGGAATAAGGATAGCAACAGACCACCTAAGCGCGCGAGAAAAGTTCACGCCTCACTCCTAGCACACAGACGCCGATTGTTAGGCTGAGGATGATCGTATTCACGACCGCGTCGCCCCACTGATTGTGAATCTCAGTGTATCGTAGGAGGCTCAACCCCATCAGGCTTATCCGGATGACGTTTACGGCGACCACCGAGGCGCAGGCCAGAAGACACCACAAGATATCGTAAGCGGACTTCTTGTGGCACACGAACTGACTGACGGTAACCCAACACAGAAAAGCAAGAGACACATTCGCAAGCGAAGAACAGAGAGGCAGGATTGCAAGCTGACCTGAGCCGTCCGCAAATTCAACCAGGCTGCCGGTCCGCTGAGTACCCAGTAGCCAACCGACGAGCGACGCATCGATCTGCAAGATCGTATTGGCAAAAAAATGAAACAGCATACGGCTCCAGAGCATAGGCACGGTGGTAGCAAATAGGATCACGGCACCCCGTCGCAACGAAGGATCATTCGTGGAGGCCCGCATATAAAGGCAAAGTGCGCCCACGGCGAGCCAACTCAGGGGTCCGATTGGCAGAATGATCAAAAAGAGGAAACCAGCCCCCACGGCGACATCTGCCGAACGGACCTCACCCGTTCGGTTGGGAAGAATAATTGATATCCCCACGATACATGAAAGCCAAACAATCGCGCTGATTTCAAATGTGTTCGAAAGCGCATCCGCCCATCCGAAACTATTGACTGACTGGATGACTCGTGAGCCGAGGCCATTCACACAACCGAGCGTAAGGAGAGCTGCGAAGAATTCTCCACGGAATACTTGGCCCGCGATCGGCAATACAGCAGTGGGGGCGATAGACCGGTCTGAATTACTGACTAGCATCTAATGAGTATTTTCCTGGCTAGGCAATGGAACCGCACGGACGATAAAACCGCCGACCACTGGTTTCCTAGCATAAACGAAGCCCGAACCCAAATACTGTGAGGACCGCCAACACCTTGGCGTGCGGCGCGCAGGGCGGCCAGGTCAGCACGACGGTTATGCGTCAGCCAGCGCATCCGCAAGCGCATCGAGCAGGCATTCGGCTGGATCAAGACGATCGCGGGGCAAGAGAAGTCCGGGTTCCGTGGCCGTGACCGCGTCGGATGGGCTTTTACCTTCGTGCCGCCGCCTACCATCTGGTGCGGCTGCCCAAGCTGATAGCGGAGGCCTGCTGATGGCCAAACTACCACGCTTGGCCAAGGTCTTTGCCGGCCGCTGGCGCATCGTCGAGATGGATATCAGGTTACATTTGCGAACGCGGCTGAGTTCTTCAACAGGCTGCTAGGGGTACGCATGTGGATAAGTCGATAAGTCCGGATCTCCAATCGACAAGAGGAATCCGGCCCGGAGCGAATGGCCGGAAACGACAGCTGGTCCAGGCCGGCGTCGGCGAAATAGCGTTCGAGGGCAAGCTCACAGAGCGGTCGAAGCATTCGAGCACGCCGCAACCGGCGGCGCAGACAAGGGCACGCCGGAAAAGGGGCAGAAGCAGGGGCACACGAAACGCCAAAATAAAAAATTACAACAATTATAAATAGATAGGTTGCACCTTGATGCGGACCGCCAAACACGTGCTCGTCGATCTCGATGATTCAATCCGATAGCGTTGACCAAGCTGGCGTGGAGCGCGAACCATTTCGCGACCGGCGCAGCCCGCCACCGGTCGAATATGTCCTTCCGCCGCCTGCATGGCGATGTTTACTCATCAACACGGTTCCCCGATGGGATACCGATCAGGCGGTCTTGAAGAGTGAAGTGAACTGGGCAAAGGTAAATTAGGGATGATGACGCGTAGCGAATTGGTTGTCGCGTGTAATGACTTCAACATCCAGAGATCAAATCGTCGTATTGTCTATTGGGCTTGTCACGGCATTTAGTACGCCAATCGTTTATGGCGTTGTGCGCGTAGAAGGCGCGCGTTCGATTGAAACCAGAGCTGCCACCGTCGCAGGGGCGATTGCCTCACCCGGACCGGATGCTCCAAATGAAGGCTCGGCCGTGCTCGCAACGGCGCAGACTAAAGCAAACGCCGCTGCGACTGCGGTTGCGGTGCCGTCTTGGTCGTTGGGCACCGATGACTCAGTACCCGTTTTCGACATTGTGCGCGTCGACCGAACGGGCGACGCTGTCGTCGCTGGGAGGGCTGCGCCTGGCGCGATCGTACAACTGTTGCTCAACGGCGACCGGCAGGATCAAGTGGTCGCAAATCAATCTGGACAATTCGTCATGGTTCCTCCCCAACTTTCTCCTGGGAGTTACGAACTGACATTGAGGTCCAGACGGCCGGACGGCAGGCAAGCAACGTCCAAACAGAGCGTGGTGGTTGTCGTGGTAAACGAGGTGGGATCCGACGGCACCGGGACAGTCCGAGCGCATTCCGAGGCGTCGCCACGAATTCGCTGATTGTGCCACGAGTTTGGGCGCCGGAACGGAGCTTTTGGATTGGTATAATATAATCCCTCAGGTTCCGTGCTGGCGCGACCATCAGCTCTTCTTCCCGGGAAGTCCAAACTGAGAGCCTAACCCAACCCGGGATTTCGGCAAAGAAATGTTGCTTCCAGGTAACAGCTATCGAGAAAGCGAATATTGGCTTCATGAATCCGCTTTGCGTTCGTGCCATTTTGAGACATTACCGCGGGAATGGTCTCGGTAGAGGCGGGGCGGAAAATGAAAACAATTATATTTGCCGCATTGGGACTTGCCATCGGCGGTTCAGCCGGCCAAGCTGGCGAGCTTGCAGCTTTGCCTCGGACCGAAGGCGCCCGCTTCGCAGCTATGTCCCTAACGAAAGATCAGGGTATGCGGGCCATTGTCTCCAATGTACTCGCTCCTGGGAATGGTACTCATCTTGCTCCATGCCAAGTTCAGGTCCGCTTCTTTGACGCTGATGGTTCATTAATCGGCGACGCGACGACGGTGCAGTTGAAGGCAGGCGAGTCGACTTCCGTGTCAGCATCAAATCCATCGAAACTCCTGCGAGCGACCGTGAACATTGGTGACGTTGCCGATACTGCCAAACTGTGCTTGCTGAAAACGAGCGTTGAAATATTCGACGTGCAGACGGGTATGACGTTTGTCTCAATCCCCGGCGAGTCTATAGATGGTAATAGCGAACGCGATGTATCAGCAAGTTCGGTGCTTCGCACCGACCGCAAGTACGTGTCCGAGCGAAAGAATCCTACGCCTGTCGCAACCTCCTCAATGCCTTCGCGGGGTATGGTTTCGCCAAGGATTTCGCCAGCCGTTCTTGCCGCCACCCCTCCGACGGCCCCAAGGTGATTTCAAAACGCGACCAGTGTGAACGGCCAGCTTCTTAAATGACTTGCCGACAGGGATCTTTGCGTGTCGCTCAAGTTGACCAACCGGCGTGATGATCCCTTCGAATGGATCACGCCCGGCTAAGACGCGGGTCAGGCGGAAAACGTCATATTTAATTTACTCCGTTCTTTTATTGACACGAATGGTTGCCAATAGGCCGGGGTCAAGGTCACCGATAACCGTCTCAATAAAACGCTTTCCACTAGGAGGGGCATCTTGATAAGCCGCAAGGATCAGAGGCTTTAGATTTTGTTCGTGGGTGATGATCAATCGGATCTCGCTTGCCACGAGAGTTTGAAGTTCAGCATCGTTGATCGCGTCCGAACAGGTTGCAACAAGCAGTCGCAACGGCATCAACACAATTTCACTCGACCCGGTATAATACGACATCTTCAACGTGCCAGACACTTCGCGATGTAGCAGGCAATCCAGGCTAGCCAGGAAGAGCCAAACACGGGAATCGTACGGTGATAGCGTGGCGGCTTTCTCAGCGGTAGCACGGGCCACTTCTGCTTGATCCGCTGATTGCGCAGCTTTTCGGGATTCGACATCCCAGATGAGTTCGGGGGATTGCGCAATTGCAGCTTCTGCCCAAAGGTCTCCGCGCATAAGGGCCAATTTCGCAGCCCAGCCAGCGCGGTTCCGTTCGGACGGGCTTATTGGTAGACTTCGAGCATCGCGAGGAAAAGCCAGCGGAGAGGGGCGGATCAGTTCGGGCACAATAATCCAAATGCTCTGCAAGGTCAGCAGGACGGCGAATGCTAACAGCGCTACGCGCAGCTGCTTTTGTCTTCGGTCAACCGTAAAAGTATTCAACGCGGATTCCTTCCTATGCGGGTAGCCGGTAGAAGCGCCTCTGCCCTGTGGGGAGGCTTCACAAGCACCTAACCGTGTTGGTCCATTGGTATCCTGTAGAGGTGCACACCGTAGCCGGCGAATGAATCATTGAAGCTACCCTCTGAAATTTGCACTTTCCGTTGCTCATCAAGTACCTCGGCATGGCCGTCGCGAATCTGGCTGACCGTGAACAGCGCGCCGGTGCCCTCGGCCCGCATGGCAACCGCGAAAACATACAATGAGCCCTCGTATTCCTTCACCATCGTGGCAATGGGCGCCTGGGATGATACTGTAAGCTTCCCGGACACGTTCGGGCTATTAAGAATAGGAGCGAGCACCCTGATGAGTTGATTGACCTTTGTGACCTCCTGCACAACATCCGGATGGCGGAAGATTCCATCCTCGAGAAACGTAGGTGCGAATTCGTGAACGAAATAGACGATGCCTTTTGAGCCTTGAACAAGTGACATCCACACCTCAGCGCGAACCTGGCCGGGTGTGACCGGAGTATTCGGATCTAGCGCGGTTGTTTCGATTGCGTTCCAGACGGTCTGGCCTGGCATGGCCCGTTGGACCAGATTGGAAACGCCGCGTGCGACATACTCCAGCTTCCCCTTTACCTGAGGTATTTTGGACGCGACGGGGTAGACGTCGAACGAGAGAATATCGGCGTCCTCAATCGCGACGTCATAATATTTCATATCGCCATTGCAGGGTCCGCGTCCCTTCCAGTATTCGTTGGCAACTCCCTGACCAAAGTTGATCAAGACGGGCCGCGTCGGGTCTTTGGTTTTCATTTCGCGCGAGCGACGAACGACTTCGGTCGCTGGAACGCACCGTCCGTGTAGTCCCAAACCAATAGGCTGCGCGTTATCGGGCTCGTCCTGGTGCATCCAGGCCTTAATCACGTGGCGATTTGGTGAGCCTAACCCTATATCATTTTGTTCGGCGACGACGAACATGTCATTTTTTGCAAGTACAGCAAGTTGCGTTTCTGTCGGCCCTTCCCACAAACCGACAAACGTATTGATCCCCATTTCCTTATATCTTGAGGCGCGGGCAGGTGATTGCAGCCACACACCGAGTGGGAAAAACGTGTTTTCATTTGGGAAGCCGTTTTGGTGAATGTCATCTGGCAAGACCTCAGAACAGCTAAAAATTAGAGCGGCTAGCAGGACGGCTGCGCGAACAATATGCAAGCGCAAGCGCAAGCGCATTATGCGGCTCCCTTGTCCAATACCATTGCCATACGTTTATTCAGTGGTCCGCGATAAACATGTCTTCAATCACGTTTGCACCGGGCGAACCCGAACAAGCTGGGATATCGATCACTAAAATTCGTCAGGTTTGAATGACTGCCAAGTTCTGTCCCTCTAAGACCAAGCAGGTCAAGCGTCCCGTCGCGAAAGCGCCTGTGTCAATATTGATCCGGTTTCGGCGAATGTCCGGAGTAGTCACCGGGGTATGACCGTGAACAATTACCTTTTCGAACTGCTCGTCATGGATCAGAAATTCTTCACGAATCCACAGCAAGTCCTCTTCACTCTGTTCTGCTAGCGGGATACCTGGTCGTACTCCGGCATGAACGAAGTGAAAGTCACCACAGGTGAAGGTTCTTCTGAGGCTTGCGAGGAAATCACGATGGTTCTCCGGAAGAGCGCGTTTGAAAGCATTGGCGAGCCTTGCCCTCTCATCAGGATCGGCGTTTAGCGAAGGCTTCAATCCGTAGGATAACAGAGTTTCAAGTCCGCCGTATCGACTCCATTCGTCGAGGATCGCGGGTTCTCTAAGGAATTCCAGCATGTATGCTTCGTGATTGCCCTTGAGACATAGCGTTCGATGGGAACGGTGTCGGTCGATCAAGCGATCGAGAACTTTACCGGAGGCCGGCCCGCGATCAATGTAGTCGCCGAGAAAGACTTCAATTGTCGCATCGACCGGGTGAGAATTTAAGTCTGCGTCGATACCAGCGAAGATCTGATCGAGCAAATCGGCACGACCATGTACGTCCCCGACTGCATATACACGAATTCCTTGAGGTATGCTGGCCCGTGATCGCTTCAGGTTTAGAGAGTCTGATTTCCACACGCGTCCAAACCTTTTTGTCCGTCACGTGGACTTGGGCCACCCTTACGAGGCCCTGTAACAGCATCACCGCAAATGATCTGTATGAGGCAGATCGCAGCGCTTTCTCGGCGGTCATTCACTCGGCCCGCAAAGGACACATAGCTCTGAGCTGGCCTCAATCAGATTGATCATTTAATCGTCCGACTCAGTCTCTGCCCGAATGCTAATCCCAATACTGCGGAAGCTACCATGGAAGTTGGTGTTTGTAACATTCCCGAATCCGTGAAGCACAGCAGCACGAGCGTCACCGCGCAGCCTGCTCCCGCCGCGGAATAAAATGAATCGCGACGACGCCGCAACGCACCCCTGAAGAGGACCGCCGCCGCAGTGATCGCAATGAACAGAGCGGCCCAAACTGCCGGCCGGCCTGCTTCTACTGCTATCTTCATCGCAACATTCGGAGCAGAATATTCGGCGACGACGTCATCGGCGTCCCGATAGATGGGTATAAGGGTCGCGAATGTTCCGGCGCCCGTACCGGTCCAGGGACTTGCAGCCAGAATTCGCTCGGTAACGGATGAGGGCGAAATCAAGATCTGCGGGACCAGAGGCAGTGTCAATGCCGCTATCTCAGAAGCGGGTTGCATTGCCACAACCGATATAGCGACGACGATCGCGACCGATCCGATCGCTGAACGTCCCCATGGTCCCAATCCAAGCCCGCGTATCAGGACGACGGTGGCGAGCGTCGCCAAGCCCGAACCGGCCGCAAGAATCAAATACCCGGTCGGGCGCAGCGAAATTGCAAGCGCGCATGCCGCAAAGGCAACGACACAGAAAACGAATGCCATCGCGAAGATGGCAATCGAGGATTTGCTTGTGCTGCGCTGGCTTTCATATCGATCGAAAACTCCGATGGCGTTCGCTGATGAAAGTATTAAGCCAAGAGCTGCGCTGTCCAGCGCTCCAATTCTAGGGACTGTATTCGAGGTAGCCGAGAGAAAGTTTACACCTGCCAGCGTATCACCGATGAGAATCAGAGCGGTCAGCGCGGTTGCGGTAGTTAGCGCGAAAAGCACCCATTGCGCCCGTTGTCGGTCGAGGCATGCGATCATGGAAAGGAAAAGGACAGCCACCATTGTGAAGTAGTCGGACAAGGACAAAAGCGTAAAACCCGGATCAATGCTGATTCCGCCGCGGATGGCGTGGCCAATTCCGGCAGAGGCACTGTCCCATATCGGATTGGAAATACCCGCGATTTCCAGCGGCAGCACCTGTACCAGGATCCAAAAGGCGGGAATGGCGGCGACGATAGCAACGGGTCGGGCGAGCGCAAAGAAACGATCGGCTTGGCCCGGTCGAATCGTCCGGGCAGCAAAAGCCAGAGCCATAGCCAACACGGCCGGGATGACGCCCTGATCGATTGGACTATCGATGATTAGTAATGCCGGCGTGGCGCAAATCACCAGAACGAGAAGGTAGAAATGCATTGAAGAGGGATACTCCGTCCGTCTGCCATAATGCTCACGAGACCGCGTTCACGTAAGAAGTCCATTAAACTTTGAAGCACATAAGAAGCACATAACAAGGATGGCGATCAACGGAAGGGCGGCGCGCGAGCGAGTCAAAGCGAGCGTCTCTCACCTAGCGTGCGATAGGGCCCGCCTATGCGATAAGTTCCCGCCTGAACGAGTTTGAGGCGTCGATTGTGCCTTTTGCGCAACACTGTCAGTGTTTCGAAGTTGGGCACGCATAGCGGGAACAGGGAAGGGTGTGAAAGGGATTTGGCCCGTGTTATCCAGCCGATGAGAGAGGGCAGAGGCCAGATTATGCAGTGGCAGGGGTTTTTTGCTATACCCCTTGTGGTATTGGCACTGAGCAGCACATCCGGTTGTACGTTCATGCCGACCAGCGGGCCGGCAGTTGAGGACGTGCTGGCAGGAACGACGAAGCCGGTCAGTCTTGCCTACGAACTCGTAAAACTGACGCCTCAAGTTGTCCAAATTCTCTCTGTCAAGGCTCCCTCGTTTGCCTCGGCGTTCTCCGATCGGCGAGTACCGGCTGAAATTCGCTTTGGTGTGGGCGATATTGTCGCCGTCACAATTTTTGAAGCGGCCGCCGGCGGCCTCTTCATACCCTCCGAAGCCGGCGTTCGGCCGGGCAACTTCATTACGTTGCCCAATCAGGCCGTCGATCATGACGGTAATATCTCAGTTCCTTACACTTCCGGCATACGTGCCTTGGGCCGGACGCCCCCGGAAGTTCAACAAGCCATAGTCGATGCGCTCAAGAGCCGGGCGATCGAACCGCAAGTCGTCGTTTCCCTTGTCGACCAGCGCACTTCGTTGATCAGTGTGCTTGGTGAAGTAAGAGCGCCTTCCCGCTTCCCAGCTAGTGCAGCGGGAGAACATCTCCTTGATACAATTACGCGCGCAGGAGGACCTTCGGGGCAAGGCTTCGATACGTGGGTGATGTTGGAGAGAGGGCACCGGCGGGAAATAGTGCCTTTTGGCGCACTTGTTTATAACCCGTCGAATAACATTTACACGCACCCCAATGACACAATTTACGTCTATCGCGAGCCGCAGACATTCGTCGCATTTGGCGCGACCGGTAGGCAGGGGCAGTTCAGTTTTGACGCCTGGCGAATCTCGCTGGCGGAGGCGGTCGGCAAGGCCACCGGTCTGGATGACACCAGAGCCGAACCGGGGGCGGTTTTCCTCTATCGTGGCGAGTCGCGGGAGGTGGCGAGACTGCTAGGAATCGATGTTTCCAAGTATGATTCACCGATTATACCGGTAATTTATGTCGTCAACTTTCGAGATCCGTCCGGCTATTTTCTGGCGGTCCAGATGCAGGTGCGGAACAAGGATGTCCTCTATGTCTCAAACGCGACGACGGTCGAAGCAACGAAATTCCTGAATTATGTCCGATTGATCATCGGAACCGTGAACGATCCGATTGTGGCTGCGACCAACGTCTTTATCCTAAAGGGCCTTGTCCAGGGAACGAGCAGCGCCTCTATCGTTTCGGGGGGCAGCACGGGGGCGGCGGCGACCGGCACTGGCCTCTGACCATTTTGAACTTAAAAGGGATCTTCGCGACATATTGGCGCGCCTCAAGTCGGCAATTGTCGACTTTTCCCTATAAAGGATGCCAAACCCTCGCCTCTCGCCAAATTTAACGTTAATGTTGAGTGTCTTTCATTAGACGGCCAAATAAATAATCACGAGTAGGAATGATCACCGGGATATGGTATCGGCCTTTGCGGCCGAGGCGATTTTTTAGTCCGCGGTCAGTCCAAGGGTAAATCGAATATGCTCCAATTCAACAAGGCACATTCCGCTGCGGAGGATTATGGGCATGAGGCGGCGCCGGCGGCGAACTCACCCGCGGAACTCCTGGAAAACCTGCTTGGCATCTTGCGCCGGCAATATGTCGTCATCCTTTTTGTCACTGTGCTGACAGTGGCGCTTGCCTTGATTTACGTCGTCAAGGCTACGCCAACGTTTACGGCAGTCGCGACCATGTTTATCGATCGGGGCAAGGTTCAACCCTTTACCCAACAGCAAATGCTGGTCGACAATCCGATCGATTCTGGGGCTATGGACAGTCAAATCGAGATTCTGAAATCCGATGCGATTGCGCTTTCGGTGATTAATAGTCTGCACTTGGCTGACGATCCAGAGTTCGGCGGTTCGGCTGACAATTCTACGGGATTGCCATTCGGCTTGTTTTCCGGACTATTTCACGAAAACGACAAAAGCTCGAATGCCGTGCCTTCTTCCCGCGAAGCATTGGCAAGTTTCGAAAAGCGGTTAAGTGTTAATCGGGTCGGCATGTTCAGCTTCGTGATTGCAATTAGTTTCATTTCAAATAAGCCTGAGCGGGCGGCCCAAATTGCAAATGCAATAGTCGAAGCTTACATCAATGATCAATTGGAAGCTAAATACGAAATAACTCGACGCGCAAATGATTGGCTCCAGGGTCGAATAGCAGATTTACAACAACAGGCTACGACGGCCGATCGGGCTGTGGCAGACTTTAAAGCCAAAAACAACCTTATCAACGTCGGCAATGGACAGTTTAGCGACGAACAGCAGGTTTCCCAGCTCAATACCCAACTAGCCGAGGCTCGCGCTCAGACGTCGACGACGGAGGCGCGGTTAGACCGTATTGAGCGAATAATAAATTCAGCCAGTGATATTAACGACGCGCATACGGCCGGGACGGTTGCTGATACGCTGAACAGCGCGATTATCAATCAGTTGCGGACGAAATATCTCGATCTGGTGAATCGTGAGGCCGATTTATCAACCCGTTTGGGAAAGAATCATCTCGCGGTCGTCAACTTGCAGCGCCAGATACGTGAAATCAGAAGTTCCATTCTCGATGAATTGAAGCGAATTTCCGAGACTTACAAGAGCGATTTTGAGATCGCAAAACAGCGACAAGCTGACGTTGAAAAGCGGCTAGCGCTCGCTGTTTCAGATTCCCATTCGGCTGAGCAAGCGCAGGGGACTTTAAAGGAACTCGAAAGTAAGGCTCGAACCTATCACTCGCTCTACGACAATTTGCTTCAACGGTATACCGAATTGACCCAACAAGAGTCGCTGCCGACAACCGAGGCACGATTGATCACTAAGGCTTCTCCACCTAGGGAAAAAACCTCTCCAAAATCGCGTCTCATTCTGGCAGGGGCGCTCTTTGCGGGCCTGGCGCTGGGTTTTGGCCTTGGATTGTTAAGAGAGATGTTGGACAGCGTTTTCCGCACCACAAAACAAGTCTTGGCTGCGCTTCACACCAATTGCCTTGCGGTAATCCCTTTAGCGGAAACGACGCCGGCGAGTTCGATATCAGCAACACCGAAGCAGAAGCAGCTTGAATCCACCGATCTCAGGACCATCAGTCGTGACGCAAGCGTAATGTGGACTGTCAACGATTTCCCGCTATCGCGATTTGCCGAAGCAGTGCGCGCCGTGAAGCTTGCGGTTGACTTAGGTGTCGGGGAGGATTCGAGGATCATTGGCATCACTTCCGCAATCCCCGATGAAGGCAAGTCGACGATTTCGGCAAATCTTGCGCTGCTCATCGCGCAAGTGGGCTCCCGCGTTTTACTGGTTGATGGAGATTTGCGTAATCCGTCGCTTAGCCGCACGCTTGCCCCGCGCGCTAAGAGCGGTATTCTTGATGTAATTTCCGGAAAGTCATCGCTGGAGGAGGTCGTTTGGACGGACCCGTCGACCAACTTGGCATTTTTGCCGGCGACTATGCCGTTCCGCTTGACACACTCGAATGAAATCTTCTCGAATAGTTCAACCAAGCAGTTTTTTAAAGAGCTGCGTCAAAGCTATGATTACATTATCGTCGACCTGTCACCTCTTGCGCCGGTCATCGACGTCCGTGCAACGACGGGTCTCGTGGATGCCTACGTTCTTGTGGTCGAGTGGGGCCGGACAAAGATCAAATTGGTAGAACACGCGCTCAGCGAAGCCGAAAATGTTTACGAAAATCTCCTCGGTGTGGTTCTCAACAAGGCCAATATGGACAAAGTCTACGGGTATGATGGTTATCTCGGGGACTATTACCGCAACAAGCATTTCGCACGATACTATGCTGATTGAAATTATTGAATTTTCTTATTTTAAATTACACGAACAGCTTGATTTAATTTGCGTGAGACGTCGTAATTATATCCTGTTGCCTTTGTACATTTCTGTTGCGCGGGTGTGGATCCCGAAATCGTTGAGCGCCATGACGGCGTTTTCTCAACTGTGATGGATCTCGACGCGTTCTTTCTCGGCGGCCATTTCATTGGCAACGTTCGGCACCCAGCCCTCCTCTTCGTTAGCATCCGGTCAGTACCGCGGCGAGTTCACTCGCGCGGCTTAGTTAGGCGCGGAAGTAGACCAGGGTCTGCTTTATGGGTTGAACGTTTGAACGAGCTAGGTGAGATTATCGACGCCGAACGGTGAGAAGGCGGTCGTTGCCTGGTCGCCGAGGCCGAGAACCCTGAGG
>Ga0209624_10002625_pt1 | contig 13183 bp, 13 predicted proteins | sample JacPinW_OM2H0_O1_FD_188565 | JGI IMG/M metagenome (GOLD analysis project Ga0209624, IMG submission 188565) | Forest soil microbial communities from Algoma, Ontario, Canada - Jack Pine, Ontario site 1_JW_OM2H0_O1 (SPAdes) (version 2) | ecosystem: Environmental > Terrestrial > Soil > Boreal...
CCAGTGAGCCAATAAGCGTCACTGTTTTTCGCATCGCGTGTAACCCCATTTCGTTTCTCCTGACATCAGGTCCCGCTTGCTACCAAGCCGCGCAGCCGCTATTCTGAATGCTTCACGCCGCAGCTATGCATATCTATCTTGATTACAATGCGACGACGCCCGTGGACCGTGCAGTCCTCGAAGCCATGCTGCCTTACTTTGCCGAAAATTTCGGGAATGCCAGCTCCATTCATTCCAGTGGACAGCGCGGGCGCTCAGCGGTTGACGCTGCCCGCGATTCCGTCGCTGCTCTTATCGGCGCAAAGGCAGCTGAAGTTGTGTTCACAAGTGGAGGCACGGAAGCTGACAACTTAGCGCTATTTGGCTCGGTGATGGCTTCGAATCAAGCGCGCAAGCACGTAATCACGACGGCGATTGAGCATCACGCGGTCTTGAATGCGGCGCAAGCGCTTGAAAAGCAGGGAATCGATGTCACATACGTTTCGGTCGGCAACGACGGTGTCGTGGACCCGCAGGACATTCGCCGGGAACTGAGGCCGGAGACAATTTTGATCAGCGTGATGCACGCGAACAACGAACTCGGCACTATTCAACCGATCGAGGAGATTGGCCGGATTGCCGCCGAGGCTGACGTTTACTTTCATTGTGACGCGGTGCAATCGGCCGGGAAGGTGCCGCTTGACGTTAACCGTCTTGGAGTGGATTTGCTTTCCGTCTCCGCGCACAAAATTTACGGACCCAAGGGCGTTGGGGCGCTATACGTTCGCTCCGGAACTCCGCTTGAGCCGCAGTTTCACGGCGGGCATCACGAACGCGACCGCCGGCCTGGTACCGAGAATGTCCCGGGTATCGTCGGTTTCGGAAAGGCAGCCGAATTGGCAAGAATGAACTGCGAGATGGACGCAGCGCGCGTAGCGGTTTTGCGCGACCGCCTGGAAGAAATGTTGACTGGCTCGCTGGGATCGGTGCATGTGAATGGAGACCGTGCCCGCCGCGTCGCGAACACTACAAATTTGGTTTTTGCCGGAGCTGGAGGCGAAGCGCTGGTGATCGCGCTCGATCTCCAAGGCATCTCGTGTGCCACGGGGGCAGCGTGTTCGTCGGGAGCCGTAGAACCGTCGCACGTGTTGCTCGCCATCGGTTTATCGGCGGATGAAGCGCGGTCGAGTTTGCGATTCAGCCTGGGGCGTGCCACAACATCCGACGAGGTAGATCGCGCGATTGCAATTATTCCGGCCACGGTGGAACGATTGCGGGCGCTATCGCCGCGCACGTTGGCCGCGGTGCACGCCCGGTAGATTTCCATGACGAATCCATTGATACAACTCGAAGGTTCTTGCGGCGCTGGCGGTACTGGAAACAGTGCAGCAAACGGCTCAGCAATCGGCTCGATTGTCGAAGTTCCCGCGATCGCGATGCAGAGCGCAACTCTGGCGGGCGTCGGCACGCCTGTCGCAGTTGCGATGAGTGGCGGCGTGGATAGTTCAACCGTTGCGGCAATGATGAGCGAGCGCGGGCAGCCTATCGTTGGGCTCACGATGCAGCTCTGGAATCAGCGCCGCCTGCCGCAGCTTCAAACGGCAGAGCCGGCGCAACATCGCTGTTGTTCGATTGACGATGTTTACGATGCGCGTCGCGTTGCGGAACATCTGCGCATTCCTTTTTACGTGGTTAACTTCGAGCGCGAGTTTGAGAAGAATGTGATTCGCCCGTTCGTGGACGATTACCTGGAAGGGCGCACTCCGATTCCTTGCACGCTGTGCAACAATCATGTGAAGTTCGATCAATTGCTTCTCACCGCCAGGCAAATTGGCGCGGAACGCATTGCAACAGGACATTACGCGCGCGTTCGACACAATCCTGAAACCGGACGATACGAACTGCTGCGTGCGATGGATGAATCGAAGGACCAGAGCTATTTTCTCTTTGGCCTAACTCAAGAGCAGCTCGCGCGCACGGATTTTCCTCTGGGCGAACTTTCCAAAGGTGAGGTACGCGAGATTGCTCGTCGCCTGCAAGTGCCAGTGGCGGAAAAGCCGGAGAGCCAGGAAATCTGTTTCGTGCCGACGGGGAATTATGTGCGCTTTATTGAAGGATATTTGTACGAACAGGGGCAGAAGCTCCCGGAAGATGCGGGCGACATTGTCACAACAACAGGGGAAGTTCTTGGCCGGCACAACGGACTGCATCGCTACACCGTGGGCCAGCGCAAGGGATTGGGAATTTCAGAAGGGCGGCCGATGTACGTGGTGGCGTTAGATCGCGCGAAGAACCGCTTGGTTGTGGGCGATGATTGCGAACTACGCAGTACGACATGCGACGTCCGCCAAGTGAACTGGATTCCTTACGAGGTTCCCAGTGGCGCGGTGCGCGCGAAGGTTCGCATTCGCAACCGTCACGAACCTGCTGAAGCGGAAATCACTCCAGCTGGCCTCACAGATGCACGAATAACTTTCAGCGAACCGCAACGGGCAATTACTCCGGGTCAAGCCGCGGTATTTTATTCAGGCGAACAAGTGCTGGGCGGAGGATGGATTCGCTGAGGCTAAACGTGAATCAAATGAAGAGTTCTTCGTCTTGAGTAGCGCCGTCAGATTCGGGCCCACGGTTTCGCACGCCGCGTAGCACATCAATTCCAACTTTTACACCCTTCAACACCGCGGATACCTGTTGCACCGGAGCCCACAAAGACTTGCGAACGCGGGTACCGGTGTCCTCGATCACTTCCAGGGCCCCAGTGAGAATCTGATCGGCACGAATCACCTGGACACGAAGGCGTTCCAGGCTATCGGTAAACACGCGGTCGATTTTCTGCGCCTGCCCGCGCGCCAGACGCGTTATTTCCGCGCTGTCACCCATGATGCTGGAAATGCGATCTTCGGAATCTTCCAAGATGCGGTTAACGCGCACCAGTATAGGATCGACGCGAAATTTGAGGTCGGCGCTGATGACGGTGAATTTCTCAATCGCAGCTTTCATCTGGAGATACATGCCCAAAAGAATCGCCATTTGAATCACAATAGCGACCCCGGCAATCACAATGAATGCTTCGATCCAGACGTTCATGAAATTCCTCGCTGCAAATTACTAGGCTTTCGCTTCGCGCCGGTAGGCGTCCTTGCCTGCTTCTACCGCTGCCGCAACGCCTTCTTTCTGCCGGTCCATAATCTCTTTACTGCGCTCGATTAAATCTTCTGCGCGTTCGCGAAGTTCGCGTGCCTTGCGCTGCGCGTAATCGCGGCCTTCATCGGCTTTCGAAGTCAAATATTCGCGTGTCTCTTCGCCGGATTTCGGAGCGAATAGAATCCCAACCAGCGCTCCAATTCCCAGTCCAGCCAGGAAAAAGCTCACTTTTGAGCCGGCATTATTGTCACCCACAGAGCACCTCCGAAGTTGATTTTCCTAAATTTGACCTTAGCATAGCATTTGGGTACAAGCAATGGCGCGAAACCCTTAGAAAGTACCCTGGAATTCTGTAACGGCGCCCTGGAACGATGTTAGGGTTCGTCGGCTGATCAGAATTGGCATAATAGGATGCCTGATGAAATGTAATTCGCTTCCTCAGCGGATCATTCTACTTACGACAATCGCATTCCTCATGTGTAGTAGGCCTGCACTAGCGCAGGATTCCTTGCCGAAACCGGCAGGGAACCAGTCTGACGTACGCCCGTGGATGAATCAGAAACTCTCACCAGACGATCGTGCAGACATGGTCCTGACCCTAATGACTCTCGACGAGAAGATTGAATTAATGCATGGCAATGGCATGGAGAACTGGGGGCGGCCGATGCCGAACGCGATACAGGGCAATGGCGGAGCTGGCTTTGTGTTCGGCACAGCCCGCTTGGGCCTTCCCATGATTCAAATGAGCGATGCATCTTACGGGGTTCGGAACAGCGCCGAGAACGGACGTTACTCGACGGCCCTGCCAGCGGACATTGCCTTGGCGGCGACTTGGGACGTTCAGGCCGCTTGCGAATATGGCGGGTTGATTGGCCGCGAACTAAGAGCGCAGGGTTACAACATGTCCCTGGGCGGCGGAGTAAATCTGGCGCGCGAGCCGCGGAATGGCAGGACGTTCGAGTATTTAGGCGAGGACCCCATACTCGCCGGCACAATGGTGGGCAACAGAATTAAGTGCGAGCAAGCACAGCATGTGATTGGCGATATTAAGCATTATGCGGTGAACGATCAGGAGAGCGGCCGCGAAGAAGTGAACGTTATCATCGGCAAACGGGCCATGCAGGAAAGCGACCTGCTTGCTTTCAAAATCGGCATTGAGATCGGAAAACCCGGTGCGGTAATGTGCGCGTACAACGCGGTCAACGGCGATTTCTCCTGCGAAAATAGGTATCTGCTCACCGACGTTTTGAAAAAGGCCTGGAATTTTAAAGGGTTTGTGCTTTCGGATTGGGGTGGGGCGCACAGTACCGCGAAGGCCTCGGCAGCCGGACTGGACCATGAAGAGCCGCTGGACGATTTCTACGGCGACAAGCTGAAGAAATTGGTGGTGTCGGGTGCAATACCGATGTAAGAGCTGGACGAGCACGTGCGGCGTGTCCTGCGCTCGGAATTTGCGAGCGGGATTGTAGATTTTCCAACACAGAAGAGTGTGGTCGACGTGGAAGGTGGGTTGGAAACATCTCGACAGCTCGCGGAACGGAGCATCGTACTGCTGAAGAACGACGGAACGCTTCCGCTCAACTCGGACTCGGTGGGCTCCATCGCAATCTTCGGGGCGCACTCGAATAAGGAGATGATTTCTGGTGGAGGCTCGGCGCAGGTGGATCCTCCCGGCCATACGGCACCTGAGTGGCTCGAGCATGTGTGGTTTCCAACTTCGCCGCTGGCGGCGGTGGCCGCACGCGCTCCGCGCGCTCGCGTGCAATTCGATTCGGGGGCAGACCTGGAATCCGCGGCAGCCCTAGCGAAGAAAGCGGACGTAGCAATCGTATTTGCTTACCAGTGGATGAGCGAGAGCGTGGATTTGCCGGATTTGTCACTGCCGGATGGACAGGACGGGCTGATTGAAAAAGTGGCGGCAGTAAATGCGCACACTATTGTGGTTCTGGAGACAGGTTCAGCAGTAACCATGCCGTGGATCGGAAAAGTGAGCGGGGTTGTGGAAGCTTGGTATGCCGGTAGCAAGGGGGCGGATGCTGTTGCGCGGGTTTTATTTGGCGACACAAACCCGAGCGCGAAGCTGCCGATAACTTTTCCGTTGAACGAGGCTGATCTGCCTCATCCGAAGCTGGTGATGCCACCGCCCGGGTTCGTCGAGCCCGTTCCGGGGAAGCCAGCGGCAAAACCCGCATTTAATGTTAACTATGATGAAGCACTGAACGTCGGCTACAAGTGGTATGACGCGGAAAATAAAAAAGTGCTATTTCCGTTTGGATATGGGCTGTCGTACACGACATACAGTTACTCGGATCTGAAGGTGAATGTGCCTAGCGCGGGCGTGAACGTAACTTTTTCTGTGAAGAACACGGGCCGCCGCGCCGGCGCGGAGATTGCCGAGGTTTACGTCGCGCTACCACAGGGTGTGGGCGAGCCTCCCAAGCGACTAGTGGGTTGGGCGACGGTGGACCTAAAGCCCGGCGAAAGCAAGGAAGCGAGTGTGGCTATCGATAACAGATATCTGTCGATTTACGATGAGTCGCTTGAAGCATGGAAGCTTGTGCCGGGGAATTACACCTTCATGTTGGGTGGATCTTCGCAAGACTTGCCGTTGGTTGCGACGGTCGCACTCAAATAGTGTTTCTTCAAAATCCCGAAATCTACGAAAGCCAGAGTTCTCGAATAGAGCAATTTCAGAGAGTGCAGAGAGCCCAGTGGGAACCTAGGCTTGAGACTCGGCGCCGGGCGGCAGCGTGGGCTGGGAATCTGAAGCGCGGAGGGCTGCGTAAATATGTTCGGCGCGCGAGCGCGGTAGCTCGGCGGCCAGTTCACTTACTGTGAGTTGCTTCAGGCGAGCCACGCTGCCAAAGCGCCGCAGGAGTTTTCGAGCCGTCTTTTCGCCCACTCCCGGAATTTCCGTGAGCGACGTGCGCAATCGCCGGCTGGAACGGCGCTGCCGGTGGAAAGTGACAGCGAAGCGATGCGTCTCGTCGCGGATTTGTTGGATCAAATGTAGAACGGGCGAGTGGCGTTCCAGAATGATTGGCTCGTCTTCTCGTCCCAAAACGTAGAGAATCTCTTCTTTTTTCGCGATGCTGGCGAGCGGCTGATTGATGATGGCCAATTTTTCAAGGGCTTTGGCTGCGGCGTGGAGTTGCCCAATTCCGCCGTCCACCAAAATCAAGCTGGGTAGCGGCTTTCCTTCGTTTTGCAGACGATGATAGCGGCGCTCGACCGCTTCCTGCATGCTGGCGAAATCGTCGCGCAGACGGCCTTCGGATTTTTCCTCACAATCCTGCATGGCTTCGCCGCGAATAATGAACTTCCGGTAATCGGACTTCTTCATGCGGCCGGATTCCCAGACCACCATGGACGCCACGGTGTCGGAGCCTTGGATGTGCGAAATATCGAAACACTCAATTCGTTGCGGCGGGGTTGGAAGATTGAGGGCGGACTCAACCGCCTCGATAATTGCTTTGGAGCTTGGCTTCAAGACGCGGAAACGCTGGATGAAAGATTGCTTGGCATTTCGCTCAACGAGCTCCAAAAAAGCGTGTTTAGGGCCGCGCTGCGGAGTCATGATTTCCACGCGGTGGGCGGCGCGCTCGGTTAAAACTTCCTCCAGCAGATCGCAATCCTCAAAGGCCATGGGAGTGTTGATGAACCGCGGCAGATAAGCCGTATCGAGGTAGAGTTGTTTCAATAAGGACGGGAGAAATTCCGCCGGATCGAACTCTTCCAAGTCTTCCCAGTAGAAATCGCGACGGTCAACAACTCGCCCGCCTCGCAAGTGGAAAAGGTTCACGGCCACTTGCGGCGGTTCGGCATACCAGGCGAGAACGTCAGTGTCGTCTCCAGAAGCTGCAGCAATTTTCTGGCGTTCCTCCATTTCAGTAAGAGTGCGCAGAAGATCGCGGTAACCCGCAGCTTCTTCGAAGCGTTCCTCTTCGGAGGCGACCTGCATACGCTGCTCGACGCTGCCGGCGAGGTCGCTACGTCGGCCTTCGAGGAATAGCCGCACGTCGCGCGCGGCCTCGGCATAACGCTCGTCGGTGACCAGTTCTTTCACGCAGGGTCCCAGGCAGCGATGAATGTAATACTGCAAGCACGGGCGCGGATGATTGCGCTCAAGATCGACGGTGCAGGACGGGACCAGGAAATGTTTGTGGATCAGGTGGACCAAACGGTAAGCCAATCCGGCGGGGAAATACGGGCCGAAATAAATTGAGCCGTCTTTCTTCAGGCGGCGAGTGACGTAAACGCGCGGATATTTTTCGAACGCCGTATAGCGAATGTAAGGGTAAGTCTTATCGTCCCGAAGAAGAATGTTGAACTTCGGTTGGTGCTGCTTGATCAGATTATTTTCAAGGGCGAGAGCCTCTTTTACGTTGTCGACGACGATGTAATCAACGTCCGCAACTTCGCGCATTAAAGAGCCGGTCTTGGCGTCCTGTATGGTCTTATCGAGAAAGTAGGAACGGACACGGTTACGCAGGGATTGAGCTTTTCCGACGTAAAGCACTTTCTCGGCAGCGTCCTTAAAAAGATACACACCGGGCTGCAAGGGCAAATTGGCGACTTTTTCGCGGAGTTCCATGGATGCGTTACAATATTACCGGGATGTTTGCGCCGTCAGATACCTTCGATGGCGCGGTACAACTTTAATGATAGCAAACGTAACAAATCCGAGCAGGCCGATGCTTCGTTGGATGCTAAGACTAGCGCTGTTGATTGCAGTGTGTGTGGCTCCGGCTTGGTCTTTTCAACAAGGCCAGGACCCGCAGCCGCAAAAGCCCGAGCCGCAAGCGGATCATTCGAATCCTTCTCAACTTCCAGGGCAGGCGCCTCCGCTCGGCCCGGGGGAATCGTCTTCAGCGAAGCCGGAGCAGACCGGAGATCCGACCGCCCCTCCTCCGGAAGAGCCCGTAAAGGCCCCAACTAAGACAGGGAAGGCGGCGCCCTCAAACGCCGCGAAACCCGGCGTGTTGCCGCCTGAAGATAATCCCGCGTGGGATCCCTTCCACGCGGCCCAGGACATCGATGTGGGCACCTTCTACATGCACAAAGGCGACCTGGATGCAGCGATTGGGCGATTTCAAGACGCCATTCGTTTGCGGCCGAACTTTGCGAAGCCTCGGCTCCTGATTGCCGAGATTTATGAGAGGAGAGGAGATAAGTCTGAAGCGCTGCACTACTACAAGGAATATTTGCAGGTTTTTCCGGACGCGCCGGATTCCAAGAAGATTCAGAAGAAAATAGAGAAACTTTCCAAAGAGTAGTCCTCCTTCGTTTACAGACGGCCTTATACCAGCAATTAAAAAATCGCCAAGCTGATTTACAAATGCGCGACAGTAGTGTTTGTTTTGCGCGTCACCACCCGACATTGTAATAAGATGACGCGTTGATTTTTTAGTGGAGCGGCAGTCTCACCGAACAATGGAATTACGCAAAGATCCAATCACGCGAAGCTGGGTCGTGGCGGGGCATCCCGAGCGCGAAAAAGTTCGGCTCGATCCGTGCCCGCTATGCCCAGCGAATCGCGCTGAGACGCGCACAATTCTGGATTTGCCTGCGCACGGGCCCTGGCAGGTGCGCGTGTATCCGCATTTCCGTCCGCTCTATCGAATTGAGGGCGAACCGGGCCGTGAAGCCGAGGGCATATACGATCGGATGGCCGCCACAGGCGCTCACGAGATTATCGTGGAGACTCCTGACCATACACGGCAGTTGTCGCAGATGAACGACGAAGAAATCGAGCGAGTGTTGGACGCCTACGCGCAGCGGATTGCCGATTTAAAGCGCGACGCGAGATTCAAATACGTCACAGTTTTCAAGAATCAAGGCGCGCAAGCGGGAGAAGAGTGGCCGCACGCGCATTCGCAAATCACTGCGACAACGTTCGTGCCGCGGAGGATTCTCTACGAGTTGCGCGCTGCGCGGGAATGGTATCGCGACCGCGAGCGTTGCGTTTTTTGCGACATTTTGCGCCAGGAGATTCGCCAAGCCAAACGTGTGGTGGATAACGCCGGGGACTATTACGCATTTTGCCCTTACGCTTCACGAGTGCCATACGAAGTGTGGCTGATGCCGAAAACGCACAATCATCAATTTGAAACTCAGCAGGCTGGCGAGACCCGGCGCAATCTGGCCAATTTGCTGGGTAGAACGCTGCGACGGCTTCTTAAATTTTCGGATAGCTATCACATGGTCTTGCACACGGCTCCTAACACGCTGCAGACCAAGGGAGAATTGAGCGAGTATTGGCGCACGATCGCCGGAGATTACCATTGGCATATCGAAATTCTTCCCATCGTGCAGCAGAGAAGCAAGTCCTACAGCATCAAGGAAATCTACTTTAACGGGACGCTGCCTGAAGACGCAGCGGAAAGCCTGCGCAAGATCGATCCAGGCCAATGAGGAAATTGGAGCAAATGTCTTGAGAGAAAAGGCCGGCCAACGCGGCGGAATTTTCTCGAAGCTTCTGTTCCTGATTTTCTTAGTCGTTTTTGTGGCCATCGTATATCTGGTCCGCCATCCCCTCTTGCGATTGGCCGGAGATTTCTGGGTGGTGGACGAAACGCCGCAGGTTTCAGACGTTATCGTTATTCTCAGCGACGATAATTACGAAGCGGCGCGGGCCACTCGGGCAGCGCAACTTTTTAGGGCGGGCATGGCGCCTCGCATCTTGGCCAGTGGTCGTTTGCTGCGCCCCTACGCCGGCATCGCCGAATTAATGGAGCATGATTTGAAAGCGCAGGGAGTTCCCGCAAATGCAATCGTGCCTTTGGCCCATCGCGGAACGAACACGCGCGAAGAAGCAGTCGCGGATGCTCAGGCAATCGCGTCGCACGGCTGGAAGAGAGTTTTACTGGTGACTTCGAATTATCACACTCGGCGCGCGGATTATATTTTCGCTCGCACGCTTCCGAAGGGGACCGAGCTTCGAGTGGTTTCCGCGCCCGACTCTGAGTACGATCCGGAGAATTGGTGGGAGCATCGCACTGGACTGAAGAGATTTCTGTACGAAACAGCGGGCTACATCGTTTGCGTGTGGGAATTGCGCCACAGCGAACCGCAGACCTCCTGACGGATAGATGATCGTCGGCTGCTAGCGTGGCCTAAGCGCGAACCTGGTGACGGGGAAGTGCCTAACCCGTACCAAATCGTCACTCCCCGCGAAGCCGCGATTTACTCTGGGACTCCTCTGTACTATAGTTTTGACATCGCTAGGGACCCTGGCCGCCCGGCGTAGAAAACTAGGCATTTCTGGGGGAGAGACCTAATGTGGAATAAATCCGCCGAGGCCAAACCGTCTTCGCAAGCGGCCGACACCTCAGTTCCAGTAATACCAGCACCAGTTGTAAATGCGCAGCAAACTCAGCCCGTTAGCACGCCAATAGTTCCGCCAGTGGCTCAAGTTCCGCCGCCTGTGAGTATTCCGACAGCGGCGAATGCTACCAATGGCACCACAACCATTGCAGCAGGATTGAAGATCAGCGGCGAAATTTCAGGCACCTCGGACCTCTATATCGATGGCGAAACGCAAGGGAAGGTCCGGCTACCGAATGCGCGCGTGACCGTCGGCCCGAATGGCCGGGTACAAGCCGATATTGAAGCGCGTGAAATCATTATCGAGGGGACAGTGCAAGGAAATCTGAAAGCGGGCGAGCGGCTGCATCTAGGCGCTGCAAGTCGCGTGCAGGGCAGCGTTCTGACTCCGCGATTTGCAATCGAAGACGGGGCACGGCTGCGAGGCAAAGTCGAAATGGTGCGCATCGGCGGGTCGCAATCCGCTTCCAGCATTGGGACGACCGCTGATGCAAGCAAAGCAAAAGCAATGTCCGCAAGTGGCAAGGACGATTAAAACAACCATGAGTTGGCAGGCCAAACCTCGACTCATTTCGACGCCGGCGCCTGACTCGCGCGCCAAACCCGGCCCCGCGGCTGTGGCGGTTGCTTCCGCGAACGCCCGCGTCTCAAACGGGCTCAAAGAATTTCTGTGGCTGCTCAGCGATTCGACGCAAGGGCGGATTCTGGATCTTGGTCAAGTATCGCAGGCCACCCTGACTTTCTTTATCGAGAAGGGGTTCCGCGTTTCAACCGAAGATTTGTTGCGAGCGTGGAAAGAATTCCTGGTGGCGGAAGAAGAGAATTTCCGAAAGGCTCCGGTAGGAGATCACGAAAATGTCTCACCGGCGATGTTTGCAGATAAGTTTCTAGCTTCAGACTTGCAATATCCCGCGGAGCACTTCCACGGCGTGCTGGCCTGGGATATTTTCGATTACCTCGACGCCCAGCTTTTGCCTAAGGTGATGGACAGGCTGTACACCATGTTGCGGCCCGGCGGCGCTGTGCTCTCGCTCTTTCACAGTAAGACCCCCGAACGATTCTGCCGTTATCGCATAGCTGATCCGCAGACGATCGAACTTTTGCCCGCGTCCACGCTGTCGGTTCACGCGCGCGTTTTCCAGAATCGCGAAATCCTGGATATTTTCGGAAAGTTCCGCTCATCGAAAACCTTCGTGGGCCGCGATCAGGTGCGCGAAGGCCTTTTCCTCAAATAGCTTTTTCGTTCAATTTTTCACACTTCGTTTCTTTGTCGGTTAAGCTGGATTGAGCGGAGCTGCGTCTTTACGCCCGCGCGACTTCCAGGCGTGGTACGCGGCAGGTAGAAGAGAAACGACGATGACTGCGGCAATCACATAGTGAATGTGCTTATCTATGTGCGGATCTGACTTGCCGATTGTGAACCCGAGCAGGATCATTCCCCAGACCCAGCAAATCCCTCCGATGATGTCGTAGATCAGATAGCGTGAATATTTCATCCCAGCGGCGCCGGCTACCGGCGGACAAAATGTCCGAATAATAGGCACGAATCGCGCGAGGATAATCGTTTTGCCGCCGTACCGCTCGTAGAATTCGTGAGCGCGAGCAAGATGGCGTTTTTTGAAGAACCTGGAATCTTCGCGGCGAAACAAGCTTGGGCCTGCTTTCCATCCAATGAAGTAGCCCAGTTGGTCTCCGGCGATAGCGCACAGAGTGACCAGCGAAAGGAGCCAGGCCAGGTGCAGCTTTCCGGCGCCGGCAAAAACTCCAGCCGTCACCAGCAGGGAATCGCCGGGCAGGAAAAATCCGACGAACATCCCGGTTTCCACGAAGACGATAACGCAAACCATCAGCGTCCCGCCCCAATCGAGCAGGCCGCGAATGTCGTAAAGACGGGCCAGAATTTGCTTCAGGAATTCAATCATGTAGGTTCTTTCTCGCAGTTCTGCACAGCCAGGAAAGGCTGCAAGTCCTCTAAACACAATAGCATCAAAGCTGCCAGGCGTGAGCTGTGAAGCGCTAGTACTTTCCTCCTACTATCTATAGCCCCCTGTACCATTGGCCACGTCGTCCCCCTGTTCGAAGATGCAGTTGTACGAGGCACGCACCTGAAGGGGGAACTTCATGGAAGGTGGATACGCAGCCTGGATGGGCCAGCCGGTGGTTCTTCGAGTGGTAGCAGGCAACATGCGAGTACCTCTGCGCGGCAGATTGCTGTCTGAAACAAACGAAATTGTGAGGTTGCGAATTGCGGATAGCTGGGACGTGGACATTTTCAAATCGATGGTTGTCGCAGTGGAACACGACAATCCGGTTTACGTAGTCAATTAGGGGGAAACGTGAGCGCACTGGCAAGCAATGGATTTACGCCTGAAAGCGATGCAAGTGTGATGGCGCTCCCCAGTTCTCGGGAGGAAACGAATATGCGCGCCCGGTTCGAAACCCTGCGCGACACCGTCTTGGTAGTTGCGCTTCAAATGATTTTCCGAGCAACGCTGGTTTTGCGGCGCTGGAATTACTAGCGCGGTTGCTCAACAAGCTCCCCGGCCCCTCCTCAACCCCCCGCCCCAGGCCTGTGCCCCCAGGCCTGGGGTTCTTCTTTGTAGCGTAACTTGACTCTCTGCGGCATCCTCGATAAGACTAGGCCAGCTTCCACCTTTACATGAGACTAACTCTCGCCGACTGGGCCGTAGTTGCGGCCTATCTCTTGTTCACCCTCCTGCAAGGTTTGTATTTT
>Ga0209624_10002626_pt1 | contig 13180 bp, 21 predicted proteins | sample JacPinW_OM2H0_O1_FD_188565 | JGI IMG/M metagenome (GOLD analysis project Ga0209624, IMG submission 188565) | Forest soil microbial communities from Algoma, Ontario, Canada - Jack Pine, Ontario site 1_JW_OM2H0_O1 (SPAdes) (version 2) | ecosystem: Environmental > Terrestrial > Soil > Boreal...
GATGCGAGTTGTGAGCTGTGAGCAAAACCGTTTTGCTCACAGCTCACAACTCGCATCTCGCAGCTCACTGCGTCAAAATCACCGGACCATCTTTTGTCACCGCAACGCAATGCTCAAAGTGCGCGCTGAAGCTTCCATCTGCGGTCACTGCCGTCCACTTGTCTCCCAGCACTCGCGTCTCGGGCTTGCCGTAATTAACCATCGGCTCGATCGCGATCACCATACCTTCGCGCAGCTTGGCGCCGTGACCTCGCGCTCCGAAGTTCGGGACTTGCGGCTCTTCGTGCAACCGCGTTCCAATACCGTGCCCGACAAATTCGCGTACGACGCTGAATCCCGCCGCTTCCACGTGCTCCTGCACTGCGGCGCCAACATCGCCAATCGAATTTCCAATTCGCGCCTGCTCGATTCCGCGATAGAGCGAAGCTTCGGTAACTTCGAGCAACTTCTGCAGTTCGGGCTTCAGTCCGCTTCCAACCGGCACCGTGATCGCCGCGTCTCCGTAGTACCCTTCGAGAACCGCACCACAATCGATGGATACAATGTCACCCTCTTTGAGCACCCGCTTTTCAGAGGGGATGCCGTGCACAATCTCTTCATTCACCGAAGTACACAAAACGCAGGGATAATCGTAATACCCTTTGAACGCCGGCTTCGCGCCCAGTTCCTTGATCTTCTTCTCGGCAGCGCGCTCCAGATCCATCGTCGTGACGCCCGGCGCCACCAGGCTCTTCACGTAATCGAGAACCTCGCGAACGATGTGGCCACTCTGCCGCATCTTCTCAATCTCGTTCGCCGATTTGCACACAATCGCCATACTTACGCGTGATGATCTTCCAATATTCGGAAAATCTGATCTGTCACTTCATCGACGGGCAGATCTCCGTTCACCGAAATCAACCTGCCTGTCCGCTGGTAATAATCCGCTACCGGCCGGGTCTGCTCCTGAAATGCCGTGAGTCTGGGCTGAATTACTTCCAACCGATCGTCATTGCGGGCTTCCAGCTTCGTCCCGTGCGGTTCATCGCATACTTCATCTTTGCGGGGCGGCTGAAAGTGGACGTTATAGATCCGTCCACAGGTGGGACAAGAGCGTCGTCCAGTAATACGGAGCAGTAATTGATTATAGTCGACCTCGAGCCGGATCACAATTGGCCAGGCCCGCGTCGGACGCGAATTATCAAAGAGCTCCCGTTCTAACAACGCATCCAGCCATCCGGCCTGAGCCGCGGTGCGTGGAAACCCATCCAAAATATAGCCACGTACGCAGTCCGGCAGAAGCAGCCGTTCCCGGACCATGTTGCAAACCAAATCGTCGGAAACCAGCTCTCCGCGCGCCATTACAGCCTTGGCAGCGACTCCGAGCGCCGTTCCACGGACTACATTCTCCCGCAGCAGGTCTCCGGTGGAGACCTGGGGAATTCCGTAGCGTTCCATGATGCGCTTCGCCTGAGTGCCTTTTCCGGCACCCGGAGGTCCAAGCAGCACCACGGGACCTACTGCACGCGAGGTTTCCTGCGCCATCGGCCTGGCCAAAGCCTCCCGACCTCAATCTCCCCGGCGCCCCAGAAACACCACCGAGGTGCAGCAACCCCCACAGCCAATACCGGCATTCCTACCAGATCCTGCGGCCGCGCACACGCCCACTACGCGGCGTGAACCCATCGTAGTGGCGCATGATCAACTGCGCTTCGATCTGCGTAACCGTATCCATCGCCACACCGACGACGATCAGCAGCGACGTACCACCAAAATAGAAGCTCACACCTAAACCATTCAAAACCCAATTCGGCGCATTCTCGAACATTCGCCCGATCGGCCCATATAGATGGTTGAGATGGATACCGGTAATCATCCATTCCGGAATGAACGAAATGATGATCAGGTACAAGGCCCCCACGAGCGTGATGCGCGTCAAAACCTCGTTAATGAAATCGGCGGTGCGCTTGCCGGGACGGATGCCCGGGATAAATCCGCCGTACTTGCGCATGTTGTCGGCGACTTCGCTCGGATTAAACACGATCGAAACATAGAAATAAGCGAAGAAAATAATGCCGAGGGCGTAGAGCACCGTATAAAGCGGCTCACCCCATCCCAGCCACCGGAACAGGTCGCTGAAATAACGGCTGTTGCGCATGCCATAGCCGATGGTTTGCGGCAAAGTCAAAATCGAAGACGCGAAGATTACGGGCATGACGCCGCCGGCGTTTACCCGTAACGGCAGGTGAGTTGACTGTCCGCCCATCACCTTGCGTCCAACTACACGCTTGGCATATTGCACGGGGATTCGTCGTTCGCTTCGTTCCACGTAGACGATGAACGCCACCACCGCGATCATGAAAACGATCAGGCCTGCCATGAGCGGAAACGTCACCGCACCCCAGGCATTGTTCTTGGCTTTATCGATCAGATCCACAACACCACGTGGTAGGCCAACGACGATTCCAGCAAAGATCAGCAGCGACATCCCGTTCCCGACACCGCGCTCGGTGATCTGTTCGCCCAGCCACATGATGAACGCACTGCCCGTCGTCAGGGTCAGCATCGTCATCAGCCGGAAACCCCAACCGGGATTCAGAGCGAAGCCGCCTTTTTCCAATCCGATCGCAATTCCAAACGATTGCACCGCGCTCAGAATGACGGTGATGTACCGCGTCCACTGCGTAATTTTCTTGCGGCCGAGTTCGCCTTCCTTCTGCAGCTTGGCTAACGGCTCATAGACCACGGTCAGCAACTGCAGGATGATCGACGCCGTGATGTACGGCATGATCCCGAGGGCAAAAATCGTCATCCGGCGCAACTGGCCGCCGGAGAACAGATCGACAAATCCCAGAAGAGAACCGCTGGTGCTGCCTTGCGTAAAGAACGATTCCAGCTTGGCGGTATCGATTCCCGGCGTCGGCAAGTGTCCGCCCAGTCGGTACACAAAGAGCATCCCGAGCGTAAACAAAATCCGCTTGCGCAGATCCGGAATTCGAAAGATGTTCGCCAGCTTGTCAAACATTACTGCAAGACCTCGACCTTGCCGCCTGCCTTGGTGATCTTTTCCTGCGCCGCTTTCGAGAACTTGTGCGCGCTCACGGTCAGCGCGGTCTTCAGTTCCCCATCGCCCAGAATCTTGACCGGGTGCTTGGTCTTAATCACTCCCGCCTTGCGCAGCACTTCGGGAGTAATCGTGGTTTCTCCGAGCTCCACCAGCCGCTCTAGGCTCACGATGTTGTATTCCTTGCGGAAGATATTCGTGAAACCGCGCTTCGGCATGCGGCGGTGCAGCGGCATTTGGCCGCCTTCAAATCCGCGAATCATGCGCGAACCGGTGCGCGAACGCTGACCTTTGTGTCCACGGGTAGAAGTCTTTCCCATGCCGGAGCCCATACCGCGGCCCACGCGCTTGCGCTTGGTCGTTGCTTTTTTCGGTGCGTGAATATTGGATAAATTCATAATTAAACCCAGTTTCAAAGCTTCAGGGTTTCAAAGTTTCAAAATCTCAAGTCTCTATGAACTCCTTGAAACCTTGAAACTCTGAAACCTTAAAACTTGCAATTAGTCGACAAACTCCACCAGGTGCGGCACCTTCGCCACCATCCCGCGGATCGCCTGCGTGTCGGGACGCTCAATCACCTGGTTCAGCCGGGTAAATCCCAGACCCTTGATCACCAGCTTTTGTTTGACCGGGGCGCAAATCGCGGAACGCACCCACTTCAGCTGAATCTTTCCGCTGCCCGAATTTGTTTTCTTCGCCGTCATTTCCAAACCTCAGTGGTCAGTGGCTGGTGGCCAGTGACCTGAATCTCATCCGTAGTTTCTTCTACAGTTCTTGCGCCGTCTTGCCGCGCATGATCGCGACGCTTTCCCGGTTCTTCAATTGCTTGAGCGCATCGAAGGTCGCCTTGATCACGTTGTGCGGATTGGTGGTCCCAATCGACTTCGTCAGCACGTTCTGCACACCCGCCGAAGTCATGACCGCGCGCACTGCGCCTCCAGCGATCACGCCCGTTCCTTCCGGAGCCGGCTTCAGCAATACTTTGCCCGAACCGTACCGTCCTAGCACAAGGTGCGCAATGCTGGTCTGGGTCAGATTGACCTTCACCAGATTCTTTTTCGCCGACTCAATTCCCTTGCGGATGGCTTGCGGCACTTCTTTCGCCTTACCCGAACCGTAGCCCACCACTCCCGCAGACGGATCGCCGACCACAACCAACGCGGCGAACGAAAGATTCTTGCCGCCTTTGACCACCTTGGTCACGCGGTTGATGGCAACCACCTGATCCTTCAGCTGGTACGCCCCTGCATCGAGTTTCTTAATCACTGTTGGCATAATTTCCAAGTCCGAGCGGTGAGCTCTGAGCTTTGAGCAAATCCGGTTTGCTCACCAGCTCGAAGCTCGAAGCTCAAGTCTAAAATTGCAATCCTGCTTCGCGAGCTGCGTCGGCCAAGGCCTTCACGCGCCCGTGATAAATGTATCCGCCGCGGTCAAACACGACCTTGGTCACACCCTTGGCCTTCGCGCGCTCGGCGATCGCTTTGCCGATGGCCTTCGCGGAAGCCACGTTTCCACCCGTGCGCCGGTCTTCTTTCTTGCCTTCGGCGGTACTGGCCGAAACCAGAGTCTTGCCATGAAGGTCGTCGATGACCTGCACGTAGATGTGGTTCAGCGAACGATACACATTTAGCCGCGGACGTTCCGCCGTCCCTTGCATCTTCTTGCGAATGCGGTCGTGTACGTGTCCGCGCTTTTGGTTCTTCGTAATTTTTGTGAGCATGAAACTTATCCTTGGTCGTCCGTCCTTGGTCGTTAGCTCAAGACGTCCGACTCCTGCAGTCCATCACAACTCCGCTGGCCGACGACAAACGGGCAGCGACTAACGACCGTTATTTCGCTCCGGTCTTTCCGACCTTCTTCTTCAGGCGCTCTCCGACATAGCGGACGCCCTTGTTCTTGTATGGATCCGGTGGACGCAGCGACCGCATTTCGGCCGCGACCTGTCCAACCTTCTGACGATCAATGCCCGTCAGAGTGATCTTCGTCTGTTTCGGATCGACAGCCGCATCGACTCCGGTTGGCAAAGGATACTCAATCGGGTGCGAGTAGCCCAGGTTGAACACCACGGTGAGCTTGCCCTTCATCTCGGCGCGGTATCCAATGCCCACGATTTCCAGTTCCCGCGTCCAGCCCTTGGTCACACCCTCGACAGCGTTGTTGACCAGCGCTCGCGCCAGACCATGGACCGCCGACTGCGAATCGTTCTGGCGAATCGCAACGATGTGGCCATCCTTCTGCTCGACCGTAATTCCAGTCGGCAGCGGAGTGTCCAGCTTGCCCTTCGGTCCCTGCACCAGGACCGTGTTTCCTTCCACCTTGACCGTGACGCCCTTGGGAATCTCGATCGGCTTTTTTCCAATTCGTGACATAAGCTTCTAGCTTCTAGCCCCTAGCTTCTAGCTAGGCTGCTTGGGATTCAGTGCTGACCTTGTCAGGACTGTTTCAAACCAAATCTGTTACGACATTGCCGCCTTAGCTAGTAGCTAGAAGCTAGTAGCCAGAAGCTGCACTTAGTAGATCTCGCACAACAACTCGCCGCCGACGCCTTCTTTGCGCGCCTGCCGGCCAGTCATAACGCCGCGCGGAGTCGTGAGGATGTTGATCCCCATGCCGCCCAGCACTCGTGGAATCTCGCTGCGGCGAACGTACACACGGCATCCCGGGCGCGACACGCGCTCCACCTTCGAGATGGCCGCCTCGTTATTGGCGCCATACTTCAGGTAAATCCGGATGACCTTGTGGCCCTCTTCTTCGGTTGGCTTGAAATTGGAGATGTAGCCCTCTTCCTTCAGGATGCGGGCGATCTCCAGCTTCAACCGCGAAGCCGGAATATCAACTTTTTGGTGCCGGGCCTGGAGTGCGTTCCGCACTCGCGTCAGCATGTCTGCGACCGGATCGGTCAACCTCATCGTTTGCTTCTCCTTCAGCCACCCGTTCGCTCCGCGTCTAGCGGAGAACCTGCAGCGGCTTGCTCTTCAATCGTTCGGTTCATCTCTCGTCGTTGGCTTGCTCACCCGCCGTTGCGAACGACCAACGACAAGCGGCCAACGGCGCGTTTACCACGAAGACTTCGAAACCCCTGGAATTTCGCCCAGCAGCGCGAGCTGCCGGAAACACAAGCGGCACATGCCGAACTTCCGCAGAAATGCGCGCGGACGTCCGCATCGCTTGCATCGGTTGTGCTTGCGCGTGGAAAACTTGGGCTTCTTCGCGTCTTTAACTCTTTTTGCTGTAGTCGCCATTCAATCCTTCACTGAAACCTGAATCTTTCGAAACCTTAAAAACTTTGCCTTATGCCCGGAACGGCATGCCCATATGCTTGAGCAGCGTTCGTGCCTGATTGTCATTCGCGGCCGTCGTCACAATCGTGACGTTCATGCCCTTCAGCTTGTCAACCTTCTCGTAAGAAATCTCCGGAAAGATCAACTGGTCGTGCAAGCCGATCGTGTAATTGCCGCGCCCGTCGAATGACTTGGTCGATACTCCCTTAAAGTCGCGCACGCGCGGCAGAACGATGTTCACCAACCGGTCAAAAAACTCGTACATACGATCGCCGCGCAGTGTCACCATAGCGCCAATCGACTGGCCCTGGCGAACCTTGAAGGCTGCGATCGACTTCTTCGCGCGCGTGACCACTGGCTTCTGTCCCGTGATCTGACCCAGTTCGTTCACAGCCGGGTCGAGAACCTTCGCATTCTGCGTCGCCTCGCCCACGCCCATGTTGACGACGATCTTATGCAGCCGCGGAACCGCCATCACATTCCCCAGTTCCAGTTCTTTCAACAACGCAGGAGCGACTTCCTTCTCGAATCTGGAACGGAGCCGCGGACGCTCTTTCGCGCTATGCCGCGCCTGGTCCGGAGCCTTCTGCTCCTGCGATTCCTTCTGACCTTTTTTCTCTTTGTCTTTTGCCATTTCTCTTCAACTTCCTCTCACGGTTTCGGAGTGGTTACCGGTTCGTAAGAATCTGATAACTATTTGTCCAGTGTGGTTCCGCACTTCTTGCAGACGCGAACCTTGCGGTCTCCGCGCACTTCGTGCCCAATCCGGACCGGCCCGCAGGTCGAACAAACCAGTTGCACGTTCGAAATCGCAATCCGGCTTTCCTGCTCGGCGATGCCGCCCTTGACGTTGCGCTGTGGATTCGGCCGCACATGTTTCTTCACCATCATCACGTGCTCGACCAGAATCTTCGCATCATTCGGAAACACGCGCAGTACGCGCCCTTCCTTACCCTTGTCTCGTCCGGTGATCACCTTCACGGTGTCGTTCCGCCGGAGATCCACTCGCTTGTTTGCAGTGCTTACAGTTCTCATAAAGTCAGTTTCAAGGTCTCAAAGTTCCAAGGTTTCAAAGCGAATCACTCGTCGCCCAGCTTCCGAATCTCAAGGTCCCTTGATACCTTGAAACTCTGAAACTTTGAAACCTGCGCTAGATCACTTCCGGCGCCAGCGATACGATCTTCAAAAACTTCTTCTCGCGCAGTTCGCGCGCTACAGGACCGAACACGCGTGTCCCAACCGGCTCGCCCGCATCGTTGATCAGCACCGCCGCGTTCGAATCGAATTTGATATAGGTTCCATCGCGCCGCCGGGACTCTTTCCGCGTGCGCACAATCACGGCTTTGACCACCGCTCCCTTTTTCGTCTGGCCCTCAGGAGCTGCCTCTTTCACGGCCGCCGTGATTATGTCGCCCAGCCCGGCATTCAGTCCGGTCGAGCCGCCGAGCGGCAGAATCATCTGCAGCTTGCGGGCGCCGGAGTTATCGGCGACCTCGAGCATCGATCTCATCATCACAGCCATGGCAATCTCCCTAGCAATAACAATCGGTTGTCATTCCGAGCGAAGCGAGGAACCTGCTTCCTTCGGCCCGAGCACAAACCTCGCGCTAGCTTGCGACTTCCGTCACCGCTTCTGGCACCAGCGTCGCCTTGCGCACAATGTCTTTCAATTTCCAGCGCTTCAGCTTCGACAACGGACGCGTCTCCTCGAGCCGCACCACATCGCCGACGTGCGCCTGGTTGGTCTCGTCATGTGCATAAAACTTCTTGTTGCGCGCTACCACGCGCCCGTAGAACGGATGCGCCTTCTTGCGCGTCACCAGCACCACAATCGTCTTCTGCATGCGGTTGGCGACGACTTCTCCCACCACTTCCTTGCGGCGGCCCTGCGCCTTCTGCGTTGTTTCCGCCATTATCGTTTCTCCGTTGCGGCCGAACGCTTGCGCTCGGCGGCGATCGTCTTTACCCGCGCAATGTCTTTGCGCAGGCCGCGCATCTTCTTCAGGCTCTCGGTCTGGCCCATGTTCAGCTGGAACTTCAGCTTGAACAGCTGGTCCGCGAGCTCTCGCTCCTGATGACCCAGCTCTTCTTCCGTCAAGTTTCGAATTTTGTCTGCCTTCATAATCCGTTCCTAGTGCCTCACGCCTTCGCGCTTAACCAGCGTCGTGCGCAGCGCCAATTTATGAGACGCCAGCCGCATCGCCTCGCTCGCGTCCTGGAGCGATACGCCTTCCATCTCAAACAGAATCTTTCCCGGTTTCACGACCGCGACCCAATGATCCGGCGCGCCCTTGCCCTTACCCATACGGGTTTCAGCCGGCTTCTTGGTGACCGGCTTGTCGGGGAACACGCGAATCCAGATCTTTCCGCCGCGCTTCACAAAACGCGTCATGGCCACGCGGCTCGCTTCGATCTGGCGGTCGGTCACCCATCCAGGCTCAAGCACCTTCAGCCCGAAATCGCCGAACGACAGCGTCGACCCGCGCCATGCCTTGCCGGTCATGCGCCCGCGCTGCTGTTTCCGATACTTCACTTTCTTTGGCATCAACATAAAATCAGCTCTCTCTTGTCATCCTGAGGCGACATGCTTTTGTCGCCGAAGGACCTGAGCGCGCCGCGCAATCAATCTCGCGCTTTTTGCGAGATTACTCAAATGCGCGTCAGGCGCGCTTCCCTATTTAGAATCCACCTACAGCAGCCGCTGGTTCGCGCTTCTTCTGCGGCAGGATTTCGCCCTTGTACACCCAGCACTTCACACCAATGACGCCGTAGGTCGTCCGCGCCTCGGTGAATCCGTAGTCAATATCAGCGCGCAGCGTATGCAGAGGCAACCGCCCTTGCAGATACCACTCCGAGCGCGCGATTTCATTTCCGTTCAAACGTCCGCTCACGCGAACCTTAATTCCCTTGCATCCAAACCGCAGCGCCGAATCAACCGCCTTGCGCATCGCGCGCCGGAAACCCACGCGCTTTTCCAGTTGCAGCGCAATCGACTCCGACACAAGCTGCGCATCGAGCTCAGGCTTGTGCACTTCCTGGATATCGACAAAAATGTCCTTGCCGCCGGTGCGCTTTTGCAACTCGCCTTTGAGCTTGTCGATTTCCGCGCCCTTGCGCCCGATGATGATTCCCGGCCGCGCCGTCTTGATAATGATCCGCAGCTTGTTGCCGGGACGCTCGATCTCAATCGAGCTGACGCCCGCCGACTTGAGCTTCTCTTTCAGCTCATTCTTCAGCTTTACGTCTTCGTGCAACTGTTTGTCATAGTCCCGCTCCGCAAACCAGCGCGACTTCCACGGCTTCGTAAACCCAAGCCGGAACCCGTAAGGATGGACTTTTTGTCCCATTGCTTCTCCTAAATCAAAACTATGTGCGCGGCATATTCGCCCGCAAACTCGAATCTATTTCGCGGCTGCTTTCTTCTTGCCCGCGGACTGCTTCGCTGCCGCTCTCGCCTTGGGAGCGGTTCTCTTCACCTTCGCGCCCGGAGCCGTATCTCCGTCCGTCGCATGAACCACCGGACCACTTTCTTTTCCGCGCTCCGCCAGCACCAGTTCGATGTGCGCAATACGCCGTTGATAGCGGTATGCGCGCCCTTGCGGTGCTGGACGAATCCTCTTCATTCGCGGTCCGTCGTTCGCCACCGCGCGCTTCACGTAGAGGTTGTCGATCTCGACATCCAACCCCTTCTCGGTCGCAAGGAAGTTCGCGTTATCGAGCGCCGACTGCAGCAGTTTGCCGACGTGCGACGCGACACGCTTCTTCGTGAACATCAAGGTATTGCGCGCTTCTTCCACGCGCCGTCCTTTGATCAATTCCAGCACCAGCCGCGCCTTCTGTGGCGAGACGCGCAGGTAACGCATTTCAGCTCGAAATTCCATAGTCGTATCTCAGTTCTCGCTTGCTCGTAGCTCGCAGCTCAAGGCTAGCGGCTCGTTATGCCTTCGGCGCCGCCGGCGCTGCCGGAGCCACGGCTCCTGGACCGCCCGGAATGCCCGCTGGCTTCGCAGCCACTTCCGTCGCCGCCTTCATCGAGTGCCCCTTGAAGGTGCGCGTGAAGCTGAACTCGCCCAGCTTGTGTCCAACCATGTTCTCGGTCACATACACCGGAATAAACTTCTTCCCGTTGTGCACCGCGATCGTGTGCCCCACCATCTCCGGGACCACGGTCGAACGCCGCGACCACGTGCGCAGCACCTTCTTCTCGTTGCGCGCATTCATGCCTTCCACCCTCGTCATCAGGTGAGTATCGACGAATGCGCCTTTTTTCGTTGAACGCGCCATAAGAATTCAGCCTCTAGCTCTTAAGCTTCTAGCTCTTAGCAAAACCCAAATCTTGTCATTCCGAACCGGCGTTCTGTGCCGGTGAGGAATCTGCTTTACTTGCTGCGCCGGCTCACAATGAACTTATCCGTGCGCTTGTTGTTCCGCGTCTTGTATCCACGCGTCGGCTGGCCCCACGGAGTTACCGGATGCCGTCCGCCAGACGTCTTTCCTTCACCACCGCCGTGCGGATGGTCGACCGGGTTCATCGAAACGCCACGATTGTGAGGACGCTTGCCTAACCACCGCGACCGTCCCGCTTTGCCGATGGTGACATTCTCGTGATCGATGTTGCCGACCTGCCCGATGGTCGCCATGCAGTCCTGCGAAATCTTGCGCGTCTCACCGGAAGGCAGCTTCACCAGCGCGTACTCTTCTTCCTTTGCAATCAGCTGCGCCGAACCGCCCGCCGACCGCACCATCTGTCCACCCTTGCCCGGCTTGAGCTCGAGATTATGAATCTGCGTGCCTGGCGGAATATTGCGCAGCGGCAGCGCGTTGCCCACAAGAATATCGGCCTCGGGGCCGCTCACAACCTTTTGTCCAACCTTCAAACCTTCCGGCTGAATGATGTAACGCTTCTCGCCGTCCGCATACGCGAGCAATGCAATGCGCGAAGAACGGTTAGGATCGTACTCGATCGTCGTCACGGTCGCCGGAATGCCAGCCTTGTCACGCTTGAAATCAATGATGCGCAGCTTGCGCTTGTGCCCGCCGCCGATGAAGCGCATCGTCATATCGCCCGAGTTGCGCCGCCCGCCCGTGCGTGGCTTCGGCTCAAGCAGAGGCTTGTGCGGATTCTTCGTCGTAATGTCGTCGTTGACGATCGTCGTGCGATACCGCAACGTCTGCGTCGTCGGTCTATATGTCTTAATCGGCATAATCAGCTCTTCTTTGGCTTTGTCATTCCGAACCGCGTGTTTTGCCGGCAAGGAATCTGCTTCAGCTTTGTCATTCCGAACCGGCGCATTTTGCCGGCGAGGAACCTGCTTCTTGTCGCGGTCTTACAAGTTTTGCGCGTACTCCGGCATCTTTTCACCGGACCGCAACCGCACATACGCTTTCTTCCAATCCGGACGGTAGCCTGCGAACTTTCCGCGGCGCCGCTCTTTTCCCGGATACGTAGCCGTGCGCACCGAATGCACTTTCACTTTGAAAATCGACTGCACCGCTTCCTTGATTTCCGTCTTGGTCGCCTTCGGAGCCACCTGGAAGACCAGCGTGTTCTGGTTTTCCTTAATAGCCAGGCCCTTTTCGGTAATCACCGGTCGGCGAATGATCTGGTATGCGCTCTTCATTTACGCCACCTCCGCCGCTTTTTCATTACGCTGACGGCGTCGCCGTTCGTGCGTCGGCTTCTTCGCCGCCTCGTCCGCGCCCGACTTGTGCTTTCGCTTCGAGACAGTGTCCTTCAGCGTGAGCTGCAGCTTTTCGATCGCCGGATGCGAAAAGATCACGCGGTCGTACCGGAGCAGGTGATATGGATGAACTTCGTTGCCCCGCACCAACTCGAGTCCGTCGATGTTGCGCGCACTGAGTTCCAAATTCTTGTTCTCGTGCTGCGGCGCCTCAACAATCAGAACTGTCGAATCCACCTTCAGGGAGTTCAACGCCTTGCGGAACTCCTTGGTCTTCGGATCTTTCAGTTCGAACGAGTTCACTACGATTAACTTCCCGTCGGCAAATTTCGCAGCCAGAGCCGAACGCAATGCACCCAGCAATTTCTTCCTGGGAAAGGAATAGTCATAAGAGCGCGGTTGCGGACCATGCACCGTGTAGCCATGCCGCCACAGCGGCGACCGGATCGATCCAATTCGGGCCCGGCCCGTGCCCTTCTGCTTCCAAAGTTTCTTGCCGGAACCGGAAACTTCCCAGCGGCCCTTGGTTTTGTGCGTTCCGGCGCGCTGCCCGGCGCGGTAGTGCTTCACCGCTTCCCAGAGCAGGTCTTCATTCACCGCGCCGAAGATCTCATCAGCGAGATCGAACGTCCCGACCTTCTCGCCGCTCAAATTGTGTATGTCAATCGTTGCCATATCTTTTGCATTCCTGATCACTGACCCCTGGCCACTGATCCCTGACTTAAGCTTTCTTCGCTGCTCTCTTCGCCGCCTTCAACGGATCGACCGTCGCCGAACCCGCGAATCCACGGCGCTCTCTCGGCGGTTTCTTTGCCTTCGTGATAACGAGGTATCCGCCCTGCGGTCCGGGTACGCTGCCTTCGACCACCAGCAGGTTCTCGTCTTTGTCGACGCCCAGCACGCGCAGATTTCGCGCCGTCACGTTCCGGTTTCCCATATGTCCCGACATCCGCATGCCTTTAAACACGCGCGACGGGAAGGCCGACGAGCCGATTGAACCGGTAATTTGGAACATCGAACCGTGCGACTTGGGACCACCGCCGAAATGATGCCGCTTCACGACGCCCTGAAACCCTTTTCCCTTGCTGACTCCGACAATGTCGACGAACTTCTCACCGTCGAACATCTCGACCAGGACGCGATCGCCGACCTTTACCGCACCGTTGCCTTCGGCG
>Ga0209624_10002628_pt1 | contig 13177 bp, 12 predicted proteins | sample JacPinW_OM2H0_O1_FD_188565 | JGI IMG/M metagenome (GOLD analysis project Ga0209624, IMG submission 188565) | Forest soil microbial communities from Algoma, Ontario, Canada - Jack Pine, Ontario site 1_JW_OM2H0_O1 (SPAdes) (version 2) | ecosystem: Environmental > Terrestrial > Soil > Boreal...
CGATGAGCTCGATCCGAGCGATTGGCAGGCCCGACTGGATCGTCTCGATCGTCGTCTCGCAAGCCGCGCGTATGCTGGGAAACGAGCAATGCCCGGCGGCAATCGCCTCGGGAATGCCGGAGAGCTTGAGCGCCACCTCGACGATGATGCCGAGCGTGCCCTCCGAGCCGATGAACATATGGGTGAGATCGTAGCCCGCCGACGACTTCTTGGCCCGCGTTCCCGTGCGCAGGAACGATCCGTCGGCAGCGACCACCCCAAGCGACAGCACGACGTCCTTCATGGTGCCGTAGCGCACCGCATTGGTGCCGGAGGCGCGGGTCGCGGCCATGCCGCCGAGCGAAGCGTCGGCGCCCGGATCGATCGGGAAGAAGAGCCCGCTGTCGCGCAGGTGCTCGTTGAGCTGCTTCCTGGTGACGCCGGGCTCAACCACGCAATCGAGGTCGTCGGCGTTGACGGCGAGAACATTATTCATGCGCGAGAGGTCGAGGGAGACGCCGCCATGCGTGGCGTTGACATGGCCTTCGAGCGACGAGCCAACGCCGAACGGGACGATTGGCGCGTCGTGCCGAGCGCAGAGCTTGACCAGGTCAATGACGTCCTCTTTATCTTCGGCGAAGACAACGGCGTCCGGCGGCTCGTTCTTGAGCCAGGTGAGTGTATGCCCATGCGCTTGGCGGATCGCCTCGGAAGCGGTGAAGCGGTTGCCAAAACGGGCGGCGAGAGCAGAATTGAGGGCGGCGACCGCGTCGGTCGAGAGGCGGCCTTGGCGCTGGCGGACGGAAAGTTGGGTCACGGGGCTTCGCTGTTGTTGGAAGCCCGAAGACTAGCCGCATCGGCGCACTCTGGCTAGCACGAACGCCTTTCTGGCCTTGACGGAAGGAGCGCCGAGGGCGGCGGCCGCGACGCCGCCGAGGTTCGCATGTTCGTGTCGTCATCGAATTCGTTTAGATCCATGCCAACCCGGAGGAGGTGTTGCGTGACCGAGATCGCCCATCGTACCGTCGAAGCAAACGGGATCCCGATCCATCTCGCCGAGGCCGGAAGCGGACCCGTCGTGCTCCTCTGCCACGGCTTTCCGGAATCCTGGTATTCGTGGCGCCATCAGTTGAAGGCGCTCGCCGACGCGGGCTATCGCGCCGTCGCCCCCGACATGCGCGGCTACGGCCAGACAGGCCAGCCCCAGGACATCGATCAGTACACGCTGTTTCATCTCGTCGGCGACATGATTGGCGTGCTCGACGCCCTCAGCGCGCCGCAGGCGGTCGTCATCGGCCACGATTGGGGCGCGCCAGTCGCCTGGCATTGCGCCCTTCTTCGGCCCGACCGCTTTCACGCCGTCGCAGGTTTGAGCGTGCCATTCAGGCCACGCGGATCGACGCGACCAACGAGCGTAATGCCGCAAACCGACTCGTCGCTTTTCTATCAGCTTTATTTCCAAGCTCCGGGCGTCGCCGAGGCGGAGCTTCAGCGTGATCCGCGGGATACGCTTCGGCGGCTTCTCTATTCCGGATCGGGCGATATTCCACGCCTGTCCGACAATACGCTCGGCGATCAGGCGCCAGGCATGGTCCCAAGAACGGGCGGCTTCCTCACCCGCACGATCGATCCGTCGACGCTGCCCGCGTGGCTCACAGAGGCTGACATCGATTTCTTTGCCGGAGAATTCGCCCGGGCAGGCTTCCGCGGCGGCCTCAACTGGTATCGCAACATCGACCGCAACTGGGAGCTGCTCGCACCCTTCGCCGGGGCGAAGGTGACCGTCCCGGCGCTTTACATGGCGGGGGATCGCGACCTCGTCGTCAAATTCCCGAGGATGGATCAACTGATCTCGAACCTGAAAACATTCGTCCCCGAGTTGACGAAAACGATCATGCTGCCCGGCTGCGGCCATTGGACGCAAGAGGAGCGCCCGAACGAGGTCAACGCGGCTCTGATCGCGTTCCTTCGCGAGGTCGGCTAATCGATGACGCGTGCGGCATTAACTGGTCATCGCGAGGAGCGCCGCAGGCGCGACGCGGCGATCCAAGGCGGCCGCTCCGGCCCTTCATCCCTGGATCGCTTCGCTTACGCTCGCGATGACGATCATCGTTCACGGATTGCCGACGGTGACCACCCGGAAGGTCAGAAGCTCGCCCTCCTCTTCGCGCACCGACACGTACTCGCCCACCTTGAAGGCGTGGTCGCCGAAGCGGAAGCCTTCCTCCTCCGCGTCGTCCTTGCGTCCGCCCTTCCACTCGAAGGCCCAGGTCGAGCCGCCACGGCCGCCGGCGTGATTGACGAGGAGACCGCGCAGCGAGGGCTCATTGCCCCAGAAGCGATGGGCGAAACATTCGCTCCGATGCTGCTTCCAGGCTTCAAGATCGATGTGGCCATCGGCGGTCAAAGGCGCGACGAAATCGTAGCCGTGGCGTATCGAGCCATCGGGGAATTCCTTGGAGCGCGCGGCGTTCAGCGTCACCTTTCGCAACGCGACGTGAGTGGGCGCGGCCATCGACCATCCTCCCTTTTCTCCCGGCTCTTCTGCGAGCCGTCGAGCCCTCCAACGCCTATATCGGATCAGACGCGTTCGAGCGCCAGCGCCGCGCCCTGGCCGACGCCGACGCACATTGTGGCGAGGCCGTAGCGGCCGCCGCGCCGCTTGAGCTCGAGCGCGACGGCGCCGGCGAGGCGCGCGCCCGACATGCCGAGCGGATGGCCGAGCGCGATCGCCCCGCCGTTCGGATTGACATGGTCCGCATCATCCGCAAGCCCGAGCCGACGCAGGCAGGCAAGCGCCTGCGAGGCGAACGCCTCGTTGAGCTCGACGACGTCGAAACTCGATGGCTTGAGCTTCAGCCGCTCTGTCAGTTTGCCGACCGCCGGGATGGGCCCAACTCCCATCACGCGCGGCGCGACGCCGGCGGTAGCGTAGCCGAGAATGCGCGCGATCGGCTCGAGCCCATGCGCTTCCACCGCCCGGGCGGAGGCGACGATGAGCGCGGCGGCGCCGTCGTTGACGCCGGAGGCGTTGCCCGCGGTCACACTGCCGTCCGGGCGCACGATGCACACGAGCTTGGCCAGCGCCTCAAGCGTCGTGTCGGCGCGCGGATGCTCGTCGCTTGCGACCCGCGTCACGTTTCCCCTGCGGTCCTTCGTCTCGACCGCGACAATTTCCTCGTCGAACGTCCCCTTCGCCTGGGCCGCCGCAGCCCGCTTTTGCGAGCGCAGCGCGAACGCGTCCTGATCGGCGCGGGAGATCTGGTGCTCGTCGGCGACGTTCTCGGCCGTCTCGGGCATCGAATCGACGCCATAAAGCTTTTTCATCGCCGGGTTGACGAAACGCCAGCCGATGGTGGTGTCGAAAATCTCCGCCGATCGCTGGAACGCCGCCTGCGCCTTGCCCATCACGAAGGGCGCGCGGGTCATCGATTCCGCGCCGCCGGCGATTGCGAGCGCGATCTCGCCCGCTTTGATCCCCCGCGCCGCGGCGGCGACCGCTTCCATCCCCGACGCGCACAGGCGATTGACGGTCGCGCCGGGAATGGTCTCTGGCAGACCGGCGAGCAGAAGCGCCATGCGCGCGAGGTTGCGGTTGTCCTCGCCCGCCTGATTGGCGCAGCCGAGAAAGACCTCGTCGATTTTGTCGGCGGGGCCCGGATGACGGCGCACGAGCTCGCGGATCGGCAGCGCGGCGAGATCGTCGGCGCGGAGGCTTGCCAGCGCGCCGCCGAAGCGGCCGATCGGAGTGCGGACGTAGTCGCAGATGAAGGCTTCTTCGGTCATGGGCGCACCACTCCCCAACCCGGCCTCTGATCCCGTTCCGCCATTGCCGCCTCCATTGACCAGCGTCTAATATAGGCGCTTGCGCCGCGCGACGGCGACAAAACGAATTGAGGGAGAACGCCCCTTGACGGCAGAGGCCCAGGTTTCGTCGCGGCCGGTTCTCTTGGATAGACTCGAGCGCGGCGTGCTGACGCTAACCCTCAACCGGCCCGAGCGTCTCAATGCGCTCAACGGCGCGCTCATAGAAGGGCTGTCGGCTGGAATTAAACGCGCTGGGACGGAGCCCGAATGCCGCGCGGTTCTGATCACCGGCGCGGGGAGAGGCTTCTGCGCCGGGGCGGACCTCGCCAACCGCGCCTTTGCCCCCGGCGACGCCCGGCCGGACCTCGGCGCTGCCCTCGAAAACGGCCTCAATCCGATCATTCGTGGGATCCGCAATCTGCCCAAGCCGGTCGTGTGCGCGGTCAACGGCCCAGCGGCAGGGGCGGGCGCCAATATCGCGCTTGCTTGCGACATCGTGCTGGCGGCGAAGTCGGCTCAATTCCTGCAGGCGTTCGCCCGCATCGGCCTCATTCCGGACGCCGGCGGCACTTTTGTTCTGCCGCGGCTCATCGGCGACGCGCGCGCCCGGGCGCTGATGATGCTGGCCGAGCCGATCGCGGCGGAGCAGGCCCAGGCCATAGGCATGATCTATCGCGCAGTTGACGATGAGGACCTGATGGGAGAGGCGCATACGGTCGCCGAGCGCCTCGCCGCCGGGCCCACGCATGCGCTCGGCCTCATGAAACGCGCGCTCGCGGCTTCGCCTACCAACGCTTTGGACGCTCAACTCGACCTTGAGCGGGACCTGCAGCGGGAGGCAGGAGCGGGGGACGACTATATGGAAGGCGTGCGCGCCTTTCTGGACAAGCGGCCGGCGAATTTTGGGCGCAAGCCCCCAGTCGCGTAACGCCTGAGACGCGCCACGCAAAGAAAACCCGCCACAGGGGACCCGCGGCGGGTTCTATTCAACGCCAACGATAACAATCGTTAGTTCGAGCCGGTGTCCGCCGCCGGTTGCGACTGAGCCGTCTGCGGCGTATCGGGCGTCGTCTGCTGAGATTGGGCCGTCGGCTGATCATTCTGGGCCGACGTCTTACTGAAATCGCAGGCCAGCGCCGGTGCGGCGAACGCCGCCGCCAATCCGCAACCCAACGCCACTTTTAAAAGCTTGGAGCGCATCGATACCTCCGTCCTCGCCCGCCAGATCCGGGCAGTGTAGCACCCGCCCGGGCGCGCGCAAGGTGCGGCCGGCTTCTAGCTCAGCGCCGCCAGCTCTAAGGGGCGGCCTTTGCTGCCGGCGCAATGACGAAGGATAACAAGGCCTTGCGCGGGAGTGATCACCGCCATGCCCTGACGGATGTCGCAAGCGGCGCCTTCAGGCCATGTTTCCAGCGCGCCGGATCACGCCGTGTTGATCGCGGTCGTCGGCGCGGGCCGACAATGAGCAAGCCTCGAGCGCACTTGACCCGCTGACCGCGCCAAGCGCGTCCATCGCTCTAGGTGTGAGCGCGCGAACCCCTGATTGCGCTGTATACTGCAAACGGCGTCGCCGGCATGTCGATGCGCTCGACGCGATAGGCGCGCCAGAGCGCATCAGCGACCGCGTTCATCACCGCAGGAGTCGACCCGATTGAGCCGGCTTCGCCGGCGCCCTTGAGACCCAGTGGATTGGTCGTCGACGGCACGTTCCGGGTCTCGAAATCGAACTCAGGCAGATCGTCGGCGCGCGGGACGCAATAGTCGAGGAAGCTCGCAGTCAGCAATTGTCCGGCGTCATCGAACAAAGCTCGCTCCATCAGCGCCTGACCGGCGCCCTGGGCGATGCCGCCATGGACCTGGCCCGCCAGAAGCAGAGGGTTCAAGGTGAATCCGAAGTCGTCGACAACCGAATAGCGAACGATCGTGGTTTCCCCCGTGTCCGGATCGATCTCGACCTCGCAGGCGTGGGTGCCGTTCGGATAGGTCGCGTTCGACGGCGCAAACGAATCCGTCGCCGTCAAATTCGCTGCAGTGACGCCCGGAAGGGCCGCGATCTCGGTGTAAGAGATGGCGCGATCGGTTCCGGCGATGCGCACCTTGCCGTCGGCGATTTCCAAATCGGCGACCGCCGCTTCCAGCTTGTCGGCCGCGAGCTCCTTCAGCGATGCAGCCAGGGCTTCCGACGCGCGCGTCACCATTACCGCGCCGATGGGAATGGACCGCGATCCGCCCGTGCCAAAGCCGGTGGCCACCCGATCGGTGTCTCCTTGCACAACCTTGATGCGCTCAAGCGGCACGTCGAGAAATTGCGAGACGGCTTGAGCATAAGCGGTCTCATGCCCCTGTCCGTTGGATTGGGTGCCAATCAGCAGCGTGAAATCGCCATTCTTGTCGAGCGTCAAAGAGCCGGTCTCGGAGTCGCTCCATGCCGTGCATTCGATATAGCTCGCAATGCCGAATCCGCGGATCTTGCCTCGGGCCCGCGCGTCATCCGCCCGCCGGGTGAAACCTGCACGGTCTGCCTTCTTCAGACAGGCCCGCAGCGCGCCTTCGAAATCGCCGACGTCGTAGTCGCGATCGGTGTGGGTGTGATAGGGCATCTGCTCCGGCTTGACGAAATTGCGCGCGCGCAATTCTTCCGGCGCCATCCCGAGCGTGCGCGCGCAAGCATCGACCAGTCGCTCGAGCACATAGGCGGCCTCCGGCCGGCCCGCCCCACGATAGGCGTCAACGGGAACTGTGTGGGTGTAGATTCCACGAACGCGCGCGTGGAGCGCGTCGATGTGGTAGCAACCAGTCGCCATCGACGCGCCGAGCCAGGGAATGTATGGCGCGAACATCGACAGGTAGGCGCCAAGATTGCCGAGGATATCGACCCGGAGCGCCAAAAACCGGCCCTCGGAATCGAGCGCCATTTCAGCCGTCGTCACGTTGTCACGACCTTGCGCGTCGCCGACGAAATGCTCGCTCCGGTCGGCCAACCACCCGACTGGCCGGCCGATCCGTTTGGCCGCTTCGAGAACAAGCGGATATTCTCGATAGACGACTGCCTTGGTGCCAAAACCGCCGCCCACGTCCTGCGTGACGACGCGCAGGGCCTCTGGCGAAATTTTCAGAATCGGACCTGCGATCGCGGCCCGGATGCCATGCACGCCTTGGCTTCCGAGGTTCAGCGTGAAGCGGCCGGTCGTCGCGTCGTATTCCCCTACGGCGGAACGCGGCTCCATGTAATTGGCGACGACGCGTGAATTGAGGATCTTTATGCGAACCGTGTGCGCCGCGCCCGCGAATACGTTGTCGGTCGTCTGTTTGTCGCCGATATAGGTGTCATAGGCGACATTGCCCGGCGCGCCAGCAAAGACGAGCGGCGCTCCCGGCCGCACGGCCTCTTCCATGTCGGTAACAGCGGGAAGGTCCTCCCACGCGACACTGATCAGTTCGGCCGCGCCGCGAGCTTGCAGGGTCGTGTCGGCCACCACCATCGCAATGATGTCGCCCACATGCTGCGCTTCGTCGCCGGCCATCACCGGATAAGGCTTGAGCGGCGTGTCCGACCCGTCCGAGTTGCTGACCGGGGCGAGGCAGGGCAAGTCGCCAAGGTTGGAGAAATCGCTGGCGATGTAGACCGCGCGAACGCCGGGCGCCGCGCGCGCCGCTTCAACATCGTCGATGCGAAACTTCGCATGCCCGTATGGGCTGCGCAGAAAAACTGCCTTCAGGTCGGCTTTGTCGGCCGCGTCGGAGGCGTAACTACCCCGGCCGCTGACCAGGCGAATGTCCTCGACGCGCTTGACGCTTTGACCTATGCCGAATTTTGTCGGTCTCATATCCATATTATGACGTCCCTGTGGCGGCCCGGTGGTATCTTCCTACCGGACGGCGTTCGCCCTCTTACTAATCGAATGTCGCCCGATTGCGAAACCCCGCGCGCGATCCCGCTCGGGGTCGTGTCGTCGAAGCTTCGGTGGCCAAGCCGCACGGGGCTTGCTATCACCGCCGCCCAAAGCGGCTCGGGGCAAAGACATCGCCATGCGCAAGGGCGCAATCATACGCAAGACCAAGGAGACGAGCATCGAGGTCGGCCTCGACCTCGATGGGTCGGGCCTTGCCGATGTCACAACCGGCATTGGTTTCTTCGATCATATGCTCGATCAGCTCTCGCGTCATTCCCTTGTCGATATCACAATTCGGGCCGAGGGCGACCGCCATATCGACGATCACCATACCGTTGAAGATGTGGGCATCGCACTCGGTCAGGCGTTGGCGAAGGCGCTCGGCGACAAGCGAGGCTTGACGCGCTACGCCGACTGCCTGCTGCCGATGGACGAGACGTTGACTCGGGTCGCGCTCGACGTGTCGGGCCGGCCGTTCCTTGTCTTTCGGATAGAGTTTCCGACGGAGAAGATCGGGGCTTTTGACACTCAACTCGTGCGCGAGTTCTTCCAGGCCTTCGCCGGCAACGCCGGGGTCACGCTACACATCGAAACCGTCTATGGTTCGAACAGCCATCACATCGCCGAATCGTGCTTCAAGGGTGTTGCTCGCGCGCTTCGCAGCGCGATCGCGATTGATTCCCGTCAGGCCGAGCGCGTGCCATCGACCAAGGGCACACTTTAGGATGCCATGAGCGTCGTCGCTATCATCGACTACGGCTCCGGCAATCTGCATTCGGCGCGGAAAGCCTTCGAGCGCGCCGCCCGCGAGGTCGGCTTGAGCCGCGAGGTGAAGGTCACCGCGCGGCCTGAGGATGTGCTCGCCGCCGACCATGTCGTTTTGCCGGGAGTTGGCGCATTTGCCGACTGCCGCCGCGGCCTCGACGGCGTTTTGGGCATGGTTGAGGCGATGGAGGAGGCGGTGCGCCAACGCGGCCGACCCTTCCTGGGCATTTGCGTCGGCGCGCAACTTCTGGCTACGCGCGGCCTCGAACATGAGGTCGTGAATGGCTTGAACTGGATTGCGGGCGACGTCGCGGCGATCAAGCCGCGCGATCCCGGGTTGAAGATTCCCCATATGGGGTGGAACACCCTCAATGTGCGTCGGAGCCATGCGCTTTTAGACGGCGTGAGCACAGGCGAGAGCGGACTGCACGCCTATTTCGTGCACTCCTACCAATTGTATACGGATGACGCGGACGACTTGGTGGCGACCGCCGACTACGGCGGCCCGGTGACGGCGATCGTCGCCCGCGACAACATTGCCGGAACGCAGTTTCACCCGGAAAAGAGCCAAACGCTCGGGCTCAAGCTCATCGCCAATTTCCTCGAGTGGCGCCCGTGATACTGTTTCCCGCCATCGATCTCAAAGACGGCCAGTGCGTTCGCCTCGTCCAGGGCGACATGACGCGGGCGACGACCTTCAACGCAGACCCAGCCGCTCAGGCTAAGGCGTTCATCGCGCAAGGGTTCGACTATCTGCACGTGGTCGATCTCGACGGGGCGTTCGCCGGCAAGCCCATGAACGCCGACGCCGTTCGCCACATTCTTGCCGAGCTCACGGTGAAGTTGCAGCTCGGCGGGGGAATTCGTGACATGAAGACCGTGCGGGGCTGGCTCGAAAGCGGCGTGACTCGGGTCATCATTGGCACTGCGGCGGTGCGCGATCCCGATTTCGTGCGCGAGGCGGCGCGCCTCTATCCCGGCCGGATTGCGGTCGGCGTTGACGCCCGCGCGGGCGTAGTCGCTATCGAGGGCTGGGCGAAAACCTCAGACGTGTCCGCTCTCGATCTCGCACGGCGGTTTCAGGACGCGGGCGTTGCGGCGATCATCTACACCGACATTGCGCGCGACGGCGCACTCGCCGGCCTCAACCTCGATAGCACGATCGATCTGGCCGACAAGCTTGAGATTCCAGTCATCGCCTCGGGCGGCCTCGCCTCGATTGAGGACATCAGACGGCTGACCGAACCCGATTGCGCCCGACTCGCCGGGGCCATCGTCGGGCGCGCGCTCTATGACGGCCGGCTTGATCCGCGCGCGGCGCTGACCCTCCTCCATGCCGGCGGACGATCGGAACGTTCAACAGGGTTGCCTCAGTGACCTTGAAGGCGCGGGTCATCCCCTGTCTCGACGTCAAAGACGGCCGGGTCGTCAAGGGAATCAACTTCGTCAATCTGCGCGACGCCGGCGATCCGGTGGAGAGCGCGATCGCCTACGATCGAGCAGGCGCTGATGAGCTCTGCTTCCTGGACATTACCGCGAGCCATGAAGACCGCGGCATCCTGCTCGACGTCGTCAGGCGTACGGCGGAGGTCTGCTTCATGCCGCTGACGGTCGGCGGCGGCGTGCGTACGACCGAGGACATCCGAAAGCTTCTGCTCGCCGGCGCTGATAAGGCCTCGATCAATTCAGCGGCGGTCGCCGACCGGGACATTGTGCGCCAGGCTGCGGAAAAGTTTGGCGCCCAGTGCGTCGTCGTCGCCATCGACGCCAAGAGGGTGTCTGCGACTGCCGATGCGCCGCGCTGGGAGATCTTCACCCATGGCGGACGGCGGGCGACCGGCATCGAGGCGATCGGCTATGCGCGCGAAGTCGCCACTCTCGGCGCGGGCGAGATCCTTTTAACCTCTATGGATCGCGACGGATCGAGGCAGGGCTTCGATCTCGAGCTGACCCGAGCCGTCGCCGACGCGGTCGCCATTCCGGTCATCGCCTCCGGCGGCGTCGGCGATCTCGACCACCTCGTCGCCGGTGTGCAAGAAGGGCGCGCCAGCGCTGTGCTCGCGGCGTCGATCTTCCATTTCGGCGAATTCACGATTCGGCAGGCGAAGGCCCGAATGGCCGAGGCGGGAATCCCGGTGCGCTTGGACTGACCGGCGCGGGTGTACGCTCGGCGCGGCGCGCGCTAAGGTTTGAGCCGTTTCATGGGAGAGCCTGATGGCCGCTGCGGGCGATCAAACGCATTTCGGCCAACGCACCGTTCGGCTGGACGAAAAACAGAGTCTAGTGAACGACGTCTTCCGTAGCGTCGCCACTCGTTATGACCTGATGAACGACCTGATGTCGTTCGGCCTGCACCGGGCTTGGAAGGACGCTCTCGTCGCCAAGGTCCGGCCGTCGCTGACGCGCCCGTTGCATCATATCGATGTCGCGGGAGGCACCGGCGATGTCGCCACGCGTGTGGCGAAGGCAGGCGGCCCGCTGACTGAGGTCACAGTCGTCGACGTCAATCCCGAGATGTTGCAACGGGCGAAAGACCGCGTGGCGCGACGCCCCTACGCGAATCGCTTGGCTTTTATCGAAGGCGACGCAGAGGCGCTGCCGCTGCCCGACGCGCGGTTTGACACCTACACAATCGCCTTCGGCATCCGCAACGTGCCACGCATCGAAAACGCCCTCAGGGAAGCTTATCGTGTGCTCAAGCGCGGCGGGCGTTTCCTGTGCCTCGAATTTTCGCGCGTCGATTTGCCTGTCATGGATCGATTGTACGACGCCTACTCCTTCGCGGCCATTCCACCCATCGGCAAAGCGGTGACTGGCGACGGCGGCGCTTATCGCTATCTTGTCGAATCGATCCGCAAATTTCCGCCCCCGGAGCAATTCGCAGAGATGATCGGCGAGGCTGGGTTCGCGCGCGTGGACTTCACACGCCTGAGCGGAGGCATCGTCGCAATCCACTCGGGCTGGAAACTCTAATTCATGCCGATTTTGTCGTCGCTCGGCCACATCTCAAGGCTGACGCGCGCTGCTTTCGTGTTCGCCCGAGAAGGGGCGTTTGTCGGCGTCGACCCATTCCCTTTGCCCCCGGTGCTGAGGCCGCCGCTCGCCTTGGCCAACTTGATTGCAAAACGCGACGGTGATGGCCTGGCAGGCTTGTCCCGGGCGATTGATCGATTGGGGCCGTCCTACGTGAAGCTTGGACAGTTCCTTTCAACGCGCCCGGACATCGTCGGCGGCAAGGTCGCCATTGAGCTTGAGCGACTGCAGGACCGCGTCGCGCCGATGAGCCGCGAAATGGCGGTCGCCATCGTCGAGGCTTCTTTCGGCGCGAAGATCGAGTCGCTGTTCGAGAGCTTCGGCGAGCCGGTCGCGGCGGCTTCAATCGCCCAGGTCCATCGCGCTGAGGTGCAAACCAGCGAAGGCTTGCGGCCGGTCGCGGTCAAGGTGCTGCGCGCCGGGACTGAGCGGCGCTTTGGGCGCGACCTCTCTGACATGGCGTTCGCCGCGCGGTTCGCTGAGAGACTGGCGCCGGAATTCCGCCGGTTGCGGCTCGCCCAGGTTGTCGAAACGCTCGCTCGCTCCGTGCGCATGGAGATGGATTTTCGGCTCGAAGCGGCCGCGGCGTCGGAATTCGTCGAAAATTCCATGGAGGATGCGGACCTGCGCGCACCCGCGGTCGACTGGAACCGCACCACCCGCGAAGTGATGACGATGGAATGGATCGACGGAATTCCGTTGACTGATCCTGACCGTCTAATCGAGCTTGGGTTTGACCCTCGCGACCTCGCGCGCGCGCTCATTCAGACCTTTTTACGCACCGCGCTGCGCGACGGCTTCTTCCACGCCGATATGCATCAGGGAAATTTCTTCGTCGACAAAGATGGCCGGATCGTCGCGGTCGATTTCGGGATCATGGGCCGGCTGGGGCGCAAAGAGCGTCGATTTCTGGCTGAAATCCTCTACGGCTTCATTCGCCGCGACTATTTGCGAGTGGCCGAGGTTCATTTCGAGGCCGGCTACGTGCCTCACACATATCGAGTGGAAGATTTCGCCCAGGCTCTTCGGGCTATCGGCGAACCGATCCACTCCCGCACCGCCGATCAGATCTCGATGGCGAAAGTCTTGACGCTCCTGTTTGAAATTACTGCCTTGTTCGAAATGACCACCCGGATTGAGCTGGTGATGCTCCAGAAGACGATGGTTGTCGTTGAGGGCGTGGCGCGAAAGCTCGACCCCCAACTCAATATGTGGTCGACCGCCGAACCGGTAGTCAGCACCTGGATCGCCGAACATCTCGGCCCAGTTGGGCGCATCCAGGACGCCGGTCGGATGTTCTCGTCCCTTGCCTCGTTCCTCGGCGACGGGCCGCGCCGGCTGGAGCACATCGCCGACAAACTCGAGGCTCGACTCGAGGCGGACAGCGAGAGGGAAATTGCGAAAATCGTTCCCGAGCTCACCCTCCGGGTGGGATTCACCTTTGTTTTAACTGGATTTTTGTTGGCGATACTGGTCATGGCGGCTTATCGGTGGGTCCTATAGTTCGGGCGGCCCTGGGCGCAGCGCGCGGCTTCTTAAGAGTAGCGCGCGCGGCCAGGGACCTGCCAGAAGTTGCCGACCCCAACACAGCGGCGGGGTTGGGCGCGATGGCAATCCGTGAACGCCGGAACAATCGCGCGACGGGAATACCACAATTGTGGTAATTGCCATTTCTTAAATGTTCGTGGCATTCCTCTGGC
>Ga0209624_10002630_pt1 | contig 13169 bp, 9 predicted proteins | sample JacPinW_OM2H0_O1_FD_188565 | JGI IMG/M metagenome (GOLD analysis project Ga0209624, IMG submission 188565) | Forest soil microbial communities from Algoma, Ontario, Canada - Jack Pine, Ontario site 1_JW_OM2H0_O1 (SPAdes) (version 2) | ecosystem: Environmental > Terrestrial > Soil > Boreal...
GGCCTTCTCGTAGGACTCCGTAGATCGAAGCTCGAACGAACAGCGACTGGTCGAATAGCGACGTCACCTTTAGTTCCGGTGGCAGCGCTTGCGCCGCCTGCTGAACGATTCCTTTGACTCCGCTCACGATCTGCAAGGTTGACGCCTTGCCATTTTTGTATATCGACATCAGCGCGCCGCGGTTTCCATCCTGGCGCACAATGTTGGTTTGCGGCGCGAACCCATCGCGGATATGCGCCACGTCGCGCATATACAACGTCGCACCATTGATTGTCTTGACCGGAAGATCATTTAACTCTGCAATGGTCTTCGGCGTCCCATTCATCTCGATGTCGTATTCCAGTGGTCCCAGCTTCATGGTGCCGCTGGGAAGAATAATGTTCTGCGCGTTTACAGCATTGACGATGTCATTCGGAGAAAGCCCGTAAGCCTGCAACTTCCCGAGATCCAGGTCCACTTGGATCTGCCGTATCTTTCCGCCGTACGGGTAGGGCGTCGCCGCTCCGGGCACGGTCGCAAGGAAGTTCCGCAGGAAATTCTGACCCAGATCGAACAGATCCTGCTCAGGAAGTGTCTTGCTGCTTAATCCGAGCTGAATGATCGGAGTGGTTGAAGCGCTGTAAGAAATAATGAGAGGTGGAGTTGTGCCAATCGGCAGGCTTCGTACGGTCGTCTGGCCGATCGCTGTGATCTGCGCGATCGCCCCTTGTACATTCGTCCCCGGGCGGAAGAATACTTTGATCACTCCCAGTCCATAGACCGACTGGGATTCCATGTGTTCGATATCGTTGACTGTCGTCGTGATGCCGCGCTCAGAGTTGGCGACGATTCGGTCAGCCATATCCTGCGGCGACATTCCCGAATAAAACCAGACGACCGAAACCACTGGAATATCAATATCGGGGAAGATGTCAACCGGCGTGCGGAAAACCGTAACAAAGAAAAGGATGATGATGACGAGCGCCATCACGACAAACGTGTAGGGGCGACGCAGGGCTAGCGCTACTATCCACATTGGTTACGAGTGCTCCCAAACTTTGAAAAACGTCTTGCCAGCGGCCGCCCCAAGCGGAGTGTGCAAATGCAAGGTTAGATTCGATACTAGCCGTATCGGATTCTAAAACGTGAGCTTGATTATATGGTAGCGTAGGAGAATGCGCCACAAGTCTCCGGCGGAAGTCTTTACAAAAAGCCGCAACGGAAAGCGCCCTCCCGGGCGGCCGCGCAGCGAGCATGCCCGTACGGCGATCTTGCGCAGTACCTTGAAAATCCTTGGAGAGAGTGGCTTCTCCGACCTTACCATCGAAGACGTTGCGGAACGAGCGGCCGTAGGCAAAGCCACGGTTTACCGCTGGTGGCCGAATAAAGGGGCGTTGATCGCAGACGCGTTTGCCAGCAGCACTACCAGAAAGCTCCGCTTTCCAGACACCGGCTCCCTTGGCACCGATATGAGCCGCCAGATGTGTCAGCTAGTGAAGGTTTTTTCCAGCCGCCGGGGCCGCATAGTGGCCGCCATTCTTGCTGCTGGCCAGACTGACAAGGAGTTAATCGCGGCCTTTCGCGAGCGCTTTCTCAAGCCTCGCCGTCAGGAGGCCTACGCGACATTGCGTCGGGGTATTCAGAGGGGCGAGTTGCGGAAGGACGTGGACCAGGACCTTCTACTGGATTCCCTGTATGGCCCTATCTATATGCGATTCCTGATCCAGCACGACCGGCTGACGCCCGAGTTCATCGATCATCTTTGCGCTCTCGTCTTGAGCGGAGCGCGCCCAACAAAGCGCGTGAGTTCCCTAGTTCGGCGATCGATCAAACGCGGCTGATCTACTTTTTCCGAGGTGTGCGCAGCCATGCTGTTTTCCACGATTCGCTTTGCCGGATGTTGCCTTCGTCGCGGAACCTCCTTCAATCTTGAATAGCTCGACCAGAATATGTAATCGGGCCGCCATCCCCTTCAAATTCATTGGCCGCCTTTTGAAACTCTTGCGCGCGAGCGGAAGGCCGCTAATCTTGGCCGCAGAAGGAAGGAACTGCGGCGCCGCAAACTTCTCCGTTGGGCCGGGCTCCGGCGCCGTGATGGTCTCAGGCTGGCTTTTCGATGGTGTCACGGGTTCAGTTGGAACTTCCAGAATGCGCAGACTGCTTGCTTGCTGTGCATCAGGCGAGGGTGGCACAACTTGCAGAGGTGAGGCTTTCTCCTTCTCGGGCGGCGGTACCGTGTCACTTTGTGGGGATTGCAGACTCTTCAGCCTCTCCAGCAATTCCGCTTAGTCGTTGTCTCCGTCGGAATCGGTCGCCTGGATCTCGTTCAACATTCGGCGAACTGCATTCACCATCGCCAGCAAGCCGCTTGTAATCTCCGCATTCAGCGAGAGCGCTCCATCCCGCAATTTCGAAAGAACGCTCTCACCTGTGTGTGCCACCTTTTCTAACCGGGAGAACCCCAGAAATCCGCAGCTGCCCTTTATCGTGTGAATCGTGCGGAAGATACCGGCCAGTAGAATCCTTCGACGTCGGATCCGACTCGCGGCTGACCAACTCTTGATCGAGGCGGTCGAGGTTTTCGCGACTCTCAATTAGAAAATCTTTAACGATGTCATCCATGAACTCAGTCCCGCGTCCTGGCACCGATTCCGTCTCTTCCATGAACTCCGCAACGCCCGAGACGGATCGCCAGACTCTGAGGTCATCGGCATAGGGGAGGAGAACTTGAGAAATGTCCTTTGTTTTCGAACCGCGCTTTCTCTGGATGTCCGAAGGACTCAAAACATGCAAGAATGGCGGCAACGAGAAAATGTGGGGAGTTCCTCGAGGCGGACGAAACGTATGTGTTTGCAACCGGTCCGTGGCGGCATCTGTTTCGCTCTTCTTCTCTTTCCGTCGGTTCTGCCCCTTGCGTCGTTAGATCCCACGCGATCTCTAACTTCTCCGCAGACATCGGCGACCGCCGTTCAACCCGCCCATCCAATCCCTCCGAAGCTCAGTTTCGTCCGCGTCTTCTCGTCGCCCGACGACGTGCGATCGACGCACCCTGTTCTGGACCGAACCCTCGACGTCATCGCCGGTCCGGCGGACGCTGTAGCTCATCCCTCCGCACTGCAGTCTCCCTCCGCCGTGGTCACAGACTCGAATCACCGGGTTTTCGTTGCTGATACCGGCGCTAAAGCGGTGCATGTCTTCGATTTTCTTCGCCTGAAATACGCCCGTTGGGAAGGAAGCGGCGACCGTCTGCACACTCCCGTTTCGCTCGCTCTCGATGGGCACGACAACCTATATGTCGTCGACCAAAGCGACAGCACCGTGCTCGTCTATGATGCGGCGGGGAAATTCCGCCGCTACCTGGGGAAGCTAAGAGGAGGAGAGTCGTACTTTTCCAGCCCGACAGGCATCGCGATCGATCGAGCGACGGGACACGTCTTCGTCTCAGACCGACAAGCACAAATGATTTTCGTGATGGACAAGCGCGGCAAACCCATTCGCAAACTCGGCAGCCGCGGCGGAGGGAGCCAACCTGGAGAGTTCAAATCGCCCACTCAAGTGGTCGTAGCCGGTCACGAACTTTTCGTTCTCGACGCTGGCAACACACGCATCCAGGTTTTTGATCTTTCCGGCCGTTTCCTCCGCGCCATGAGTTTGGGCTACGCCGACCAACACACTGGATTCGCCGTAGATAATGATGCCGACATTTATGTAAGCGACCGGGCGCTGAATCAGATTCAAATCTTTGGGCCCGACGGGCAGCCGCTGTATAGATTTGATCCAAGCTCAATCAAGGATGAGAACTTTGGCCACCCCTCCGCCATGTGGGTGGACAGCAATCATCTTTATGTCGTGGATTCCCAGAGCCAGCGCGTAGGCTTGTTTCAAATCAGCGCAGCCGCGGCACACTGAGGGGTGCGGGCCTGGCCTCTGTCGATCCTCACGGTTCAACGGTTTGAGGCAACAACTGTTGCAAGAATTTTGCGTGCTCTTTACGGGGCCAAGAGGCCGGCATGGACCGGGTCGCGTTTTCCGCTGTGCCGGTCGGCTAAGCGGTCGTCCTCATTAGCTTAATGAGTGAAGCGGAGTCGTTAGCTCCACCCTGGTTCCCGAGGTCCTGGGAGTTACACGTCCAAGGCACTCGTATAATCTCACTGTCATCCCAATTGGGGGCCGCGAATTGGTAGCGGACTGGCAAAAAAACAAGAAAAACAGGCCCAAGAGCATCTTTGTGTTTGATCGGGAATAGACGTGCGAGCCCCGGTGTCTATGCGTTCAGCGTCGAGAAACAGGACGTGCCCGCCGACTCCGGCGGCGCGAACGGTTGTATCGACCCCGAAAGAGCGATGCTGGGTGCCTCAACCGCTATCATCTTTACTTTGAAATCCCGCAGGTTTCCAATCCGCGTTGAGAAGCAACGGAAGAGGCCTTTTCTGAGTAAGAAGACGAACATTACGAACCGGAAGACGATTCATATCGAATGGGGCGACTGCGACCCCGCCCAGATTGTTTATTTCCCGCGCTATTTCGCTTACTTTGATGCATGCACGGCTGGATTGTTCAAGAAAGTCGGCCTGCCAAAGCGGCAGATGCTCAAGACCTACGGCATTATCGGGATACCTCTGGTCGACGTGCGGGCGTCATTCAAAGTGCCCTCGCGATTCTCGGACACAGTGATCGTCGAATCTGAAATCACCGAATGGCGCCGCAGCAGTTTTTCAGTCCGCCACAGGTTGTTTAACAAGGATGTTCTAGCTGTGGAATGCTTTGAGATCAGGGTCTGGGCCACGGTGTCGGAGGCTGATCCCGAACGAATCGAGAGCAAGCCTGTGCCTCGTGAAGTCATTGAGAGGTTTTCTACAAAAGACCTCGGTCGTCCGAAGTCGAGGCGAGCTAAATAATGAAGATACGAACGCAGGTGGCGATCGTGGGGGCGGGACCGGCGGGTCTTGTACTCTCGCACCTCCTGCATCGACAAGGCATTCACTCGGTCATCGTTGAAGCCCGCAGTCGGCAGCATTGCGAGCAACGGGTGCGAGCCGGAGTCCTGGAGCAAGGCACCGTCGACCTTCTCGTTAAAATGGGGTTAGGCGAGCGGATGAAGCGGGAAGGCCTGATTCATGACGGGGTGGAGATTCGCTTCAGAGAGCAAGGCCATCGCATCGATTTTAAGGCTCTCACAGGGCACGGCATCACGATCTATGCGCAGCAGGAAGTTGTGAAGGACCTTATCGCGGCACGGCTAGAAGCAGAGGCGGAGATTTTCTTTGAAGCGGAGCGTGTCACCATTCACGACTTCGATTCCACGGCGCCGAAGGTACGATTTCAAGACCATGGTGAGCCTTCTGAAGTCTCTTGCGATTTCATTGCAGGCTGCGACGGCTTTCACGGAATATGTCGGCCGAGCATAGAGAAGGATTTAACTATCTATGAACGGGTTTTTCCATTCGCCTGGCTCGGCATTTTGGCCGCCGCGCCACCTTCCTCTGAGGAACTTATCTATTGCTACCATGATCGCGGTTTTGCCCTTCACAGTATGCGTACTCCGGAGATCACGCGCTTATATCTGCAATGCGCTCCCGATGAAGACCTGACCCAGTGGTCCGATGTAAGAATTTGGGAAGAGTTGCAGACGCGCCTGGCGACTCGCGACGGACGCAGGCTAACCGAAGGGCCCATCTTGCAGAAAGGAATTACCGGAATGCGCAGTTTCGTCGCGGAGCCGATGCAATCCGGCAGGCTCTACTTGGCGGGAGATGCGGCCCATATCGTCCCGCCGACCGGCGCAAAAGGCCTGAATCTCGCCGTTGCTGATGTTCGGGTTCTTGCCGCGGCGTTTGCTGACTTTTACGCTTCTGGAAATCACCATTTGCTCGACAACTACTCAAGAACTTGTTTGAGGCGAGTATGGCTGGTAGAACGTTTCTCGCTGTGGATGACTTCCATGCTGCACCGGCTTCCTGGAAACGACAAGTTCGAGGAGCATCGGCAATTGGCCGACCTGGATTACCTGACGAGTTCTCACGCAGCGGCGCAATCTTTCGCCGAGAACTACGTCGGGCTTCCAATGAGCTGAATCAACGTACAATCTGTAGCGATAAAGTAGAAGTTGGGTTTCGGATTGTGAGAGCAACATGTCTTCTTCACAAATTCAGAGCGGGCGTGACAATCCAAAGAAGTCGGTTGTTCCCTTCCGACGCCATGAGCAGGGTACACAGCCGGATTATCTGTATCCCGAGTACCGCGCCACGAGACTGCGCTCGCCGTCCCAGCCGCTGATTTTCCTGCCACACACTCTCTCGGAAGTCACTGGGCCAGTCTTTGGCCATTCCAGTGTTCAGTCCAAAGATCGCGACCTGACGCTTCAACATGCAAGCGCGCCTCTGGGCGAGCGCATCATTGTGCGCGGGCGAGTGATGGATGGCGATGGTCACCCCGTATCGAATAGCTTGATCGAGATTTGGCAGGCGAATGCGGCGGGACGATATGCGCATGCCAAAGACGATCATCCCGCCCCGCTCGACCCGAATTTCACCGGGACAGGAAGAACCCTGACCGACAATGACGGATTCTACAGTTTTGTGACCATCAAGCCGGGAGCCTATCCCTGGCGCAACCACGACAACGCTTGGCGTCCGGCACATATCCACTTTTCTTTGTTTGGGCCGGCCTTCGTCACTCGACTGATCACTCAGATGTATTTTCCTGGCGACCCGCTCTTTGCTTACGATCCCATTCTGCAGTCGATCCCTGACGAGAGAGCGCGTCAACGTTTGGTCTCAAAATTTGATCTGGAAACGACGAAGCCGGAGTGGGCTTTGGGTTATCGCTTCGACATCGTGCTGCGCGGGCATGAAGCAACACCATTTGAGAGGTAGGACAGATAACCATGGACTTGACGCCGACTCCTTCTCAAACCGTTGGTCCTTACCTGCATCTTGGCCTCACGGATCGGGGGAGTATTCCCCGTGTCGCCGGCGATGGAACGACGGGCGAACGACTGTGGCTTACCTTTCGCGTACTGGATGGAGAAGGAGTTCCGGTTCCCGATGCGATGATCGAACTGTGGCAGGCAGACTCCGACGGGAACTACGTGCAAAGGGACAACGGAGCGGCCGGCGTAGCCTTCAGCGGTTTTGGGCGACTGGCCACGGCGGAAGATGGCTCCTGCACTTTTGAAACGATTCGCCCAGGGCGCGTCGCAGGGCCAGGTGAAACACTTCAGGCCCCACACATTAATGTGTCGATCCTTGGCCGAGGCATTCTCAAGCGATTGTCGACTCGAGTTTACTTCGCAGGAGAGCCAGCGAACGACGCAGATCCGATCCTGGCTTTGGTGCCAGAGAATCGGCGTCCGACGCTGTTCGCGCAACCGGATACGGCCCGCACCAACAACTGGATTTTCCATGTGCGCTTGCGCGGAGAAGGCGAGACGGTTTTCTTCGATGTCTAAGGGTTTCACATTGAGCACCAGAATCAGATCGAAGGAACTTGTGGAACGGGGCCGGTCATGAGCGCACGTTTGATCGAAAGCCTGGCAACAACCCCGACTCTAGCCGAGCTGTTTTCCGATGAGGCGGTTCTACAGGCTATGTTGGATTTCGAAATCGCGTTGGCGCGCGCAGAAGCACGACACGGGGTCATCCCGTCGGAATCTGCAATCGCGATAGCGGCTGGAGCGAGGCCCGGCAATTTTGATATCTCCGCACTCGCGGATGCTGCGTTTCGCGCGGGGACGCCGGCGATTCCCCTGGTGAAAATGCTTACGGACGTGGTACGAAAAACCGACGCGGAAGCGGCCCGGTTCGTTCACTGGGGAGCCACCAGCCATGATGTCGCCGACACTGCGATGTCTCTGTTGCTGAAACGGGCGGAGCCGGTTCTGTGCGCGGATCTCTTGCGCCTGGAGAAGGCTCTTCAGGGTTTAACGGAGCTTCACAAAGACAGCGTTATGCTCGGTCGAACTCTGCTTCAGCCCGCTCCGCCGGTCACCTTCGGACTCAAAGCCGCCGGATGGCTGTCTTCGGTTCGGCGTGGAAGGCGGCGTGTGCTGAAGGCGTTTCGAACGGCAGCGGTGCTGCAGTTTGGCGGAGCCAGCGGCACGTTGGCATCGCTTGGCGACAGTGGGATTCAAGTTGCCGGCACGTTGAGCGAAGAGCTTGGCTTTGGGGAGGTTCCCACAATGCCCTGGCACACTCAGCGTGATCAACTTGCGACGCTGGTCTGCGCCTGTGGAGTCCTGACTGGATCTCTCGGCAAAATGGCGCGCGATATCAGCTTGCTTATGCAGAACGAAGTGGGAGAGGCAGCGGAACCCGGTGGAGAAGGCCGCGGCGGTTCTTCAACCATGCCGAACAAACGCAATCCCACGGCCTGCGTACTGACACTGGCCGCAGCGCATCGGGTGCCCGGGTTGGTCGCTTCTTTTCTTTCCGCAATGCTGCAAGAGCACGAACGCGGCGTCGGCGGCTGGCAAGCGGAGTGGCCGATTGTTGCGGGCGTAATTCAATCGACTGGCGTGGCAATCGCCTCGATGGCTGAAGTGGCCGAAGGACTCTCTGTCGACGTGTCGAAGATGCGCCTCAACATCGAAAATACGAATGGAGCAATTTTTGCAGAGCGCGCCATGATGTTGCTTGGAGCGAAGCTGGGGCGAGACGTTGCTCATAAGATCCTCAACTCTGCGGTGAAAAAAAGTGCTGAGGGAGGAAGTACGCTCTCTGCTGTTCTTGCCGACGTACCTGAAGTGACTCTCCATCTGAGTCCTGCCGAGCTCAAGCAGTTGGACACGCCGGAGCTATATCTTGGGTCGGCCGAGGCTTTTCGGAAAGCTCTGGCGTCAGAGGCCGATCGCGAAGACGACGACAAGGAGCAATGATTTGCCCTTCGCAACCATTCACAATGCGCGGATGTTCTACCGAATCCAGGGAAATGCTGGACGGCCCGTCCTAATTCTGTCGCACTCAATCAGTACGGACCATGCTATGTGGGATCTTCAAGTAGAGAGCCTGCTCCCACATTTCCAGATTTTGCGATACGACACGCGAGGCCACGGAGCTTCCGAAGCAACGTCAGGCGATTATTCGATTGAGATGTTGGGCAAGGATATTCTCGCCTTGGCTGACCTGCTGGAAATCCCGCAATTTGCTTTTTGTGGTTTGTCGCTAGGCGGGGCCATCGGACAGTGGGTTGCGGCGCACGCACCCGAGCGTGTCACACATCTTGTGCTGGCCAACACCTCGCCGCAGTTCGTACCGCGCACGAACTGGGAAACGAGAATTGCAGCAGTAGCCAAAGGCGGAATGCCTCCAGTCGTCGATGTGGCGATGCAGCGGTTCTTCTCACCGGACACACTGGCGAAACAAAATCCATACGTCGCTTCCATCCGCTCTGTGTTCTTGGGTACCGATCCCATCGGATATCTGGGATGTTGTGCGGCCCTCCGCGACATGAACCACGGAGATCTCCTCGGACAGATCAAGGCTCCGACTCTCGTGATCTCCGGCGATCGCGATGTTGCGACTCCGTGGATCGGGCATGGAGAGCGACTGGCGCAGGAGATTTCGGGAGCGAAAGTGCTCCACCTGGCGGCCGCCCACCTTTCTAATCTTGAGCGGCCCCGCTCGTTTACCACGGCCCTGCTCGAGTTCCTGCTGCCGCAACCGAACTCCAGCTCAGATACCCTGCAGGTTGGATTCGAAACGCGTCGGGCTGTGCTTGGAGACGCTCATGTCGATAAAGCAATTGCAGCAACGACAGAATTTACGCGTGAGTTGCAGGAGTTGATAACTCGTTATGCGTGGGGAACCATCTGGTCTCGTCCCGAACTAGACTGGCGCACCCGACGTCTGCTGGTGCTGGCGATAACTGCATCGCTTGGACGGTGGGAAGAGTTCTCTCTGCACGTGCGAGCGGGATTGGCCAATGAGCTCGAATTATGCGATTTGAAAGAAGTACTTTTGCAGACTGCCGTGTACGCGGGCGTCCCAGCAGCGAATACTGGATTTCAAATTGCAGTCGAACAGATCAAGAAGGCGGATGGTGGCTGAAGGCACATTCTCTGCTAACAGTCTCGATGTTGCTAGAGTGGCGATGGGATGACTTTCGTTTACGTCCGATAGGAACTTGAAGTGGCCGCAACCCCCTGCAAGTTAAGGAGAAAGCGGCCTTTATAAACTTCGGTACCTGTGACATAATCACGTTAGTCCTTCCCCGTATTCCCCCCCGAGTTAGCCCTGCTTTTCCCCTACTTTTGGTTCCCGGTCAAGTTCGCAAATTCGAATACGGGGCGGTCCTTTGATTACTTTCCGGAGATCCTCACTTTCCCTGCGGAGTGTCAACCGCATTCATTCCCGTTCGATCGTGTGCCGCAAATGCTCAGTTTTACTGAGCCTCATTACGGTGATCTTCTATAGTGTGGTTGCCTATGGCGCGGCCCCTGCCGTTACTTTAGCGCCGACCAGTCTCACGTTTGGGACGCAATTGAGGGGCACGACCAGCTCTCCCCAAATCGTTACAGTCACCAACACGGGAACGTCTTCTCTGACCCTGTCGAGCATTCGGCCCAGCTCAGGTTTCTCTCAAACGCATACCTGCCAAGCTACGTTGGCGGCTGGAGCTAGCTGCACCATCTCGGTTTCTTTCACCCCGGTGGCCAACGGCACTGTGAGCGGAACGCTCACAATCAGCGACAACGCTCAAGGCAGTCCGCAGGTCGTCGCTCTGAGCGGAACCGGAGCGATCGTGAGCCTCACTCCGAGCAGCCTGAATTTCGGCAACGAGGCTGTCGGTGCGGCAACCGCGTCCCAGGTCGTCACTCTCTCGAATCTTGGGCAAAGTACGGTAAAGGTTTCTGCCATTACATTTCAGGGTGCGAATGCAACGGATTTCTCTCAAACAAACTCGTGCGGCAGTGTCGCCGTCGGAGCTTCCTGCAATATCAATGTGGTTTTCACTCCTTCAGTTGCGGGGAGCCGCACTGCCACGCTGAACGTGACGCTCACATCCGCAGTATCACCCGCCCCAGTAACGCTCACGGGAACAGGAATATCCGGCACCAGCCCGGTCCCTTTACTAAATCAGCCGCTGGGACCGAGTTCCGCGGCACCTGGCAGTCCTGCAACCACGCTGAAAATAAATGGAGCGGGATTCGCTTCGGGAGATTCAGTTCTTTGGAACGGCTCGAGTCGCACGACTACGTTCATCAGCGCGGGAACGATCCAAGCCTCGTTGCTGGCCTCTGACTTGGCAACTGCCGGGACGGCCCAGGTAACGGTGAAGAATACGAGCGGAGCAGGCGGAGTCTCCAATTCGCAGCCCTTTCAAATCGCCGCGTCCGCATCGGCGCTTGCAATGGCAGGACCGGCCTTGAGCGTGGGAGTAGACCCGCGCGGCATGGTGGTGGCGGACTTCAACGGTGACGGTCGGCCTGATATAGCAGTCGTCAATCGCGGGTCCAACACGGTTTCGATCCTGCTTGGAAATGGCGACGGCACCTTCGCTGCCCAAACCTCATTTGCCACCGGAACGGATCCCATCGCGATCGCGGTGGGGGACTTCAATCAGGACGGCAAGTTGGACTTGGTTACCGCGAACCGAGCCTCTTACAACATTTCCGTTCTATTGGGGAACGGCGACGGCACCTTCCAGAGTCATGTGGACTATGTCGCGGGAACGGAACCGATCGGTATCGTCGTCGCTGACTTTAACCGCGACGGCTACCTCGATGTCGCAGAAATCAATAGCGCTGACAATACGATTTCCGTCTACCTGGGTGTCGGCAATGGAACCTTCCAACCGCAGGTGACCTATCCCAGCGGGTCAAGCCCGAACGCCATTGCGGTCGGCGACTTCAACGGCGATGGAATTGTGGACCTCGCTGCTGCTGATTCGGCTACCAGCAACGTCGCGGTTCTGTTTGGCAATGGAGACGGTACTTTTGCGAATGCGTCGTACTATCCAACGGGTTCGGATCCGGACGGTTTGTTGGCCACGGACTTGAATGGAGATGGCAAGCTCGATCTCGTCGCTGCGAATAATGGAAGCAATACGATTTCCGTGCTCTTGAACAGCGGAGGAGGAATCTTTGCGTCCGGCGTGACTTATCCGGTCGGGAGTTTGCCGTTTGCGATCAGTGCGTTTGATGCTTATGACACAGGCAAGCTTTCTATTGCCGTCGTTAATTACGGTGACAACACAGTTTCTATTTTGCCTGGCAACGGAGACGGCACGTTTAACGAGGCAAAGGTTCAGACGTTCCCCACGGGTGAAGAACCGATCGGCATGGTTGTCGGCGATTTCAACCTCGACGGCAGGCCTGACCTCGTAGTTTCTAATTCGGAAGACAACACGGTTTCGATTCTGCTGCAAAGTCCCGCCACAACGCTGTCGAGCACCGCGCTGGCTTTCGGTTCGCAAACGATTGGCAGCACCAGCGCTCCACAAAGTATCGTGCTGACGAATTCGGGTAGCGCGAATCTTGCGATCAGCAGCATCGCCCTCACCGGCACGAACACCAATCAATTTGGCGAGACGAACAATTGTCCGAGTACGCTTCTCGGCGGTGGCAGCTGCACCATCAGCGTTACGTTTTCCCCGACGATCAACTCCACGGTCACAGCGAATGTTTCGATCACCGACAACGCTACAGGAAGCCCGCAGACTATGAGCCTGCTTGGAACTGGAGCTTCATCGGCGGTAACCCTTTCCCCGAGCAGTCTGACATTCAACTCGCAGGCGGTGGGCACCACAAGCTCCTCTCAGAATGTAACGCTGACGAACACGGGCAGCGTCACGCTTGCGATCACGTCAATCAGTGCTACTGGCAACTTTGGCGAGACAAATAATTGCGGAACTTCCGTCGTGTCGGGTGCCACGTGCACAATCAGCGTTACGTTCACACCTGCAACGACCGGTACACTGACGGGAACGATCAGCATTAGCGATAGCGTAGCCGGCAGCCCCCAGACTGTCAGCCTTAGCGGCACAGGATCGGCCGCGGCGACGGTTACATTTTCCCCGGCCTCGCTGACCTTCGCCAGCCAGAATGTAGACACAACGAGCACAAAGCAAACAGTCACCTTGACGAACACGGGCAGTGGACTGTTGACCATCAGCAGCGTTTCGACAACCGGCAGCTATTCCGAGACCAATACTTGCGGCGCTTCCGTTGCCGCAGGAGCAAGTTGCACGAT
>Ga0209624_10002631_pt1 | contig 13166 bp, 15 predicted proteins | sample JacPinW_OM2H0_O1_FD_188565 | JGI IMG/M metagenome (GOLD analysis project Ga0209624, IMG submission 188565) | Forest soil microbial communities from Algoma, Ontario, Canada - Jack Pine, Ontario site 1_JW_OM2H0_O1 (SPAdes) (version 2) | ecosystem: Environmental > Terrestrial > Soil > Boreal...
AGCTTCTTTAATGGATTGACATTAATATAAAGTAAAGTTGGATAGCACTAGCGAAGGCTGTCACGCCGTAACTTTAGTGAAGGCGGACTACCGTCGCTCCTTTAGAGCTATGGCGGGCACGGCCAGCCTTCGCCCCATAGTGGATAATTCCATAAATTGCGGAGTTTATCCTGCAAAGTCCGGCGTAGTTTTAACGAAGCCGGAAGCGAAGTCGAAGGGCCTGGCTTCGCCATTCTTTCAAAGGTAGAAAAATAAAGATTAAGAGCACAATGCGAAGACTACCCGCCGAAGTTTGCCAAGCCGGCAGGTCTGGACAAACGTAGGCTGGGCTTTGCCACTCCTTTGGGAGCTATGGCGGCCAGTTTTTTTATGAATCACGATACCGCATAGCTAATGCGAAGATTTCCTTTTTCATTTTTAATTTTGCGAATAGTGATGTGCCCAATCTCTTTCGTGTTGAGCACATGAGTGCCGCCGCACAAAATTGGTGGGTATCCGGTAACTTGCATAGCACGTTTGTTCGGATCATTACCCAGCAAAGAAATAGTTACCGGTAATTCTTGATCAATTATCTCTTGAGCAGCTTTCTCTAATGCAGGAGCCAGTTGTTCTCGCTGTTGTTGTTCAAGGGTGCCTCCATATTCAACATATGGGCCTTGCGGAAAATGATATGCCTTACCGGAAACAAAAGAATAGCCAAGGTTAGCCAAAGCATAATCAATCAAATGGCCAGCAGTATGATTTTTATTGTGCAGTGCACGAACCTGCGGATCAACAATCACCTCAACAATGCTTTGCAGGCTCAAAAACCCACGTTCAAAAATTCCTTTGTGGTAGGCTATAGCATTTTCCAGTGATACGCCCTGCACGGCAAAAACTGCCTGCTCATTTTGTATAACTCCCCTATCGGCAGGCTGGCCACCGCCTTGTGGATAGAATGTTGTTTGATCTACCACAATTTTATAGATATCTCCATCCTGGATAACTTCTAAAACATGTGCCTGACATTGTAATTGACACATATTTTCTAAATATAATAATCGTGTAGCCATAGTTTTCCTTCTCAAATTCAGGTATTAATAATACTATATATTAAGTTTTATGCTTATAAATATGAGAAGCCCCATGAAATATGACCAAATTTTCTATCAATTTCTTTTATCCCTCTTAATCCCTTTTGCTCAAATAATCGCCACTACACCACCGGTTCACGTGCTTAATATTTTTGGTCCCGAACCGACCGAGCAAGAAATTACGCAGACGGTTGCAACAATTAATGCAGCAGGAGTAAAAGTAGCGTGGGTCCTTTATAAACAGTTAAACAATTACACCGATTTTTTACTGGCACAATTACAAAAAACGTTCGCTACGCCTGAACAATGGGAGCAGATACGCCAGGAAGTAAGTGATTTGATCTGCTCTGACACCCTCTTTAGCACAAGTACTCTAATCGTGCGCACCACAGATGAACATCCTGGCATCTGGCAAGCTCGCGCGTTGCTCGCGCAATATGGCGTTAATCAAAGCGCTGTGGAGATTACTACGGTCAACAATGAGAACCATATAACGAGTGTTGCTGCCGGGCAAGGCTTTGATGGTACCAGTGTGATTCACGCGCTCACTATTAATGTTCCTCAATTTGAAAAGCGATTACCAGAAGCTCAAGATGCAATTTTACGGCATGCTATTTGGTCACTTATGAATTACGGCATTTTGTATCAAGCAGCCATTGAAACTCTATTTGAACGCATAGGTATTGAACCGGAAGTTTATTTAAACAATCCTACGTACCAAGATTATTGCAAGCTATATGTCTATTGTGCTGATCTTTTAGCATCAGCCGATTCTCTCAATGTAGCGCGAGCAACAGAGCAAGGGCTTGCAGCCTTGATACAAGAACATCCGCATATGTGTAAGTTCGCATCCGTTAGTAGTCCAAGTTTACAAAATCGCTATGCCGCAGTAGTGCGATTAAGAAAATATTTGGAAGCAGAAGCTCGGCTTTGACTTTCTATTTTTTTTGCATCAAAATTATATGAATAGAATTCAATATTTTCAACAGCACAATCTTGCAGTGAGTAATTATGCACAAACAACTACTCTTACTTTCATTATTTATTTGCACCAATAATTTTAGCATGCACCACATTCCACCATTCGATACCTTAAAAAAAGCTGCAATTCCCTTCATTCGCCCTGCAATTAAAACTGGCATAGGTTTAGCTTTCATGGATCAGAATTTACGACCACTATTATCTTCTCTTTGGCAAGCTTATAAAAACAAACACAGAACAATATAAGCTAAGTGACAGCGTAGTGAGAGAAGGTTTTACACTTAATACACCATATTTACAACGCGCAAAGGAAAATTTATTTACTTCTCATTACACTATACCAACTTTTCTATTAGGCGTAGCCGCAGGATTAATCGTATTTGATGAGTGTAAAAAACTGATCAAAGTGGCAAAAAACATGCCTCCCATACTAAAAGAAAAACAAAAAGTATGAAAAAATAAAGCTTAGGCTTTTCTTTCCACTGGTTTTCTCTCCAGCAATTTAATATCACTGCGCACGGAGCTTAATTTAATTTGTGCAGCGCTATTGCCCAATACATCACCAAGAATGCCATTAATATTTTTTCGTGCCATTTTCCACGTGGTATCATTAACCGGTATCGTTTGCGCTCTGAGTGTTATTGGCGGCACCGAAGTTACCGTTCCCCGCTGCGTGGTAGCTTGCAGATCAGCGTTAACATCTGGCGGTAAATGGAGTGTAATTGCCCCACTCACCGTTGATAATTTAATCGTGCTCGTAGATGGAATTTCCCTTGCAGACATTTCTATAGCACCATGATAGGTACTTGCCAAAATACTTTCATGCGCATCAAAAATTTTAATCGCCCCGTATTGTGTCTGGCACGTAATGCGTTTATGGCAATTATTAAAATTAATGTTTCCTTTATGGTGGGTGCGTGCATCAACACAATTATAACAATCTCTTACTTCAATATCCCCTTTTTGCGTATTTAAAATACAAGGAGAACCAAGCTGCTTGGCATAAATAGTGCCTTCCGTTGTATGCACATTAATTGCCAGTCTGTGAGGCACAATCAACTCAAATTCTATTTGGCCTGTTGTGGTTTTTTCATCATAGTTTGCTTCTATAATAAGATCGGTTGCAGATGGCGTGCAGGTAAAGGTAAGTTGCGGCAACTGCTCTATATCAGACGATTTTTTAATTGCTTTAAGTGATATGGTCGATTGATTTTTGTCAGCTTTAATAACAACATTTCCTTTTTTATTTTTAACCCGCAACACCGTAGCATTCTGAGGATTGTATTCTTCATACACAATCTCTTGCTCCATCTTGCCTGGCATTATTGGCCGTACATAGCTATAAATATCCTCCCACGAAAAAGTTCGTGTGTGGGGGCTATACATAATAGTAAAAAGACATACAGTAAGAATGTGAATACGCATACCTAACTCCTTAAATAAAATATATTGTATGAAGCCTACACAAATTGAACCTTCGGTTAAAAGCCTCTTAGAAAAATCGCTCAAAGAACATCCTGAAATCATGCGCATCGTTGAGCAAATCGGCGCTGCTGGTGGCAAAGCATTTTTAGTTGGCGGCGCAGTCCGCGATCTTTTGCTGCATAAACCTACCAAAGATTTGGATATTGAGGTACATGGCCTTACCTTGCCTGCTCTACAAACAACTTTGGCTGCTGTTGGCCCGGTTAGTTTAGTCGGTAAATCATTTGGGGTATTACGTTTACATGGTTTAGATGTTGATTGGTCACTGCCGCGCGCCGATAGCAGCGGCCGTCATCCACACGTAATCATCGACCCGACCATGGATATTGCGCAAGCATTCAAACGCCGCGACCTAACCATTAATGCGATAGGTATCGATTTACACACCTTTGAGCTCGTTGATCCATGGAACGGCTATCAAGATTTAAAAAATGGTATTTTACGAGCGCCTGATGCTCAGCTTTTTGTTGAAGACCCGCTGCGCTTTTTCCGGGTTATGCAATTTATTGGTCGCCTCCAATTTCAGCCCGATGAATCACTCAATAAAATATGCGCCACCATGCCATTGCACGGTATTTCAATAGAACGCATTGAAGCAGAATTTGATAAACTGTTACTCAAATCAAAGCATCCGTCGCTGGGGATTCGTTGGCTGCGCGAGATTAATCGCTTACAAGAAATTTTACCCGAACTTGCTGCCACCATCGGTATTGCACAAGAGCCTGACTGGCATCCAGAAGGTGATGTTTTTGAACACACCATGCAGGCGATTGATGCAGGCGCGGCATTAACCTATCATACTACACATGAAAAACTCATCGCCCTCTACGGCTTGCTCTGTCACGATCTGGGCAAAGTAGACACCACACGCATTATTGATAGCAGAATACGCAGCCTTGGTCATGAAGATGCGGGTGTTCCTTTAGCAAAACGATTGTTAAAGCGTTTAACACATCGCATTGCGCTCATTGATGCCGTCTGCAAAATAGTAAAATATCATATGGCGCCAGGACAGTTTATTCAAAATGGCGCTAAGCCCCCTGCCTATAAACGGCTTGCGCTCAAATTAGTACCAGATATTACTGTGGAACTTTTAGCACAGGTATCGTTAGCAGACAAACGGGGCCGTAATCCCAATTCTCCAGAGCCTTTAACCATCACTTTTCCATTTATTAACGAATTCATCCAAAAAGCAGAACAAGCTCGTGTTATGCAAAAACCGGAAGAGCCTATTCTGCATGGCAAAGATTTGATGCCTTTTATGGAACCCGGCCCTGCAATGGGGGCGCTGCTTAAACAAGCGTATGAAATTCAGATTGAAGAGGGCATAACTGATAAACAAGAGCTGCTAGCCAGAGTACTTAGAAAAGAATAGTTATGGTAGCAGGTAATAGTTGAACCTAGGTCTAACCTGAAAAATAGAGTCTTTTCCCCTTAATAATACGATTAAATCTTGCATTTGAACAAAAATTATTGCTATTATAAATATATAATGTAATCATAACACAAAATTGTACTTTTAAGGAGATCTAATTATGAACAAATATTTAAATAGCAAACTTTTATTACTTATCACTTTTATTCTTGTATCCGGAATATATACTATGCAACCTGATAAAGATATAATGATGCAGCAGATTCGTAGAGGAGACATAGAAAAAGTAAAGGAAACATTTAAAAAATATCCAACATTATGGAACAGCCCACTCTATCAAGAGGCTGTTTCTGAAGCTTTGAACACATATCAAGAGGATCTTGTTGATTATCTGCTTACTGAAAAAGATAAAGCATTAAAAGCTCCCAGCGTAGTACCAAGTACACCAGCACCAAAACAAATAACGATTCCTGCTATCCCGACAACAACCACTTCTTCTGTTAAACTTACAACACCAACGTATACTGCAAAAACAACTCTAGCAAAACCAACAAGTTGGAACCTAATAGATTTACCAAACAAATATATACGACCAGATAGCAATACATTAACTATTAATAACAAAGCATATCGATTAGATTTTCCTGCAACACCGTTACAATGGTTTGAGGATGAAAAAGAATGTGCAAAAGAACAGGGCTCAGTTGGTCAATACAACAAAACTAATCAGACACGCTTAAGAAGTAACTATATCTCTTCATTGAGTGGTTTTTCATTCAAAGGGCGCGTAAATAGAAATCCTGCAGGTGGTAGCCGTAAAAATGAATTTGCGATCTTCTTCCATCAAAATAAATGTTACAACGGTGGCCCTGAATATGGCTTTGTTTTCTTTGAAGATATGCAATCAGGCCTCTTTTATGTATGCGGCGATTGTAATACAAGTAAGCAACAATGGTGGGATTGGCCAGGTACCAATAAAGGAAACGTAAACGTAACTGGTGAGCATGCGTACGTAGCAAATGCTTTGGAAAATCCATCACAATATCGATATTGGAATATTAAAATTTTAGAAAATGGTGATTTTCTTATTGAGGTAGTAGACCCGAGTAGTTATGAAACTCATACAGCTACCATCAAAAAGCCCGACTGGCTACCAAATCTTTACCAAGTTGGTGGTTATATAACCTTAAATGCTAAAAAGGAAGCTGATTCAAAAGCAACGCCGGGATATATACAAGCAGATGAAATTAAGGTTTGGCAGTAAGACTATAAAGTCGTCGAATATCTATTAAAAAAAGCCTGGGCCCCTTAAAGGGGCCCTCATTTTTGGTAAATAAACCCCTATCTATGCTTCCAATAGCCATTCTGCTATACTCAAAAAATGCAGAATTTCCCTATTTTTATTAAAAATATAGAACATTGTATTGAACAAGAGCAGCTGCTCCCTGCCAATAGCACCGTAATTGTCGGGCTTTCGGGCGGCCCTGACTCTGTTTTTTTGTTGCACTTTTTAGTCACCCATGTCCAACAAAAAAATATTCGGCTGATCGCCGCACACCTGGATCATGGCTGGCGCTCTGAATCGGCACATGACGCACAATGGTGCATCAAACTAGCTCAAAAATATAATGTCGAGATTGTTGTTAAAAAGCTCCAGGGGATTCCTATTACTTTTAAATACAATGGGTCCAAAGAAGAGGTTGGCCGCAAAGCACGCCGCTATTTTTTTGAATCATTGGCACAGGAGGCCAATGCGCAAGCAATTGCGCTCGCACATCATGCCGATGATCAACAAGAAACATTTTTTATTCGGTTAATGCGCGGAACATCGTTGACTGGCCTGGTTGGCATGCAAGCAAAAGATGGTCTTTACATTCGCCCACTTTTGCATACTAAAAAACAAGATATTATAGAATATCTCACACAACACCAGCTTAGTTATTGTGTTGATGGCACCAACACATCAGCCGATTTTTTGCGTAATCGCATTCGCAGCGAGGTAATTCCTGCCTTACAAAAATGTGATAGCAGATTCGATGCAAATTTTAATAAAACGCTGATGCAGCTCCAGCAAACCGAAGATTTTTTAGATGTCATGGCTCATCAACTCTTTTGGAATATGGTGAAAGCTAATAATCTCGACATTTGCACATTTCTGGATTTGCCTGACATCATGCGCCACCGTATTCTTATGCTGTGGCTCTGCGCAGCCAAAGTCCCTTTTACCCCCTCTACCGCTCTCCTGCAAGAGATTATTCGTTTTCTAGAAAAACCAGGTAAAGGCACCCATGCCATCGGCTCTTGGGCAATTAAAAAGCATGCTGGCAAAGCTTCTATTGGAAAGATTTAAACCCCTATCCCAATTTTATATTCCTATTTGGAAATCCAAAATAGATTCATTTTAAAATTTCACCTAATTGAGATAAAAAAGTTGCTTTAATTAGGCATTTCTCTTACAGTTATTAATATAAATATAAATAATTGTTTTTAACCCAAAAACTCTCTCAGATGGAGATTTATGAAACAAGTCAAATTCCTGTTAATAATTATGCTTTTAGTGCCGGTAAGCCAGATACAAAGCATGTCCCGTCCTACTAAGCCTTATTTAATCTTCCTTAAAGCGTACTCTCAACATCGTCAAACTCCTGATGAGATTGTAGACCTGTATCAAAGCGCTACAACAAACCCAGAAAATAAAGAGGCTATCGATAAATTAGTTTTAGGAGAACACTTTGGTGATATGCGTAATGACTATTTAGAAGCGCTGCTAAAAACAAAAAAAATCAACCCTAATACCTACCGATTTGGAGATAATTACACAGCTCTTATGTGGGTAGTTTTTTGCCAATATCCTGTCAAAACTTATTTGCTTTTATTGCATGGTGCAGCTATTGAAGAACAAGATTGTAAAGGCGAAACTGCTATGGATAAACTTAATTCTAAAAATTCTATTAACAGAGGCCCCGAAATTAAAGAGCAGATTCAAAAAATGCTACAAGAAGCACAAGAAAAAGCTCAGCCACGATTACTCAAAAAAGAGTTAGAAAAAATAGAGATTAACAGGCTCTCCTCTTACCTTACTAGCCATCCCTATACCCTAGAAACTGTACTTCTACACCTAAAAAAATAGTAAAAGGGAGGGATTTCTCTCTTTTACTACTGATATCAATCTTATCAATTCTATAAAACCATTGTCTTTAAGACCTTTTCTATGATATATTTATAATAGAAATTATTATTAAATAATATAAATAATAGTAAAAGGAGAAATCATGAAAAATTGTAAAATTTTATTACCAATCATCCTCTTTCTGTGCACGGGCACCTTATTTGCTGTTCAATTACCTTTGCCTGCAACTATACCTTCACGAGGAATATTACAAAGCAAAATTACAAATGCTGCACATAATCTTCAATTGGAGGAACTTAAACAGTTTTTTCAACTAGCTACCCCTGAAGAGCAAGCACAAAGATTTTACAACATCGCATATGAGGGAGATAAATTTGCACCGGCAATACAAGCTATGTTAGAAGCTGCAATAATCCCTACAGAAGTATTAAACACCACATTAGCCGAGGCAAAAACACAAAGCAATCAAAAAATAGTAAATATAATAACCCAAGAGCTGTTAAAACAAGAGCGGTTAAAAACCGAAGGGCAGAGACGCCAGGCAAGACAACAATCAACTATTCCAATAATTCTTGAACCAGATTATTTAGGCCGCTTGGGTAGGCACTAATTCTAGATCACATTCGGTGCTTTGAAACAAACGGATTATCAAGAATATAAAATCGAAGCAACTCCTCTTTGGCCTGAGAAATGCCAACACGAGGCGTTGCTTTTATATTTTTTTTATTAACCGCCGGCGCATCAAGAGCATAAAGCGGCCCTTGCTTCATTACCGTATGTCCATTCAAATTTCTATTAATCGAAAGCGCTTGCGTAAGCTTGCCCGGCCCATTGGTAAGCGCATGCAATGAATGTCCGTGCCTTTTGTGCTCCATATAGTCAATTCCAGCCAATGGCTCAACGGCTCGGATTAAAACTCCGCCCGCCGGTGCTTTTTGCGTATCGCGAGAAACAAAGTTCAAGCAATAGTACATGCCATAAATAAAATAGACATACGCATGCCCAACCGGGCCATACAACGGTGCATTACGAATCCGCTTGCCGCCATAGGCATGGCTTGCCATATCCGCGATGCCAAGATACGCTTCCGTTTCTACAATTCTCACTTTCAGTACTGTCTGCTCATTAATCACCCGCACAATAACTTTGCCTAAAAGCTCTTGTGCCACGATAGCGGTATCTCGATCATAAAAATCATGTTTTAATATCTTCATAGTTTTTTAGTATGCACTATCAATCACACAATGCAACATCACAGCCTAATCCTAGTAAAGCATGAGCAAATAGCATAGACTTACCCATGAAGTATAAAGGCAGAGTGATGGAAAGAAAGCGCACTTATTATATCGTTATTATTATATCGTTGCTTATTCATCTACTGCTCATTTGGCTTATAGCTTTTTATCCTAACAGTTCAACACAACAACTTTCTTTCGAACCTGCTGGCCCAAAAACAGCGGAAACGGTATTTTATCAAGAGCCCGAACCGCAGCTTGATGAGCAAATACAAGAATGGGCACAACTCAAACCCCGCGCAAGCACACTTGGCCCATCGATGGAGTTTGAACCTGAAATACCAATTGATATAAACAAGCATGATAGTGAGACAACTGATACACCTGAGCAAGAGCAATCATCAGACCAACCAAACCAAGAAGAAAATCTAACGCAAACAGAAAATGGTATACAAGATATTGCAGCTCTTGCACGTGATAGCGCATTTTCATCAGAAAAAAAAGTAAAGCTTAAAAAAGCTGCTGCAAAAAAACAGGAGGCACAAAAAATTTTAGCTGCCATGACCAGCAATTACCTTGAGCAACTGCACAATGAGGGCAATAACCTTATCAAAACAATTGGCGGCAATCCTGATGCATTACCAACCAAAGATCAGCTGCTTTACGAGCGTTATTTGGCCAAGCTTCATTGGTGCCTCAATAATGCGCAAGCAATTTTGCAAGACCCGAGTGCTTTTAAAGAAACTATTCATACCACGATGAAAATACAGTTTTTACTCGATCGTCAAGGAAAGATGTCAAATTTTACGGTGCATCAATCGTCGGGAAGCCCTATCGCTGATGCTTATATCACTGAACTTTTTACCTATGCCAGCAGCTCATTTCCGCCACTGCCCTCCTTTATCAAACAAAATCCACTCCCGCTTTTTTATACCGTATTGATTAATTGGGATCAATCCCACTACACTCGCTTTGCACGCCAATGAAGCATGCTCCAGAAGAATCATTCTCGACAAATTTTTTATCAACCCTTGCACCATTTTTGCAAACAAACGTAATCTAAAGCCACAGTTTTTAATAACCTTCCTAAACCAAGGAGTATTGTATGAAATGTTTCAAAGCGCTTTTAGCTCTGTGCATACTCACCGCATTTGCTATCCAGGCTACCGACGATAAATGTGGCTGCAGTAAACCAAAACCACGTCCAGTTCCCCAAGCACCAGCTACCCCTGCTCCAAGAACTCGGGCTAAAGTTGCTGTAGCAGAACCAAAAGCTGAGGCTAAAGTTGCCGTAGCGGAGCCCAAAGCCGAAGACCGCAAAGAAGAAGCACGAGCTTAATAACGTTATGGGAGGGTGAAAAACCCTCCTTTTTGCCTTTCATATCTATTTTCCCACTTCCCCCTTTCCCTATATTTCCTTCCAAAAGAAACCCCTTTTTACTCTATTTTGCCCTTACCCACCCCCTCCCCCCTAGCCCTCCATAAAAAAACTCTATTTGACAATTAAAAATAAGCCTGTATTCTGAATATTAGAATATATATTTAGCCCTATTTAAATGGAGAATTTTATGAAAAACAAATACCTTTTACTATCCATCGCCTTATTAGCTTCAGGTACAACCCTTGTTGCTATGAACAATGATCCAGCAAAAAAAGCAACATATCAAAAATCGTTCAAATGTGATTATCCAGGCTGTGATTATGCTGCCACACAAAAAGCTAACTTTAGCAGGCACAAATTAACCCATACTGGTGAAAAACCATACAAATGTGATTATGATGGTTGTGATTATGCTACTACACAAATGAGAATCTTAAAGATGCATATGTTAACCCATCCACCGCCAATCAAATGTACACAATTAGGCTGTAATTATGTTCAACCTGGTCAGGCTCGATTTAAGGCTCACACCCAAACACATCCTACGTGCACTCATTGCAATCAAGCTCTTCTCAACGATACATCTTTATTAAAGCATGTACAGAAACACCTAGATGCGAATCGCATCTTGCAGCTTCAGCAAAATAACCCTTACATACAAGATGCGTTTAGTGCTTATACCTTGTTGAACATGGATAGAAAATAAATGAATAAATATATTGTTTAACCTAATTTAATGGAGAATTTTTATGAAAAACAAATACCTTTTACTATCAATCGCCTTATTATCTTCAGGTACGGCTTTGGCTATGGAAAAAGAAGAAAAGAAATCTTTAAAGCAAACTGCTTCTGAACACGAAAATCCTCAATCAAACAAGAAAGCTAAAACCGAGGAAGAGTCATTCAAATGCGATTATCCAGGCTGTAATTACGCCACGAAAACAATCGATAACTTAAAAAAGCATAAGTTAATTCATACTAATGAAAGACCATTCAGATGCGATCATCCAAGCTGTAATTACGCCACAAACTTAAGGAATAATTTTATTAATCACTACCAGAGTCCTCACATATTACTCGAGTGTATGGTGTGCTTCTTCGACTGCTATGATCAAACAGAACTAGATCAACACATACAAGAACACCCTACTTGCGTAGACTATCCTGCGTGCCAATACAGAGGCTTCACTAATGCAGTCACACAACACATAAAAGAAGAGCACCAACAAAGATTAGACAATAATCGTTTACTTCTTCTTTTAGCTAGCAACGACTACATACAAAGTTCATTTAGTACTGAAACTTTATTAAACATGAACAGAAAGTAATAATCTTTAACAGAATTTAAAGCTTTTCATAAGAAATAAACCCTCTTATGAAAAGCTTTTTTTTGTGCTATATTATACTTTGTATAAGTCATATTTTTCCCCATTTTTTACTGTTAAATAATACTGTATGAGCAAACGAGATTTTTATGAGGTGTTGGGCGTGTCTCGCTCCGCAACCCCCGAAGAAATAAAAGCCGCATATCGCAAATTGGCGCTTAAATATCACCCAGATCGCAATCCTGACAATAAAGAAGCTGAGGAAAAGTTTAAAGAAGCAGCTGAAGCATACGAGGTGCTTTCTGATGAAAAGAAGCGTAAGGCATACGACCAGTTTGGCCATGCAGGAATGGGCAATGCCGGATTTGGTGGCCACGGCCCTCATGGCACTCATATGAATATGGACGATATTTTCGAAAACTTCGGTGATGTCTTTGGCGACATTTTTGGTCAAAGGCGCGCCCGCAGGAAAAATGGGCCTGAACCTGAACGCGGTCATGACTTATACAAAGATATTGCCATCACCCTCAAAGAATCTTATACCGGTGCAAAACAAGAGATTGGCTATTACCATTTCCAAACCTGTGACTTATGCAAAGGAAAAGGCACCAAGGCTGGCACAAAACCGCATACCTGCACTACCTGCAAGGGCACCGGGCAAATCAACTTTAGCCAAGGCTTTTTTGTTTATTCTCAACCATGCTCAACCTGTGGTGGGCAAGGTTTTATTATCCCTTCTCCCTGCCCAACCTGCAAAGGGCAGACGCGCACGCAAGTGTACGACAAATTTTCTATCACGATTCCTGCAGGCATCTTTGACGGCGCAGAATTGCGCATCGCCGGCAAAGGAGATGCAGGCATTTTTGGTGGCCCGAGTGGCGATTTATTTTTAAAAGTTAATGTACAGCCTGATCCTCACTTTAAGCGGGTGGAAAATGATCTGGTTTGTACCGTTGTACTTACCTATCCACAACTGGTATTTGGCAGTCAGGTAGAAATTGAAAATATCGATGGCACTAAAGAGATGCTGAAAATTAGCAAAGGCTGCTCGGTCGGTGAAAAAATTATCATCAGCGGCAAAGGATTTACTAAACTGCGCGGCACCGGCAAAGGAAATTGGGTTGTGATTACGCAATGCGATATACCTAAGAAACTTTCAGAAAAAGCTAAACAGATACTTG
>Ga0209624_10002632_pt1 | contig 13164 bp, 12 predicted proteins | sample JacPinW_OM2H0_O1_FD_188565 | JGI IMG/M metagenome (GOLD analysis project Ga0209624, IMG submission 188565) | Forest soil microbial communities from Algoma, Ontario, Canada - Jack Pine, Ontario site 1_JW_OM2H0_O1 (SPAdes) (version 2) | ecosystem: Environmental > Terrestrial > Soil > Boreal...
AGAAATGGCTGTGTTCGTCAACCAGTAGAGCGTGAAGTCGTCCAGGACATCGTCTCGTGTAACGTCGCCTGCGGGGTGTCCATTGATCGTGCGCCCGTGCACGGCCGAAGTGATCGCCGCCGCTGGCTGACCATAACCGTCACCATGATCAAAAAGCCAGGCTGCCAGGCCGACGGGCGAATCCGCCAGTCCGTATAGCGTTTGCGGTCGCGTCCCCATCATCTGCGCGTAGGCGCGTCGCTTTGCAAATAAGGCCGTAAGTTGCTCGTACGCGCGTTTTTCGTCGGCGGATATCCCGGATGGCGGCGGATCGCCGCACTGGAGCGCCTTTGCAATGTCGGGTGGAATGGTGCCAGGGAAGTTCGTGTGAATGCCCAGCAATTCCGGAGGCGCCTGTTTAGCCATCGCAGTGCAGACACCTGCGCCTAAATCGCCGCCTTGCGACACAAATTGCGTATATCCAAGTCGCTTCATCAGAACGACCCAGGCACGTGCGGTGCGATCCGGACCCCAGCCGGTAGAGGTAGGCTTGGCCGAAAACCCGTAGCCCGGTAAGGACGGGATCACCAGATGGAAAGCGTCCGCGGCGCTCGCGTCATGTCCCAGGGGATTGGTCAGGGGATCGATTACCTTCAGCTGCTCGATGACCGATCCGGGCCATCCGTGCGTGACGATGAGAGGCAAGGCGTTTTCATGTTTCGAACGAACGTGAATGAAATGAATGTCCAGCCCGTCGATCTCGGTGATGAATTGCGGGAGGGCGTTTAGTTTCGCCTCGCACTTGCGCCAATCGTAATCTGTCGACCAATAGTGCGCGAGTTCCTGCATCGTCGCTAGCTGCACACCTTGCGATTCATCTGTGACCGTTTCCTGGTCAGGCCACTTTGTCGTGTTGATGCGTCTGCGTAAGTCGGTAAGTTCGGCTTCAGGGAAATTCGAATGAAACGGACGAATAGCCGTCTTGTCAGCTGGCTGCTTGCTGCCTTGTTGTGCAGCAGTACCCTGGCTCATCGTGCCCTCCGTGGTCTTGGATTTCGAATCTCCAAATACCTCGCCGATCGTTTCAGGACCGAACGCGACTGCCAGACCCAATGCCGAGCTCGCCTTGAGAAAGCCACGGCGCGATCTGTCGTCTGGTGGTTTCATTGTGTACTCCTTTGGAGTAACCTTCACGATTTCGGGGGACTCCGAGTCGTATTTTTCTATAACGCCCGGAATCCCGACAGTGAACCGTTAAAGGATTTATGATCGGGCTCTTATCCATCATCGTGCTCGGTTTCTTGCTGGGCATGCGCCACGCCACCGATCCCGATCACGTCATCGCGGTATCAACCATCGTCTCGAGTCGTCGCTCGATTAAACAAGCAGCGATGATCGGTGGTGTCTGGGGAATCGGTCACACGCTCACGATTCTGCTCGTCGGCGGCGGGATCATCCTCTTCGGCTGGGTCATCCCAGCGCGCATCGGGCTTTCCATGGAGTTTTCCGTCGGCTTGATGCTGATCCTGCTCGGAATCCTGAATCTCACCGGCATACTAGAGTGGATCTCGAACGGCTTTTCACCCGCGCATCAGGACGGCTCGTCCGGCGCCTTAAATTCGCAACCGCGCAGCCGCTTCGATATCACCCATCCGCACCTCCACAGTCCGGAAACTCATACCCACGGGCCCACACAGATGCCGGCCAGCTGGCTGGGCCGGCACTTCGGCCGCCTCGGCCTTTACAACGTTTTGCGCCCGCTTGTCGTTGGGCTCGTCCACGGTTTGGCGGGATCCGCAGCTGTCGCGCTGCTGGTCCTCACCACGATTCGCGATCCGAAATGGGCTGTCGCCTACCTCCTGCTCTTCGGTGTCGGCACGATTGCAGGGATGATACTCATCACAAGCGCAATGGGCGTGCCATTCGCCTACGCGGAAAAACACTTGTCGCAAATGAGCAAGGCCATCCGTATCGCCTCCGGGTTGATAAGCGTGGGATTCGGCCTCTTCATCGTGTACCAGATCGGTCTCGTTAGCGGTCTCTTCACAAACCACCCGCGGTGGACTCCCCGCTGACCGGCTTGGTCCGCGCGGAAGGCGCCACATGAGACGCCGGTTACCGGCCTCGATACGCCGACGGAGGAACTAGTTCACGCCCCCAGCCAATTGGCTTTCACCGGCGGCCAATCCTCCTGAGTTTGTTGGGTGGGCCATCCAAACAGCCAGCGATATCAGCGCCAATTGCCTTGGCAGAATCCGCGGAATAATAGCATTTTCGACTTTGACCTTGCTCGCCGACTTTCGATTTTCGAATCGGTAGTCCCGGGGCCAAGAAATCCAGAGCCGCCGCCCCGCGCGTCACTATTTCAGCACTCACCGGCACGGATATCGTAGTAAGCAGCTCGCCATGTCGTCCAAACCACCCTCTATTCCCGAGCCGCCTCCGTCCGCGCTGGTCCCGCCTGCGATAATCCGACTAATCGGGACTCAGCCGCGAACTGCCTTGGTACGTTGAAACTTCCGAGTGCCCTAAGGCATCGGGATAATGGTGGGCGCATCGAGGTCACGGGCGCCTACGTTTAAGGGGACCCATAAACGAGAAGCAAAGAATGCAGAACAACGCGGACAACTCCAGCCCCCAAAGGAGATTGGTCATGAAAGTAGGGTTTCTAGGTGCGGGTACCGTAGCGGGCACATTCGGCCGCCATTTGATAATCGCTGGTCATACCCTAGTTGTATCCAATTCCAGAGGTCCGGAGACACTGGCTAAGTTTATCGCTGACCTCGGTCCAGGCTCCGTCGCGGGGACCACGGAGCAGGCGGCCGAGTGCGACGTCGTTATTCTCGCTGTACATTGGGTGAACGTACGTGAAGCGCTGAAAGGTATCGATTGGCGGGGCCGAATTCTAATCGATGCGACGAACGCGCATATGGATCCCAAACCCGACATCAGTCTTGCGGGAGTTACTAGATCGCGGGCCGCGTTGAAGGGACGCACATCGAGCGAAATAGTCGCTGAGATGGCAGTTGGCGCACGACTTGTAAAATCGATCAGCAACATGCCGATGAGATGGATACAGGACTTCTCGCCGAACAAAGCCCGTACCGTCATCTTCACATCCGGCGACAACACCGAAGCCAAACAGCTGGTGATCGAGTTGGTCAACAGCACTGGATTCGTCGCGATTGATCTCGGATCACTGGCAATAGGCGGTGCCATGCACGAGGTCGGCGCTCCATTGTCCGGTCTGGATCTCCACTTGGCCCACCGACTTCGGTGAGAGCAGCTTTAACCAGACGATCAGTGCGACGTCGCACCGAACATCCATAAGGATCGTCGGAGGGTCAGTGGTCACAGTCCATGCGGTCGTCGAATAGGATGTAGGTTATGTCGACTCAGCAAGTTGACTCAGTGCCTGGTAAACGCGCTTACCCGAAAAGTGGGTCTCAGTACCCAAGTTACCGGTCCTCCGACTAATCAGGAGTTGATCGAACCGCGCGCCCGTTTCTCGGCGTAACGGACCTTTGTTCACAGCCGCTTGCACGGATATTCTCGGCGCAACGATGTAGCAAGGAACGTAGCGCCTCGATTTCTTCTTTTTTGAACCCGGACGTCATTGCTTCCTCGACTCCGATTAACAATTTATGCGCTTTCGCGAGCACTACGTCGCCTTTTTCCGTCAATTCACTTTGTCGAATGCGGCCGTGAGTAGGGTGGGGCTTTCTGTGTAGCAAACCGATTCTTTCTAGGTTGGCGACAATTCCTTGCATGCTTTGGGCGGTGACGAATGCGCCTCGCGCCAGCGCGGCGTTTGAAATTCCGGGTTGAAGCTGCACAGCTGAAAGAACGTTGTACTGGGGCACAGTCAGGCCGATCGGTTCCAACAATTCGTCCATGCTCGTCCTTAGAGCGTGCTGCGCTCGTTTGAGCATGTAGCCCAAACGATGAGCCTGGGGATGATTTGCGGGCTTAGTCTTTGGCATAAGTTCCCGAGCTTGACATATAAGGGGCCTTATATTATATAAGGATCATGACATTATCTCTCCGCGACAGCAAGAACGCCAAACTGATTGGGCCGAATTTCATCGCTTTGCAGGTCCGGGACCTGGAGGCCTCCAAAGCCTTCTACGTTGAACGCCTGGGCCTCACGCCGATTCCACAGAGTCCACCCGGTGCGGTGGTCTTCAAGACCGAACCGGTGCCGTTCGGAATACGAAAGCCTCTCGTCGACCTGGACGCCACAAGTTTGCTCGGTTGGGGAGTGTCGCTTTGGATTGCCGCCACTGATGCAGACGTGCTGCATGCACAACTGAGTGAGGCAGCGGTTCCCATCGTTCTTCCTCTGGCAAATGGTCCGTTCGGCCGCTTCTTCGCCTTTCGTGATCCGGATGGTTACACCATTACGGTCAGCACGGCGCAGCCAAAGATTGCTCGAACTACCCTCGATCCGAAGGTCGGCTACCTAGCATTCATCAACACGTTTACTGTAGAGCCTCACAATGCAGAACGGTTGCTACAGGCGTTGAGAAATGCTACCGACGAGACCTTTCGTCATCAACCGGGTTTTATTTCAGCGAATCTCCACATAAGCCACGATCTACGTAGGGTGGTAAATTATGCCCAATGGCGCTCCAAAGAGGACTACGTTGCGATGAGCAGGCAGCCTGAGGTCCAAGCACACATGAAGCAGGTGGCTGGGTTGGCGATCTCGTTCGATCCGGTTGACTATGATCTTCGCGAAACTGTGCTGGCGCAGTAGCTGCGATGGCTAGGTTCTGGGTAGGCGTAGCGAGCCGGGAACATGTGCTCGCCGCAGTTCGCGGAAGCTTTTGCCAACTAAACCACGGCAAAGAAGCTCCGGTGCGGCGCTTGCAGATGGGGGACAGCATTGTCTTCTACTCACCGCGAGAGCGCATGGTAGGAGGCGAATCACTCCAAGCATTTACCGCCGCGGGCAGGATCCTGGACGAGGTTCCGTACCAGCTCGAACAATCCAAAGACTTCCGACCGTTTCGTCGGAAGACAGAGTACTTCGAGAGCAAAGACGCCTCTATCCTCCCTCTCTTGGAAGAGTTGTCCTTTACGAAAGGCCGTAGTAACTGGAGTGCTTCACTCCGGATGGGCATTTTCCAGATGAAACGCGAAGACTACGTGAAGATCGCGATAGCCATGGGGATCACTTTCGAGGAGAGTGCCGAGTGAGAACCGGCTGCGAATGTTCCTGCTGGGATCGGAGGAGAAGTGGACCCGAGACGCGATCAACTCCGTCGCTTTGCAATTCGAGTTTCAAACATGCAGCCGGCGAAAGCAACTGGTCAGAACCTGGTTAGCGCGCTGACCGGAAAAGTGGGTCCCGGTATGAACTTGTCCGGCCACCCGACTCATCAGGAGTTGCAGGACTTAGTGTGGAATCGATTTACGGAGTTTGTCAGCTTGTTGTTTGAAAGACTGCAACAAGAATTGCATGGTATGGGTGAATTCTTGGGGCGTTTGACCGGTTTGCTGGGTCGCAGTCAGCGCGGTACGAACGATATAGACCGGGCCAGAGTCGGGCTTGTCACTGAAGGCCTGTTGATACTGGTTGCGGTTCCAATTCTGGTCCAGTCCCCGCTGTAATATCGCGGCAGCATCTTCATCCTCAGACGCGCGCAGAGCGCGGTTGTTGAAGAAATTGCTAGCCCAATTGGGTGGGCCAAAAGATTCGCCGTCAGCCCAGATACCTGCGATTACTTCCACTTTGTTAGGTAGGACATTTCCCGTAGTGGGAGTCAGAGGACGTAAGACCGTCTGACCCGGTTCGATGGGAGTGTTACCTTGCGTCAGCGCATCCCAGACCATCGTTGCTTTCCTTGCGCCTTGCGACGGATAGGATTGTTCGAAGACGCAGGCGGTTACACTTTTGCCAGTGAGATTCGTGACGGCGAAACTTGGTCCTTGCCCTTTTTCACTGGTGGCATGAATCTCGATTTTGAATTTAGGTCGCTCTGGGGTGGTCGATGATCCCTGAGCCGCTGTTAAGAAAAGCATTCCACCGCCGAGGACGCAAATGGCCGTGGCAAGTATCTTCATTGAAATCTCCAATAGCCGGCAATGTGTGGGCAAGTTCCGCCCGATCCGCCGAGTTCCTTTGCTAACCCGAACAGCCGTTGCCAGTACCAGTCGGAAGTGACGTTGCCCCAGCGCCGCCAGCTGTTCCGGTCGGTTCCGATTTCAACGGTTTCACACGCCCCAATTTCTCGGCTTTTTTCAGCGTTTTCTTGGCCATTGGTCCGCCTTTGTCCACAGAATACTCGCTAGGCTAACCCAAGGCCCCGGGTCGCCCAACATTTAAGACTGTTTGAAGCTCAGGATTTTCGTGGATGGTTCAAATCAAGCCTCCGCAACGAGAGTGTCTTCGACAGCTTGCGGTTTGTCCGTTATCCACTTCACTGCCGATCTCCTTCCGCATGAGCTTTTGCCAACTTCGCCTCGCTGCCAACCGGCCTAAGTCCGTCCTGAAAAATCGGAGCGCCAAACGGGGCACCTGTGAATCCGCCATCCACCATCAGCTCGACCGCGTTGACGTACGCCGAATCGTCCGACGCGAGGAAGAGCACAGCATTGGCGACTTCTTCCGGCTCACCCCAACGGCCCTGCGGAACCGCCGAAGAAAGGAACTTCGCCAACTTGGCGGAATCTTCCGCGGAAGCAGAGGCGCGGGGGCCGCGCTTCCAAATAGGGGTTCTGATCGCGCCTGGTGCGACGACGTTCACGCGAATGTTGCGCGGTGCAAGGTCGGCGGCGATGGAACGCGCCATCGAGACGAGACCACCCTTGGTGGCGGCATATGCAGCTACGCCAGGTTGGCCGAGATAGTTGTGTACCGACCCGCTAAAGATGATGCTGCCGTTGTCGTTCAGCAGAGGAGCCGCTGAATTCACCGTGAAGAAAGCGGCACTGAGGTTGGTGTGGATCACGTTCTCAAAAATGGCCTCGTCGGTCGAGCCGGTAGGAGTCCGGCCAGAGATGCCGGCATTGGCGAAGACAATGTCGAGCTTCCCAAAATCTGTGGCCAGGGCAGCGAAGAGCCGCTTGCGATCTTCCGCAATGGTGACGTCAACGCGATAGCCACGCGCGCTCGATCCAAGTTCGGAGATCGCTTCATCGAGCGTCGCCTGGTCGCGACCGGTAACGGCCACCCGCGCGCCCTCCGCAATGAAAAGGCGTGCTGTGGCAAGACCGATGCCGCTGTTTCCGCCAGTAATAAGAGCTTTCTTCGCCGTGAGCTTCATAACGCGTCCTTTTCGTATGACTCGCGCCGAATAAGAATGCCGTCATACATGTGATGTAATGCTCACCTCGCGTCCTTGCAGATCCGCGATGCAAGCCCTAGCGGCAGAAGTTTACATCAAAGCGAGTTCTTGGGTCAGTGCCTGATTAACGCTGCGAGCTCAGAGGGTCGGCGCAACACTCGCTCGTAGTCTACTCGCCGGAGTCTGAAATCCTAGAGTCATTCTCGGGCGTTGATTTAAGCGCAGCGCAACTTTGTCCAGCTCTGATTGAGAATAGCCAGACAGGTCAGTCTTCTTCGGGAAGTATTGTCGTAGGAGCCGGTTCGTGTTTTCGTTCGTACCGCGCTGCCAGGGACTGTGAGGATCGCAGAAGTAGACTTTCACATTCGTGGCCACCGTGAAGTTCTTGTGCTTTGCCATTTCCAGTCCTCGGTCCCAGGTCAACGATCGCCGAAGGGACGCAGGGAGTTTACGAACTTGCCGGCTCAGTGCGGAGATGACCACAGCCGTGTCTTTGCTGCCCACCTTCACGAGCGCGGTAAAACGCGAATGACGTTCCACCAAGGTCGCTATGTGACTGTTCTTGGCGCCGGTAATGAGATCACCCTCCCAATGACCGGGAATGGCTCGGTCTTGGATCTCCGCAGGTCTTTCCCGGATGGAGATGGCATCGACGATTGTGCCGCGCGACTGTCCGCTGGCACGAGAGTGCTGCGAGCGACGTATACGCCGTCTGGATCGAAGGTGCCCGATCAGCTCTTTCTTCAATACTCCTCGGGCTTGAATGAATAGGCTGCGGTAGATGGTCTCGTGGGACACGCGCAGGCTCTCGTCGTCGGGATACTGGATCTTCAGCCATCCGGAAATCTGTTCCGGCGACCAGTCCAAGATCAGTTTACTCGCAACGATCTTCTGTAACCTCACATGGATGGCAAGAAGACACGGCTTGGGACGTAAGGCCGACTCCCAGGCTTCGGAATCCGCTTCACTGGCTCGATACTAAGGACGACCCCCATGGCGTACCACTTCCCGGCTCACTGTCGATGCAGCTCGCTCCAGCCCCCTGGCTATCTCACGAATCGACGTACCTGAAGCGATCCCTCGAGAGATCTCCTCTCGCTCTATCAGTGTGAGTGCCACCAACGACCGCCGACGGGCTGCCGGAGCAATCCCACCGTGTTGCAGCACCAGAAAGCGAATGGACGAATGCCCCTTGCCCAATGCGCGGCCGATCTCATGCAACGACTGTCCCGCCTTCCAACGCGACCATACGTCGGTCCTCTGCTTCGCTGAAAGCCTCGCCCGGTTCACTTGGGTCATAAACACCACCTTCGGAAAGAGGGTTCATATTAGATGGTGTTGCATCGACCTGTTGAGACCACCGCGCAAACCGGACAACTGGATCGCAACTCACCTCAGCGCGAATCACAAGGGCGCAGGTTCCGGAGGGGAAGAATCCGGGGCGATCGGGGCTATTGGCTGAGGCCAGAGTAGTGCTGCCAATTGCGCGTATCGCGGTGCGAAGAAATAGATGGAGTACGCTGGGAAAAACACGATGGCCGGCACGGAGATTAGCGCCGCTGCAAAGAGAAGAATTGCAACAGCAATGCACCCGAAGACCACTGCCAGCGCAATCGTGTAAGGGTTCCAGGTCCATCCAGCTGCCTTTCCTCCAAGCACCGCCACGAGCCCAACTCCACCCATGATGAGAAGCAGCAGCAGGAGTGCAATTATCGTGATGATTGCGAGGGTAATCGTCGCCGCGATTGCCAGCACGATTTTCATCCCGATGTACCCGGCATAGCCACTTTTCTCGTATTTGATCCACAGCCATAACCGGCGCCAACCTTCCATGACGGCAATGTCTTCCAACGCCATTTGTGGGACGACAAAGTCTTTGGTCATTACGCTGACCACGCCCACCAACACCAGAAGCACAAGCAAAACGAAGAACAAGATTATTCCTCCCAGTACGAGCCCTAGCACGTGATCACGAGCGTGCGCGAACCAGCCCAAGGCTCCGGCGCAGGCCACCGGAATGCCAATGACGATGGACAAAGCCGCAAGAGTCGCGAGCATAAACAAAAGCCTCCACAGAAAAAACCGGAAGCCGGGGTGCTTGCGTCGAGCCCATCCCTGGCGGATGTGACATGCTCTCGCAACGATGCTGTCGAACAAAATGAAGCGCATCACACTACTGATGTAAGTGAAGAGCACCAGCAATCCAAACACGACCACAATCAGAGCCACTGCCAGTCCGGCAAATAACGCGGGATGATGCGTCAGTCGCGCAGGGAAGGCGTCGCCAAAAAATTGCTGCGATCCCCGTTGCCGAGTTCCCGATGGGAAATTGAAGTTGCATCCTCCGAAGGAACCCATTTCACCTGCGAGGAGTCCGACGACAGCTAAACGCATCCATTGGCTAAAACGGAATGGCCGCAGGAGTTGCTCTTTGGTGTGGCGAAAGGCGGGATGTATGACATCAGCGGCAGAGATTGGCAAACGCGAACCTCATATGACCGATTGTTCGATGGAGGGAAAGTACTGCGAAGACGGGTAGCAATCAACCAGCATTGTAGCAGTATGCGTCTGCCGTAATTGCGAAGGGACTGGCGTCGATCGTGACGCCTGACTAACACATGCCGACCTAATTGTTACGTACACCGCGAACGGCTCCGACGAATGCTCAGACGTGTGGCTTGGAGGACAAACGTCATTCCGAGCGGTGACAGAAGATACATAACATGCAGGATTCTTTATGTATGCGCCTGCCCCTGCAGGAATATGGCATGATACTGCCGAACGGACGCCTTATGCCTTTTGAACACCCCGCGCCGACCGGCGACGCAGCCAGTGTCTCTGACCGGGGACTCCGCCCGGAGGACGCGGTCCGGAATGAGAGTCAACGCGAATTCAGCTTCATTGTCGACAACATTCCTGGTTTTGTATGGTGTGCGTCCGCAGACGGTGAACTCATTTACATCAATAACCGTCTTTCGGAGTACGTCGGTGCACCGGTGGAAAGTTTATGGGGCCAGGGGTGGCTTGACTCCATCCACCCTCACGATCGAACGGCAGCGCTCGACACATGGACGCGTTGTGTCGCGACCGGCGCACCGCTGGAGAACCAATACCGGCTGCGTCGCGCTGACGGCGTATACCGGTGGTTTTACGTGCCCCGTCAATTGGTGCACACCAGCGACGGCCACCCCACGCTGTGGTACGGCCTCCTCGTCGATATCGAGGAGCGCAAAAGAGCGGAACAAGCCCTAGCAGTTCAGAACACTCGACTCCAGCTGCTGCTCAATCTGACGAATCGGATGACCCGCAAGCAGGCTGAAGAGAGGCTTGAGCGAGAGAACGTAGCTCTTCGGGAAGAAATCGACAAAGCTTCGATGTTCGAAGAGATTGTCGGAACCTCGCCTGCGTTGCAAGCGGTGCTCTCGCGCATCTCGAGGGTTGCACCGATTGATTCTACGGTCTTGATCACGGGGGAGACCGGCACAGGGAAAGAACTCGTCGCTCGCGCCGTCCACCGACGATCAATCCGCGCCTCGCGCCCATTCGTCAGTGTGAACTGTGCAGCGATACCGCGCGACCTGGTTGCCTCGGAACTGTTCGGTCACGAAAAAGGAGCTTTTACGGGCGCGACCCAGCAGCGCTTGGGTAGGTTTGAATTGGCCAGCGGCGGTACGATCTTCCTCGACGAGGTCGGAGAACTACCCCTGGCCACGCAAATTGCCCTTCTGCGGGTCTTACAGGAACGCGAGTTTGAGCGCGTAGGCGGCGCCCGTTCAATCCGCGCTGACGTTCGGGTGATCGCAGCCACGAACCGCGATTTGCAGGCCGCAGTCCGCAGCGGAGCCTTCCGCAGTGATTTGTTTTACCGCCTGCATGTTTTTCCGCTTGAGGTTCCTCCTCTTCGAGAACGAAAAGAGGACATCGCTTTGCTGGTTGACTATTTTATCGACCGCTACGCGCGAAAAGCAGGCAAGCGCATAACGAATGTCAACAAGAGGACGCTTCGCTTACTTCAGTCATACACTTGGCCTGGGAACGTGCGCGAGCTCCAAAACGTCATCGAGCGATCAGTGATACTTTGCCACACTGAGATGTTCTCGATCGACGAAAGCTGGTTACCGCAGCAGCCGTTTCTGATGGACTCCAAACACGAGGCCGAAGTCAATCGACTCCGGTTACAGGAGAAGAGAGTGATTGAGGCTGCCCTTCAGGAGAGTCGCGGGCGGGTATTCGGACTGTCGGGGGCGGCCGCTAGGCTGGGGATTGCGAGGTCGACTCTGGAATCGAAAATTCGATCGCTGAAAATCGACAAGAATCGCTTCAGGTCCTGATTAACGCGCTAACCGGTCAAGTGGGTTCTGTACCCACGTTACCGGCAATCCGACCTATCAGGCACTAGGATCGGCTAATCCGAACCGTACGGATGGATCAAAAACGGGACCGGCCCCAGCGCTCTGGGTCACTGTAGCTTCGCGTACTCGCCTTTGGCTTGCGTGAAGGCGGGGATGTCCGGGTCGGCGTCCTTCCACAGATTCAGGAAATCCTGATACGCCGCGCGGGCCTTTGCCGCGTCTCCGGCGACTGCGTACGCTCGGGCGAGGCCAAGATGTGCCAGGGCACCCTGAGGTTGGTTTTGAATTACTCCAACATGGTCAATCATTCTCTGAAACTCTGCGGCGGCTTCCGTCCCTTTGTGCGCGGCTAGGTAAGCTTGGCCGCGCAGATAGATGGGCATTCCTTGGTAGGGATAGGCCAGGTCATAGGGACTGGCGGCGCTCAGGATCTCAATCGCCTTTTCCCAATCGCCTCGCCCAATCGCAAGTGCGGCTTCGGTCTCAGGTATGTAGGCGTACCGGACCCCAGTGGACTCGGGAAATTCTCGCTTCAGCCCGTCGGTGACCTTTCGCGCACCCTCGGAATCGCCGCATAGTGCCAGGACCAGCGCCATCCAACCGCGTACGTCGAGATCTGTCGTTGACCCAACCGTATCCTTCGCATCGGCCCGAGCCTCATCGCACCTTCCGAGCAAGGCTGTTCGGAATGCAAGTCCCCCATTGGCCGTCGAGGCCTCGAGGTCCTCGTGCTCGGACGCAGCCGCTGCGACTCCGCGGCGGGTCCAATCACGGGAAACAGACAATTTGCCGGCGTAACTGGCCGTGGCGGCTTGAAGATCCTCCTGTGTCCCCGCGGGCACGTCCGTCCAAGTGTGCGTCAGTTGCTCCTTCATCCCGGCCTGATCGTTTTGGACGAAGGCCAACAGATAAAACGTTTGTGAGGCTTGGTACGGCTCCACCTGCTTCGCGCGAGCCTGCTGGATTGTTTGGAGTGCCTCTTGAAAACTGTTTTGGAGAAAATAGTTAATCGCAAGGAATCCGTAATCAAAGGCCGACGGATTCAAACGGACCGTTTCTTTGAATGCAGTGGCTGCTTCGTCGTACCGTCCAAGTACCTGACAGGTGATCCCCAATCCGTTCCACGCGCCCGGATCTCTCGCGTACAACCTGGACAACTGCTCGTAAAACCGCAGGGATTGCTCGTGGTCTAGCGTAACGGAGAAATTGTACTCCGCGGAAATGAGGAGTCTTTCATACTCACTGGTCCGCTCTCGTAGCTGGTAAGCCTTCTTCAGATGATCATTGGAGGGATCGTTGACATCCGCGACTCCCGACATGAGTCCCAGGCTCGCGTGTGCCAAAGCGAAGCTCGGGTCGAGATCGACGGCATGCCGGTAGGAAGATGCCGCAGCCGGAAAATCAGCCCGGCCTAATTCCTGTTGACCTTCATTGAATGCTTGCAAGGCTTCCAGAGAAGTCGTGGTGGCCTGCTCAAGCGGCACATCATAGGTTTTGAGCGAAGCCCGCGATTCACCGAGCTTCGAACGCAGCTCCGCGGC
>Ga0209624_10002633_pt1 | contig 13163 bp, 12 predicted proteins | sample JacPinW_OM2H0_O1_FD_188565 | JGI IMG/M metagenome (GOLD analysis project Ga0209624, IMG submission 188565) | Forest soil microbial communities from Algoma, Ontario, Canada - Jack Pine, Ontario site 1_JW_OM2H0_O1 (SPAdes) (version 2) | ecosystem: Environmental > Terrestrial > Soil > Boreal...
CGCGAAACCACAGAACTGCATTCAGAATTGGACAGCGAAAAGCACGGCGCGCGGATCGATCCGCTCACCGGCATTGCGAACCGCAAATCATTCGAAGAACGATTCACACAAGAGATCGCCAAAAAGTCCGGTACCCTACCTGCGACGGTCATGCTGCTGTGGGATCTCGACAATTTCAAGATCATCAACGACAGCTACGGACACCGTGCCGGCGACCGCGTCCTGCAAAGTGTCGCCGCCTGCTTCACATCCGCGGTGCGCGGGAGCGACTTCGTTGCGCGCATCGGCGGCGAGGAATTCGTCATGTTGTTGAGCGGCACCGAGGCCGCGCAAGCCATGTTGATCGCCAACCAAATACGATCTGCGGTGGAAGCGCTGCGCTTTCATTTTCGCGGGGCGCCGGTGCGGGTCACGATCTCGTGCGGGCTCACAGAGTTGCAGGAGCAAGACGGCGCCGGCGGCGCTTTCGACCGCGCCGATTCGGCGCTGTACCGCGCCAAGCACAGCGGCAAGAATTTATGCGTCGCGGCCTAACAGCGCGGCAGCGCGCGCGATTTGGCTAGTTAACAGATATTTAACGCATTTTCTCGAATTCCGGCACTGATTTTCGGCGCAGCGTCGATAGAATCAGTTCCTAGCCGGGATGTTTTTCACCTACGCCTTTCTTACTTTTTGCGTCTGGCAATAGGTGATGATGTCCGCAGATTAGTGCATTGCAGCATCCTGAGGTGTTAAGCGGCGAATGAGCAGCGTTCCGAAAACAGTATTGAGCGAAGCAGCGATTGCGGTCCCGGTTGGCGATCCGAGCTCGATCGCTGAGCCGAGCGCGATCGCAATCGCGCAACCGCGCGCAGGCTCGCGAGCCCGCGCTTGGATGCTCACGGCCGTGCTATTCCTCGTACCGCTCGTGGCCTATTGGCCGTCCACTTTTCACGACTACGGTCTGCGCGATGACTATTCCAATCTGCGTGAAGCGCACGAGGAAGTTGGCAAGGTCGTTAAATTCTGCGCCTCGCATGCGCGCCCCATCTACGGCTGGTTGCTGCAGGCGACCTATGGACAGACCAGCAGCGTTCAAAATCTGCAGTGGATGCGTCTGATCGCAACCGTGCTGTTAGGCGCCATCTCCCTGGTGTGCTTCAAGGGCTTGAGGGCAGTCGGATGGTCCATCAACACCAGCCTGTGTTTTGCGGTATTGCTGGTCCTGGTGCCGTCCGCGCAAGTCATTGCCGGCTGGGCTGTCGGCTGGCCTTACGTGGCGACCGCGCTATTGGCTGTCGGCGGGTTTTTCACCGTGGAAGGAGCGCTGGCGCTGGGCCTGCGTGCCGGTGTCGGACGTGCCGTGGGTCAGTGGGTTGTCGCCTTAGGGCTAATGGTCGTGAGCGCGCTGATCTATCAACCGAGCGCCCTCTTTTATCTGGTGCCCCTGGCCGGTGCGCTGATCGTACAACGGCAACGCACGCTGGCGCAGTCAGCGCGGTGGGTTGGGATCCATCTGGGATTTGTGGCAGGCACGCTGGGATTGGCCTATTACTCGATGTCCCTGCTCTACGCCGCTCATGTCTTCGTCAAATCCGGCCGAATTGCCTTCGAATCACATTGGGGCGACAAGATCGCCTGGTTCTTGGCTGAGCCGCTGCCGAATGCGCTGAGCTTATTCGTGCTGAACGACAACAATCATCGCGACCACACCATTTATTTCGCCTGCGCGGCGCTAGTGGGCGCAATTTTGGTCGCCGGCGCCTATCTCGAGTGGCGCCGCCATGGCATGGCGCGCGGCATCATCTGGTTGTCCGCACTGCTGGGACTTCCGGTATTTGCCTTCTCCGTATGCATGCTGGCATCGGAGCACTATGCAACCTATCGCACGATTTTGGCGATGACCGGCGTGCTGCTCTGCTTCCTGGTGGCTTCGATCAACGCGCTCACCGAACGCTGGGGTGCGAACGCCCGCCGCATGTTGGCGATGCTCGCAATTTCGACCGCCTTTTTCACCGCGCAACACCATGTCTATGCGCTGATTGCCGTGCCGCAGGGCAACGAGTGGCAGCTGATCGTGGCCGGCGCCAGGCAAGTGCACTTGACCGCCATTCACCCGCGCGTTTTCGCCATCGCATCAGCGCCGGCGGATATATCCACCGCAACGATTTATCACGATGAATTCGGTTCGCTGTCATCCAATTCCGAGTGGGTTCCCCGGGAAATGTTCAAGCGAGCGATGCATGACTTGCATCCCGATGTTGCCAATTTGGACTCGCGCTATGAGTTCGCGACCGGACCCAAGCTCCCCGAAGGCCAGCACTATGACGTCATCATCAACCTGCATCAGCTGCGCCAATTCTACGTAAATAACTGATTTGCTCGTCTCACCGGCCGCCGAAGACGCCGCCGTGTTAGCTTGGGCGTGATGATCGCTGATCTCTCGCTATGGATTTTTGCCGCGCTGGGCGCCTTCATGGTCGGCGTTTCAAAGGCGGGCATCACTGGCTTGAGCATCCTGTCGATTGCCTTGTTCAATCACGTGTTCCCGAGCAGCAAACAAGCCAGCGGCCTGGTTCTACCGTTGCTGATCTTCGGCGACTTCGTCGCCGTGTTCTCTTATCGCAAACATACTCAATGGCGTTACCTGTGGCGACTGTTTCCCTGGACCGCAGTCGGGGTCGTGCTGGGCTACTTCACGCTTGGACGAATCAGCGATCACACCGCCCGGACCCTGATCGGATGGATCATCGTGTCCCTGGTGATTTTGAGTTATTGGCGCAAGTTGGCATCCTCCCCCAATGAAGAGCGGGCGGCGCCGTTTCACTGGTCGGTCGGCGCCGTCATCGGTGTGACCGCGGGCTTCATCACTTTGGTCGCGAACGCCGCGGGACCCTTGATGGCCGTATATCTCGTGGCCATGAGACTGCCCAAAATGGAGTACGTCGGCACCGCGGCGGTGTTCTTCATGCTGCTCAATCTGTTCAAGGTTCCGTTCATGGTGGATCTTGGGTTGATCACCACCCAAAGCTTTGGATTCAATCTTGCGCTGGCGCCGGCGGTGCTGCTCGGCGCGCTGGCCGGCCGCTGGCTGTTGGTACGCGTGAATCAAAACCTGTTCGAGCAACTCGTACTGCTATTGAGCGCCATCGGCGGAATTCTGTTGATTTTATAGCCATTGCGCATCGCAAGCGTGTAGCGTGAAGGTTTGCATCAACCGCGGGGGAAGGCCAATGGGGTATCAAGGTGGTTTGGGGAGCCTGATTGTTCTGATCGCCGATGTCTGGGCGATCGTGAATATCTTTCAAAGCAGCGCGGACACGGGCAGTAAAGTGCTATGGACCGTGGTGGTACTGGTGCTGCCGCTTTTGGGATTCATACTTTGGTATTTTTGGGGTCCAAAAACCACCAAAGCGTAGCGCCGCGACGACAGGTCATTGGGTTATGCGCGGCGGCGGCTCGGCTCCAGCAACATTGCGGCCTCGTAGCAGCTGTCGCGCAAAGCGGAATCACTGGCTGCCAGCAATCGATCCAGCACGCCCGGCGCGCTTGCGGCCGGGACCGCAGCAAGGCTACCGAGTTGCGCCACGGTGGTGTCGAGTGCTTTTTGCAGACAATCCGCCCCGTTCTGCGCGGTGCCTGTCGCCACTACGTCCCGATCCAGCAGCCGCAAATCATTCATGAGCGCCGACAACTGGCGCTTCGAGCGATCGATCGCCTCGAGGCTGCGCGGGCTGACCGCGCGCTTCAGCACGGCCACATCCTGGCGAGCACTGGTCAGCACGCGATCGAGACGATCAAGCCACTCTATCCAGAACAGAGGATTGTACATTCGTGAATTCCCTTACTTGCGTTAGCCGACTGAAGAGCTGGCGAGATCGTTATTATTATTTACAGCGAAGACTACCCGGCTTGCAGCGTGCTCGCTACTATTGGATTAGCCGCAGTGCGGTCCACCCCCCAGACGGCCTGTTCACATATACAGGATAGCGATGCGTCCGAAGGATCATGACCGCCACAGATTGGGAACGGGCGGATGGCTCCGCGCCTCGGTTCTGGGCGCCAACGACGGCATTGTGTCGACCTCCAGCTTGCTGCTGGGGCTGGCGGCCGCGCACAGCTCGCATGGCGCGCTTTTATTGAGCGGCACGGCGGCGCTGGTTGCCGGCGCCATGTCCATGGCCGCCGGAGAATACGTCTCCGTACATTCGCAAGCCGACACGGAATCCGCCGCGTTGGCGCAGGAGCGTGCGGAGCTGCGCGATGATTTTATCGGTGAACGGCGGGAACTGACTGAGATTTACATACGTCGCGGACTTGATTCCGCTTTGGCGCGCAAGGTGGCGGATCAGCTCATGGCGCATGATGCGCTGGGCTCGCATGCGCGCGACGAGTTGGGCATATCAGCGGCATCGAGAGCGCGGCCATTGCAGGCGGCAATGGCTTCGGCCGGGAGTTTCTCTGTCGGTGCCGCCCTGCCGCTGGCGGTGGTTGCCATTGCTCCGGCGCGAGACCTGATCGCCGCCATCGCCATTGCCTGCCTCGTCTGCCTCCTGTTCCTCGGTGGCTGGTCGGCCAAGGTCGGCGGCGCCAATGTACGCATCGGCGCCTTGCGCGTGGCTTTTTGGAGCGCGTTGGCGATGGCGGTCACGACAGCCGTCGGCGCGGCGGTAGGACGGCTATGAATTGCATCGTGCTCACCGTCGCGCAGATGAATGCGGCCGACCGATTGACCATGGCGGCGGGCACTCCCGGCTCGCTGCTCATGCAGCGCGCCGGTGAGGCCGTTGTACGAGAGCTGGTACGGCGTTGCACGCCGCGGCCTGTTGCCGTTCTGTGTGGGCCCGGCAACAACGGCGGCGATGGTTTCGTAGTCGCTCTTCGATTGGCGCAATCCGGTTGGACCGTCCGTGTTGCCCTGTTAGGGCAGATCGACGGCCTGCGCGGCGACGCTCAACAGCACGCACAACGCTGGACCGGCAGCGTCGAGCCGCTGACTCCGCGTGTCATCGACGACGCCGAATTGGTCGTTGATTGCCTATTTGGGTCGGGCTTGAGCCGCCGCCTGGATGCGCAGGTCACCGATACCTTGACCTGCGCATCCAGGCGCGGGATACCGATCATCGCCGTGGATGTGCCAAGCGGAGTGATGGGAGACAGCGGTGAGGACTTGGGTGCTGCGGCTGCGGTGTGCACCGTGACTTTCGCAGCAAAAAAACCCGCTCATTTATTGCTGCCGGGGCGCGATCTGTGCGGCGACATCGTGGTGGCGGATATCGGCATACCGCAGGCTGTGCTCGATTCGTTGTCCATCGACACCTGGGAAAACTCCCCGGGCCTGTGGCGGGAAAAGTTGCCGCAACTGCATGCCGTGGGCAACAAATACAGCCGCGGCCACGCACTGCTCTACGGAGGGTATCCCATGACGGGCGCGGCGCGTATGGCGGCGCGCGCCACCGCGCGCATCGGAGCGGGGCTCACGACGATTGCTGTGCCGGACAAAGCGTTTGCAATTTATGCCTCGGCGCTGACCAGTATCATGGTGCAACCGCTGTCGCAGGATCAGGATTTCGCAGGTCTGCTCAAGGATCCGCGGTACACGGCATTTTCGATCGGCCCCGGGGCGGGCTTAAGCGATGCGACGCGCGAGCGGGCGCTCGCCCTGTTGCAGACAGGCAGACCCGTGGTGCTCGACGCTGATGCCATCAGCGTATTTTCTTCCCGAGCTGACGAACTCTTTCAAGCGATTCGCGGGCCCTGCGTCATCACGCCGCATGACGGCGAATTCAAACGCATCTTCGACGCCTCGGGCGACAAGTTGACGCGCGCCCGCCGGGCCGCCCACCGCAGCGGAGCGGTCGTGGTGTTGAAGGGCGCCGACACCGTCATCGCGGCCCCCGACGGTCGCGCGATCATCAACAGCAATGCTCCGGCAACGCTCGCCACCGCGGGTTCCGGAGATGTTCTCGGCGGGATCATCTTGGGGCTGCTTGCGCAAGGCATGGACGCGTTTGCGGCGGCGGCGGCGGGGGTATGGATGCATGGCGCCTCGGCCGCGGAATTTGGACCGGGGCTGCTGGCCGAGGACTTGCCGGATTTGCTGCCGGGTGTTCTCAAGCGGCTGGCGCAGTCTGATTGATATGAGCGTCTGGCTTCCGACGGTCAGCCTTCACTCACTTGTTGTCGTGCTCAGTGTGCTTACCTACATTCTGACCACGCGCGCGCGACGCGAACGACGGCCGCCTTCCATCGCCATCGCCTGGGTTTTGGGCATGATCGCTCTGCCCTATCTGGTGCTGCCCATGTACGTGCTGTTCGGGCGGCGCAAACTGCCGCGCAAGACTTTGCCGCGCTCCGGTGTGCGATCCTTTGCGGGTCACTGGGCCCAAGATCTCATTGAAAGCTTTGGATTGCCGGGATCTTCGCCCGCGGCCATCAACCTGCATCAAAACGGACGCGATTCAGCCGATGCGTTATTTTCAGTCATGTCGAGCGCCGTTTCCCGGTTGGACATCTGCACGTACATTCTCGGCGACGACGCCTTCGGCCGCGAGGTGATGCAGCGCATGGTGGAGCGCGCGCGCTGCGGCGTTGATGTGCGGCTTCTTCTCGACGGCGTCGGTGCGATCCAACTGCCGAGGGCCTGCTTCAAGACTCTGCAGTTGGGCGGCGTCGAGACCGAGATTTTCAGTCCCCTGCTCGCGCGCAGGACCCAGGGCCCGCGCAACCTGCGCAATCATCGTAAAATGGCCATCGCCGATGGCGCGCACCTGTGGGCAGGAGGACGCAATCTCGCCGCCGAATATTTCTTAGGGAAAGCCGGCGCACCGGCATGGCGAGACCTGACCTTTGACCTACGAGGTGCGGTGGCAGGCGCGGCCGCCGCGCAGTTTGAGTTGGATTGGGTCGCGGCGGGCGGCACGCCTGCGACGGCGGATGTCGCGCCCGTTGCCGGCACCGCGTCCCAGTCTGCCGCGGGCGAGGCACAGTTTCTGCCGAGCGGGCCGGACCAGACCGAAGATACGGTGCATGCCTTGCTGATCGATGGTTGCTTTCAAGCCCGCGACCGCATGCTCGCGGTAACGCCCTACTTCGTTCCCGACGTCAGTTTGGAAACCGCCATGCGCCTCGCCGCGCGGCGAGGCGTGCGCGTCGACTTGGTCATTCCGGCCAGTTCCAATCATCGCTTGGCGGATTTCGCACGCAACCGCGCGCTGCGTTCCTTGAGCCAAGCCGGCGTCAACGTTCATTTGATGCCGTACATGAGCCATGCAAAGGCGGTGATATTCGACAATTCACTCGCCTTGTCAGGATCAGTGAATCTTGACTCGCGCAGTCTGCTGCTCAACTACGAATGTGCCGTCGTCTTCTACGGCCGTACGCAAATCGATTGGCTCGCACAGTGGATTGATGCACAGATTCCGGAGACGGTGCCCTTTAACGGCCGCCCGCCGGGTCTGCTGCGCGATCTTTGCGAGGGATTGCTGCTGACTGTGGCTTACCAACTGTAGGATTGGTCTTACATCGTATTTATGACTCACGAGTTTTGACGCGTAGTATGCTTTTGCGTTTCCATGGGCGGGTGATCGGTGGAATTCAAGGATTATTACAAGGTCATGGGCGTTGCGCGCGATGCGACCGAAGCCCAGATCAAGCAGGCCTATCGCAAACTCGCCCGCAAATATCATCCCGACGTCAGCAAGGAAAAAGACGCGGAGGCGCGATTCAAAGAGGTCGGCGAGGCTTATGAAGTGCTCAAGAGCGCCGAAAAGCGCGCGGCCTATGATCAACTCGGTCAAAACCACCGCGCCGGCGAAGAATTTCGGCCGCCTCCGAATTGGGACTCGGGCTTTGAATTCAGCGGCGCGGGTCCGGGCAACGCGGCCTACAGCGATTTTTTTGATGCGCTGTTCGGTGCTCAGGCGCGATCAGGCCGCAGCCGCGGTGACTTTCACGCGGGCCGCGGCGAAGATCACCACGCCAAAGTGCTGCTCGATTTGGAGGCGTCGCTCAACGGCGGCCCACGTCCATTCACATTGAGGATGCCCGAAATCGACGACGAAGGCAGGTTGATCTCGAAGGAACGCACATTGAACGTTCAAGTACCGAAGGGAATTCTGGCGGGTCAACAAATCCGCCTTGCGGGCCAGGGTGCACGTGCCCCCGGCAGCGGGACGCCCGGAGACCTGTACATCGAAGTAGAATTTCAACCCCATCCGCTGTATCGAGTCGATGGGCGGGATCTATCGTTGGAATTGCCGGTGGCGCCGTGGGAAGCCGCACTGGGCGGGAGCGTCCAGACGCCTACGCCAACCGGCATCGTCGATTTAAAGGTTCCAGCCGGATCGCACGCCGGCAGCAAATTGCGCCTCAAGGGCCGCGGCATTCCCGCCTCGCCGCCGGGCGATTTTTATGTCGTCCTGCAGATCGCGCTGCCCGCTGCCAACGATGACAAGGCCAAAGCCGCCTACGCGGCATTCGCTGCTGCCCTACCCTTTAACCCCCGCGCCAGCCTCGGAGCCTAAAATGTCACCATTCGATGATCAGGCGATGACCGGCATCATTTTCGATCAATCCACGATCTTGAGCATCAAGGACTTGAGCCGCATGTGCCAAGTCGACGAACGGCACATCGTGGAGTTCGTCGAAGAAGGAGTGCTGAATGTCGTCGAAGTCAGCAGCGAGTGGCACTTTAGCGGCGATGCACTGCGCCGCGCGCGGCTTGCGGTTCGCCTGGAGCGGGATCTGGAGCTGAATCTCGCCGGCGTCGCCCTCGCCCTGGACTTGATCGAAGAGCTGCAACGGCTGCGCCGCGAGCTCGAGGCACGACGCTGATGAGCACCACGGAATCCGACGCCTTCGTGTTTTTTGGCGCCACCGGGGATCTGGCGTACAAGAAAATCTTTCCCGCGCTGTACGCGATGGTGCGCAATGGCGGTTTCAACATGCCCATTGTCGGCATGGCGCGCGCCAGTTGGAATTTGGACAAGCTCAAGGAGCGTGCCCGCAGCAGCGTGCAAAATGCCGGCGATTTCGACGCTGCCGCCTTTGCGAAGCTGGCCGGGCTGCTGCGTTATGTCGATGGCGACTACGCGGATCCTGCGACCTATGCCAAACTGAAGGCTGCCATCGGCTTGAGCAAAAGCCCCATTCATTATCTGGCCATTCCGCCCAGCATGTTCGCCAGCGTCGTGCAGGGGTTGCGCGAGTGCGGCTGCGCGGAGAATGGCCGGGTGATCGTCGAGAAGCCCTTCGGCCGGGATTTGGCGAGTGCGCAGGCGCTCGATCGCACATTGCATGATGTGTTCGGCGAGTCTTCGATCTTTCGCATCGATCACTACTTGGGCAAGGAGGCGGTGCAGAATCTGTTGTACTTCCGCTTCGCCAATACTTTTTTGGAACCCATCTGGAATCGCGAATACATTCGGGACATCCAGATCACCATGGCCGAGGATTTCGGCGTGCAGGGCCGCGGCGCCTTCTACGAAGAAGTCGGCGCGATTCGCGACGTGGTGCAAAACCATCTGCTGCAGGTGGTGACATTGCTGGCGATGGATGCACCCGTCGGCCACGATTCGAAAACAATGCAAGCGGAAAAGCTTCGCATATTCCGCGCCATGCGCCCGCTCGATCCGAAAGAAGTGGTGCGCGGGCAGTTTCGCGGCTATCGCAGCGAGCGAGGCGTCGCCAAAGACTCGCAAGTCGAGACATTCGCCGCGCTGCGCCTGCACATCGACACCTGGCGCTGGGCGGATGTGCCGTTCTACATTCGGGCCGGCAAGAATATGCCGATCACCGCGACTGAGGTCAGGGTAACGCTCAAGCGGCCGCCGTTGGCGATCTTCGACCCCAGCGACACCATGCCTGCGAATTATTTTAGGTTGCGCTTGAGCCCCGAGGTGGTCATTGGCGAGGGCGCGCTGGCCAAGCTCAACGGCGAGGACATGCGCGGCGCGCCGGTCGAATTGATCGCGCGCCACAACACGGAGGCTGAAAAATCCCCGTACGAGCGATTGCTGGGAGATGCGGTTCGAGGCGAGACTGCATTGTTCACGCAGGATGACAGTGTGGAGGCGGCCTGGCGGGTGGTTGATCCCATCCTCAGCGGCGCCCTGCCCGTGCTTGAGTACGAGCCCGGTACCTGGGGTCCCGATGCCGCCGCCAAAGTCGTCGACTGCGGCGAGAGCTGGCATGACCCGCAGATCGAGAAATCCTCGCCGTGCTGAACCCACAGAGCGTCACATTTCTCCTCGACGTGGACAACACGTTGTTGGACAACGACCGGTTCGCGAAGGATCTGGGCGAGCGCCTGGAAAGCGCGTTCGGCGCCGCCGAGCGCGCCCGTTATTGGGAGATTTTTGGCACCCGGCGCGAAGCCCTCGGGCTTGCGGATTACCTGGGCGCATTGCAAGATTTTCGGACCGGGCTCGATGACCATCCGCAATTGCTCGGCATGTCGGATTTCTTGCTGGAGTATCCGTTTGCGAGCCGCCTGTTTCCACTAGCGCTCGAGGCGGTTGCGCATCTGCGCACCCTCGGATTGCCGGTCGTGTTGTCGGACGGCGACATCGTATTTCAGCCGCGAAAAATCCATCGCAGCGGAATATGGGCCGCGGTCGAAGGCCGCGTATTGATTTACCTGCACAAAGAAAAGATGCTCGAGCATATGCAGCAGCGCTACCCGGCGAAGCAGTATGTTATGGTCGATGACAAGGCCAATCTCTTGGCCGCGATGAAATCGGCGCTGGGTGAGCGCCTGACGACAGTTTTCGTGCGCCAAGGGCACTACGCGCTGGCGGCGGAGTCCAAATCGGCGGAACCGGCGCCGGATCTGGTCATCGAGCGCATCGGGGATCTTCTCAATCACGACTTAACCGACTTTTAAGGTGCGACCATGAGTATGACGAAAAACCTGCATGATTTGGGTCAAAGCCTGTGGCTCGACAACATCACGCGGGAAATTCTCGACGGCGGAACATTGCGCCGCTATATCGAGCAATTTTCCATCACCGGCCTGACGTCGAATCCCACGATTTTCGATGAGGCAATCGGCAAGACCGCGGCGTACGACAAGGGCATTCGGCAAAAGGCAGCGGCCGGTTTGTCGGGGGAAGACTTGTTCGTTGAGTTGGCGCTGGAGGATTTGCGCCGTGCCGCCGACCTGTTCCGGCCGGTGTTCGATCGCACCAAAGGGCTGGACGGCTGGGTGTCGATGGAAGTCTCGCCGCTGCTCGCGAGTGACACGCAGGGCACCATCGATGCGGCGCTGCGAATTCATAAGCAGGCCAATAGGCCGAATCTTTACGTCAAGATTCCCGGGACGCCGGCCGGCGTCCCGGCGATCGAGGCGGCGATTTTTGCAGGTGTGCCGATCAATGTGACCCTGCTGTTCTCGCGCGAACAATACTTGAAAGTGGCCGAAGCCTACATGTGTGCCATGGAGCGGCGCATCGCCGCGGGACTCGATCCGAAAATCAATTCGGTTGCATCCGTATTCGTCAGCCGCTGGGATCGCGCCGTGGCCGATAAAGTGCCGCCGGAATTGATCAACCGCCTAGGGATTGCCATCATGCAGCGCACTTACCGAGCGCACTGCGAGTTGATCGGCAGCAAACGTTGGAAGGATTTGGAGGCCAAGGGCGCCCGCAAGCAACGCATGCTGTGGGCCAGCACCGGAACCAAGGATCCGAAGGCGCCGGCCGGTTTGTATGTCGAGGCGTTGGCGGCGCCGGAAACCATCGATACCATGCCGGAGAAAACTCTCCTGGCATTTGCTGAAAGCGGCAACCTGAAGGGTGTCATGGCCAAAGACGGCGGCGATGCCGAAGATACGCTCGGCCGTTTTGCGGGCGCCGGAATCGATGTCAACGCCCTCGCGGCTCAACTGCAAGTGGACGGAGCGGAATCGTTCGTCAAATCGTGGACCGAACTCATGAAGCGCATCGAGGATAAGAGCGCCGCGCTGGCCACCACTTGAATTCGCGGGTGAACCCCCTCGCCGGTCAGCCCGCCCCTGCGGCGGCGCTGGTCGACGTGCCGCGCCTGATTACCGCATATTACAGCGAGCGTCCCGATCCTTCGATTGCCTCACAGCGGGTTGCCTTCGGCACCTCGGGGCATCGCGGCAGCTCCTTCGAGGTCGGCTTCAACGAAGCGCATGTTTTGGCCATCAGTCAAGCCATCAGCGAGTACCGAAAGCAGCAGGGTACCGATGGGCCGCTGTTCTTAGGGTTTGACACCCACGCTCTGTCCGCGCCGGCCTTCGCCAGCGCGCTCGAAGTGCTGGCCGCCAACGGTGTGGAGCTCATGATCGCGGCGGGCGACGAATACACGCCCACTCCCGCCATTTCCCACGCCATTCTCAATTACAACCGCGGCCGCAAGTCCGGCATGGCCGACGGCATCGTCATTACTCCCTCGCACAATCCCCCGGACAGCGGCGGTTTCAAATACAACCCGACCAACGGCGGTCCCGCGGACACGGACGTCACCAAGTGGATCGAGAACCGGGCGAACGACCTGCTCAAGCCCGGCGCCGGCGGCATCAAGCGAATAGCGCTCAAGGAGGCGCGCCGCGCCGCGACAACGCACTCGCATGACTATGTGCAAAATTATGTTCAGGATCTCGGCGCCATCCTGGATATGGACGTCATTCGCGATTCGAAGATTCGCATGGGTGTCGATCCCCTGGGCGGCGCCGGCGTGCATTACTGGCCGCGCATCGCCGAGCGCTATCGCCTCGATCTGACTGTTGTGAACGATGCGGTCGACCCGACTTTTCGATTCATGACGCTCGATTGGGACGGAAAGATCCGCATGGATCCCTCCTCGTCCTACGCCATGCAGCGGCTGATCGAACTCAAAGACCGCTACGACATCGCGTTTGCCTGTGACACCGACCACGATCGGCATGGGATCGTTACTCCGAGCAGCGGCTTGATGCCGCCCAATCACTATCTTTCCGTGGCGATCGACTATTTATTCAGTCATCGCAGCGGCTGGCGCGCCGACGCTGCCGTGGGAAAGACCGTCGTGAGCAGTGCGATGATCGATCGGGTCGGCAAGCGGTTGAAGCGAGCTGTGTACGAAGTGCCGGTGGGCTTCAAGTGGTTCGTTGCAGGACTGGTGGATGGAAAATTGGGCTTTGGCGGCGAAGAAAGCGCCGGTGCTTCGTTCAGCCGTAT
>Ga0209624_10002634_pt1 | contig 13163 bp, 7 predicted proteins | sample JacPinW_OM2H0_O1_FD_188565 | JGI IMG/M metagenome (GOLD analysis project Ga0209624, IMG submission 188565) | Forest soil microbial communities from Algoma, Ontario, Canada - Jack Pine, Ontario site 1_JW_OM2H0_O1 (SPAdes) (version 2) | ecosystem: Environmental > Terrestrial > Soil > Boreal...
CTGCAGCCGTCCAACCCCATCCTCCAGCACGATCTCGGCCTCGCCTGCCTCGAGGTCGGCCGCGTACCCGATGCCGTCGCGGCATTGCAGCAGGCCGTCGCGGGCGACCCGCGCTACGCCGATGCACATTTCCGCCTGGGAATTGCTTTGGAGAAGCTGGGCAACATCGACGGGGCTCTCTCCGCATACAATCGCGCCACGAAACTTCTCCCGTCCTTGGCCGAGGCGTGGTTCCGCTCCGGTGCCCTGGCCTACATACTGGGCGATCGCGAGCAGGCGATCGGCTGTTTCCGCCGCGCGGCGATGACCGGAGACAGGAACAGCTTCGGGCGCCTTGGCAAGGCGCGCGCGCTGCTGATCGAGGAGCGCAATCAGGAAGCTGAACAGGCACTGCGAGAGACGCTGGTGGCCGATCCAAAGAACGCCATGGCGCATGACTTGTTGGGCAATCTGCTCTCTGACTTCGGCCGTTTCGACGAGGCCCGTGCATGCTTCGAACGCGCGATTGCGCTCGCGCCACCGCTGGCAGGAAGCTACTACGAACTGGTTCGGTGCCGCCCCGTCACAAGCGATGACGACGGTCTAGTTCAAGGGATGCAAGCCGCCCTAGCCACGCCGGGACTGGAAGCCGGGCAACGCCTGCGGCTCCACCTCGCGATTGGCAAGGCGGCGGAGGATCTTGGCGACTACGGCTTGGCGATGCAGCATTTCGACGCTGCAGACGCCGTGCGCCGTGGCTCTGGGTCGTTCGACTCGGCCACGTTCTCCATCGAAATCGACCAACTCATCGCCCGGTGCACACCCGAGTGGATCGGGCAGGCGCGCGAACTAGGCAGCTCGGATGTGACACCGGTACTGATCCTCGGCATGCCGCGGTCCGGCACAACTCTCGTCGAGCAGATCGTCTCCGCGCATCCCGAGGTCGGGGGCGGTGGCGAACTGCATTTCTGGAACCAGCGCGGGGCGGAGTGGCACCGCTCCGTCGCGGACGGGAACGACAGGTTGTTCGTCGATGGGGAGTTCCTAGCCGAGGCGGTGGCAGACTATCTCGGCGTGCTGCGCGCGATCGCGCCGACGGCGGCGCGAGTGACCGACAAGATGCCGTTCAACTTCCTCTGGGCGGGGCTGATCCACGTGGCATTCCCGCGCGCGATCATCATCCATTGCCGCCGCGCCGCAATTGACACAGCGCTGTCGATCCATCAAACCCATTTCCGTCCGGGCCTGGCGTTTCCGACCGGAGGCACCGAACTGGTCGCGTATTTCCGCGATTACCAGCGGCTCATCGACCATTGGCGGAGCGTGTTGCCGGCGGATCGCTTCGTCGAGATCGATTACGAGGACCTGACCCGCACGCCCGAACCAGTCATCCGGCGGATCATCGCAGCCTGCGGCCTCGCCTGGCACGATGCGTGCCTGCGCCCCGAATCGAATCCGCGGGCTGTGAACACCCCCAGCAAATGGCAGGCCCGGCAGCCTATCTATCGCACCTCCATTGCACGCTGGCGACGCTACGAACCCTGGCTGGGGCCGTTGCGCGCGCTGGTCGATGTTAAGCAGAGTCATGACGGGTCCGAACTGGACGCGAATAGCGCCTGATAGTGATCGGCGGAGCGAGGTAGGAAAGTCGCGGGGCAGGCACACGGCCTCTTTTTCTGACATCAGGTAGGATGCTGCTTTGACCCGGGGCAGGTTCTGAAATTCTCGGATGTAGTCTCTATCGCAACCTTCTCTCCGCCAGCTTCCGGGTTGAGTTCGGCATGAGCTTCGGAGGTTCGGCGCATGGGATCTTGGAATGTAAGAAGAATATTGCCAATATTGGTCGCCATCCTTGCCTCTTTGTACGGCGCTTACCGCCTATACGACATCTGGAATTTCTCCAGAAATGCCCACGAGACTCAAGGTCTGATCGTGGCCCGCACGAACTCCCGTTTCACGATCCAATACACGGTGGAGGGTCAGGTTTATCAGATCGAAGAAGAGCTCCCCGGTATGAAAGGACCAGTCATTGAGACTCGGATGCGTCTTCAGCCGGAAACCTACGTAACCGTTCTCTACGATGCGGCATCACCCCAATGCGTGCTGGAAGAACATAGACAACTGGGTATTCCCCGGGGCGCTGTGTGTCATCGGTGTTGCGTTCGGTCTCGCTGAGTACCGTGCAAGTCTGGGGCCGCGGCGGCACTGAGAATCGCATGACACGGCTGAAGGATTCGATATTCATAGTCTCCTGACAGGAAGACAACGTCGACGAAACAGACTCTGCTTAACCTGGAGCTGCGCGCCCTGTAACAAAATTTTCACCTGATCGTCATAAAGCCGTCACAGTCGTATTTCACCCCGATGTCGCACGGCCGACCATCGCGGACCGCGGCTTGTCAGTGGTCCGCCAGGCGCAAAACCAGCGACCACCCACATCCAGCAACTCTCTGCGTCGCTTTCCAGACCAAGGTTACAAGAATGTAATCTCAGCGTCATGCTGGCGTCTCTTTCTAAAAACTAGACTTGCCGCCTTGGTGCTCTGAGTGCGTGAGCCAAGCCCTGTTGAAGACTGAGGAACGACAACCGCTACGAAGTCCCTTTTTGCTAACTGTTACTTGATGAACAAAATCCAAGGAGGAGAACGGTATATGTCTCAAAAGAATAAGTCGCGAAATAGGTCTCGGATAAACCGTCTGCGTCCGCTCAGCGGGCTGCTGGTGGCGGGTCTGAGCCTTCCGGTGCTCGCCGGTGCTCAATCCAAGGAGTACCCGAAATACGTCGCCGGCCCGCAGCTCAACGGCTCGTGGGTCGTCGGCAGTGGCCAGGTCATTACGCCAGCCGGCACCCAGGTCAACCTCGGCATCCGAGTCCGCGCAAAGGACGTCGCGCTCAACCCGAATCTAAATACTCACACTGCCGCCGTGCTCACTCTTGGTACGTCGACGTCCGACGGCAACGGAGCCGTCGAGGTGTTCGACATCAACACCGGCATTGTCTTGCAGAACTACATCCCGGCCGGCGGGAATGATCCGAGCGGCAGCTATAGCGGCATAGCCTATTCGGCGGACGGCAAGCACCTGGTGTTCAGCCAGGACAGTAGCAACGTCACCATCGCCAATGTCAATGCACAGGGCTTGCTGTCAGACGACGCGCAGGTCAGCGTGCCGCCGGACAATTCCTTCATCGAATGCTTTCCCAATAGCCCGCCGGCCTCTTATGGCAACCCCTGCGGCTCGTTCTACAGCTCGTACACTTCTTATCCCGGCGGCGTCGCGCTCTCACACGATGGCAAGAGCGCCTATGCCCTGCTGAACCAGAACGATACGCTCACCAAGATCGAACTGACCGCGAAGCCGCCGGTGCAGGGTACGCAGATCCGGGTCGGCAACGCTCCGCACAGCATTGTGATCAACAGCACTGGCACAACCGCCTACGTCAGCAACGAAGGTGGCCGAGCGGCTACAGAGGGGGACTTCCAGATTAACTCCGCCGGAACTGAAATCGTCGCCGACCCGTTCATTGGCGCCGCGATCACCGGTACCGTTTCTGTGGTTGATCTGGCCTCGATGACGGTCACTGCCAACATCTCGACCGGGCTGCACCCGACGGGCATGGCGTTCTACGAAGGCAACCTGTTGGTCGCCAATACCTACAGCGACACCATCTCGGTGATCAACACGTCGACCAACGTGGTGCAGCGGACGATCAGCCTTGGACTGCCGATCGGAGTACCCGGTGCAGGCCAATCGGCCTATGGCGCCGCGCCGAACTCGATCGCCGTCAACGCCAAAGCAGGCATTGCCTACGTCGCGCTTTACAATGCGAACGCGATCGGGGTGGTCGACCTACTGCCCGGGGCGCCGAATCCCGTCCTGGGTATGATCCCGGTAGCCTATGCGCCGAGCTCAGTCGTGCTGGACGCGTCCGCTAACGTGCTCCTCGTTGCCAACGACAAAGGGATCGGCGCACGTGAGTCGTTCGAGTGCGACCACGGCGTCTGCGGCTACAATACCCACCAGGACAACGGCACCGTCAGCATCGTCCCCGTACCGAATAGCACGACGTTGGCGACGATGACGACGCAGGTTTTCCAGAACAACCACTGGGATCTGGCGCAAAACATCCTGTCTGCCAGCGGTGGCAAGCCGAGCACCAAACCGGTCGCAATCCCGGCCAAGATCGGCGATCCGTCGCTGATCCAGCACGTGTTCCTGATCGTCCGTGAAAACCGCACCTATGATCAGGTCCTGGGCGACGTGGCCGCTGGCAATGGCGACCCCTCGTTGGCAGTTTTCGGCGACGGCGCCGCAGCCGGGGGCATTCCGGTCACGCCGAACGCCCACAAGTGGGTGAAGCGTTTCCCTCTCTTGGACAATTTCTACGACCCAAGCCGGCAGTCGGCGGATGGTCATCAGTGGATCCAAGAGGCCATGGCCCCTTATGCCGACGATGTCCAGTCGCCGGACTGGGTCCGCAGCTATCCAGGCGGGAACGCGGGCGATGCACTCGCCTATCAGAAAAAAGGCTTCCTGTTCTCGGAAGCGGAGGCCGCCGGTCTGCCGGTGAAGATCTACGGCGAATACATCGAGAACGATTTGTACCTACAGTCGGACGGGTCGTACGGGCCGAGCGGCGAACCGAGTTGGAGCCAGTTTTACGCCGACTCGCAGTGCTTCGAGGGAGGTCCTGCTTGCGCAGCACCTGGAACGCCGGGCGAGAAGACGCTGTTCTACCAGAACGAAATCCTGGCCCAGTCCTCTCTCCCGGCCGTGCATGACTACATGGTCCCGAACTTCCCATATTTCGACCTGGGCATCCCCGATCAGTTCCGCGTCGATCTGTGGGTGCAGGACTTCAACAACGACGTCAAGAACGGCACGGTGCCTGCCATGGAACAGCTCTGGATCATGGACGACCACACCACCGGGCCGCCCACCTCACAGGCCGAACAAGCCGATAACGATCTGGCGGTTGGGCGCATGATCGACATCATCAGCCACAGCCCCATTTGGTCCTCTTCGGCGATTTTCATCGAGGAAGACGACGCGCAGAACGGCGTCGATCACGTCGACGGCCACCGCAGCCCGGGCTATATCATCAGCCCATACGCAGTGCAGCACGGACCCACCGACCACACTTACTACACCCAAGTCAACATGACTCGGACGATCGAGCAAATCCTCGGTCTGCCGCCGATGAATCAGTTCGACCTTGTGGCATCGCCCATGAGGACGGATTTCACCAACAACCCGCCCAAGGAGAACTTCGAGCCGTGGACGCACGTGCCGGAGGAGATCCCGCTGGACCAGGGCGTTACCGCGAGCGTAGCCAAAACAACGGATAGCCCTGCGGTCAAGGCCCTGAGGACGGGTTGGCTCCAGAAGAAGGCGGAGATCTCCGCTGGCAAGATGCACAAGCCCGACTCCGAAGACCCGGACACTGTCAACCATTTCAATTGGTATGAGTCCACCGGGTTTACGCGGCCCTATCCCGGCGAGAAGACGGTTCGTCCCGCGAGCGAATTCAACAAACCAGCACCAACCACCACTGACGAGGACGACTAAAACATGTTCCGACTGCAACGGCCCTCTCCCCGATAGCTGGGGAGAGGGTCTTTTGTTCACGCCTCAAATGCAAAATCCCCACCCACTTGAACCCGTCCCCGCCGTAGTGAACCCCCTGTCGCCAGTCTCTTGTAATGGCACCGTAACAACCGGCACGCGGCTCGACTGGCATGCAGTGGCGCGATAATTTGTTTCGTGGGGCACATTCTCCTAGTTGCGATCGGGCTTGCGTGTGTCATCCCGTTAATCAAAAGCAAGATTCGATAGGGCTGAGGCACGCAACAAGAGAAAGAAATAGAACGGGCAAGCGGAGCAACTGTTGTAAACAAGCGATTGCACTCATTGGGGGTCGGGCTGCCCCGGGGGTCAATAAGCGTAATAGAGATTCTGCAGCAACTGACCTCCGGCTGTTTCCGCTTTTGCCGGTTACGGCTGGAGGGGCGCGCCGGGTCGTTTTCTCCGATGGCCGGCCGGACGGGCTGCATCCGATTCAGGCCCGAACGGGCAACCCGGCTATGTCTGGTTGACGTCTGACCGATCGAATGGGAGAATCCCCGTCCATGAAATCCGTATTGCCTTTCGTGGCAGTTTGCGTGGCTACTGCTGGATCGCTCTTGTCGCAAGTTCTCGAGGGCCAGTCTCTCGTGGCACCCAGACCCGACGGCTTTGTTTTTTGTTCCGACCACGACAATGAGCAGCCGGTGCCACTCTACGGCAGGTGCCAGAAGCGGCAGATTGGAAGTCTGAACTGCGGGGAAAAGGTGACGGTGGTTGCTCGTAACGGTGACGTGCTTAGAATAATACCCGCCTACGAGAGAGCCCCGCGCTTTGTGGACGCGTCGGCGATTTCCCGGCAGCCGGACAAGTTCGTGCCTTTCGATAATGATTCTGGAGTGCCGGACCGCGGGCCGATCGATTGTTCCGCGGCCATCGAGCGGCGACCGATGGTGGATGGATTTATGGTTTGTGCGCCGGGGCAGAAGTCGGTACCCGTATACCCCAATCAATGTTCTCACAGCTCGTCAGCCAGCCTTGCCTGCGGCGAAAAAGTCATCGTGCGAGCCCGGCGGGGTGACATGCTCCAGATTTCGACAGCTACGAATGTGCTGGCCCACGTGGCGCTCGCTTCTTCTGTTTCCCAGAGGGCCGACAAGTTTGTTCCCTTTGACGATGCGTCTGGCGTGGTGGACGAGGGCGCGCGCGATTGTGGCAACCTGCCCGATCGCAGCGTAACGCCGCCGCGCGCGATTTTCGTGCAGAACCCCGAATACACCGATCAAGCCCGCAAAAAGAAAATCAACGGCACAGTCGTCGTATCGCTGACGGTTACGGTGGACGGAACGACGCGTGACATTAAGGTGGTGAAGGGACTGGGATACGGCCTCGACGAAAAGGCCGTTGAAGCGGTGACCCGTTGGAAGTTCAGTCCCGCGCTCAAGGACGGCCAGCCGATCGAAAAAGAGATTACCGCTGAGGTCACCTTCCATTTGTATTGATTCACGCGATTGACGTTATCAGGCGTTTACACTCAATGAGAATTGCAGGGATGCGTCATCGCTAATCCGGCAGTTGGATTCGATCTGAGTGTTTCCAGTCCCGTTCGTGCTCTTCGGCAAGAACCTTTTCGAGCTGTGCGCTTGGCGCAGAGCGGGCGGCTCTCCTGATTTGTCTCGAGTTTACCGGGCTTTCTCCCACACAATCTCCCAGCGTGCAACTGACGGATCGTTCTTCTCAATGTCGCTGAGAATCATGCGTCCGCCTTCGAAACGATAAGGCCGGATCTGCCGCGATCCAACATATCCGGGGTCGGTGGCCACTTCTGGCAAATGCACAATCCACTTTCGCCGCACGTCGATGGTGTACCGGCCACAGTAAGCGAAAGTACCCTCAGCGGTGGCGGCTTTCTCCTCCAGCGTGCTATGCGCCGGGTCGGCCCACTTGGGCCGGTCGGGATTCACAAGCTCACCGCACATATAACCGTCGCGCTGGTATATGAGGAAGCCCTTGGCGTGCGGCCCGAAAGAAGGAAAGGGGCGAGTGGTGCCGTCCTTCAGAGTCTCCTCGGCAGACACGAGCTTCCACGTGCCCAAGATTTGTTGACAAATCTCCGACTTCGTCTGGCCAAAAGCCGAGCCTGCGCACACAGCGAATCCGACCAGAAACAATCCAGCAAGTTGCATAGAGCTTCGCGCGTAGTCAGCTTTGCGAAGGCTTTACGTTGCCAACGCTGTCCTCACTCGCGATCATGGTTTTTCTGCCAGGTTTACCTCTCTGAAGTCATGGCCTTCAGAAACCGGTAGTAGAACTGCACTCCGGTGTTGAACGACTCGACCGGCAAACGCTCGTCTTTCCCGTGAGCGCGAATGTCATTATTGTCCAGAACGACGCCCTGTATTCCAAACGAAGGCATGCCGGCAGCATAGGCGTACCTACTATCGGAAGCCCCAATGGCCATGTTGGGCACAATGGGCATGCCAGGCCAGAACTCAGCGGAGATTTCGCGCAACGGCTTGATGACATCGTCCCTGAGTGTTACAGGCGGCAGTTGCTGCTCGCTGGGTGCAGTCAGCGCGATGGACCCGTCAATCTGCACATAGCCCACTGTGACCTTGGGATCGGCTACGATTTTCACTAATTCCTGCCTTATCTCCTCCCCCGAGTGCCCAGGGAAGATGCGGCAATTGACGTTGGCCGTGGCCGTCTGCGGCAACGCGTTGTTGGCGTGTCCGGCGGCGAGGCGCGTGGCAACACACGTCGTACGCATGGTTGAATTCAGAATCGGATCGTCGGCCGAGAGTCTGGCAATCGCCTGCTGGTCTGGCGGATCTTTCAGAACCCTCTTCACGAGCGCGGCCTTCTCCGCAGGATAGTTTTCTGCCATTCCCGCGAGTTCGGCTCGCGTCACCGCGTTCAGTTCGAAAGGAAAGCTATAGTGTTGCAGGCGCCCGAGAGCATCGGCCAGGTGATAAATGGCGTTGTCTGGAGTGGGCATAGAGCTGTGTCCGCCGGGATTCAGGCTGCTCAGTTGGTAATCGGCGTACAACTTCTCGCTCGCATCCACTGTGAAGCCCAGCAGCTTGCCGTTCTCCTCGGCCACTCCGCCGCCATCGTGGTTGAGCACGAACTCGGCATCAACCAGGTCGCGATGATTCTTGACGAGCCAGTCCACGCCGTTGAAGGCTCCGCCCTCTTCATCGGCAGTCAACGCCAGGATGATGTCGCGGTCGGGTTTGAAGCCCTCCTGCTTCATGCGGATCAGTGTGGCCATCATGATGGCATCGCCATCTTTCATGTCCTGTGTGCCGCGTCCGTAGTAATAACCATCCTTCTCAATAAACTGAAAAGGATCGGTGGTCCAGTCGCTGCGTTTGGCTTCCACCACATCCAAGTGCCCGATGAGCACCACGGGCTTGTGCGCGCCTGTTCCGTGGAGCCGGGCGATCATGTTGCCCTTTCGCGGATTCGGGCCCATCACGACAATGTCCTCGGCCTGAAAGCCGGCATCGCGCAGGCGCTTGGCCATAGCTTCTGCCGCAACGGTCGTGCTGCCCACCGAATCGGTGGTGTTGATCTCGATTAGCTGCTTGAAGATTTCGGTCGCCAGTTTGACGCTGGCCTCGTCCGCGGGCGTGCGCGCCACAACCTGCGGACTAGCTGCGATGGCCAGCGCAATTGCCGCCGCCAGGACCGCCATCGCGCGCACAACACACTTAGACAGGAAACGCATTCGTGGACTCTCCTTAAGGACAGGGACGCGTATTTCTTTTGGTGCTCGGATAAAGTGTTTCGCTGAAATTCTTTCGGCTTTGAACTCGGCCCCGAAGGACCTTGATGAAATTGATCAATTCTGAACGGTCATCCGCCCATTCCGAATCGCCTGAAGAAAGTGCTCTTCGTGTCTTTTTCCTTTGCTGACTTACCGGCGACTACGGTCATTCCTTTCACTCCAGTATTCAACAGGGAAGAAATCTTGTCCATGACTTCCCAGGTCATGGGAGGACATGCAAGAACAACGTTTGAGCCCGATGGTGGCGTCGTTAATCTATCTGCCTCGCGCTTATCGGGCTTCCATCAGCGCGGCGCGCGTGGCTTCATCGGCGGGGAAAAACGTTTCGATGCGCATTTCCTGCAGGGCAACATCCTGAGGCGATCCGAAAGTTGCAAGAGTAGAAAACCACCGCAGCGTGGAGTTGTTCCACGTGTAGTTGATGGTCAAAAATGGCAGCGGCGAATTGCCGACATCCAGAACGCGCCAGCGGCTGGGCACCGCCGGGTAACTGAGCAACTCCTCAAGAAAGCACTTCATTGTCTCGTCGGACGGGTTAGCGACAACCTCACGATGCACACGCTGAATGATACGTGCGGCGACGCTCTCCCAATTTTCGATGAACGGCCGGAGCCCCTTGGGATGAAATACGAACCGGACTCCGTTGTGTGGCTTTACAGAATCGCAGATGGGGAAGCGTCCCAGAAAGTGCCGCATTCCGGAATTCATCCGCAGCGTGTTCCAATATCGGTCGATGACAATCCCGGGATATGGCTCCAGTTGCTTCAGAAGAAGATCGACGGCTTGGCGCGCCGCCTCCATCTCCGGTGCGTCAAGACTGGTCTGGCGATAGAGCGCTGCATAACCTGCCGCCAGTAACAGCGTGTTGCGCTCGCGCAGTGGGATCTCCAGCGCCTCGGCTAGACGCAGCACCATCTCCCGGCTCGGCTGCGCTCGGCCTGTCTCAACGCAACTCAAGTGACGTGTCGAGATATCGGCATCGAGCGCCAGCGTCAATTGGCTAATGCGTCGAACGGCACGCCACTGGCGCAGCAGAACTCCAAAATATGCTGCAGGTGTTGTGGCGGAACGGGCAGCCGAAGACATGGCACTCGATTATAAGAGGAATCGCTCGCCGACCGCCACAAGCGGCGGCCGTTGGTAGTGGGCTAGCGCTGGGGGTTTACATCCGGTTTGCAGACCAAAGGCAAATGCGTAGTCCCGAGCCACGACGCTCACTGTCTTTGGATGTCGGTTTCGTTCTCGAGGGTGTTTATGTTCCGAGATGATCAACTGGTTAATCGGGAATCTACCGTATTGCGGGCGAGCCGCTTTGTTCGTACATGTAACGGTTGTCGTCTACTGTGTCACCGCGAATGCTTCCCTGTGAAGGGTGTCGAGTAAGAATCTGCGGATCTGCGAACGATCACCGGCAGTTGTTTTCCGTTTTCAGTACAGTGCCGAGGAACGAGACTCTCGCCGTCTGGTTGGATGCGGAGTACGGCGTAAGCTGGGTTTTGTGGCTTTTATGGCTCTTGATCCTGGGAGCCCTCCCTTGCCGAGCCCTTGCGCCCTCGGACTATTACAACCATATAGTGTTCGACAACAGCATTACGCCTGACTACTACTATTACAGTGGCGGGCGATCGGTGTTTCCCAGCACGATACAGTTGATATCGGGAGCGCTGCCTGTCGACAGCAAGAATTTTTTCACCCCTCCGAATGCGCTGCGCCTGCAATGGCGTTCGGCAAAAGGTGGAAGCTGGGAGACCGAAGTACGCGTGGTCAGTATGCGCAACCGGTCTCTGGATTTCCGCGGTGACACGCTTTACATGTGGTGCTATTCGCCTGAATCAATCCCCGTCGCGAACCTGCCAGTGATTCAGTTGGAGGATGAAGAACACGATTTCACAGCCCCGCTGAAGCTAGACGGCATTACCGGTGACTTGCCCGCCAAACGATGGGTTCAGGTCCGGATTCCACTCGACAAGTTTACAACTGCTTCCATTCATCCTTTTCAGGCGCGCAAATTGCACAGCGTACACTTCGGCCAGAGCACGACCGATGACACGCCGCGGACCTTGATTATCGACGAGATCAAAATCGACGACAGGAGCGCGGCTTCGCCGGTCTCGCCCGAGGTAAGGAATGCTCCGCCGGCACCGCAAAACGTGCAGGCTAAAGGCTACGACCGGCACATAGACGTCAGCTGGGACCCGGTGGAGGACAACGGCCTGCAGACCTACGCGATCTACCGCTCCCTGGAAGGGCACAAGTTCCAACCCATCGGTATTCAGACTGCTGGCATCAATCGTTACACCGATTTTCTAGGGCGGTCGGGGGTGAAGGCCGCTTACCGGGTTAGGGCCGTGGACCGCGCTTACCGCCAGTCGGCCTTTTCCGGCGTGGCCAGCACATCGACCAGAGAGCTGTCCGACGACGAGCTACTCACCATGTTGCAGGAAGCCTGTTTTCGCTATTACTGGGAGGGGGCACATCCCGTGGCCGGGGCCACGCTGGAAAACATTCCTGGAGATGAGCGCATCGTCCCGACCGGCGCCACTGGATTTGGCATCATGGCCCTCATTGTGGGAGTTGATCGCGGTTTCATCACTCGCGAGCAAGGCATCCAGCGCCTCACGCAAATCCTGGACTTCCTCGAGAAGGTGCCACGCTACCACGGTGCGTGGCCCCACTTTTTGAACGGATACACCGCTCAGAGCATGTTGATTTTTGGCATGTTTGATAACGGCGGAGATCTGGTGGAGACATCATTTCTGATGGAAGGGTTGTTGGCCGCCCGCCAGTACTTCAAGGGAGCCGGTGCAGATGAGCAAGGTCTTTATCGGAGAATTACCCAACTCTGGGAGGCCGTGGAGTGGGATTGGTACCGGCGCTCCCCGCAAGATGAAGCCCTGCTATGGCATTGGTCTCCGCAGTGGTCCTGGTACATCGATCACCGGCTCACCGGATTCAACGAAACCATGATCACTTACCTGCTGGCGATTGCGTCGCCCACGCATGCCGTTCCAGCCAATCTTTACTACACGGGATGGGCGGGCCAGTCACGGGCCGCGATTGCCTATCGCAGCGGATGGTCGGGGTCGACGGAGGGAAATCAGTATCGAAACGGCCATACTTACTACGGCATCAAGCTCGACGTCGGCGTGGGCAGCGGTGGACCACTGTTCTTCACGCAATACTCGTTCATGGGCTTCGATCCCCGCGGCATCCACGACCGGTACACTGACTATTTTGAGAACAACCGCAACATAGCGCTCATTAATCTAGCGTATTGCGAGGCGAACCCTGGACACTTCCAAGACTACGGGCCGCAGGATTGGGGACTGACGGCAAGCGATGACCAGTTGGGCTATCTCGCCCACGCTCCAGATCTTGCGACCGACGACGGCACGATTACTCCGACTGGCTCGCTCTCGTCGTTTCCCTACACACCCGAAGCCTCAATGGCTGCCCTCAAGTTTTTTTATCGGGAACTGGGCGACCGGCTCTGGGGAGTCTACGGTCCGCGCGATGCTTTCAATCTCACCCGAAATTGGTTCTCTCCCGTCTATATGGGCCTCGATCAAGCCCCTATTGTGGTCATGGTGGAGAACCATCGCACTGGCCTCATCTGGAAAATGTTTATGTCCAACCCGGAAATTCAGCCCATGCTCGACAAGATCGGGTTCCAACCAGATAAAGCTGTAAACGTCTCCACCACCACCCGCTAATTGAGCGGCTCTGGTTTCCTTGCCCCGGCGCTTGAGAATAGTCCCGGCAACCATTTCCGCGCCTACAGCAACGAAGTGCTCGATCTAGGGTATCTCCTTGAGCGCCTCGGCTCTCGA
>Ga0209624_10002635_pt1 | contig 13159 bp, 11 predicted proteins | sample JacPinW_OM2H0_O1_FD_188565 | JGI IMG/M metagenome (GOLD analysis project Ga0209624, IMG submission 188565) | Forest soil microbial communities from Algoma, Ontario, Canada - Jack Pine, Ontario site 1_JW_OM2H0_O1 (SPAdes) (version 2) | ecosystem: Environmental > Terrestrial > Soil > Boreal...
CTCCGCTCGACACGTTGACGATGCGGGCTTCAGACGACTCGCGCAGTAGTGGCAGCATCGCCTGATACACGGCGAGTGCGCCGAACACATTGGTTTCCCAGACCGCCCGGATTTCGTCGAGGGATGCGATGCTCGGGCGGGTTATCTTCCTGTACTCCTGGAGGGACAAGGTGCCCTTCCTCGTATTCGAGATAGCTGCGTTGTTAACCAGCAGGTCGAGGCGGCCCAATTCCTTGCGGATGCGTTCCGCCGCGGTGGCGATCGAGACTCGATCCGTCACGTCTAGTTGCAGCGCGACGGCGCCCGGCCCAATCTCTTTGGCCACAGCCTCGCCCCGCTCGAAGTTGCGCGACCCGACGAGAACCGTGACGCCGTTTGTCACGAGTGCCTTTGCGACCTGAAATCCCACTCCTTGATTGGCCCCGGTGACCAGGGCGATGCGTTTGTCCTGCATGACGACCTCCTTCATTCATTTCAAATAGGCAACGTCTGCCGCTCAAGATGCGACTGTAGCCAGGACCTCGGGGTACCGCATGCGCTCAAGATCTGCAATCAGGCCGGGACGCGTCGGGTTCCACCCAAGTTTTTTTCGTGTCTTGGCGCCTGAGGCGGCAAGATCGTTGCCGGCGAATACGCTCAACCACCCAAAATGAGCCTGCGCTTCTTCTCGCGATAGGGAGGTCACCGGCACTTTCAATCCTTTGCCAATTGTTTCTGCGATATCCCGCACGGCCACGCCTTCCTCGGCAACGGCGTGATACTTTGCTCCAGTCTCGTGCTTTTCCAGTGCAAGCCTGTAGAGATGTGCCGCATCCAGAACATGAGCTGCTGCCCAGCGATTGCGCCCTTCCGCCACATACGCCGACACACCTTTTTCCCGCGCCACAGCGATTAGATAAGTGACAAGCCCAGCCTTATTCGTGTCGTGAACCTGGGGAAGACGCATGACCGAAGCGTTCACGCCCTTGGCAACCAGACTAAGAGCCGTCTGTTCCGAAACACGTGGAAATGGGAAGTCCGACGGAATGACATTGTCTTCGGTTGTAAGCTGGCCAGGAGCGGCCAATCCAGCTAGTCCCGATGTGACAATGAGAGGCCGATTGGAACCGGCAAGCACGGAGCCCAGAGCTTCGATGGCACGTTTGTCGATCTCGCAGTTCTCCTGGAATCTTGAGAAGTCGTGAACAAATCCAAGGTGAATGACGGCATCCGAAGCGGCGGCTCCTTTTCGTAAGCTATCAAGGTCTTCCAGCGAGCCGCGATGGATATCCGCACCAATAGCGGCTAAGGATTTTGCTCCCTCATCGGAACGAGCCATACCCAGGACTTTGTGTCCGGCAGAGGTCAGTTCTTTCACCGTCGCCGTGCCTATAAAACCTGTTGCACCTGTAATGAAAATACGCATACTAAGACTCCTTATTCTGGTTTACCGATTGAGTTAAGGTTGGCAAGCACTTCAGAGGGAATCTGCAGCTGTGCAGCCTGGAGATTCTCCCGAAGATGCTTGCGGGAAGATGTTCCCGGAATCAGCAGGATGTTGGGTGAGCGATGTAGAAGCCAGGCCAGCGCAACCTGCATCGGCGTAGCACCGAGGCTCGCGGCGATATCCGACAACTCTGCTGACTGCAGTGGCGTAAAACCACCGAGCGGAAAGAACGGCACGTACGCAATACCATGGTGAGCTAGGTCTCCGATGAGCGCCTCATCGGCTCGATGCACCAGGTTGTAGTGATTCTGTACGCACACAATCGGCACGATTCCCCGCGCTTCGGCGACCTGAGCGGGCGTGACATTACTCACCCCGATATGCCGGATCAGCCCCTTCTGCTGGAGTTCGGCCAAAACGGTGAGCGGAGCCTCCATCGAACCCTCCGCTGGTTCGTGAATGCTGAACATGCTGCGCAGGTTAACTACATCCAGCACATCCACTCCCAGGTTGCGAAGATTGTCGTGAACCTGCGCAGTCAATTCCTCGCTCGAAAAAGCCGGAATCCATGACCCATCCTCGCCGCGCCGAGCGCTGACTTTGGTGACGATTACGAGATCGTCGGGATAAGGAGACAGCGCTCTTCGTATGATCTGGTTCGTGATGTGCGGACCATAAAAATCCGCCGTGTCGATGTGGTTCACTCCGTTCGCAACAGCTTCTTGCAGTACGGCAACCGCTTCGTCGACATTTCGAGGAGGCCCCCATACCAATTTGCTGCCATCTCGCCCCGCAAGTTGCATGGCTCCGTAGCCCACGCGATTTACTGTCATTGAAGTGCCAGGCAGCGTGAAGCTCCCCGCGAGATTCATCTGTTCAATCATTTCGTTCCTCCCGATGCTGTTTATTCCTTGCTTAAAGAGGAGAACCAAAAACACTCTCCCACCATTTCTTCACTCTTCTTCCAGAGCGCCTCAGCCGTTTTCGCATCCACCGCGTAACTGCGGACTCCTTCAACCATGGAACTCGTGGGAACTTCATCCGGCACGATCTCGGCGACGTGGCAGTTCTCGCAATACCTGCCTCCGATCTCGTCTGCCGGAGCGACCACGCCGGCCCATACTGAAGTTGCGGCGCCTTGTGCCACACTCTTCCGCTGCAAAGGCGGCTTGCCCGCGGCGGCGAGCTGCTGATTGATCTGCTCGACTCTCGCCTGCAGCGAGCTTGGACTCAAATGGCGAACTAATTCCGTTTCGATGATGCCCGGGTGGACGGCCGCGGCGCGCACGCCACGTTCCCGATGTCGCTTATCGAAGGCAACGGCGAAGAGGATGTTCGCGGTTTTCGACCTGCCATAAGAAACGAACGGATCGTATTCCGTTCGTTCAAACTTGGGGTCGTCGAGGTCGACGTTGGAATAGCGATGCCCCGCGGACGACACATTGATCAACCGCCCTCCAGGTCGAATGAGCGATGCAATGCTGTTAACCAGAAGAAAGTGGCCCAGATGATTTGTGCCGAACTGCGTCTCAAAACCGTCGGCCGTCTTACCGAACTTTGTTGCCATCACGCCGGCATTGGCGATGATGACGTCGAAAGGTTCCTCTTTCGCGAGCAGTTGTTCGCCGCATTTCCGCACGCTTTTGAGATTGGCCAAATCAACTTCGATCAACTCGAAACTGCCCCCGGTAACTGCAGCATCTTGCCGTACTTGTGTCGTCGCCGCCCTGGCTTTGGTCAAATCCCGCGCGGCCCCCACAACATAGGCACCATGCGCGGCCAGGGACCGCGCCGTTTCCACTCCGAGTCCGGCGGAAACGCCGGTGACAAGAATCCGTTTACCGCTCAGGTTCACTCCCGTCAACACTTCGTCAGTGGTTGACGTTGCTCCAAACACTTCCACCATCTCAGGCATATTCTTTCCCTCCTAAGCAATTTGTGATTCAGTCAACAAAGACGACGCGTCTATTCGACTTGCGAGCCGAGCCGAAGCCTTAGCAGTGAGCGATCTCCATTCGCACACTGAAGCGGGCAGACCATCGGCCTCGATCAACTCCTGTAGCCAGTCTTCTGCTGAGAGTTCCGCCAGTTCTGATCCAAACAAGTGGGTGACGGTCTTGAAGAATGCTGACAACTCCCTCTCCGCCATCGTCATGAGGTCGGGGCAAGGCGGATTGGAATTCTTCAATGGTTGATAACGAGCGACTGAATTCATATTCCTCACCTCTCGAAGCCGTAAGGACGGACGCTATTGACAGGCCGCCCGATTCCGACTAAAACGGAGAGTGTCTCCGAATCTCTAGATAGGATATCCGGAGACGTTCTCCGGTTGCAAACTTTTTTATGCCAGCCAACAATCAGAAAATTGCCCCGCGAAAACCACGCACCGACGCGCAGCGGAACCGCGAGCGCATTCTGGAGGTGGCGAAGGAGGCGTTTACCCGGTCTGGTTCAAATGCCAGCCTCGACGACATTGCTAAAGAGGCGGGTGTTGGAGCGGGGACTTTGTATCGCCACTTTCCTACCCGTGATGCATTGATCGAAGCGGTCTATCGGACTGAAGTGGAAAAGATGGCAGCAGCCGAGAAGAAGTTTTCCGAAAGCCTTCCTCCCATCGAGGCTTTGCGAGCCTGGATGCTCTTGTTCGTGGATTACATCGCAACGAAGCAGATCATCGCCCCTGCGCTAAACTCTGTCGTTGGAGGGCCATCGAAGCTGTTTGAAAATTCACGCAGTCGGATCCAGGGAGCGATTGATTCGTTGGTGAAGCGCGCCATCAAGAGCCGCGAAATTCGTAAAGATCTTGAGCCATTCGATCTACTTCGGGCGCTGATCGGGGTCTCTCACGTGGCGTCCGGCCCTGACTGGCAGCAAAGCGCCAGGAGACTCGTGGACATCCTCATCACGGGTTCGCGCCCAATCAAATAGACCGCTGCAAAAGTTAGGATTCGATTACCGACCCGCGACCTGCCCACCATCGATAATCGTCGTTTTCGGCCCCGCATCGAATGTGACCTGGCGAGACTCCTGAAGTGAAGGTAGCGTGCTTTTCCCGCCCTCGTGCTATTGCTGCTCTCAAGCATCTTGTACGAGCGATTTGTTACCCGTGAGCTACAGAATGCAATAACGCGCGCGAATGCGGCCCAAGAAACGGTAAAACAAGTTCTCCAACAACCGTTGGCGACAACCACCACAGGACCTAAGACCAATTCTAAGAAGATAGGCGCGAAGCACGATCAACCGCCAGCACCCAATTAGCTTGATTCCAAGCCTTAAACCTAGGACGACAACCCGCGTAGCGCCACCGAGTCGACGGAATGGTTTCTCATGTAACTCGGCCCAGATGCGTGAACTGGAACGAAATGTCAGAAAGCGTGCCGCCTTGCGGCTACAGCCGAGCACCATCACGAAGAGTCGAGTACGTCGATATTTTCTGGTCTGCGGATCACGGACCATCGCGTCTGTGCCGTAATCCACTTGGGACTCCTGGTCCCATTACAATCACCGCGCGTGGCTGCAGAGGCTGGTTTCCGCGCAACTTGCGCACATGGCGCTTGACCGTCTGATAGCCCCCGTCGAACCCATTTTCGGCGACCAGGTCTTGCCAAATTGCGGTGGCATCGCGAGCGCGGCTCAGACCTAACTCGATGGCTTCACGAAACGGCTCGCAGGCACTGGCGGATAGAATCCGCTTAGGATTTTCTACTTCGAGGCCCGTCGACTCCGCGCCAAACCCGGTGGTCACCGCATTGGCCGGTTTTGCGCCTCGCGCTTTTGCTTTTCCCTTCGTAAGAAGGTTCGATAACCCGACGGCGAGACAACGTCGTATATTTCTTGTAATAAATTCAATTTGTTGTTGCCATGGGCTCCCTAACCGTGATAAATACTATGGCCCATACCACCCGTCTGTAGCTGCTTTTCGAGCCCAGGGAGCCGTTCTCGATGTCACCAAGGATGCAAGGTTATCGGCTCGTTCATCGCCCGATGGACTAAAGTTCTTCTCGCGATTTGTTCGCGGCGAGATTCTCGATTCGCCCCACCCAGACTAGAAGACTATTGGCGCTGCGCGGTTATGCTTACCGCAGGGGAGTGCTATTGGCCGATTTCTCTAGTTGCGGTGAGCGCGAAGAAACCTGCAGGCACTGCGCGAAAGCAGCGCCAGGCGCGGCATTTCAACTGTTTTGTACCGACCAAAATTGCGCCTCGTCTCGTGCCGGCCGCCCGTTAAAAGTTTCGTCCAGGAGGATAGATCGTGATCGCACACAGGAACGAAGTGTCCCGGCCACCTGCGAGTGTACTTAGTTTGTCGGTTCGATTTGTCTGGTTCGCGGTTTTGGTTATGGCTGCGGCTGCCGGACTGCCCAACCTTATTCCCTCAGCCCATGCAATGAATGGACAAGTCATCGCTAACAATACACCTGGTTATGTTTCGTCAGCCACTAACCTAGGCGCAGAGGACACATCCAAAACGATCGAAGTCAGCATCTGGTTGCAGCCTCACAATCGCAGTGCGCTCGATGCCCTTGCCCAGGATCTCTACAACCCGAATTCTCCTCACTATCGCCGGTGGCTGAAAGTCTCTGAGATTGCGTCTCAGTTCGCTCCGACGCCGCCGGAGATGAAAACCGTTCAGGACTTTTTTCAGTCCAATAATTTAACGGTGGTCGCCCTGGGTCCGAACAATTTCTTCGTCCGTGCGCGGGGCACCGTCGCCAGTGTTGAGAGTGCTTTCCACGTACAGCTCAACCGTTATCAAGTCGGCAATAAAACCTTTCGAGCCAATGCTACCGACCCTTATATTGACGGGCCGGCTGGCGCAGTCGTGCAGGCCGTTTCAGGACTCGATGACGGCGCGTTCGAACATCGCGCTGATTTGCAACCGGCGATTCTGCAATCGGCTTCCAGTTCCGTATCGAATCGAGAGGATTCATATCAGGTGGCCCCGGCGGCTGATCCTGACCTCTTTGAGACCGCGTGTTTTACCGCTCCCGAAATCGAGAAGTACACGACCGGTGGCAGCTATCCGAAATCAACGGTCAAGGGCAACGGATATAACTCGGGTGCGGTGGGCTGCGGTTATTCGCCCGCGAATCTCTACGACGCCTACAATCTCACCGGCTTGTACGCGGAGGGCTACAACGGAGCTGGCCAAACGATTGTCATCATGGATTGGTGTGGCTCACCGACAATTATGGAAGATGCGAATACTTTCTCGAAGAAGTTCGGGCTGCCTAAGTTAACGTCGTCAAACTTCAACATCATCGATTATCCAGGTCCGTCGGATTGCTCAGGCGTGGATCCTCAGATCAATCTCGAAGTGGAGTGGGCGCACGCGATTGCTCCGGGCGCAAACATCGACCTGATTATTGCGGCCGATGGAAGCTACGAAGACGTGGACGAAGCCACCTATTACGCCGTGACGTCGGGGCTAGGCAACGTGATCTCCGGCGGCTACTTCACCCCTGAATTCAGTGTTTCCAGCGACGAGGCGAACAAGGAGAATCTCATCTCAGAAATGGCAGCCGTCGCCGGCGTAGCGACCAACTACGCGAGCACGGAGTGGCAGGGAAATTTCACACACAGCCCACAGTTGTTCGTCAGCATGCCGGCCGACCTCCCGTACGCTACGGGCGTCGGTGGAGTCAGTCTGGCACTGAACTCTGACAACTCCATCGCTTTCCAAACCGACTGGGAAGGTTGGGAGAGCCTGATGTTTGCTCTCGGGCAGGTTGAGTATCCATCGCCTCGCACGACCAGTCCTTCTGAAGGGGCGGCGGGCGGACCGAGCGTTTTCTTCTCTAAGCCGTCATTTCAAAAAGGTGTACCGGGCAAGTGGCGGCAGGAGCCCGATATTTCCTGGCTCGCCGATCCACTTACTGGCGTCGTGATGGTAGTAACCCAACCATCTCAGTACCCGCCGCAAGTCTGGTATGTCTCCGGAGGGGTTGGGCTGTCGACGCCAATGTTCTCCGCCTTGTGGGCGATCGCCAACGAGGAAGCTGGGGCTGCCCTCGGCCAAGCCGCTCCCTATCTCTATTCCATGCCCTCTACAACGATTACCGATATCGTGCCCTACGGGTCGGCGCACGATGTCACAGAGGTCATTGCAGCCTCGAGTTCGCAGAGTAACAGCTATGACGCGAAGGCAACCATGGGAGTTTCATGGTCGTCAAGCTTCGCACCTTTCTACAGTGCGATTTGGGATGGTTACATCGGCAACGAGAATTACGCTTTTGCTTTTTCGTTCGGCGGCGACAGCGACCTTAAGTCGAAGGTTGGATGGGACGAGGTAACTGGCTTGGGAACTCCGAATGCGCAGGCATTCGCAGATTGGTTCGCCCCGTCGGGATCGAAAAAGTAGATCGACGAACTTTCGTCAAGAACAGCGCAGGTCGTAATATCGGGAGGAAGCAAATGTACCAGGAGAAAGCGGCGCGGCATCATTCAAGCCACCTTGATCGCATCGGAAACATCGGCGTGTCTTACATAGAAATGATCGTTGCTGCATTAGCCCTAACCCTCGGAACGACTCTGCCGGTTTCGGCGGCTGTGGGACAGTCGGTTGCCCACAATACGCCGCCATATGTCGCGACTGCTAGAAATGTGGGAGCTGAAGACCCTTCGAAGATGATCGAAGTGAGTATCTGGCTGAACCTACACGACCGCGCTGAGATGGATGCGCTGGCGCGGGATTTATACGATCCCGCTTCTCCCAATTACCGTCACTGGCTGACGCGCTCGCAGATTGCGCCGCGATTTGCGCCGACCGCAGCCGAAGCGGCGATCGTGCAGCAGTTTTTCGAGTTGCACAATCTAAGTGTTGTTCAGGTCGGCAGAGATAACTTTTTCGTCAGAGCGAAAGGTACGGTTGCGGATGTAGAAAAAGCGTTCCACGTACAACTCAACAACTATTGGGTGAATAACAAAATCATTCGCGCCAACGCAAGCGACCCTTATATCGATGGGCCCGCAGCTGCGCTGGTGAGGTCGGTCTCGGGACTTGACTCGGGGGAGTATGAGCATCCGGCGATGGCGCGCCCGACCAGTCTTCTTTCCGGGCAATCAGGTCTCGCGAAGTCTAGCGTCGCCTCGAAGACGAGCAAGACCCCAGCCAAGGTTGTGAATCCAGATTTCTATTCTTCCGATTGCTTCGGCGGTGTGGTGACACAAACTTTCTCTACGAATAATGACGGGCAGCTTCCCATCGGAACTTACACGGGACCTCTTATCAACCTACAGAACACAAAGACCGCTGGCTGCGGCTACACCCCACCGCCTATCCAGACTGCATACAATCTGACCGGGCTGTACACCGAAGGATATACCGGGACCGGGCAGACCATTGTGATTGTCGACTGGTGCGGCTCATCGACGATTGAACATGATGCCAATGCTTTCTCCAAGAAGTTTGGATTGCCGCAATTGAATTCCTCAAACTTCAACATCATCTACACCCCGACGCCGAGTCAGTGCATTGGTACCGATGATGCGGAAATCAATATCGATGTCGAGTGGGCGCATGCCATAGCTCCCGGAGCCAGCATTGATCTGGTAGTTCCGCCAACGGCAAACATCCAGGATGTGGATGAGGCCGAGTTCTATGCAGTGAATTACGGACTTGGCAACACGCTCTCGGGCAGCTATGGCTCGGTAGAATCCGAGACTCCAGCATCAAACCTGGAAACCGAAAACTTAATCTCCGAAATTGCGGCGGTGTCTGGAATCTCCACCAACTTTTCTTCTGGAGACTACGGCGACTACACCGCCTTCCTTCCGATTCCAGCGAGCGTGAATGCTCCAGCCGATTCTCCGTGGGCGACTGCGGTGGGCGGAGTGACTTTGGCGCTGAATTCAGATAATTCGATTGCGTGGCAAGCAGGATGGGGAAACAACGGAACTGTGCTGGTCCAAACGGGAGAAGTGTTCGATCCGCCCGTCGCTGATGGTTTCCAGGGCGGCTCTGGTGGCGGAGCAAGCAACTGCGCGGTGCAGGATCAGAACGGAAATTGTATCTCCGGTTACCCAAAACCGGCATTCCAGAAAGGAGTACCAGGAAAGTATCGCCAACTGCCTGACATTGCATGGTTGGCGGATCCCTACACCGGCGTGGTGATTGCAATCAGCATCCCGGGAGAAGAACCGGAATTGGTTTGGCAGGTATATGGGGGCACGAGCGTTGCGTGTCCGATGTTTTCCGGCCTATGGGCGATTGCCAACGAGGAAGCCGGAGTTCCGCTCGGCCAGGCGGCACAGTATCTTTACTCCATGCCTAAGGGAACAGTCACCGACGTCGTTCCCGTTGCTGGCGACGTTAACGTGTCCGCCTCGATTCAAGAATCTACTGGGACCAACAAGTACAACTCAAAAGAGGTCGTCGGAGGGATACCGCCGGCAACTCCCGCGAAATTTCTCAGCGTGATATGGGACTGGCCTACTGTGGAGGACACTGCAGCCGTGCTCTCGTTCGGGACCGACTGTTCGGCTTTGGCGAGCGCCGACGGAACACCATGCAATACTCCATCAGCTCTGCACACAAAAGTGGGTTGGGATAACGTAACCGGGGTCGGAACACCGAACGGGCAAGCCTTCGCGGATTCCTTTAATCCTGCAGCAGCTAATAAGTAAGCTGGAGGAATCGGTATGCTTATGTTGGGAACGACCCGATCAATCTAACGGATCCGACCGGCAAGGGATGGCTAAGCTGGCTGGAACTGGGACTTTCGCTAGTGGCCGATGCTTTTACCTTTGGGGCAACCACTCCTGAGACAGTAAACTTGGGCATCACCGCGACTGTGCAGCAGGAAGCGGCAGCCCTTGGTCACCCACCCTTAGCCCCGAATAGAGCAGGTAGCCGCATATAGCGCGCATAGCTCGCTGTTCGGTGGATCGCGGACTCGCGCTGGATGCAAGGCCGAGGTCCACCACAGCGCGGAGTATAGCCATGAAAACCCGTTCCGTTACTCGCGAAGCAGGCATTGCGATCTCCCTTTTGTGGTCTCGTAGCAACTGTAGTAGACTTGCGTGAAACGCCGAATCATCGGCCTCGCTTCCGAGTCTTTCCTCTTCAGTTTCCAGCACACGGTTTAGCCGAGGGCGGTAGTAATGTGCGCTCACCAGCGCCTGAACGACTAACCTGAGGCGCGACTCTAGTCCTTTTCCTTTTCCACCTTGCACAGCCTTCACGACGGTATCGTGAAACGCCCTCTCAAAACTGCCAATCAGGGCAAGGACGATGGAATCCTTGTTCGGGAAATATTGATAGAGGGATCCAACGCTAACGCCCGCTTTCGCTGCGATCGCATTGGTGTTGAATCCACGAAGTCCGTCTGATTCCAAAATGCGAGCAGACGCTTCAAGAATCACAGCTACTGTCCCCTGAGACCTCGCCTGACCCGGCGCTTTGCGGGCTTTTAGCGTCGTTTTATGCGGCCTGCCTCTGCCGTCTCGAACGCGAGTTTTATTTGTGAGCATTTACTCGTATTGTACATGCAGAAAAGAATATGCGAAGGCGCAACAAGGAACGGACCAACAGAAATGAGACTGACATGACAAATGATTCAAAAGTTCTACTGCACAAACTAAACTCTCGATCCCTTCGGATTGTTCGAGCAACCATAGGCGTGATGAGCCTCGTAGTTCTGACTCTTCCCTTCGCGCGAGCAAAGGGCAATGCTGAGACTGGCCCGGGAGTGCTGCTGGCCGTCAACCAAGGTGAAGCGACACTCGGCATTGTCGATCCGCGGGCGGGCAAGCAGGTCGCAACGATCGCGGAGGGAGGCGTGACTGGTCACGAGGTGGCGGTGTCCTCAGACGGCAAAACCGCATATGTCCCTATTTATGGTGACTCCAGCGTGGGGGAAGCGGGAACTGATGGCAGAGACATGGTCGCGATTGACATTGCGTCCCGCAAAGTCGTCGGCCATCTTGATTTTGGACACGGCGTACGTCCGCATTGCGCGGTGATGAACCCTAAAGATGGGTTGCTGTACGTCACGACAGAACTCGACGAGACGGTTACGATCATCGATCCCAAGGCATTGCAGGTCGTGGGAGTGATTCCGACGGGCCAGGAACAATCCCACATGCTCGTCATTTCTCATGATGGACGGTTTGGCTACACGGCGAATGTCTCGGCGGGCAGCGTGTCGGTGCTGGATATTCCGGGACGCAAGTTGGTATCCGTCATACCTGTCTCAACGAAGGTGCAAAGGATCTCGATTTCCGCCGATGACAAATGGGTATTCACGGCTGATCAGGTAAAACCGCAGTTGGCCGTGATCGATACCATCACTAATAACGTAAAGACGCGAATTCCGATTGCCGCTCCGGGATACGGCACCGCGAGTACTCTCGACGGACGATGGCTGCTGGTCTGCGTTCCCGATGCATCCCAGGTAAGCATTGTTGATCTGAAGACGCTGCAGGTCGTTCGCACGATAGCCGTGCCTAGAGTGCCACACGAGATCGTAATTTCGCCTGACGACAAGACTGCATATGTTTCCTGCATTCGCACGAAAAAGGTCGCTGCGATAAACCTCTCTGATTGGTCGGTGAAGAGCCTGATCGAGGCGGGAGCGAGTGTTGACGGAATGGCGTGGGCTGCTGGCACCCGGTGAGCCACAAACAACTTACCAACTCAGAATCGAGATCAATTTATGAAACCCAAAGTTATAAAAGCAAAGTCATAAATGAGCAAACTATGAATGAACAAATTATGAGTAAACCAGCAGCGCATTTGAATTGGACTGCCGTCGTTCCACCAATGCGGTTCGCGAACGTGCCCACGATTGGCGCACGGTACTGGACGGCCATATCCCTGGCGAGCGTTTTTGGTTGCAATCTGGGTGATTTCGTTTCGCTTTACCTGCATTGGGGGCATTGGCTCGGTCTCTTTCCTTTGGCAGTAACTTTCGCCGCTCTTGTCGTCGGCGAACATCACTTCGCGCACTTCACAGAGGCGTGGTACTGGGCCGTCGTGATTGTGCTGCGAACTGCTGCAACGAATATTGCCGATCTCGCCACGCACACATTTGAATGGCCCTACCCCCGGGTCATCTTAGGTTTGGCGGTGATACAAGCTTTGGTCATATTGCCAGTTCTACCCCGGCTAGTTCAGTCCGGCAGTGATCGAACTGGACGGCCTGCGACGGGCGGCTGGTACTGGATATCTTTGCTGACCGCCGGCGCACTGGGCACTGCCATCGGGGACTGGGTTGCGGAAGAGCTCCATCTTGGCACGGGAGGCGGAACACTCATGCTCAGCGCAGTGTTTGCGGTCATCCTTGCCCTTGGAAGCGGGTCGCGCTGGACGACCAAAGCCAGCTACTGGCTCGCGATTATCGCTGTGCGATCGGCAGGGACGGCGGCAGGCGATTGGCTGGCTTTCCGCGAGGAGCCAGGGTTGAGTAACGGTCTTCATCTCGGCCTCCCTCTTAGCACCGCGTTCACCTGTGCGCTATTTGTTGGAACTCTCTTCCTGTGGGCTCGTCCGACGGGGAAACCTGTCGCATGACAGTTGATAACCGCTCCGGATCGAGCACCGTAAAGCTGCGACAGCCAAAGGTTAAGTTTGTCGCCGTAAGCGCCTGAATAGCGGCCGGCAAGATCACAGTCTCCCCGATTGCTTATTGGCTCGCTTGCAGGATTAGTTCCAGCAGCGACGGGTCCGGAGCCAACTGCCCGCGCGTGATCGCATGGACCGTCTCCACGATCGCGGCGTTTACGGGAGTGTGA
>Ga0209624_10002636_pt1 | contig 13158 bp, 13 predicted proteins | sample JacPinW_OM2H0_O1_FD_188565 | JGI IMG/M metagenome (GOLD analysis project Ga0209624, IMG submission 188565) | Forest soil microbial communities from Algoma, Ontario, Canada - Jack Pine, Ontario site 1_JW_OM2H0_O1 (SPAdes) (version 2) | ecosystem: Environmental > Terrestrial > Soil > Boreal...
GCATCATCACCACTGCCGACTTGTCGCGGATTGCGAGGACCTCTTCTTCTGTGAGCGGAGACCCCTTGTCGCGCTCACTGCGGAGCAGAACCGAGACCAGGCTCGGCATGAATACGGGAATCAGCTCGTCTTCGCTCAAGCGGCCGCCTGTTTTTCGCTCTCGGTCATTTTGCCAGGTGTTTGAACCAGCTCTGCGCGTATTCGGGATCCTCGATCGCCTGCACGCCTTGGCCGACCTGTAGGGGACGGAACGTGTCGAGCATGACGGCCAGCTCGTCGGTCCGTTTCTTGCCAATCGACTCCTCAACCCGTCCGGGATGCGGCCCGTGGGGCAGGCCGCCCGGATGGAGAGTCAGCGAGCCATACGAAATTCCCTTGCGGCTCATGAACTCGTTGTTGGCGTAGTAAATCACTTCGTCGCTGTTGACGTTGGAGTGATTGTAGGGCACGGGTACCGCGTCGGGGTGGAAGTCGAATAGCCGCGGCACGAACGAGCAGACGACGAAGCCGTCCCCCTGAAACGTCTGGTGCACGGGGGGTGGCTGGTGCAGGCTGCCGACGATCGGCTCGAAGTCGTGGATCGACAAAATCCACGGGTAGTAGTTCCCGTCCCAGCCGATCACGTCGAACGGGTGGTGATCCAAGATCACCTCGGTCAGCGCGTCGTTCTGCTTGACGACGACTGGGAATTCACCCGTCTCGTTGTGCGACTGCAGCGTCGTAGGCCGGCGGATGTCGCGCTCACAATAGGGGCTGTGCTCGAGGTACTGACCGACCTCGTTGACGTATCGCGCGGGCGGCCGTATCGGGCCCGCGCTCTCGATCACCAGCATCCGCGGCGGTTTGTCGCCGAGCTTCCAGCGATGCGTGATCCCGCGAGGGATGATCACGTAGTCGCCCGCCTGGTACGACAGGTCGCCCAGCATCGTTTCGAGAACGCCCGTCCCCTCGGAAACGTAAACCAGCTCGTCCCCTTGCGCGTTGCGGTAGAAAAACGTGTCGGTCATCGTCGGCTGCACGTACGACATCGCCACGTCGGCGTTGAAGAGCAGGGGGCTGCGGTTGAGCGTGACACTCTTTTGCTGCGGCAGACTGTGGGTGGCGAAGTGCCGCATCCGCAATGTGGCATCGTCATCCCGAACCCATTCGCACTTTTGCAACAGCCGCGACGAGATGATGGCGGTGGGGGGCCGGCGGTGATAGAGCAGCGACTCGGGGCCGGAGAAGCCACGGCTACCCATCACGTGCTCGTGATACAGGCTGCCGTCCGGCTGCCGAAAGACGATGTGCCGTTTGCGAGGCAACTCGCCCAAACGATGATACGAGGACATAAAGCACCTCGCTTCCCGCCACCAATTCGCCCGACAACGTCAACTTGCCGGGTGGCACTGGCGGCTTGTCCGCCAGTGGAATTTCAACTCCGAAAATGCGCACGGGCCCGAAAATGGACACTGGCGGACGAGCCGCCAGTGCCACCCATCAATGCAGTGTTCGATCTGCCGGCGACTTTTGTCCGCTCGAATTATAGGTTCCCCCGAGCCGCTTGTTCGCGTTCAATCGCCTCGAACAGGGCCTTGAAATTGCCTTTTCCGAACGCGTCAGAGCCCTGCCGCTGAATGATCTCGAAGAAGAGGGTCGGCCGGTCCTCCACGGGCTTGGTGAAGATCTGCAGCAGGTAACCCTTTTCGTCGCAGTCGACCAGGATGCCCAGATCCTTGATCGCCTGGTGGTCCTCCCGCACCTCGCCGACGCGGTCCCACAAATCCGAGTAGTACGAAGTCGGGACCATCAAAAACTCGACACCATTGTCCTTCAGCACCGAGATCGTGTGGATGATGTCGCGGGTGGTGATGGCTACGTGCTGGACGCCGGCCCCGCCGTTGTAGTCGAGATACTCTTGAATCTGGCTCTTGCGCTTGCCCGGAGCCGGTTCGTTGATCGGGAACTTGACCACATTGTTCGGAGCGGCCATCACCTGGCTGCGGAGGGCCGAGAACTCGGTCGAAATGTCCTTGTCGTCGAACGACATGAACTGATGGAAGCCGAGGACCTTGTTGTAAAACGTCCCCCAGTCGTTCATGCGGCCGTCTTCGACGTTGCCCACGATATGGTCGATCCGCTCGAGCCCCGCTCCCGGAGACGGTCGGCGGCGGACCTGGTAACCCGGCAAAAACGGCCCGGTGTAGTCGGCCGTCGAGATCAGCGAATGGAGCGTGTCGCCGTACGTGCGAATCTTCGCCCGGCGAATGCGGCCGGACGGGTCGCTGCGATCGTAAGGCGGCAGCGCCGGCTGCGCACCGCGCTTCACCGCCTCGTCGTACGCCGAATCGACGTCGTCGACCAGAAAGGCGATATCGAGCACCCCGTCCCCGTGCCGCCGCAAGTGGTCGGCCATCGCGTCGTCCGGCGACAGAGGCGTGCTCACCACCAGGCGGATGTCCCCCTGGTAGAGCACGTACGAGGCCTGATCCTTCAGCCCGGTTTCCGGACCGGCGTACGCCAATTGCGAAAACCCGAAGGCGTGCCGATAAAAATAGGCAGCCTGCTTCGCATTTCCGACCAGCAACTCAACGTGATGAATGGCCTTCAATGGCAAACAATCGCCCGTCATAGTGATACCTCCTGGCCGAATTCTACCGGCAGGGGCACGCCCCTGCACCTGTTGCGGCTTACCCGACTTACGACTCAAAACGGGGCGAGCCGCCGCAGGCGTGCTGGGAAGCGTTTAGCTCGCCAAGGTTGAGACGGCAGACTGCGATTGGTCGATGCCGCATAATGACGTCAAGATTAATGGGGCGGCGTAACATGGCAACAGCGATCGATCGTGATCGCTTGAGCTTAAGGAATCGGTCGTGCCCCTTGCCGGACCTCCTCTGACGCGTGCCACGGCGATCGCCCATCTGCTGGGACACGGGCTGAAGACCAAACCGGACGATCTGGCGCTGATCTCGGCCACTTCGTGCCTGAGTTGGCGGCAGGTTGACGAGCTGAGCACGCGGCTGGCGGATCAGTACTTGGCACTCGGTCTGAAGCCCGGCGATCGGGTCGCGTCGCTGATGCCCAATCGCCCGTCGCTCGTCATTCACTATCTCGCCTGCCTGAAAGCCGCACTGGTGGCGACGCCGCTCAACTATCGCTACATGCCGCCGGAGATCGATCACGCCTTGGAGGTCAGTGGCGCGTCGCTGCTCTTGCATCATGCGGAGCGCGACGGAGATGTCGCCGCCAGCCGGTTCGCGAACCGTCTCCCCAAGGGCGTGATTCGTTGTGAGGCGAGTGACGGCCGCGGTCCGCATTACGAAGAGTTGATCGACGGTCCGCCCGCCAGCGGCGAACTGCCCACGCCTCCCGCCGACGCTCCGGCCTTCATCTATTTCACGTCGGGCAGCACGGGCAAGCCCAAGGGCGTCACGCATACGCACGGCTCCTACGCCGGCATGATTGCGACCTTCATTCAGGCGATGGAACTCGCGGAGGGCGATACATTCCTTCCCGGCTCGTCGTTTTCGCATATCGGCGGGTCGCTGTTCGGACTGTCGACGCTGGCGGCTGGCGGTCGCCTGATCGTGCCAAGTGCCAGCGATGGTCCCGAGATCTTGCCCCTCCTGCAGCGGTATCGCCCGACGGTGCTGTTCATGCTGCCGGCCGCTTTGATCGCCTTGGTCCGCGACCACGACGCCGGCCCGCACGACTTTTCGTCCATCCGGCTGTGCCTTTCCGGCGGCGACAAAGTCAGTGCCGAGCTGGAGCAGGAATTCATCGGACTGGCGGGCTTCCCCGTCGACGAAAGCTACGGCATGACCGAGATCGGCGTCGCCACGCTCAATCCGCCGTCCGGCGAAAACCGGTTGGGCTCGATCGGCAAGATCTGTCCGGGCTTTGAAATGTCCCTCCGCGACGATTCCGGCGTCGAAGCGTCGGCCGGCACCTCGGGTCGGGTCTGGGTCCGGTCGCCGGCCATCACGGTCGGCTATTGGGGCAACCAGCAAGCCACCGCCGAGATCATCGTCGACGGCTGGCTCGACACGGGCGACCTGATGCGCGTCGATGCCGACGGCTACCTGTGGTTTCACGGCCGCAAGAAACAGATCATCGTGCACGATGGCTCGAACATCTGCCCCCAAGAGGTCGAGGAAGTTTTGGAAGAACACCCGGCCATCGAGTCCGCCGGAGTCGTCGGCGTCCACGATCTTGTCCACGGCGAAAACGTGCGGGCCTACGTCACCCTCCGCGCAGGAGCCAAGCGGCCCACCAGCGCCGAGCTGATCGCCTTCGCGCGAAAGCACGTCGGCTACAAAGCGCCCGAAGAAATCGTCGTCCTCGCCGAAATGCCGCTGAATGCCACCGGCAAAGTCGACCGGGTGGCTCTCAAACAACTCGCCGAAGACCAATCACATCCCCATCTGACGCGCTAACGCGACTAGCGGAGTGCTGGACTCGCAACTCGGCATCGTCATCGCGTGTCGAATACTTCGTGAGTCCAGACGTTGAACGATGCCAATTGGTTCGCGCCGAACGTGGTCGTCAGTGCCGCGTCGGCCGCGTCTCGGCCGCGGGCCATGAGAATCCGGCCGATCCGCGGGATATTGTTGCGGGGGTCAAAAGCCCACCAGGTTCCGCCCAGGAAGACTTCGAACCACGCGCTGAAATCCATCGGATGCGGCGAGGACGGCACGCCGATGTCGCCGAGATAACCCGTGCAGTAACGGGCCGGAACATTCATGCAGCGGCAGAGCGTCAGGGCCAGATGCGTAAAATCGCGGCAGACACCGATACGCTCGCGATACGTCTCCAAGGCAGTTCGGTTGGCCCGCGCCTGCAGATAATCGAAACGAACGTGCTGGTTGACGAAGTCGCAGATCGCCTGAACGCGCGGCCAGCCGGGCGCCACCTGGTTGAAAAGAGAGGCGGCGAAGTCGGAAAGCTCGCTGTCGACCTCGCAATAGCGGCTGGGAAGCAAGAACTGCAGAACGTCGTCGGGCAAATCGCGAACTTCGTGTTGCGGAGCGTCCCAGCCCTGCGGATCCGTTTGGCCGTCGTCCTCGACGATGGCATCGTTGCGGAGCACCAGCCTGCCTGCCGGCGCGAACAGGCGGCCACACCGGTTGCCAAACGAATCGACGTACTCGGAAACAGGAACGTCGGGCTTGACCTCGAGTCGCTCGGGCTCGCGAATCGACGAGGCGCGCGACGGATGGACGTAGAGCATCATCAGCGTCGCGGTCGGCTGGGACAAATCAAAGCCAATCTCGTAACCGACGCGAATTAGCAAAGTTGCCGCACTACTTGTGACGTCTGTCGCTCAATGTTCCGACACCGCTTCCCCCGACAATCCTCCCACAGTACAGACTCACACAGTACAGCAATCGGGGCGGCAGCTCCAATCCGCGATCAGTTCTCCAGCGACGCGGTCGGATTCTTGGAATCGATTTGAGCGGAAGTGGCCCGCCCCGTGTTCCGATCGTAAATGATGTAGCTATTCGGGACCGAGCCGGGATGAAACTCGAATCGCTCCGGCTTCATCAATTCTGCTGACAGGATCATGGCGGAGCCCAAGATCAGCGACCCGACAAAAACTGCGGCCGCAACTTTATGGTGGCCGTGAACCGGCCGTTCGATCGACGTGGTTTGCACTGACGAGCCTCCTTTGAAAAAGAGCCGAGGTCGGTGTCGCGCGAACCCTTACACGACCCGACGGCCCCCAAGTAGCTGGAGGAGCAGCACGACGACCGCGATAACGAGCAGCAAATGAACCAGGTTTCCGGCGACGCCAAAGCCAAAACCGAGCGCCCACAGCACCAGAACAACTAACAAGACAGTCCACAACATGGGGTATCTCTTCTTATCTGCGAGCGTCGCTGTAACAACGCCCTGAGCCACCAATCGAACCTGGGCCACTTTGAATCTGTCCGCCTCTCAGTGGCCGAGAGCAAAGCAGGTGCCGTGTCGGCCGAATCGGACTCGCCGGGTGATAACGGTCCACGTTTGGCGGCAACGCCCCTTCGGCAGCGCGCGAACATGGCAGTCGCTGGCTCAATACGACTCCAAGCGACTCGCTTTTCTTGGGCGTGCGCAGGAGCCGCTCTGCAGGCCCAACGGGCCGAGACATCTCTCGCCTGGGTCGGAGCGCACCGCAGGCCCAGGATCCAGCGATCCCCAAATCACCTCTCGAAGCTCCAAGGGGGCGAGACAGCCTCAGCGGTGGTGTCCGCGAACGTTGCCCCAAGAGCCGGTCCTGGCCGCCGTCCGCACCATTCGCGCGATTGTGTCCGGACCGTCGCACGCGTCTCAAATTTGTGATCGGAGACTGTCGACCTACGCCGCGTGAACAATCCGGCCCCGATTCAATCCCGTCCCGTCCCGGTCCCGATATGTCCCGTCCCGTTGGCGTCCCGGGGCCGGGCGCTCCGCCGACTCCAATCCGGTCCCCACGTCCCGTCCGGTCGCGTGTCCCGTCTCGACCTTTCCCGTACCGATCCCGTCCCAATCCCATCCCGTTCCGTGCAATTCAACCCGTCCCGTTTCGGTCCCGTCCCGCGGCTCTCCCCGACGACGTGCGGACAGGTCGGTTGCCAGGGCCGAATTCGCCGGGATTTTCTCGGTGAAACAACGTGTCCCGTCCCGGTGTTGGTCCAAAGTCCCGCGGTCCAAAGCCCAAAGTCAGGATTGCGAGCCTCTGATCTTGGACTTTGGACCTTGGACTTTGGACCCGATCGAAAGTGTCCCGTCCCGCTCCCAGTCCCGGGGCGAGGGGCGGTGGGTCAACTATTTTGGTTGGTCAACTCCCTAGTGAATCAAAGTGTCCCGACCCCAGCGGCCAATCTTTTTCCACCTCCGCCCACGTCCCGTCCTGCCAGCGATCGGGGTGAGGGCCGTTTTCTTCGGGCATTTCTCGGTGAAACAACGTGTCCCGTCCCGTCTGGACTGAATCCGGATCTCTAACCACCAAGCCACCAAGGAATACGTGACCCCCAACGGATTCTGTCTGCCTTGGTGATCTTGGTGGCTTCGTGGTTCAAATCCGTCAGTGATTGATCGTTGGGACCCGATCGCGGACGTGTCCCGTCTCGCTCCGAGCCATCCCCTCGCCCGTCCGCCTCGGATGGACTTCGTCGAGCCGGAGAGGGCCGGGGTGAGGGCCAATTCCTCGGGCATTTCTCGGTGAAACAACGTGTCCCGTCCCGGGTGTTGCTCCAAAGTCCCACGGTCCAAAGTCCAAAGTCAGGATTGCGAGCCTCTGATCTTCGACCTTGGACATTGGACCTTGGACTCCCGCGTGTCCCGTCCCGGCGTGCGATCGGCGGTGGGTGACGAATTTCGTGGGTCATCTAGAGAGAAACAATTGTGACCCACCCCCCGTGAAAGTAACTTAGCCCCTGTCGGCGAAAGTGTCCGGACCGGATTTTCGACCGGTCCGCTCGGCTCGCCGACGCTGCCGGGGATCTTTTTCTCCCTCTATGTGAAAAAGGATCCCCACCCCGCTGGGAATCCTTTTTGTCCCCGCGGGCGCCTCCGCGCGCGCAAAACCGCTCGCGCCGAGATCCGCTCTCTCCATTCAGCCACAAAAGCCAGATTCGTCCAAGATCAGTTTTCCTGGAATCCAGGATCGACGACGCGGGGTCGCAGTGACTGGGGTGCCGTATCGATTCTGAATCTGAGCCCCGCCAAGGGGCGACAGAGAATAGCCGAGGGTTTTCAAGCCCGGGTGACCCGAGCCGCCCTGCAAAGGATCTTCGAGCCCCGGCAGGGGCGACAGAGTTTTTCCCACGAGCAGCGAGAGTCGGGCTAACGGACTGCCGCCCCTCGCAGGACGGAATCCGCCGTCCAGGATCATCGTGTATTTAAACACCTATTATCCTGCGACATCCTACGCGGTCAGAGGGTGGGTTTTTTCGTTCGGGGATGGGGGCCCGGTGCCGGATAGTCGCGCGCGGGGGGTGATTCACACGCAACACGCGAGATTTAGCGCGAAGTCTCAGCTAAACCGTTCTGATTGAGGGACGTTGCCGAAAGGACTCGTATGGGCAAAATGACTGTCTTTGTGCTGGGGGCCGGTGCCAGCGCGCCGTTTGACTATCCACTTGGACGGCGACTGGTCACCGAGATTCTGGACTACAATCCCGCGCCGGGTACGGCGAATGCTTTTGACCTCAGGCAACACGAGCAATTCAAGACAGCCCTGTTGCAATCGGCTGCTAATTCGGTCGATATGTTTTTGGAGCGCAATGAACGCTTCGTGGATATCGGACGGCTGGCCATAGCGCGGGCATTGATTCAGTATGAGCGCACACAGACGTTGTGGCTTGACGTCGAGCCCGAGCCGGCGAACCTAGTAGCGAACGTGACCCGACCGCGAGACAATTGGTACAAATATCTCTTCAACCGTCTAGTAAGCGGTGTTCCCTTTGAGAAAGTGCGCGAATGGCCGATAGCCTTCATCACTTTTAACTATGACCGGTCCCTGGAACAGTTCTTGTTTATGTCCGTTAAGGCGTTTTACGGACAATCAGACGACCAAACGAAGGATGCTCTCAAGGACATTCCGTTCATTCATCTTCACGGCCATTTAGGACTTCTGCCATGGCAGAACAAAGAAGGGCAGATTGCTCGCGAGTACAGTGAGACGGCTAGCGCCGGGCAGATTGTAGCGGCTTCCAAGCAAATCCAAATCGTGCATCAGGCCGTACCCGACAGTGACGAGTTTAACCTTGCCCGGCAATTGCTGTCCGCCGCCGACCAAATCTACGTGCTCGGGTTCGGCTACAATCGGACGAACATTGAGAGGCTCGGGTTAGAAAAAGGCAAAACCGCGGTGGACCCCCTCGGAACGTGGGTCGGCCTTACGACTGCGGAAAAGGCGTCGATAAAAACCAAGGGCTGCAATGTCACTTTTGGTGATTTTGGGCGCGAAGGAATCGTGGAGTTTCTTTGCAACAACGGCGGGTTTCTCGATAGGGAATGGACTGCCTGAAGTGCTTGCGCACCCCGGTTCAGTGTCGCATTGTCGCACGCAAAAGACGGCGCGGCGATGAAGGAAAGGGCCAGAGAATGGCAGACGGCAAGGTGACAACAGCAGTTGAAAGGCAGTTGGAAGGTTTTTTTAAGGCGGGCAAAGTACGCGATGAAGTGCTTAAGTGGCTGGGCATCCCCGCGTTTCTCGTGTCGTGGGTTTTCCTGCAAGGTCACGGCGCTTATTTGCTCGGATTCGCGTTTCTAGTTCCGGTGCTGATAGTGCTGTGGAATTGGTATAAGATTCAGGACATTTTCGGCGGAACGACATTCATTCTTCTTTCGTTAGGCGGCCTGTTTGTGGCCTGCGGGATAGGTGCGGCCGTCTTTGGTGTATCTGTCGCGCTCCCCTCTGAAAACCGCCTAATCTCAGAGTCTAATTTAGTCAGTCTCGCAATAGGGGCCAGCGTAGCGTGGACGTTTGGGCTTGTCATGCTTTGTCTAGCCGTGTCCCGGCGATTGCTGGCATCTTATATGCGTGTATTTGTGTTGGATATCTCGACTCGTGAACCAAGCGATGATGAATCGCCATTCCGTACCGGGCGCTTAATGTCGCATTCCTATGCCATTCTGCGAGACCAATGCCGTAGCCGCTGGCTACCGCTTTTGTTGTGGAGGCTGGTCGCGCCGCAAGCGTTTCCCGGTGGAAAGCCGCGCGAGATATTGGGCGAAGACCCGACAGAAGATGTGCCTGTACTTGATTGAGGTGGGCGGGACCGCAAAAAAAGAGGGCCGGCGCAATGGGAGACGACAAAAAGTCATCCGGAGTCGATTGGCGGGCTTGGCGGTCGGACATAAAGGAAACGTCTCAAACCATCATTTATTTGTTCGGCGCTCTGGGCCTCGCCGGAGGGGCCTTGATTTATATGTGGAGGTATGGCGCGCAGTACGCTTCGGGGTTAATCGTCTTGCCAACGACCCTGACAAGTGTATTTGCGTTCTATAAGCACGACTGGCGCAGAATTCCCTCAACCGCGATTCTCCCATGTTTCCCTCTGACACACTTGCTTCTTCTTGCGTTTCTCTTCGCACAATTTGTTGTGGAAGTGGCTTTTCCGACAGCAGGCAGCGGTGCGCATCTCCTCAGTCTTTCGTTCGCGATATTGGTCTCTGGGTCGATTGCTGTCTTGCTGCTCTGCCTATGGATTGTCCGCGTTTATACCCGCTTGGCTTTGTTTCAAACGCTCTTTGTAAGCCATATTGCTCGGTCTTTGGATGTGCCCCCGTTGCGGATTGAAGCTAGGGCGCTCGGCTTGGTTAGTATCGCCAGTCTACCCGAAAGGTGGGTGTGGTGGGTGTTATGTCCCGACGTGCTCACTGTTGAGCCGGACGAACAAGACATTCCGCTAACGCGATAGCGAACCACAAGGGGCATGCCTCGGTCGGGCGGTCATGGTTAGCACGCTTTTAGCACAGCCGCGAGTTCGCGGGAGCGGCGCAACAGGCTCGACCGGGGTCCTCGATGTCAGAGGGACATCCAGCACGCATAGAGCAAGACGACGGCACTGAGTAAGGAGGCCAAGACTCCCAGGCTGTTGCCCGCGAAGACGAACCGGTTCGACAGGGGCCTGGAGGCCGTAAGACCACGCTGGCCTACCCAGGCGGCCACTGGCAGGGCGACAGCGAATCCATAGCCTGATGCGATCGAGGAACCGGCGATCAACCAGCGGGCGAGGGACCCGACGCTGAGCTGCGAAAGAACGGCGGCGATCGCGACCATCATTGTCGCCCCAACGACCAGGCTCCCATGCGCCAGTCGCCACGCTCGGATCCGCTCCTCAGAGTCGCCGCGATTGATCGCGGCACCGTACGGGAACCCCGCGAGGAGGCCGACGAGGTAGACGATCACCGCATGCAGCAACAGGTGCCGTGCAGGAACATCCATCGATCAAAATCTCCGCCGCCCAACGCCAGTGCTACCTTTCGGCGTCGATCGTTAGCTCCGTCTCGCGCGCCGCGGCAAGAGTTCAATAGCGAACGAGATTCTCGCCGTCGGCCGCCTCTTGCGGCTGGCTCAGGCGTCCTCCCCCAGCCTGATCGACGACGGCATTCGCAGTTGATTCAGCTCCCGCACGAGCGTTCCTGCTGGATTGCTTCGAGAGTAGCGCCGGCAGCATGGCACGACGCGCCAGGCATTTCAAGCCGGTGCGGGTCGCTCGGGTCGCTCTGCCGGATGACTGCCGAATCCAGATTTCCTTACGTGCGCAGCGGAAAGTCAGACGCCTTTCCGGCACAAGACTCAACTCTCTTGCGGATCCTCCCACCTTGTCCGCGGTCCGAGCTCGGGACCGAGGTCAATGAGACTTCCAATGCCCCAGCGGTGCGAAATTGTGAGGAGACTCACAGGACAGCTCAGAAAGTGCCGCAGAAACGCAAAACATTGAGTCCTTGGCGTGGTTTACGAACCGGGAGATGGCAAAAATATTTGTCTGGGCTTCGGCAACGCGCTTGACCCTCTGGTGGTCGATTTTTTTCGGCCGCGAAGCTAAAACCAGCGCAACACGATTTCGACTGGACAATCTGGAGTCGCGTGCATGGCAGCGAGTGTTGGAGCGTCGAACGCACTGGAAATGCGTCTTTCGGAATTGGCGGCCTTCGGTCTGGGCCGTCCCGCGAACGTGCTCTTCAGCGAGTATGTGACGGTGCTCGTGGCTCGAGGGGTCATCGACGCCGCAACCGCCGAGCAGTTGAGCATTGGATTTTACGCCGCCCGTTATGGCGATCCGAATAGCGAGGACGTGGGCGTCCGCGAGACGATTGTGCGGCTGGAAGACGTGACGAGCCGGCTGGCTGCGATGCCAGTCGAGGCGCGGCTCGAATTGTCCGAGCAGGTCCAGCGCGACCTGCGGACCATCTCGGAGAACGTGGCTCGCTCGACGATCACGAAGGTGCCGATCGCCTCCGAGCCGGCGTGGGAGGCGCCGCCTCTTGCCGCGGCGGATGGGCTCTGGGATGCGGAACCGCTGGCGAACGAATTTGCGGACGAGGGGCCGTTTCTGTCGGTGGCTGTCCAGCCAGCCGACTCGGACTCGAACCCGCGCCGCGGACGCCGCCTGACTCTCGAGATTTTTGCCGCAGTTGCGCTCTTCTTTGCCGGTTACGCGTCTTACAGCCCGGTCGAGAAGTTCGTCCAGCGTAATGGCAAGGACGTCAGCCCCCCGCGCAAGGACGTCAGCCCCGAGCAAGCGGCGCGGGAGAAGCCCAGAGTCGTGGAAAGTCAACCGCCAAAAGAGGCACTCCTTCGCAATTGGGCTGTGTCGGAAGCGCGCTTGCAGAACGATCAAAAAGCCAGCCTGGCCTATGAGCTGCTTCTGGCGTATCAGCCGGAGGATGCGCTGACGCTGAACAATTTGGCGTGGCTCTATCTGACGACGAAGGACCCTGCCGTCCACAATCCCCAGCGTGGCCTCGAATTGGCGACACACGCCATCACACTGCGTCGCTCGGCTGAGTTTCTTGACACGGCGGCAGAAGCGCATTTCCAAACCGGCAATCCCCAGGAAGCCGTGACGCTCGAAAAGGAGGCCCTGGAGCAGACACAAGAGAATGCCCCGTTTCAACGAGGGCTGGGGTCGATATTGCAGCGGTCGCTGGAGAAGTTTGAAGCGGCTTGCAAGCCTCAACCTCCCTCCTCCACGCCGTCCCACGGCCCCGCGCCGACGAAGGCCCCGGCCGGCACTTCGACGGGAATCTGATCTCGCCGCTCGCGCGCTCGGTCAGCGTCGTGGCGCCTCGGACTCGGGAACGACGTCAACTGGCGAGCCGCTCGAAGTCGGCGTGTGACACTGCGTCGGCCCCCTCACCCCTGGCCCCTCTCCCGCGAGGGGAGAGGGGAAGAAAATCGCGGAACCCGCCAAACGCGTGCCGCGTCAGAGCCTCGCCAGATCGAGCGAGAGTAGGTCGCCGAGGTGGTCGATCGTGACATCGGGCGACGGATTGGCGGCGAGCGCCTCGGCGTCGTGGGCGTACATTCCCTGCTTGGGGAAGACGGTGGTCACGCGGGGGCCCCAGATCCTTTTGACCGCGGTGAGGATCCGCGGTTTGTCGTCGATCAGGACGTAGTGGTCGGCCGGGTAGCGGCGTTCGACGTCTTCCAGCTCTTGCTCCTTGTGGATGTAGATCAGCACGTGGCCGTCGACGGTGGCCCAG
>Ga0209624_10002638_pt1 | contig 13149 bp, 8 predicted proteins | sample JacPinW_OM2H0_O1_FD_188565 | JGI IMG/M metagenome (GOLD analysis project Ga0209624, IMG submission 188565) | Forest soil microbial communities from Algoma, Ontario, Canada - Jack Pine, Ontario site 1_JW_OM2H0_O1 (SPAdes) (version 2) | ecosystem: Environmental > Terrestrial > Soil > Boreal...
CCGGCTAGCGCGAAATTGACCGCCGACAGCGTAAGCCTGGGCGGATTTTCCGTGGCGGTGGTCACACTCCCTTAGCAGGCGCGAGCCCCCTTACTTACTGCGCATTCGGATCGACCTGCTGCTTCGTCACCTCCCGAGGTGAAAATACTGGATCGAGTCCGCCTTGCTGGTTCGCCTGGTCGTGCAAGCGCCGGTATTCGGCCAATGCTCTCTGCTGCTCGGCCGTGTTGTTAAGCTCCTTCTGAACTTGGGCAAGACGATACCAGGCAACTTCGTTTTGCGCGTCCAGCGCAATCGCTTTGAGTAGATGTGGCAGCGCTACTCCCGGTTTCTGCAATGACAGTAAAGCGGCCGCCAATCCCAAATGGGCCTCCTCAAAATCAGGGTAATTCTTCACTGCCAGCTCGAACAGCTTCTGCGCTTCGTCGAAGTGTCCAGCTTTGCGTCGACTCTCCCCGAGCTCATAAGCAGCGTTGGCATTGGTGGGATCGCGCTCCAATTCGTATTCAAACTCCTTCGCAGCTTCGGCAGCATCCTGGGCGGAGGTCACCTGATACGAACGTGCCAGAAGGGTTCGACCCAATCGATAGTGAACACCAGGCCGATCCGGTTCCAGGCCAAGAACCTGCCGATACTCGGTCATGGCGAGACTATAAGCTCCCTCACTCTCATAGGCCTCGGCAGCAGCCTGATGCCTCCACACCGAGGACGGCGCGACCTGCGCCAATTTCTGCATGGTCACAAAGGCGAAATTGCCGTAGATTTTTCCCGTCTGATACAGGATCTCGGGGTCGTCCGGATAGAGCCGATTCAAGTCCATGGCAACCTCCACGGCCTGGCTGTCGCGCTTGAGCCCGGTGTAGGCACGTTCCAGTTGCAGACCGCACATCCGCCTGATTTCTGGGTCGGAAGATCGGTGGAATCCCTTTTCGAGGCCCGGCAGCGCCTCGCTAAAGTTACCAAGCTCCGAAAGCGACATGGCAAGCAGACTCTGGGTCTTCACCAGGCTGGGCTTGAGCTTCAGCGCCTGACGCAGTACGGGTACGGCCTGATCGAATTTCCTCTCTTCAAAATAGATCAGCCCCAGGTTGGCGCGAACCTCGGCCGTACCCGGATCCAGTTCGCTGAGTCGCTCATAGGCTCGTTCCGCTTCCGCGTAGCGCCCTTGGGACAGAGCTTGCTGTGCCTGCTGGTAGAGGCTCTCCACGGAATCCGACGTTTGTCCCATCGTTCGGGTTGCTGCGAGACAGAGTGCGGCCAATACAATCCAGATCAATCCCTGCCAGCGTTTCACGGTGCGAGTGTACCTCAAGAAAATCCCGCCAGGCGAGCATCGGCCTGGCGGCATGGTTCCTTGGTTTAGGTTATGAAGTTCTAGAAAAGGATCTTGCCCCCGAACTGGACGATGCGTCCAGGCCGGGCGCTGGTGACTTTCCCGAATTCGACGTCCCCAAGGGTGGCATCCACCGCACTCTGGCCCGGACCGCCGGAGGCCTGAGTGGTCGGGTCGATCCCATATTGCGTGTGATTAAACGTGTTAAAGGTCTCAATCCGAAACTGGAAACCGACCCTCTCGGTAAACTGGAAGGTCTTCCCCAGTCCCACATCCCAGTTATTGATTCCAGGCTGGGTAAGGATGTTGCGTGCGGAGTTCCCGTATATTCCAAAGCCAGGCTGGGTAAACGAGGCGGTATTGAACCACTGACTGATGCTCTTTCCACCCGGCGGATTCGGATCGCCCACTTCATTCGAACGCATGCTGAAACTGTCATAGGCCCCGGGATCGCTCGCGTAGACCGAGAATGGGAATCCGGTCTGGAAAGTGGTGATTGTGCTCAGCTGCCAGCCGCCCACCAGCTCGTCGCCGGCTCGATTGATGTTACCCAGGACCCGCTTGCCGCGACCCACCGGCAGGGCGTAGACGAGGCTGTTCACGAAACGATGCTTCACGCTGAAATCTGAAGGGCCGTAGTCGAGACGCGGAATCCGATCGTCCATATGGCCGGCGAAGCCGCCGCCAGCAGAGCCAATCCCGGCGGCTGCGGACTTGTCATCCATACTCTTGGCGTAGGTGTAAACGCTCAGCAGCGCGAAACCGCCACCACGATGTTCCAGTTTCACGTTCCCGGCGTTGTAATTGGAGTAGCCGGTCCAGGAGCTATTCAGGGGACCGGGGATGGCAAAGTTGGGAAGAGGTTGCCGCGCAAAGAAAGGACACTGGTTGGCAAGGTAGGTCGAATTGGTTGCGGGCAGACCGTTGAATGCCGCCTGGCATGTGGAAAGCTGGGTTCCAGTCAATTGGGTGGGGGTGTTGAGGTCGATACGATCCAGCAAGTGGAGTCCGCGGTTCCCGACATAGTTCACCTCCAGCGTAGTATTGCGAGCCAACTCGCGCTGCACAGAGAACGTGTACTGCTGAACGTAAGGATTCCTTGGATGGTCGGAAACAATGACTGCAACAAATTGACTGTTCGGAGCAGTCACGGGAACAATCGCGGTCTGCGCCGGAAACAGTTGATCGGTCACCTTGGGCGCTGCGGTCGGTGATTGCGAATTGGGGGAAAGCGAAGTGCGCTCGACGAAAGGATACAAATCGCCGGAATCGTCGATCTCGCGACTTTCAGAAGAGTCCCAGAAAATTCCGTAGCCGCCACGTACCACGGTCTTTTCCCCGCCGAAGGGGCGCCAGGCAAAGCCGAAGCGGGGGGCGAAAGGCGTCTTCGAACCGTCCGCCGGATTTCGCCTGCCGCAATAACGGTAGAAGCCATTCCCCGGCGGTGCGACACCGTCGGTCCCCAGGGCCTGATCTGCAAAACACAATCCTCCGCCGGTCGTGTTCTGATCATCGATCCAGAAGAACTTATTATTTTGTTCGTAGGGCACAGAGCGGTAGTCCCAGCGAAGTCCGAGGTTCAAAGTGAGGCGGCTATTCACCTTCCAGTCGTCCTGAGCATACGGCGCAAAATACATAAAGTGATATTGATTCAAGTTGCCGGCGATCTTTGGACTGCTGAAAGGCCCAGGTTGAAACGTATTGGCACTCTGGTAATAACCGAGTAGAAAATCCGCGAGTTCGTTGCCGCTGCCACAGTTTCCGGAAGGAGTCGAGCAACTCCCACTAGCACTGTTGTTCAAGATGTTGTTGTTCGCATACGTGTACTGGCCCAGAAAATTGCCCGAGAGGTCTCTTCTCGAAACAAAGCGGCGATAGTCGAAACCCACGCCAATGGTGTGCTTTCCGCGAACCATCGTCATCGAATCGGAGATCTCCCAGGTGGGTACGTCGCTAGTCGTCGGGTTGTTTCCCGGGGTACCGTAGCTGCCGAGAAGAGCAGCCTCAAAGTTGAGGTTCGGAAAACCCGCCGCATAGGCTGGGAGATTGCTGAACACGCCCGTCACCCCCAAAGCGGAAATCTGGCCGCTCGAGGCCGGCGGTGCACCCTGGATTGCAGTTGCATCCAAGTGTCCGAAACGAAAACTGTTGACATTGCTGTGGCCAATGGGAATGGTGTGCGAAATCATCCAACTGGTGCTGTCTTGCGTAAACTGGTTGATGTTGAAGACGGTGCCAAGATTCTGTGGGTTCTCGTTCGAGAAGTTGGCTTTGGTATAGCGGAAAAACACCGATCCGAAACGGCCCAAGGTTTGGTCGATCTTGTAGGTTTGCTGGTTGGTGTTATTGGGCAGAGTCCGAACCAACTGGTAGTTGCCTCCCGCACATGTCGCGGGATTGCTCACGCAGGCTGGGGTTGGGGCCGGAATTACATTGGCTGCGAGGGTCACTGTCGCCAGGCGCGAAAAACTGCCCGGGGGAATCACATCGCCGGGGAATTCGGCGCCGGTTTGGGGGTCGCCGGGCATACAGGGCAAAGCATTCGGCGTGGCCGTGAGCGCTATCTGGCAAGGCGATCCGGGGGTAAGGTCGAAGGCCGGCAGACCGGTCGCGGAGAAATCTCCGTTCAGTTCTGCCGTGGTTGGAACAATCCCATTCTGGATGTAGCCATTCTCAATTCGCCAACCTTCATAGTTCGCCAGCCAGAAGGTCTTGTTGCGTCCGTCGTAAATTTTGGGGATGTACACCGGACCGCCGGCAACAAAACCGAACTGATTTTGCCGCAGGACGGGCTTGGTCGGGGTCGTCTGGAACGGCGTCGGCGTGTACGCATCGAAAGCGTCATTTCTATCGAACAGGAATGCCGTACCGTGCAATTGGTTCGTACCACTCTTGCTGATGATGTTGACTTGATTGGCACTGTAACCGTACTCCGCGGCGTAATTTTCGCTGGCGACCTTGAATTCCTGAATCGCATCCTGCGACAGAACCACCGCCGGAGTGTTGAGCGAGGTATCGGTATTGATCAAACCGTCCAAGGTGTAGTTGTTGGATTCAGGGCGCCCGCCGTTGATGCTGATAGCGTTGCCCGCCCCCTGTCGCATTTGGCCCTGTTCGCCGACGGTCTGGACTGCACCGGCGCCGATGAAAAGCAGATTCAGGAAATTACGCCCGTTAAGCGGCAATTCGTCGACCTGTTTCTGGCTTACGAGTTGCGCGACCGCTGAACTGTCAGTGTCGAGGGCCACGGCGCTGGCCTCGACTTGCACGCTCTCAGTTACCGCACCGGGTTTCATACTGACATCGGCACGAGCCTCCTGGCCGACTACCAAGTTGATGTTGTCCACGACTGACTTCTCGAATCCCTGCGACTGGACCGTAACGCGGTAGGTTCCAGGGGCGAGGTAAGGCACGGTGAAGTCGCCGGAAGCGGTCGTTTCCGTGCGTTTGGCGACATTTGTGGCAACGTTCGTGACATCCACGCTCGCCTTACTCAGCACTGCTCCAGAATTGTCCTTGACCGTTCCGAGGATGGTCCCGTAGGCGCCGCCTTGAGCGTGCAGCAAACCTCCCGGCAGGGTAAACAACAAGAACAGCAAGAAATTACGTGCCATCGTGGACATGTTTATTTCCTCTCGTCGGTGACCAAGAAAGCCGCTGCCTTGGACCCGCCCCATGGTTCCCTTGCACTGTGGCGGGATACTCACACTGCTTGTCGCACACCGTCAACTCGCAAGTAGCAATCAACCGGCGTTTCGCGGTGAGAAACACAGCCCTTTCGCTGGGTGAAGCCGGTCAAACGCCTTACGGGACAGCGAACTTAGGTCGACATAATGGCGGCACAGGTGTGAATCTTCGGGGGTTCTAAGGGAAGGATCAATTCTGCAATGCAAAATAATTTTGTCGAAGCTTTGCGCTTTGCCGGCTGCGGAAAATCGGCAAGACGGATGCTCGTCGAGAGCGATCCGCGTCAGTCTGGGGCAACAAAGTTTGCGGGCACCAAACTCTGGTAAGAACAAACTTGTTGGTACCAGCTTTATTGGTAACAGATTTGGTACCAGCTTTATTGGTAACAGATGAGGACCGCAGAGTTTCCGCCGGGCGGGGATGGCGCCAATCCGTTTAGGCGATACGATGCTCGCGCTGCGTCATGGTTGCCTCAGAGCGTGCCATTTGTGCCAGACCGTCATTGGGATAGTAATGATCCACGGTGCTGGGGGTTACGAGCTTATGTTCGACGAAAACGGCAGGTGGAACCGGCCGCTGATTCAAGATATCCAGGCTCACTCGGATTATGTTCTCCCCATAGCGCTCCGGAAAATAAGCAACCGATCCTACAAAACGGGTCTTGGGTTCGCGCAGTTCTGCTCTGCCTTCAGGGGAGGCATTCTGCCCCATGATGACGCAGTTCTCGGCGCGACCGGCCTCCTGAAATGCGCGCAGCGCTCCGAGAGCGCTGGGATCGTTGATGCCACCCACCAGCACACGCCGGGAATGAGACGAGCGCAGATGTCTGCGAGTCGCCTCGAAGCTGGGACCCAGTTCTCCATCTCCATCCAGATAACTCACGCGGCAGTGCGCGGCGCTCGGCAGCACCAGGTTGATCCCGACCAGCAATCCCGACAAACGCATTCGTGGCAGGTTTCCGGCCCGCTTCAACTCCAGCAGTATGATCTCGTCGACTTCCGACTGCCAGTGCTCTTTGACCCAGCGGCCCAGATATCGTCCGCCGATCAGGCCCGCCTCATAGTTATTGGCCCCATAGTAGGTCGCGCCGGGATGGGGAATATCAATCGCGATCATGGGGATGTTCGCTTCCCGATACTTCGCGGCCACAATCGGTGCCACTTCTTCATCGGTCTGAAACTCAATGGCGAGATCGACCTTTTCACGCACCAGCAGGTCGGCGCTGCGCTGAGCAATTTTTGCGCTGTACCGGTTATCCACGCAAATCAGTTCAATTCCCTCGGTAGCCGCAGCCCGCTGCAGGCCCTCCGAGACTTCCCGGGAAAACTGGTAGTCCGTACCCTGAGCTGCGTATCCCAGCCGATATGATCTCTGTTTCCACGGACGCACTCGTGACTGGTACAGATTCTGGCCTAATTTGTCGACCATGCCGCATTTCTCGAGCGTGTAAAGAAGACGAAAAACCATCGTCTTCGGCAGCCCGCAGCGCGAAGCAATTTCTTTCAGTGGTAACGCCTCTCCGGCAGAACGGAACGCACTCAGCAATTGGGAGGAGTGAACGATGGACTTAACCAGGTAACGGTCCCGGGAAGGAACGCTGGGGCTCATAGAGTAGGCATCATATCCGCTTTTTTTATTTTGCAAAGCAAAATTTGTGATTCAGGCCACGGGCGGTTAGCCTGGAATTATGCCTGCACACTGCGTTTGCCCTGCACCCCCCAAGCCATTGGGGCCGGACAGACACACAGGGCACCACAAATGCTCTGCGCGAAAACAGAAGGCTACTCCGAATGCGAGGCCTGACGCGGCGGATCTTTACAAATCGGCCCGACTTTCATCGCGGTTTCCGCTTAACGCCATTGCCTCTCGCATCCAGTGGAACGCGAAAGATTCTGCATGGCAGAATTGTCATTGTCAATCCGACCTCTACTCCTGACGTTCCGAAGGACACGCACCTTCTCAATGTCTCGGCCTCTGGCGCGTTTGGCATGTCGGAATGTTATGCTGATCGTTTTGCAATGCGAAACTACAACTTCACGGAACGAAATTCGTGACGTAGTGTACTAAGGATTGTAACCTTCGAGTCCGAGGAGAGGTCCCTTATGGACGCACGCCAGAGTGAGAAGATTTTTAAAGCACTCGAGTCCTTCCGCATCGAGCTACCGTCCTGGGGTTTTGCCAACACGGGCACTCGTTTCGGGAAATTCATTCAGCCCGCCGCAGCCACTACCACTGAGGAGAAGTTCGCCGATGCCGGCCAAGTTCACCTGCTTACCGGCGTCTGTCCGACGGTAGCCTTGCATGTCTTATGGGACTGTCCCGACGGGGTAAGGAGCACAGACGACATCAAGAAATTTGCCGATCGCTACGGAGTTCTGCCCGGCTCAATCAATCCCAATCTGTTCCAGGATCAGGAATATAAGTTCGGTTCATTCGGCAATCCTGACGGCGGAACTCGTCAGCGTGCGTTGCGGCACACCAAAGACAGCATCGAGATTGCCCGGCGTCTGCACAGCCGGGACATTTCCCTGTGGTTTGCCGACGGCTCCAACTACCCTGGCACGGCAAATATTCGGCAACGCAAGCAATGGTTTACCGAGGGTCTGAAGGAGTCGCACGTGGCCCTGTCTCCGGGGCAACGACTTCTGGTCGAGTACAAACCCTTCGAGCCCGCTTTCTACCATACCGACATCGCCGATTGGGGTATGTCTCTGCTTCTCTCTCGCGCCGCCGGCCCGCAAGCAAAAGTCCTGGTTGACACCGGGCATCATTATGCGGCGCAAAACATTGAGCAAATCGTTGCCTGGCTGCTCTCAGAAAACATGTTGGGAGGCTTTCACTTTAATGATCGACGTTACGCGGACGACGACTTGACCCTCGGGTCGATCGACCCCTACCAGGTTTTTCGCATTTTCCACGAGATTCACTACTTCGAATGGGAAAATGGCAATCGGGCCGACATCGCCTACATGGTTGACCAGAGTCACAACCTCAAAGGAAAAATTGAAGAGACAATCCAAACCGTAACAATGGCGCAGCAGTTATTCGCGAAGAGCGCGTTGGTCGATCACGAGGAGCTATCGCATTTGCAGAATGGGTGCAATCTCGTCGCAGCCGAATCGTTGTTGCAGGATGCTTTCAACACAGACGTCCGGCCCGCAATTCGGGAGTGGTGTGATTCCAAGGGACTACCGCGCGATCCACTAAAGGCGTTTCTGGGAAGTGGCTACCTGGAGCGAATCACGAAAGAGCGGGCCGCGCGAAACTCACAGAATGTTTCTTCCTATGCCTAAGAGCATTCCTGTGAAGCCCTACCTTGCGTTCGACTTTGGCGCCGAGAGTGGACGGGCCGTCCTCGCGCATCTTCAGTCGGGAATACTCACCACCCAGGAAATCCATCGTTTCCGTAACGAACCGGTCGAATACAGCGGATCTCTTCACTGGGACGTACCCAGACTCTGGTCCGAAGTACGGAACACTTTCTCGAAGTTGGGCGACGTGCAACTGGCGGGCATTGGAGTCGATGCCTGGGGTGTGGACTATGCCCTGTTGGGAGAAGCCGGAGAGTTGCTCCAAAATCCTTATCACTATCGCGATCGCCGCACCGCAGGAGTCATGGAGGAAGTCCTTAAGAAAGTTGCCAAAGACGAGATTTACAACGCGACCGGCATTCAGTTCATGCCCATCAACACGCTCTACCAGCTTTTCGCCGCCCAACGTCAGACTCCCAAGCTCCTAGAAGCCGCAAAATATCTGCTCACGATCCCTGATCTGTTCAACTACTGGCTGAGTGGAAATGCGGTCTGCGAATTTACCAACGCAACCACTACTCAGATGGTGGATCCGCTGAAGCGGGCATGGGCTGTCGGTCTGATGCAGCTTCTGGAGCTTCCGGCTCATTTGCCTGCACCGATCGTTGAACCAGGTTCCATTATTGGAACGATCTTGCCCGATATCGCAGGTCATACTTCGCTTGCGGGAACGTTCGTCATTGCTCCGGCATGCCATGACACCGGCTCGGCGGTGGCTGCCATCTCAGCGCGCGACGGTACCGCATTTCTCAGCTCCGGAACCTGGTCGCTGCTGGGCACCGAACTGGATTCGCCCGTCATAACCGCCGATGCATTGCGCCTGAATTTCACCAACGAAGGTGGCGTGCATGGAACCACAAGGCTATTGAAGAACGTCATGGGCCTGTGGATGCTTCAGGGTTGCCGCCGAGCCTGGATGGCGCAAGGTCACCGTTACGACTATCGCGAATTGATCGAACTGGCGGCCCCGGAAACGTCTTTCCGTCACCTTGTCGATCCCGATGACGAGTCCTTCTTGCGCCCCAAGGATATGCTCACGGCCATCGATAAGTTCTGCACCCGGACTCATCAGCCAGTTCCGCGGAAACCTGGCACATATGTGCGGGCCGTTTTGGAAAGTCTCGCGTTCAAATACCGTCTGGTTCTGCGTAATCTGGAGCAGGTAAGTGGTAAGCGTATTCAACAAGTTCGTATTATCGGCGGCGGATCGAAGAATCGATTGTTGAACCAACTGACCGCCGACGCCACCGGGAGGATGGTGCTGGCTGGCCCGGCCGAAGCCACAGCATTGGGAAATATTGCCATTCAAATTCTGGCGACTGGAGGCGCCGCCTCCCTCCAGGAGGTTCGTGCGATTGTGGATCGATCTTTCCCCAGTGAAGTGTTCGAGCCCTGTAAAACCGACAAGTGGGAGCAACACGCGGAACGATTTGAGCAATACTGCGGGAGCATCTATGCATGAAATCAGAGAGACAACTCACCTGAAAGACTTGTGGAGCCAATCCGACGCTCAGAAGTTAGCCGGCAATCAGCTGGCTCTGTTGCGCTATCGTTCGAATCTGCTGGGCGCGGATCTGCGCATCACAAATTTCGGGGGTGGCAACACCAGCTCCAAGCTCGAGCTTCCCGATCCGTTTACCGGACGTCCGGTGCGAGTACTGGCCGTTAAAGGCAGTGGGGGCGATCTCGGCTCCATCACGGATGCCGGGTTTGCTCTGCTGTATATGGATCGTCTGGAGCAACTCAAGGAACTCTACCGCGGCGAACAGCACGAAGATGAAATGGTTCGCTACTATCCGCTGACGGCGTTTGGCGAGACTCGAGTAGCGGCCTCGATCGACACTGCTCTGCACGCGTTCCTTCCCTTCCCCCACGTGGATCATCTTCATCCAGACTGGGCCATTGCCTTGGCGGCGAGTGCAAATGGGAAACGCAAACTAGACGAGTTCAACAAGGAATTCGGCCGCAACATGGTGTGGGTACCCTGGCAACGTCCCGGATTCGAACTCGCGCTCCTGATTGCACAGGCCGTCAAGGACAATCCCGGCGCGGAAGGCCTCATCCTGGGCGGCCACGGACTGTTCACCTGGGGAATGACCCAGCGCGAATGTTACCTGAACAGCATTCACACTATCGATGAGATGGGCGATTTCATCCTCCAGCATCAATCGAAGAAACAATCCCTGTTTGGCGGCGTCGAGCATCGCCCGGCACAGAATCGAAAGGATATTGCAACCCAGATTCTGCCCGCACTCCGCGGGGTTGTATCGTCGAATCGCCGCGTCCTGGCGCACTATACCGATGCTGAGGACGCCCTGACATTCGCCGGATCAAAGTGGGCGAAGGAATTAGGATCGCTCGGAACCAGCTGTCCGGATCATTTCCTGAGAACCAGGGTCTGTCCTTTCTTTCTTCCTTGGGATCCTGCAAAAGAGGACGTGAACCTTCTGAAGGCGCGCATTCAAAGCCAGGTGGCTGAGTATCGTGCCGCCTACAAGAAGTATTACGACGAATGGGCGAACGCCGATTCTCCTAAGCTACGAGATTCGAATCCCTCGGTTGTGATCGTTCCGGGCTTGGGTTTGTTTGGCTTTGGAAAGAATAAGAAAGAAGCACGCATCACAACCGAGTTCTTCATCAACGCCATTCACGTCATGGCGGGCGCGAACGCGTTGGAGGATGGAGAACTCAGCCATCCTCTGCCTCAGGCCCGTCACGGCGAGCACTCGCAGCAGTTCACTCAGTTCCACAACTACGTCGCGCTGCCAAGATCGGAAGCCTTTCGCATCGAGTATTGGGCGCTCGAAGAAGCCAAGCTGCAACGCATGCCCGCCGAAGCGGAGTTCAGCCGCAGGATCGCACTCGTCATTGGAGGTGCCAGCGGAATCGGCCGCGAAGTCGCGTTGCTGCTCGCCCGCAAGGGGGCTCATGTTATCGTGGCGGATTTTGACGAGCCGGGTGCCAAGAAAGTCGCCGATGAGATCGGCGCCATCGTATCTTCTGAATTTGTCGCGCACGCCCGTGTCGACCTGGGTTCCTCTGCGTCGGTTCGGGAGGCGGCGAATTTCACGATCTCTCAGTTCGGCGGCCTCGATATCATCGCCAATACGGCGGCGATCTATCCCGTGTCCGGATCCGACGGCGAACTCGCCGAAGCACAATGGGCGCAAACATTCCTCGTCAATGTCACCGGCAATTATCTTCTTGCCCGCCAAACGGAATGGATATTCAAAGAGCAGGGGCTTCCGGCTGCCATGGTACTCACCAGTTCTGCCAACGCGGTGGTTCCCAAAAAAGGCAGCGAGGCCTACGACACCAGCAAAACCGCTCTCAATCACTTGATCCGCGAATTGGCGATCAGACTAGGTCCGCTGGTACGGGTGAACGGAATCGCGCCCGCAACGGTCGTCGCCGGTTCCACCATGTTTCCTCGCGAGCGCGTAATGCAATCGCTCGAGAAATACAACATCGATTTCCAGGGCTCGGAGTCGACCGAGGAACTGCGTGCCAAGCTCGCCGATTTTTATGCGCAGCGTACGCTGACGAAGCGGCCCATCCTCCCCCAGGATTGTGCCGCCGCAATCGTATGGCTGGCCAGTGATCAGAGCGGGAAGACGACGGGCCATGTCATTCCCGTCGATGGCGGTCTTTCCGACGCCTTCCTGCGTTAAGGAGCGAAGATGCAGCGTATCTGCTTTGTGTTACAGGTCAAGCCCCAGCGACTCGAGGAATACAAAGAGCGCCATCGCAGCGTATGGCCCGAGATGCAGGCCGCCTTGCGTGAAACGGGCTGGGGTAATTACTCGTTGTTTCTGCGCGACGATGGCCTTCTCGTCGGCTATCTCGAGACGGAAAACTTTGAACGTGCAAGGGCGGGCATGGCAAGCCGCGAGATCAACGAGCGCTGGCAGCGCGAGATGGGTGATTTTTTCCTTCAGCCCGACGGCACCTTGCCTGATCGCGCCATGCAGCCGCTGGAAGAGGTCTTTCACCTCTAATTCAGACACGAGGGATTCCGTGAACCCAGCACTCGGTGTGTTTTTTCATTGGCTCGGCGGTCTCGCCTCCGCCAGCTTCTACGTTCCCTATCGCGGAGTAAAGAACTGGGCGTGGGAAACCTATTGGCTGGTTGGCGGATTTTTCAGCTGGATCATCGCCCCGTGGATTCTCGCACTTACCATGACACACGACCTCACTCATGTGCTTCACGAAGCTCCGGCGAGCAGCCTTTTCTGGACATATGTATTTGGCGTTTTGTGGGGACTCGGCGGCCTCACCTTCGGCCTGACCATGCGATACCTGGGAATGTCGCTCGGCATGGCCGTGGCACTCGGGTACACAGCCGCATTCGGCACCTTGATGCCTCCGATTTTTCGTGGAGTATTCGCATCGGAAGTTCTCGGCACTCGTTCCGGGAGCCTGATCCTTGGCGGCGTCGCTGTCTGTCTTCTTGGTATCGCGTTCGCCGGAGCAGCCGGAGTATCCAAAGAACGCGAGATGTCGACCGAACAGAAGCGCGCCTCGATCAGGGAGTTCGACTTGAAGAAGGGATTGTTGGTCGCCACTTTTTCCGGCGTGATGAGCGCCTGCTTCGCCTACGGTCTTGCGGCCGGGGATCCGATCAAGACAATCACCATCCAACATGGAACTCCGGTATTGTGGCAAGGACTTCCGGTGCTGGTCGTTGTTCTTGCCGGTGGCTTCACCACCAACTTTGTCTGGTGCCTCATCCTCAACATTCGCAACCGCACTGCTTACCAGTATTTCGAGTCAGAAATTCGGGGTAGAGTTCCAGCGCGCAATGAAGAACACATCCTG
>Ga0209624_10002640_pt1 | contig 13144 bp, 12 predicted proteins | sample JacPinW_OM2H0_O1_FD_188565 | JGI IMG/M metagenome (GOLD analysis project Ga0209624, IMG submission 188565) | Forest soil microbial communities from Algoma, Ontario, Canada - Jack Pine, Ontario site 1_JW_OM2H0_O1 (SPAdes) (version 2) | ecosystem: Environmental > Terrestrial > Soil > Boreal...
GAAGCTGACGGCGTCGATGTGTTTGAAGCCGGCGGAGATTAGGGCCTGGAGGTAGTTTACTTTTAGATCGGGCGGAATCTGGCCTTCTAGGCCTTGCCAGGCGTCGCGGGGGCATTCGACGAGTTTTACTTCTTGAGGCATGTTCTCCACGGAGACACGGAGGCACGGAGAAAACCAAATAACTTCATAACACCTTTCTTACTATCCCGCCTCCGACCAGCATCGCTACATTGGAATTGATAATTAGATCAACCCGCTTGCCCGTTAGCTTCAGATATGTCAACAACTGAGCATCGTGGACTGGTAGGAGTGCTCGCTGCATTTCAGTTCGAGAATGACTTCATTTTCAATGAGATCCAACCGATAGCCGCAGTCCGGATTGACGCCCTTGTATTCGACCGGCAGGGGCGCCTGGCGCTCAAAGCTGAGCCCACGAAGGTTGAACTCGCGGCAGAGGCACGCTGCATAGGCAGATTCTAAAAAACCGGGGCCGAGCGCGCGATGCACTTCGATAGCCGCTCCAACGACGTTCTCGGTGAGCTCTTCATGAAGAAGTTTGCTCAGTGCCTCCGTGGCTCCGTGGGGAATCATGTTTGCAGCACTCCCACCTTGAACTCTGCCACTTCTGGATTTAGCGATGCGGCTTCCAGAGCTTGGGTGATGGCTTGGCGGGTTTCCATGGGATCGATGATTTTGTCGATCCAGAGACGGGCGGCACCGTAGCGGGGATCGGTCTGCTCTTCGTAGGTTTTTTTGGTTGAGTCGAAGAGTTCTTTTCTTTCTTCGTCGCTTAATTTTCTGCCGCTGCGTTCCAGTTGCTTGACTTTGATTTCTACTAGCGTGCCGGCGGCGGCGTCCCCGCTCATCACCGCGTATTTGGCGGTGGGCCAGGCGAAGACGAATCGGGGATCGTAGGCTTTGCCGCACATGGCGTAGTGTCCGGCACCGAATGAACCGCCTACGATCACGGTGATTTTCGGGACCACGGAATTCGAAACGGCATTCACCATTTTCGCTCCGGCTTTGATGATGCCGCTCCACTCGGCGTCGCGGCCTACCATGAAGCCGTTGACGTCGTGAAAAAAAACCAGCGGAATTAAATTCTGGTTGCAATCCATGATGAAGCGGGCGGCTTTTTCGGCGGACTCGGTATAGATGACGCCGCCGAATTCGACGCGCTTGTGGCCTTCGTGGTCGGTTTGTTGCGCGTGGAGTTTCTGATTGGCAACGATGCCTACGGCGAAGCCTCCGATGCGCGCGTAGCCGCAGATCAGGGTTTTGCCATACTCGGGCTTGTATTCGTCGAAGCGGCTCTCGTCGACGATGCGCGCGAGAATTTCTTTCATGTCGTAGGGGCGCGCGGGCGAAGCGTCGTAGGCTCCGTAAATTTCTTCGGCCGGGAAGGCAGGATCGACAGGCTGTTTGCGGTCCCAGAGAGATTGGCGGCGGTATCCCCATTTTTCTATGAGCGAGCGAATGCGGGCAATGCAGGCTTCGTCGTTGGGCTCGCGGAAATCGATGGTGCCGCTGATGGCGGAGTGCATGGCAGCTCCGCCTAATTCTTCGGCGGAAACTTTCTGGCCGATGGCGGCTTGCACGAGCGCGGGGCCGGCGAGGAAGAGGCCGCTGCCGTCGGTCATGAGAACGTTGTCGCACATGACGGGAAGATATCCGCCGCCAGCGACGCACATGCCCATGATGGCGGCGATCTGCGCGATGCCCATGGCGGACATGACGGCATTGTTACGGAAGACGCGGCCAAAATCGTCGGTGTCGGGGAAGACGTCTTCTTGCAGAGGGAGAAAGACTCCGGCGGAATCGACGAGGTAGATGGTGGGGATGCGATTTTCGATGGCGATGTTTTGCGCGCGAATCACTTTTTTCGCGGTCATGGGAAAGAAGGCGCCGGCTTTCACGGTGGCGTCGTTGACGATGAGCATGACCATGCGCGTGTGGACGCGAGCAAGTCCGGTGATGACGCTGGCGGCGGGCGCGCCTCCCCACTCTTCGTACATTTTGTGGGCGGCGTAGAGGCCGAGTTCGAAGAAGGAGCCGGGATCGGCTAGCAGGTTGATGCGCTCGCGGGCGGTCAGGCGCTTCTTGGCGTGCTGGCTTTCGATGGCTTTGGGGCCGCCGCCTTCGCGGATTTTTTCTTCTTCGTTGCGAATCTGGGCGACGAGGTCGGCGAGAGAGCGCATGTTGGACTCGTAGCGGAGAGAACTGGGGTCGAGCTTGGTGGGCAGGACGTTGTTGATGGTGAGGGCGGTGGATACGGAGCGTTCGCGCATGAGGGCTGAATTCGAAGCCGCAGAAAACTACTATACCAGTGCGGCGTGGGAGGGAGTGGGTGGAGGCTCCGCTACAATCTGGAAATGTTGCGGAGGGTTGCGGAGTGGAAGGATTGGCAGATTGCGCTCGGCATGAGCGTTGGGATGCGTGTTTTTTTTGCGGCGGTCGCGGCGGCGTTTTTTCCGTTTCTGCATCCTGATCCGGCGTTGATTCGGAGCAATGCGCTTACGGATTCGCTGCCAGCGGCGCACGGGATGGGATACGCGCTGCTGGGAGTGTGGGAGCGCTTCGATACTCTGTGGTACTTGCACATTGCGCAGTATGGATACGATCGGGCGATGGCGGTAATTTTCTATCCGCTGTATCCGGCGGCGATTCGGGTTGTGAGTTTGGCGATGCCGGGGATGGCGGCGGCGCTGCTGGTCTCGACGGCGGCGGCGTTTTTTGCCTTTTGGGGAATGTTGCGGTTGGCGGAGGCGGATTTGAATCCGCAATGGCGTTTGTCGCCCTTGCTGGCGATTGCGGTCTGGCCCAGCAGCTTTGTTTTGGTTGCGGGTTATGCGGAAGCGCTGACGCTCGCTTTGATTGTGTGGGCGGTCATCTTTGCGCGCGGGGAGCGTTGGGAACTGGCGGCGGTCAGTGGGATTCTGGCCGGGCTTAGTCGGCCTTCGGGGGTGCTGGTGGCGCTTCCGCTGTTTGTGTTGGCTTGGCGGAGCCGCCGCGTGCGATCGCTGGTCGTGCTGCTCACGCCGGCGGGAACGCTTGGTTATTGGGGATGGTTGCGATGGTCGGGACGAATCTCGGTGGTCGAGGCCTATCGCGTTTATCAGGGAGCGACGTTTGCTCCGCCGTGGGCCGGTTTCGCTGAAGCTGTCCGGTTGATTGGGCACGGTGATGCGGCGCTGGCGATGAAGCTGGTGTTGATTGCGGTTGCGCTGGGCTTCAGTTTGCGGCGCGAAGTTCGAATTGAGGACAAGCTGTTTGCGCTGGCCGTGACGTTGCAGATGTTTATGTACACGGGTCGGCCATTGCTCGGCGGGCCTCGATATGTTTTGGCTATGTACCCGGCGTTCGTAGCGATGGGAGGGTATGTGACGCGGCGGTGGAGTGAGAAGCAGTTCGGCTTTTGGCTAACATGCTTCGGCTGCATGAACCTGGCGTGGCTGTGGACTTTTTTGAACTGGTCGCTTGTGTTTTAGGGGATGCGGCGTCGTCCGGGAAAATTTCGGAACTGCAGCGCGCATGTATTATGTCGGGATGCAATGGGATTCGACTCGACAATCCGCCTTCTGATTTATGTCCTCTTCTGACGGAAGGTCAAATAAGCTGGTTTCACTTTTCAAGCCTGAAAGAATGCTTTTGGTCTGCGTCGTTCTCGGCGCAATGCTGGTGGGTCTTCGCACTATCCCCCTGATCGCTACTCCTTACCAGATTGATTACGGGGAGGGTTCGATGCTGGAGGGTGCATTGCGAATCCGGCACGCTCAACCGCTCTATCCCAATCCATTCGGCTTTCCTGTAGTCCTTCATATGTATGGACCGGTTGCCTATGCGGTTGGCGCTGCTGTTTTGCCAGCGGGTGCGCCTTCGTTTGCGGCGGGAAGATTATTGATCGTCGGATGCTCGATTGCGCTTTCGTTGTTGCTCGGCATTGTTCTGCGACGCCTGACGGGTTCGTGGTGGATTGCCCTTTCGTTTGGATTGCTTCTATTGACGCTTCCGGCTTTCCGGTTCTGGTTCTACCTCTTGCGGGCCGATCTCATTGGCGTTCTGTTTTCGATGATCGGAATCGCACTGTATCTTTTGAGCGAGAGATATTGGTATTGGAGTGTCCCCTTCTTTGGGCTCGCATTATTTTGCAAGTACTCGCTGCTTGCCGCTCCAGTGGCCGTGTTTGCGCACTTACTGCTGAGCCGGAAAGTAAAGCAGGGATTCGTATTTGCCGTCGGACTCGTTGCGACCGCCACCCTGGCATTCGTGATTCTTCAGGTCACGACCGGTGGATGGTTTGCGTTTCATATGTTTTCGACGCACCCCGATCGGTATTCGCTGATGCAATTCGTCGTGGGAGGGGCGCTGGCGGCGGCAAGTGCGCCGGTGGTCACGGCAGTTGCGGTGTGGTACGCCGCGCAGGCACTTGATGGAAGAGCGTGTGCTTTCGCGCCCATTTACCTTGCGGTGAGCACCATTTCAGCTCTGACCGCCGGGAAGCTGGGATCAACGACAAACCATTTCGTTGAGTGGATGGTTGCATGCTGTCTGTGTGCCGGGTTGGGGTATGCGTTGTTGCTGTCGAAGTATGCCGCCAAGGCCGCGCCGCTTACCGCGCTGCTGAGCGTTTCGGTCCTGGTCGGGGTGGTCGCACAAAATCGGCCGAGCCTGCAACCGTCGCGCGAACTGGTGCAATGCGACGAGGCATATCGGTTTGTGAGCAATTCAAGTTCATCGCGCGTTTTATCGGAAAACCTGGGGCCGTTGCTCGTAGCCGGAAAGCCGATTCTTATTTCTGATCCGTTCGCATACGGGCAGTTCGTCAAGCATGGCCTCTGGCCCGACAGGAGAATCGAAGATCTGGTGAACGAACGGTATTTTGGCCTGATTGTGATGTCTCGCGATCCGGCTCAGGTTCGGGCGATGGGTTCCGAGGTGTGGCCAGAATCACTCGCGGGCGCTATTGGACAGAACTATCAGGTTGTCGAGCGGTTTAGTTGCCGTGGTGCTGAGGTCATGTTGGAGCCGGCCCCGGCTGCTAGCGCTCACTGATATTTGGGGGAACGAAGGGGTCGTGGATTAGACGGCGGGGACGCCTTGGGGTTTCACGTTTTCGCGGATGAACTTTACTATGTCGTCCATGGGCGTGCCGGGTTGGAAGATTGCGGCTACGCCTATTTTTTTTAGGCCTTCAATATCCTGGTCGGGGATGATGCCTCCGACCAGAACTAATACGTCGTCCATTTTGTTTTGCTTGAGGAGGTCCATCACGCGAGGGACGATGGCGTTGTGCGCGCCGGAGAGGATGGAGAGTCCGATTACTTGGACGTCTTCTTGCAGCGAGGCGTTGACTACCATCTCGGGGGTTTGGCGGAGGCCGGTGTAGATGACCTCCATGCCGGCATCGCGGAGGGCGCGTGCGATGACTTTCGCGCCGCGGTCGTGGCCGTCCAGGCCGGGCTTGGCTACGAGGACGCGGATCTTCCGGTCAGTGGGCACCAACATCATTTAACCACAGAGGACGGAGAGGAGCACAGGGCATCTGAACTTTCCTTTGGCCGAGCTTCGCTCGGCGGGACGGGAGAGAGGCCCGGCACCACACGATCAAGGTTTTACTCCCAACTGCCAGAACAGAAACGAGTAGATGTCGGTGCTCTCTTCGATTTGCTTGGTTACTGGCTTACCCTGGCCGTGGCCGGCTTTGGTCTCGATGCGCAGCAGGATCGGCTTTTGCTGGCTGGCGCCGTTCTTGGCTTCGGCTTGCAGGAGCGCGGCCATTTTCTTGGCGTGCATGGGATCGACTCGGGTGTCGGTGTCTCCGGTCATAAAGAGGATGGCGGGATATTCGACTCCGGGCTTCACGTGGTGATAGGGCGAGTAAGCGTAGAGCCAGTGGAATTGATTGGCGTCATCGGCGGAGCCGTATTCGGGGATCCAAAGTTTAGCGATCTGGAAATTCTGGTAGCGCAGCATATCGAGCAGCGGAACCTGGCAGATTACGGCGCGGAAAAGATCGGGGCGCTGCGTGATCATTGCGCCCATCAGCAGACCGCCGTTCGAACCGCCTTGAATGGCGAGGTGGTCTTTGTCGGTGTATTTCTGCGCGATGAGATATTCGCCGGCGGCGATGAAGTCGTCGAAGACGTTCTGCTTTTTTTCGAGCATGCCGGCGCGATGCCATTCCTCGCCAAACTCGGCGCCGCCGCGCAGGTTGGCGACGGCGAAGATGCCGCCGTGCTCCATCCAGAGATAGGTGCTGCGGCTGAAGGCGGGGGTCGACGAGATGTTAAAGCCGCCGTAACCGGTGAGCAGAGTGGGATTCTTGCCATTCTTTTCGATTCCCTTTTTGCTGACGACGAACATCGGAATTTTCGTGCCATCTTTTGATGTGTACCAGACCTGTTGGACGTCGTACTGAGAAGGGTCGATCGAGGGCGCATCGACCTTGGCCCAGAGAGCGCTTTGGACACCGGTCAGATCTACGCGGTAAACAGACGGTGGCACGGTGAAAGATTGGAAGCCAAAGAAGATTTCGTTGCGGTCATAGCGGCCGGAGACGCTGAAAACATTTCCGATTGCAGGGAGTGGAACGTCGGCGAGCTTCTTGCCGTCGAGTGCGAAGAGTTTTAGTTCGGAGGTCGCGTTGTGTTCGTACTGCGCGAGCAACTTGCCGCCGGTGACGCTCGCGTTCTGGAGGACTCCATCGCTTTGTGGGATGAGTTCCTTCCAGTTCTCGCGCTTCGGATTGACCGCGTCGGCGACAAAGACACGGTAGTGGGGCGCGTCTTCGTTGCTGGTGATGTAGAGTTTGCCTTCGAAGAAATCGGCGGTGTATTGAAAATCCTTGCCTACGGTAATTTCGACGGGAGGATTTTTTGTCGTGAGGTCCTGCAAAAATAATTGCGTCTTGGTCCAGCCATGCTCTTCATCGATCAGCAGCCAGCGTCCGTCGTCGGAGAGATTGACGTTGGGCCACCATTCGGGATCGCGGCCTTCGCCGAAAATCAGCGGGTCTAGTGCCGGATCGGTTCCTAGCGCGTGATAGAAGACATGACGGTAATAGACCTCCTGACCGGCGGGAACGTCGCCTTTCTTGGGATAGCGCGTATAGAAGAAACCTGAATTGTCGTGCTCCCAGGCGAGGCTGGCGGCGCGCGTGCGTTCAATGGAATCGGGAAGTAGCTTGCCGGTTGCAGTTTCGATCACCCGCAGCGTGCTCACCTCGGAGCCGCTCGGCGACGTGCCATAGGCGACATATTTGCCGTCATCCGAGGCATACCACCAGTCGAGAGCGACGGTGCCGTCGACGGAGAGATGATTGACGTCAACTAGAACACGGTCTTCTCCGTTGAGGCCCTCGCGCACATAGAGGATGGGTTGATTCTGACTGCCTTCGCGGCGGGTGTGGAAGTAATATTTGCCGCCCAGCTGCGGGGCTCCGACGGTGCCTATCATTAATAATTGGGACAGACGGGCATTGATCTTGTCGCGCCCGGGAAGCGGGTCAAGGATGGAGCGAGTGTAATTGAGTTCCTCTTCGACGTAGAGTTTGGTGTCGGCATCGTTCGGATTCTCGAGATAGCGGTAGGGATCCACTATTTTGTGGCCGTGGATGGTGTCTTCCACTGGGGCGATTTTGGCTCTCGGCGGGCCGGAAGGATTGGAGGGAGTGGAATTAGCTGAGGAGGAGTCATTGGCAAAAGCCATGGCAAGAACACCGATGAGTAAGAAAAAGATAGCAAGGGACAAACGGAAACCTCCCAGCATAAATACCTCACTTCAGATGTGGACGAGACACTGAAGGTTAGGTTAGCAGAACGCGGCGCGCGCGCATGTTTCCAATCCCGGTAGCGTCTGATATGATTTGCTTGACAATTCAAGCACGCGTCAACGTCGTGCCCACACTCCTCAGTAGCTCAATGGCAGAGCATCCGGCTGTTAACCGGAGGGTTGTAGGTTCGAGTCCTACCTGAGGAGCCATTCTTTTGTGCCCGTAAATACAGGCGATTTCCATAACAATCCGGCCGCCATGTGCGCAATCACCTCTTCGCGCTTTTCCGGACTGATCGCGTCGTGACACATCTCTGGGGTTGGCGAAAAGACTGTTGGGATCGAGCGAGGCGACGATCCCGTGTAGCCGGGAAGGATGCCGGACGGTAGACTTCTCGTCAGGCATTCTGCTTTCGGTTCAATTCTGACATGGGAAGCCAATCAAGTGACCACTGAACAGGAACTTCGTCACAAATTGCGTAAAATTGCGGCTCTTTTTGAGGGTGCCAGCACAGCGGGAGAGCGCGCCGCCGCCGCTGCCGCAATCGATAGGATTCGCACCGCGCTCGGCGCTGCGGAGCGAACGGAACCGACTGTTGAAATGCGTTTCAGCCTGACTGATCGCTGGAGTCGGCGTCTATTCACGGCCTTGTGCCGCCGCTACGGGCTGAAGCCGTATCGGTATCCTCGTCAGAGGTACTCAACTGTCGTTCTGCGAGCACCGGCCTCGTTCATCAACCAAACTCTCTGGCCAGAGTTCCTTCAGATCAAGAGCGCCCTTGATGAATACCTGAACGAAGCGACGGAACGCATCATCCGTGAGGAGGTCTTCGGGGATTCCGAGGAGGCCGAAGAGCGGACGGGATCGGCTCCTGATCTTCAGGACGCGGAGTGAGGAGGAAAAAATCAGGAGCCGACTCGGACATTCTTCTCGACGTCTCGTTTTGCTGATGGAGACGAGCCTCCCATCTGGAGGCGGATTGATGCGTTTGGCTGCCTTACCGTGATGGTGTTCTTTTTCGTCTTCCACCGGGCGCAGCGGTAGGCGTGATTTTGACGTGGAGGGCTCTGGGGTGCTTGGTTCGTTCGAACACCCCTTCTACCCTTTTGCCCGGGATTCGGCTGCCGGGAGGGGCTTGGGCCCGGCTGGGGCGTCAATCGAGCCCCATGGTTTGCAGGGGGTTGCGGGGTTTGGTTGGCCAGCCTGTTGGGCAATCTGGGCGTGATCTCGGCTCTGCTGGGTTCATAACTCCTCGCTCTTGTCAGCGATTATCATTTTGAACTGCCACCCTTCAAAGGTCATCAACATCTGGCCAAACTCCTCCCAGTCGATCTCCCGACCATCAATAACGAGAAGCGGCACGCGACCATGATGAGCATCGTCCCATTCAATCCGACCACGCACGACTCGTTCCTCCGAGATTTGCAGTCCGTATTCGCTTTTCGTGAGATGTTTTGTGGATAAAGAACGGCGCATTTTTTCGATCAATCGCCCGAGCAGAGCCAGCAGGTCTTCTTCCGGATCGCCGATGATTTGGAAGCGGTAGCCAGCCGGATGTCCGTCGCAAAGCTCGAAGGCGTCGAGCGCGACTCCGGGTCCGAACAGATGGATGCGAAAGTGAAACTCGTGGACTTTTCCAGCAGCGTCACAGAGAGCCACAGGCTCGAACTTGGCGTTTTCGAATCCTGTCAGCCCAGCCGCTTCCGCTACTTCCTTGTTGAAACATTGGCTACAGAGATGTCTATATCCGCCTTCAATGGAGCCGTAGTTAATGATGTCGTAACTCGGGGTGATCTGGGCACAACTATCACAGCGAGTCTCCGGGATTCGCGTCGAATGAGATTCGTCGTTCATGTTCATTGAGCTTAGCAAACTGTTAAAGACGAGAGGTGATCGCGCAATCGGGCTTGGTGCTCAGGTCTCCTTAACCGGCCAATAAACTCCGGCCGATTCGCGAGGTTTCGCCGCCGGCTTCGCACGAATCCGCAGCCGCGAAGCGTGACACTGTCACGGTTCCTCCTGCGGGAATGCCGAGCCCCCACGCCCGACAAAGCGGCAGCGTAAAATCTGGGCGTGCAGTGGTTTATCTCCATCGTCGCTGGAATCGCGGTTGGCGTTGCTTGGCTGGCAATTTGGGCTCTGTCGCTACGTTCGTTCGGTATTACAGTTTTTAGCCGACTGGCCGAGGACCGCGTCCGCAGGCGGGAACGCATAAAGAAGATGGGCAAGTTGTGGTACATCCTAATCTTCGGAATGGCTGGCTCTGGACTTGCGGTCGGATTGGCAATTACTGCTGCCGACCTCCTAGGGAACATCTCTCACGGATGGGTCTCCGGGATCGGGAAACTCGCGTTCCTGTCTGTGATCTTTGGCTGGTTACAGGGTGCTAGGACTTGGAGCGAAGCCTTTCGCGATCCGGTTCCGTTCCCACCCAATTACCCACAACCGAAATGAAAGCTAAATTACTGTTGTGAATCCCAGCACCCCCATCGACAAGTGCCACCGGGCGCAAAGCATCGGCGGGAAGGCGCAAACACGCGGCAGCGTGCGCCGGGACACTCATTGGCTGGATGCCATACCCAAAGCAATCCTCTTGCTTGCTTCGAGGAATTGCGCTTTGTAAAGCTCCTCGGCACGGGCAATCTCAGCGTCCTTCAGCTCCAGTGCATAGGGAGCCCACAGCTTCCGAACCTCTCCGACAGGAAGGACGTCAGTTTCGCTTTCAATTGCGATGACGAGTGTTCGATCTTCTTCATCAGCGATAGCATCCGTGTGCGCCAGCGGGCAGAGTGCTCTGACCGCCTCCAATATCGTGGTTCGGCCATCCAAAACCGCAGCGGCAATTTCCCTTGCTCTCTGCCGCTCAGACTCCGAAGCACGCCTCTCCATCGACGAAGTATATGCTGGCAGGGACCTCCAGACGAGTTTGGGAGGATGATTGGCATAACATCCGAACCCCAGCTAACGGGTGAACGGACGGTGCAAGCTTGCGACGTCGTCTTTTTCAACAACTATCCCTCTTGGTTTTGCCGTCTTCGTTTGGCATGATCCCTGCCGTGCCATTTTCCCGCTACCTCTAGTGATGGGCTTTCGCGAATGTTCGAAGCCGCCTGGGCCGCACATCGGCTCTCAAAAGAGCATTGGGTTCCAGTGACAACATCGATACTGTCTACGGTTATTGGTATGTTCCAGGACGGCCCGCCGAAGGCGGCGCTCTGGTCTTCCTGTTTAACGGCATCGAAAGCACCGGGGGCGACTGGATCATGCAACCTGTGCTCCAGTGGGGTGACAACGGCAATTTCGGCGGCGATTACTACACGTTTGCCAGTTGGCTTGTAGGTCCGGAGAGTTCCGGCTATGCCGCTTACAGCACGCCGATCGTTGTAAATGTCGACGACTACCTCTGGGGGGACTCATATCAGAATGGTGCTGTCGGCGCTGGCAATCCCACGCTGGACTATGAGGTGGTTGCGGCGGATGTCACCTCCCAACAAAAGTCAACGCTCTACCTCACCAGTCAGGGCCTTCACTGGATTTTGGCATTCTCGGGCGTGCTTGAGGCATACTCCGTGACCTCGTGCTACGAGTATCCGTCGGGACTCGGGGGAGGGTCCAAAGAGACCCACGTCAAACCGCGGTTCCTCATGGATACCCTGCCTATGACTTTTACAAGACGCTGAAATTCCACGGTGCCCAGTATGACTACTTCGGAAGTGGAGGCCCGCAGTGTGATTTTAGCGTGTCGGTCGATGGAACTACGTCACTCCTGACCTACTGAAGCGGCCGCCAAGCTGCGGACGTGTTTGACAACAGGTCAGGCCACCAATCCTGGCGGCGGGTGGCGAAACTGCCACCGCGACTCCGTACAACCAAAAGGGGAGCGCAACCGCTCCCCCTTTTTTTTGCTCCCTTCAGCAGTTGTAAAGAGGCGATGTCGCAAGCTTGCGCCGTCCGTTCGCCCGTTAGCTTGGGTTTCGAACGTAATCGGAATTTGCACGAAGCCGCTGCCCCGGCGCACGCTACAGCGTGCTCGCGTCTTCCCGCCGATGCTCCGCGCCGGGGCAGTTGTCGGTGGGGGAGTAAGATTTGTCGCCAACAACACGATATTCTTTAAGAACGAGCGTCAGTGGAAGGGGTTTGGAGATGGGCCGCCCAAGATGGAATTGGCTCTTATTTCCTGTCGGATTCGGAATCGCAAATGAAGCGATCACTTGGATTCTCTGGGTGCCGCTGAGCCGTTCCGCGATCAACGCGCACAACGTTCATTACCGAGAAGGTCAGGTCTTTGCCTTTGCCGCAATCCAACTTCTCAGCGTGGTACTCTTGTCTCTGTCTTGGATCGCATTCGCGCCTCCAGCCCTTCGATGGCAGACCTCAACAATCGGTGCCGTAACTGGCGTACTCACATCTTTCCTTGACCGTTTCTGCTGGGACTGGGTTAATAACCACGTTGGCTACCTCATTATTGCGCTGTTTGGAATCCCACTGGTATCAGGTGGCGTCCCAATTCTTCTTTTTCGCGATATCGATAGGCGTCTGTCGCCTGACACCAATTGACGTAACCGGCGACTTCACCGACTCAGGTCTCAGCGATCCCGGCGCGGAGCAGGTAACGTTACTTCAATAATCAATCCTATGAGCCATGGTTTCAGGGGCGAACACCTGCTCTAATGATCCGGTCACATCACTCGAATGGCTGTTGCCCCCAATCATGTTGAAGACTCGACTTTATGTAGAATGCCCAAGCTGTCACATGCAGTACCTCAGGAAAGACTTTGGCCTGACCTACAGTAACGGGGCTTACATCGAGAACGTTGCTGGCTGCCCCGAGTGGCAACGGCTGATTTGCCCTTGCCAGCCCGCAAACCCCTACAGGTTCAAATTGAATGAGAGAACACGGCTTCACGTATTTCGCGCAGACGAGAGCGAGCAGACCCATTTCTCGCTCGGCACCTTAAAGCTGACACCCTCATCGATCAAGTCGTAGGACGCCCTTCTGCAGCAGGGTAACGGAAGACGGCTGGGACTGTGGAGAAGCCTCGGCTGTAGGGAGCTTCTGCAGCAGGGAGCTTCTGCAGCAGGACTCCAGCAATTCTCAACGAGTGAAATCGCCTGTGTTGAAAAAGTCACGTCGATTAGCGGAACGAGATTCAGCAGAAGTGCGGTAGAAGAAAGCATCTGCCCACGCTCTGTTTGATTCTCATCGTCCGAGACTTGCTGATCATGATGGGGCGACATTCCCGTTCCGAAGCATTGTTCTACTAGTAAACCGTCCCGGTGATTTCGTTAATACGAATTCGCTTCTGAGGATCGGTATAAGTCCAGCGGAAAGGTTTTGCTGATTTGGCATAAGCCTCGATGTACTTGCGTAGC
>Ga0209624_10002641_pt1 | contig 13144 bp, 10 predicted proteins | sample JacPinW_OM2H0_O1_FD_188565 | JGI IMG/M metagenome (GOLD analysis project Ga0209624, IMG submission 188565) | Forest soil microbial communities from Algoma, Ontario, Canada - Jack Pine, Ontario site 1_JW_OM2H0_O1 (SPAdes) (version 2) | ecosystem: Environmental > Terrestrial > Soil > Boreal...
ACGACTCACCAAGCGCGCGACCGCTCTATTGCGAAATACGGAAAACATCTTGGAACTGAGCGCAATTTCTCTATCCGAAATCGCTATCAAAGCGGCGCGCGGCAAATTAAGACTTTCCGCCGCTGATACGCACCGCGCGCTTAAGGAGCTGGACCTCCGCATACTTCCCTATACGGCGCATCATGCGTTCTATCTATTCGATCTTCCGCTACACCACGCGGACCCATTCGACCGCCAAATCATCGCCCAAGCCGTGTGCGAAAAGATCCCGGTGGTCACTTGCGACGAGAAATTCGGCTTGTACAAAGAACTCAAAGTCCTCTGGTAACTCTCAAACCACCAGTGCACTCAGCTACGGGCATTTGTAATGATGAAGTCGGCTCGTAGGTAGTGATCTTCGCTCTTGGTGGCGATTCTGGATGGAAACGGCAACCTGGAAACTACAATCGTGCATGACCATCGTGAAATCCAGGTGGAGTCTTTCGCGGAGGGCTGATTTGAACCAACGAGCTTCGGGGCTTCATTTGCGCACCTGTTCACGTGGCAGATGCCGTCTAGTAAGTAGGACGTGCGGCTTGAAAGAGCTTTGAAGTCTGACCACCAAATACTGTCTCAAAAAAGGGGTTCACTCCATTTTGAGGTGACCCCTTTCAGTGGCACAGTCTCGAATGCCCCTCTCGGTCCTATGGCGATGTACTACGGCCTCACTGCGCCATTGGAACGGAGCTGTCTGTAGTAAGGATGACTACGTCCTTTACCAATACGTCTTCGGGCTGTCGGCGTCGCTCCGAGGAAGATATCCCTGATCAGCTCTGTTGCCCTAGCGGACAGCAAGATCGCGGCTTCGTATTGCCTGATGGCGTACGGACAGTGACGCTGCGCGCCGAACTGACCTGGATAATGACCAACGTGTGTGAATTGCCGGCGGCGTCTCGCTCGATTTGCGCCGGCACCGCCTTTCCGTCAGGCAGGAGTGTGCGGAAGGAGCCCGGGAAGGCGGCTTTCCATTCAATGGGCGGGCCGAGCTCGTTGGTGAATGCGGTTTCGGCTCGTCCGGCATGAGATACAGTGATTTTATTTTTGAAAATTGGAACGTTTTCGAGAGTTGCCGATGGGGTTTCGGCGGTGAGATGGGAAAGGGTTTTTATTTGGCGCTTCGCTGCGTCGGGTTCGATACCCAGTACGCCGACTGCGACGGTGCGGATGACGCTAAAGGAAACTTCCGGATATTCGCGGCGCTTCAGCGCGGGGTCGGTGAGCGCGAGAAGGAGTGCATAGCCGCGCGCGTCCTTTCCGTAGCGGTAGGCGATCTCGGGAAGGCAGGACATCTCTTCAACGCCGGACGGAATTGAATCCGAGAGCAAGCTTCTTCGTCGAAGAAATGGGCGGAAGGAGTCTTGCGGAGTTCAAAATGAAAATCATTTCCGAAGAAACGTGTATGAACGCAGCGAGGAGCGGATTGAGAAATCCAAAGGCAGCCAAGCCGACACCGATGCTGTCCACAACCAGAGTGCCGACGAAGTTCTGCATGATGGTGCGGTGGCATCGCCGAGCGATGGTAAGAGTCTCCACCAGCTTTGACAGATCATTGCCGATCAATACGACGTTTGCGCTTTCGCGTGCGACATCTGTGCCAGCACCCATCGCGACGCCTACAGTCGCCTTCATTAGGGCAGGAGCGTCATTGACCCCATCGCCTACCATGACGACGTTGTGCCCTTCGCGAGTGAGGCGAGCTACAAATTCCAGCTTGTCCTCGGGCAACAATTCAGCGGCGATCTCGTCCACGCCGAGCTTTCTTCCGATGTCTTCGGCCACACTGCGAGAGTCTCCGGTGAGAAGTACCGTCTTGAATCCCATCGTTTTGAGATTCTGTATCGCTTTCGTCGCTTCGGGCCGAAGCGTATCGGCGACCCCGAGGGATCCGAGAAAGTTGCCTTCGCGGGCCACGAATACCTCCGAATCCGCGGGCGAGGTTTTGGCGGTCGGAAGGACAACACAATGGCCTTCCAAAAAGAGGCGATTGCCTACGATGATTTCGATACCCCCTCGCACCGCAACGATTCCTTTCCCGGGGGTGTACTCGAACTTTTCCGGCTCTTCGATTGCAATGCCCATGTCTGAAGCTTTTTTCAAAATTGCTTTACCCACCGGATGTTCGGAACGTGATTCGGCGGTGACTGAGGCTTGCAGCAAGGAAGAAACCGAAACGCCTCTTGCGGGATGAACGTCAACGACCGCAGGAGTGCCGTAGGTTAGAGTACCCGTCTTATCAAGAAGAATACTGTCGATGGTTGCGAGCGATTCCAGATAGAGGCCGCCTTTGATGATTGAGCCGAGCTGGGCGCACCGTCCAATCCCTCCAAGAATCGCCAAGGGTGTCCCCGCAGCAATCCCGCACGCGCCCGCAACGATGACGACCGAAATCGTGGAGCGCACATTATGGGTGACCAGGAATGTAAGGACTGCGGCTCCGAGAGCAAAGTAAACCAAGTAGCCTGCTAGACGGTCTGCGATACCTTGGATGGGAGCACGCGATTTTTCCGCACGCTCCACGGCGTCAATGATCTTGCCGAACGTGGTGTCGCGCCCCATCTGGTCAACCCGGACTTCGAGCGCCCCGGATTGATTAATCGTTCCGGCATATACCGCCGATCCCTTGGCCTTCTCCACAGGCATCGATTCGCCAGTGATCGTCGCCTGATCAACGAACGAGTAACCTCCAGCGACAAGGCCATCCACTGGAATTCGAGCCCCAGGCTTGACGAGCACGAGCTCGCCAACAGCGATTTCATTGGTCTCAACGTCTTGCCATTTGCCGTTTCTACGTACCGTCGCAGTCGCGGGCAGCAGACCTACCAGATGGTGGATTGCAGTGCGCCCACGGCTTACCGTGAGACCTTCAAGAATTTCGGCAACGAGTACAAATAGCGTGATGACGAGTGCAGTGAAGATTTCGCGGATCGCGAGCGCGGCCACGATGGCAATCGCCATCGAGAGTTCCATCGTCATCCGTCGCTGGACGATGTTTTCGTACGCTTCATGGAATATCGGGAATCCACCAACGAGTGTGCAGATTACGCCGACGCCGGTTATGTAGGGATTCTGCTTCCCAGCGAGAAACCAAACGGCCGCAGCTGCGGCGGCGACAAAGAGCACTCGGTTGATTTCTCGCCAATTCAGCGTACGTTCGTGCTCATGGTTGTCTTCGTGGACACCACGATCTGCCGACTGCAGTTCTTCGACTTCTTTCACATTCCCAGCAACTTCCTGTTGTTTCAATTGCGCTAGCTTCATAACGGACCACCAGTTCTGCAAGATTGTGAGGATTGGCCAACTACTTCAGATACCTTCGAACCACATCGATGAGTTCTTCGGCTGCTTCCGCCTGCGGAGAGTTCTTGCCGGATTTCGGGTCGAGCACGTGGAACCGGACGTGGCCCTCCAGCACTTCCGCCATCAGTCCGTTCAATGCGCCTCTGCAAGCAGCCATGAGTTGAAGAACGCTGGAACATTCCTGATCAGCGTCGAGTGCTCGCTCGATGGCTTCCACCTGACCACGAATCCTGCGAACTCGGCCCAGAAGCTGCCCCTTGTTCTTTGTCGTGTGTGCCATTTCGTCCTCCAAAACGCATCCATAATATACTCCAGTACAGTATATAATTGAAATGAGTATTGGGAGCTTTCTCTTCTAAAGCCGCAAGTGGATGTCCCACGAGGTCGCAGCCCGGAGTCACTTTTCGGTGGCACTTCCAGTTGTACCGTATTCGAGTCCTGATTGACGCATTTACCGGATACGTTGAATTTCGTGATTTCCGGTTACGCGGCTAACCAGGCTGTAGAAAATCATATCCAATCCAGCGAAATGCCTATGAATCACCCTAACTGGCCCGTTTTTCAACAGGCTCACATGATTTTGGGCGCAGTCCCGTTACGCGTTTTGAATGAGCCATTCTTGACGCGGCGAAATTAGAGGTTTGAGAGCGGTCTACGATATGTGGCGTTTCCGTAACTTTCCATTCATCCTGCTGTCACACTCCGGCCCTTACACTCGCCTGCAAATCCGCCCGTGAACATACTGGTCGTTGAAGATGAACCAGAGCTAGCGTCCGCGTTGGTTCGCGGATTAGAGGAAGAGCAGTTCTCCGTTCAGGTGTGTGGCGAAGGAAAGGCCGCGTTGCAAAAGTCGGAAGGCGGCAATTTCGATCTGGTCCTCCTGGACGTGATGCTCCCCGATTTAAACGGATTCGATCTGGTAGAGCAATTGCGGCTGCGCAACCGCGAAACGCTCGTGCTGATGTTGACTGCTCGCGATTCGCTTGCTGATGTTGTCCGGGGACTGGATGCAGGCGCCGATGATTATCTGACCAAGCCATTTTCTTTCCCGGAGTTGCTCTCGCGCGTGCGGGCGTTGGAACGGCGCAGCGGCAGCAAACCAAAAAACGTACTGGAAGCCGGAGACGTAGTGCTTGACATAGCGGCGCAGCGTGCTTTTCGCGGCGGCGTTCCACTCTATTTGTCGCTGACCGAATTTCGGTTACTCGAGGTGCTGGCCAGGAACAGAGGTCAAGTCGTCCCGCGCCAGGCCATCATCGCGGACGTCTGGGGGAATCGCCGCGAGGTGGAAGATAATACGCTCGACGCCTACGTTCGCCTTTTGCGAAAGAAGATCGAACGCGATTCACAATCGAAACTCATTCAAACTCATCGTGGACTCGGGTACTCGATGGGACTGCCCTCACTCTCATGAATCTGACAATCCGCACCAAGCTTACAGCGCTCTATTTCGTGGTGCTGGCCGCTTCCTTGAGTATTTTTGTGTGGATTGGCGACGTGGGATTTCGGCGCAGCATTGAAGTCACCGTCAATGAAGCATCCAGCGTGAACCTGCAAAGCCTCGAGCGTCTGGTGGAGCGGAGCGCACCGAAGGGAGATGCGAGAGTTCAAAAGGAACTGGAGGAATTGGCGAGCTGGTGGCCGAGCGGCGCAGTTTTTGAAGTGGCCGATGCCAATCAGCGCTGGATTTTCCGCTCGCCCCAATTCCTGCAACCTGCCGAGCTCCCCGCAGTTGACGGCAGCGCCCCCACTTTTCTAACGACGAATCTGAATCACATTCAATACCGCATCGCGTCGCAAAAATTTCAGGCCAGCGGACAAACTTACGAAATTCATGCCGCCGTTCCCACGGAGCCGTTCGATCGAGCGCTCGACCATTTCCGCGACATCGAAAGGGAAACCGTGCCGCTGCTGGTAGTGGTGGCTTCGCTGCTGGGTTACTGGCTCAGCGGCAGATCGCTGGCGCCCGTGAAGCGGATCATTGACACGGCTGAACGTATCGGCGTCGATAGCCTCTCGCAACGACTGGAAGTGCCGCGACCGCGCGATGAACTGCGGCGCCTGACAGAGGCGCTCAACGCGATGCTCGAACGCATTGACGCTTCCTTCCAGAGAATCACGCAATTTACCGCGGACGCCTCGCACGATTTGCGCACGCCGGTCACCGTGATCCGCACCGTCGCCGAAGTGACGTTGCGCAAGCCGCGGACGAATGCGCAGTACACGGACGCGTTGGCGAAGATTCTGCGGACGTCGGAAGAAACGACGAGCTTGCTGGAAAATCTTTTGACGCTGGCGCGAGCGGACGCCGGCGCGATGGGCATGGAACTGCGCGTGATTGATTTGGATATCCATGTCCGCAAAGCGCAGGGGCGCGCTATTTTGCTTGCTGGAGGCAAATCGCTGGACATTGATGTGCGCACGCCGGGTGGGCCTGTCTGGGTAAGAGCTGACGAGATCGCGATCGATCGCTTGCTGCTGATTTTGCTGGACAATGCCATCAAGTACACCCCAGAAGGCGGCTTTTGCGAAATTGAATTGCTCGCTGCAGCAGACGAAACTCAAATTCTCATCCGCGATTCGGGCATCGGCATTCCGGAGGACGAACTCAATCTCATCTTCGAGCGTTCCTATCGCACGGACTCCGCGCGTTCGCGGGAAACAGGGGGAGCGGGACTGGGCCTTGCCATCGCGCGCTGGATCGTCGAAATGCACGGTGGAACCATCACTGCGGAGAGTGAGGTCGGCACAGGTTCTTTGTTCCGCGTGCGTTTGCCTGCCTTACAGGGCTTCGGGATTCATTCGCGGGATACTATTCCTACCGTCGCGGAAGTCTGAAAAAAATTCAGCCTCTATTCAAGTTCCCATCAAGATTCGTTCACCTGCCGTACTTTTCCGTCGCGCCTAATCAGCGAGTCAAATCTTGACGCGACCGCTGCGGGGGAGAGCTTTATGCGCTTTGTTTTTGCGCTCGGACCGCTCAACACAAGTTGTGCTCGCAGAGCGCTGGTCCTGCCGATTGGCATTCTGGCATTTATCACATTGATTCTACGGCCCGGACCGGTTCGCGCGCAGACAGATCGCGCTACCCTGGAAGGGACCATCACCGATTCCAAGGGCGGAACGATCGCCGACGCGCGCGTCCAAGTCACAGAGTTAGAAACCGGATTGGGATACGAAAGAGTCACGAACGACCATGGCTTTTATCGTATTCCTGCCCTGCCGCACGGCAGATACACGGTGATCGTTTCGCGCGACGGGTTCCAAACCAAGCAAATTGACGAAGTCGAGTTGCAAGTCGGCGAAACGCACACTTTGGACGCTGTTCTGTCCGTGGGAGCGATTTCCGAAAGAGTCGAGGTCAAAGCCGAAGCCGAGCCTTACGAAAGAAGCAGCGCGGAAAGCTCCATCGTCATTCAAACGGACCAGATTGATAACCTGCCCACCAACGGACGGAACTGGTCAACACTCACATTGCTTTCGCCCTGGGCGCAGGACGACGGTGGCGGCGACCAGCGGACTATCCGATTTGCGGGGCGAGCCCGCGACGACAACAACTTCACGTTTGATGGAGTGGACGCCACGGGAATTCAGGAGCAGGCACAGAAATCAACCACGCGTCTGCAAGTTTCCGAAGATGCGATTGCCGAATATCGCGTGGATTCGGCGCTCTACGATGCGGAGTATGGCTCGCAGGCAGGTGGTCAGGTGAACGTGGTGACGAAATCGGGAACAAATCAGTTCCACGGCACAGCGTTCGGTTATTTGCGCAACTCCGTGTTTGACGCCCGCGAGTTCATTGACCCTCCTCAAATTCCAGCGTTTAGACTGGGCCAATTCGGCGCAACTGTCGGCGGGCCAATCAAGAAGGACAAGGCGTTCTTCTTCTTGAGTTACGAAGGTCTACGTCAACTTCAAAATGCCACCACGAGCGCCGCGGTTCCGGATCCCGGATTGCAAGCAGCCATTCTGACACAGTCTCCAGTGCTGTGCGGGATGCTTCAGGCGTGGCCGTGGAGACAATCCGCCGTTGCACAAAATGAGGCGCTGGGCTGCGCGGCGAAACACGTTTTTCCCGATGCGGCGTTTGTCGATCAGGCCCCGTTTGATCCTGCCAATCCCGACACGACTGGAATCGACGCATTTAACAGCGCGCCTACGACGATTATTCAGGAGGACTCGTGGCTGGCGCGTCTTGACTACCAGTTTTCGAAGAACACGACCTTCTACGTCAGAGCGCAGCGCGACATCGCTGCGACCACGGCTCCGCTTGGCAACGCACTCGATCAGCAGGGTGTCTTCAATCATCCGGCGAATTACATTGTGGCGCTGGAGCACGCGTTTACTCCCGCCCTTCTGAACACTTTCAAGTTCGGAATCAACCGTTCGCCATTCCACAATCCGCAGATCTGTAATTTTCCGCTCGCTGTAGGTTCTGACAACTTCGAAGCTCTGAACGATTGCAACACAGACAACGAGGTGGGTACGACGTTCTCCTATATTGATGACGTCGTCTGGACGCATGGCCGGCACACGTTCAAAGCCGGAATCGAATATCGCCGCGTCCGGTTGAACCAGGGAATTACGGCGGACGACACGATCAACTATACGGATAACCTCAGCCTGATTAACAATACGATCGACAATCTATTCTACCGGTCCAGCTGGTCGCTGCATTACTTGCGCCATACATTTATCCTTCCGTATTTCCAGGATGAATGGAAAGTAACGCCGAACCTCACGCTGAACGTGGGTTTGCGTTGGGAATATTACGGAGTGCCGAACGAAGCTCATAGCAGCACCACGGTATTCGATCTGCAGAATTTTCAAGGAAGCTGTTTCGGTACCGGGTCGGCCAACCGCGCCATTTTCAGCGAGCCGGCTGATTGCCCAAAAAATCCGGCTCTGTTGTATCCCAATTACCGAAATTGGGACCCTCGTGTCGGACTGGCGTGGGCACCCGGTCAGTTCCGCGGCAAGACGGTGGTACGCGCGGGGTTCGGCATTTATCACGGCGCCGCGCAAAACGACGATGAGAATGCCGGCTTGGAGAGCGACAACACCCGTCAGGCACTTGTTTCCGGGATTGGCGGCACACCGCCGGTGTTGCAATTCGGTTCCGGATACCTGGAAAATCCGCCGGACTTTGGCACCACTTCCACTTCAGAGCTGCAACCGCGCGCGCTGTTTCGGCACCGGCGTGACTTATACGTTGAACAGTGGGGATTGACGATCGAACAGCAGCTGCCTGCGAACTTCTTAGCCACAGCTTCTTATCTCGGGACGCACGGAGTGCGGCTGTTTGCGCGCAACTTCGAAAATCTTTGCGACCAGACGCTCTACCAGAGCTCCGGCGGAGCGAATTGCACGCGTCCACTCGATGCATTTCCTGTCACGGTGCTCGCCACGGGCCAGCAGGCCTTCTTCGGCGACGTGGACGTAAAACAGGATGACGGCGGCAGCAGCTATCAGGGCCTCCTGCTTTCCCTGCAGAGGAGGTTTACCAATGGCTGGTTATTCCAGGCCAACTATACGTATTCGCATTCTATCAACGACGGAAACGTGGGCGGCGGCGAATCCAACGCGCCACAGAACGCATTGTGCGTGCCTTGCGAGCGCGGTCCCAGCATCTATGATATTCGCCATAACGTCGTCGTGAACTCCGTGTACCAATTGCCGTTTGGCCCGAACCAGAAATATCTCAGATCCGGCGGGGCTCTCGGGAAACTTGTGGGGGGGTGGCAGATCAGCGGTATCGGTACGTGGCACACCGGCCATCCCCTCACGGTTTTCATGAACATTCCGGTGAATCAAATTCCCGATAACAACTCGGGGCCGAGCGAGCGTCCCGATGTTATCCCCGGTGTGCCGCTCACGGTTACACCCACGGCGGCGAACGGCTTCCAGTTGGTCAATGCAAACGCATTCGCGGCGCCCCCGATTGACCCCAATAGCAGCATTCTGACCCGTTATGGCGACGAATCCAACGGACTGGTTCGGACCCTGAATGTGTGGCAGATCGATTTCCAACTGATGAAGGAGACGCCGCTAACGGAGAGATTGAGTCTGGAATTCGGCTTTCAAGCATTTAATATTTTCAATCACACCCAATTTGCAGATCCCTCGAATCTAACTTTAGATTTCAATTGCAACACAGCAGCTCCTTTCGTTTGTTCCACAGCGGGGAGTGGCAATTTTGGCCAAATAAATACGATCAACGGTCACAACAACAATAACGACAATTTTTTCAACGACAACGTGGGCACCGGCTTGGCTCGCCAGCTTCAATTTATGCTGCGGCTGAGGTTTTAAAGTTCTCGCAGGTGATGGAATCGAGGTCAAGATAATGAACTTAGGCGAGGGTTGCAAACCAGCAACGCTTCTGAGCATCTTGATCCTTGCGCTTTTCGTGAGCTGCCCGCAGAGCGATAGCCGTTACGAGCTAGCCGGCGGGAAAACTGATTCAACGTGGCGACAACCAGGCGGTTCTAACCCGCGACCAAGGTTCGTGCAATCCCCAAACACGGCCGAGGCGGTTCTTGTCGGTGCCGGTGATATTGCAGACTGCGCGGATCTTTCTGGTGCGGAAGCGACGGCCAAGCTTCTCGACGGCATTCCCGGCACGGTGTTCACCGCGGGTGACAATGCATACGAGGGCGGCACCGCCGAGCAATTCGCGAAATGCTACGATCCCACCTGGGGCAGGCAAAAGGGGCGGACGCGCCCCTCCGTCGGCAACCACGACTTCCATTCCGGGGGTGCCACTCCTTACTTCAATTATTTCGGCGCGGCGGCCGGCGATCCAGCCAAAGGTTTTTACAGCTACGAACTCGGAACGTGGCACATCGTCGTGCTCAACAGCGAATGCGCCGAAGTCGGCGGCTGCCAACTAGGTTCCGTCGAAGAGAAATGGCTGCGCGACGATTTGAAGTCGCATCCTGCTGCTTGCACGCTGGCTTACTGGCACAAACCGCTATTCAGTTCCGGCGCGAAGCACGGCAACGATCCAGAAGTGAAGGCGTTCTGGCAGGACTTGTATGAGGCGCGAGCCGCCGTCGTCATCAACGGGCACGATCACGATTACGAGCGGTTCGCGCCGCAGAATCCCGAAGGCAAGCCCGATGCGGCCCGTGGTATCCGGGAAATTGTGGCCGGCACCGGCGGCAAGAGCCATCGCCCATTCAAGACGCCTCTGCCCACGAGCGAAGTCCGCAATGCTGACACGTACGGCGTGTTGAAACTTACGCTTCACGCCAAGAGCTACGACTGGGAATTTGTTCCCGAAGCGGGGAAGGCGTTTCGTGATTCCGGATCGGGTTCGTGTCGGTAGCCAAACTTTCCATTCCGGCAAAAGCGAGGCTCAATTGAGAAAATGGATCCTTTGCGCCTGTATTCTGATCCCGATAGTGGGTGCTTTCGCTGCAGCGGGCTATCACCTGCTGAGAACGATTCCGGTTGGCGGAACCGGCGGTTGGGATTACCTGACGGTCGATGAAACCAGGCAGCGCCTTTTTGTATCGCACGAAACCCAAGTGGAAGTAATTGATCTGGCGTCGAACAGCGTCACTGGGAAAATTCCGGATACGCCCGGAGTTCACGGTATCGCACTCGGACCGGAAGAAGGGCGCGGTTTCGTTAGCAACGGCCGGACCTCCACGGTGACAGTTTTCGATTTGAAGACGCTTGCTCCGATTTCGCAAGCGCCCGCCGGCAAGAAACCCGATGCCATTGTTTACGATCCGTCTACGCATCGCGTATTCGTGATGAACGGCGGCAGCGACAGTTCCACGGTGATTGACGCCGCCAGCGGCAAAGTCCTTGGCACCATTGCACTGGGCGGAGGCCCGGAATTCACTGTGGCTGATGGATTGGGGAGTGTTTTCGTCAATCTCGAGGATCAGAATCAGGCGTTGCGCATCGATGCGCGAGACATGACGGTGAAGAATCGCTGGCCCCTGGCACCGTGCGAACGCCCGTCAAGCATGGCGATCGATCGCGCGAATCATCGGCTATTCATCGGATGTCGTAGCAAAGTGATGGCTGTCGTCAATTCGGACACCGGAAGCGTGATTGGGACCCTGCCGATCGGCGACCACGTGGACGCGAGCGCCTTCGATCCCGCCACTGGCCTGATTTTCAATTCCACGGGAGAAGGGACCGTCGACGTCTTTCACCAGGACTCGCCCGACAAATACAGCGCAGTGCAGCGAATCCCCACGCACGTCGGCTCGAAGACGATGGCGCTGAATTCCAAAACGCACGAACTCCTGGTGCCATCGGATGCATCGGGAACGTTTCAAATCCTGCTATTCGGGAACTGATCCCGTCGCTTGGTCATCTTCGATTTGCCTGACGCGCGGCGTGATTTCTTATGCGGGTTCGGCACTATTACGATTCGATGACTTTGCCCCGCAGCTCGATCAGATTGCGATTGAGCGTCGCGCGGTCCAGTTCTTTTTCCTAGCGCGCGATCACGACGGTGGCGACGCCATTGCCAATCAGGTTGACGAGCGCGCGGCCGGTGCTCATGAACCCTCGATTCCGAGCAGCAACGCCATGCTGGCAACTGGAATGGTGGGAACGACCGTGAGAGTTGCGACCAGGGCTCTAAAGGATGCGCCTGACACACCGCCGGCGCCTTTGGAAGTGAGTGTGGTGACTGCGAAAATGGTGAGCTGCTGCATCGCCGTCAAGTGGGTATTGGTCGCTTGAGCGACGAATAACGCGGCGAGTGTCATGTAGACTCCGGTGCCGTCTGTGTTGAAAATGTAGCCGGAAGGCACCACGAGGCCGACGAGCGGCCGCGAGCATCCCAGGCGTTCCAACTTTTCCCTGAGCGTCGGCAAAGCGCCTTCGGAGGTGTTCACGGCGGCGACGATTAGGATTTCTTCCCGGATATAAGCAAGAAACTTGAATATTCCGAACCCGGAAGCGGCAGCAATGGCGCCCAGAACAATCAGCACGAAGGCGGCGCACGTCTTCGCCTTCACGCCGGCTAAAAAGCCGTCCGCCAGCGCTTCCCCTTCCAGGACGGCCTTGTCCGTCTCGACTTTCAGCAGCGTCTCGCCCTTGGCAACTGCTTCGCCTTCTTTTTTGCGCCAGGAAACGAGCTTGCCGGTTTCCTGCGTCAGTTCGAGCGCGGGCATCACGACACTGATAGCCATAATTCCTCGGGGAGAAAACTCGGGGCGAAAGAAAGGCGTGTGGACCGATCCGGTGATGTTCAAGGAAGTGATCGTGCCATGGATCGTGCATGCATTGGATGTGGAGCCGGCGACTAAGTAGAGCGCAAAGGCGCCGGACGGAGTTGGCCGCGGCAAATCATCGAGCGACAGCTACGAAGAGCGCTTCTAGGACAGAGGCCTTCTTCGAGCTGTCGCCCGCTTTCCAGCCGTGCAAACCCGATTCAAATTCAATCGGTTCTCACTTACCGTAAACGAACAGGATAAACGTGTCGGGAATTATCGCCGGACGTGGACGCGGATGTTCCGGCGTGGCGGCTGGGGTCTCGCCGAAGTCCGCAGTGACCGTATAAACGGTGTGAGTCGCGTAGTCGAGAGCCATGGTGCGCGCACCGCGCTGGGTCTGAATCGTTTCCACCAGCGAAAAGTTTGTGGGCGAATCTTCGTGCGCGATGGTGATCGTCCCATCGCCGCAGGACGCGAATGCGTAACCCGTAACGGGGTCGAAACGGTTTGCATCCACGCCCTGGCCGATGGGAACTGTGCCAAGGATCTTGCCGGAGTTGCCATCCACGAAGGTCATGAGCTTGTTGTGGCAGCCCACCACCAGGATTTCGTGCGCGGCG
>Ga0209624_10002642_pt1 | contig 13144 bp, 10 predicted proteins | sample JacPinW_OM2H0_O1_FD_188565 | JGI IMG/M metagenome (GOLD analysis project Ga0209624, IMG submission 188565) | Forest soil microbial communities from Algoma, Ontario, Canada - Jack Pine, Ontario site 1_JW_OM2H0_O1 (SPAdes) (version 2) | ecosystem: Environmental > Terrestrial > Soil > Boreal...
CATTGCCGTCTATTCGGGTGGCTATGTCATCGCCTATTAACGGCGCTGGAACCAAGGTTGTCGGAAAGACGAGAGCAAGTACGCCCGTGCGAAGGAAGTGAGTACGCAAGGCCATTCGCAATTCAGGAATGTACCTATCAACCGCCGCACGATACGTGGCGTGCGAAGCAAAGTATTGACCCCCGGGCGAGGCGTATCTGAGTATCTCCATCCTGACGTCCTCACTCGCGGCCGCCAAAACTTGTGCATAAGAAACTCCAGTCTTGTAGTGCTGGAGATATCGACTAAGGGATGGCTCGAAATCGCGGCTTTGAACGGCCGCGGTGGTCAGTTGAATCAATTGAGCAAGTTCGGGTATGTCGGTGTCAATGAGCTCTGCGCCAGCGTTTTGCAGCCTCCTCAAGGCGTCGTTTGTGATCTGTTCGACTTCGGGATCAAGGTCGTTGAACCAATAGCTGCGGCTGACACCGAGCTTGACTCCCGCCATCGAATTTAGCGGCGCGGTAGGTCTTGAATGCGCCCTTGAGAGAACTGAGTCTAACAACGCGACATCCCGAACGCAGCGAGCGTGCGGCCCCACTTGATCGAACAGCGGGGTAATCGGCACGACACCCGCGGTTGAGTAGCGTCCCGTGGTTGGGCGAAATCCAACGGTCCCGCACAAGGCGGCGGGAACTCTTATTGAGCCTTCAGTATCCTCCCCGATACTAAGTGGCGCAATTCGCGCCGCGACCGCCGCAGCGCTGCCTCCGCTGCTGCCACCCGATACATGAGCCAGGTTGTAGGGATTTCGAACCGGGCCGAACAGACGGTTATCGCTGGTCCATCCAAATGACAGCTCATGCATGTTCGTTTTACCGAGCACGATGGCACCGGCCCTTCGGATGGCAGTTACTACGTCGGCGTCTTGGGTGGGTTGAAAGTGTCGAAGTGCCGAGGTCCCCGCCGTCGTCGGAAATTGACAAGTGTTGATGCTGTCTTTGACCGGAATCGGTAGCCCGTGCAGAGGGCCTAGTTGACGGTTCAGGCGTCTGCGCAGATCGCACTCTCGCGCCTGTATCAGGACGTGGTCGGGCTCCAACGTGATGAAAGCGTTAAGCGACCTGCAACGTCCGCATCGCGAGAGAAGCGCCTCTGCGTACTGCTCAGCGCTGAAATCACCGGCTCGCATGCCTCGAACCGCTTCGTACGCAGATAAGGCGGCGAGGGAATCCTCCTGTCGCTGCGTTCGCCCCTGCGACAAAGAGAAACGGGGAAACGAAAGTAGTGACCCCGCCGACGCCAGGCTAGCGAGTGTGAATCGCCGCGATCGAAGTGTGGGCAGACTGATGAGTTTGTCCCCTTTTATCTGACGAGCTTAGCACCCACCTTGACTTCGCAACAGCTGTGATCACATGCTTGCATGCACGGCATACCAAATAGCCGCCTGACAGGTTCCCGACGAGTTCCAAGCAAGATGCGACTGAAAGCCGTAGTTGGACATTTCGGCTTTTTCACCCTGGCGTTCGGAGGAATGGTTGGTTCCGCCTGGATTGTCCTGCTGGGCGATTGGCTGCGGGCGGCCGGTCCAGCTGGAGCCGCGCTGGGCATCGTAGGCGGCGCGTGCGTCATGGTCTTGGTATCACTGTGCTACGGCGAGTTGGCAGCTCGCTTTCCCTCGGCTGGAGGCGAGTTCCTGTACACATTGCGGTCGTTTGGGCCGACCGCTGCGTTCTTGATGGTATGGATTTTGGCCATGTACGCCACGTCGATTTGCGCCTTCGAAGCCATTGCATGTGCCTGGTTGTTAACGGAGTTACTCCCACATGTTGGTCTTGCTGTTGCGTATGAAATCGGAGGTGAACGAGTTACATGGATGGCACTCGGTGTCGGCATTTGCGGAACGTTGACGATTGGTGCCATTCACTACGCTGGTGCGCAGGCTGCAATCAGGTTCCAAAACCTCGTCACCTTCGGGTTTTTGGCCATCTGTTTAGTTCTTGACCTTATCGCGTTGACTCTTGGTTCTAGTTCGAATCTTAGGCCGCTATGGGTAAGTTTCTCCTACCCGTCTTGGATTCAAGGCAGTCTGTGGATTTTTTCGACCTCCGCATTTTTCCTGAATGGTTGGCAGACCGCGCTGCACGCATTGGAGGAAAGGAGTCCTCGGGTTACGCCGCGCGGGGCCGTCATTTCGATGTCACTAGCCATCGTCGCCGCCGCCATCTTTTATGTGATGACGATTATGGCTACTGCGAGCGCTGAACCTTGGAGTGCCTTCGTGAGCGAGCGCGTACCGGCCGCCGCTTCCTTTCGATCATTGGGAATGCACGGAGCTTTGGCCACGATTTTGATCGCTGCGGCAATTGCTTCACTTTTGAAAAGCTGGAGTGGTATGTGCTGGCTGGCTTCACGACTGATTTTTGCGGCGGCTCGAAGCGGCTTCTTGCCCAGCACATTCTCGCGCGTGGATCCGCGGAACGGGTCACCTCGTGCCGCGGTCTTCATTGTGACTCTCTTTACGGTTCTCGGCTTGTCGATCGGCAGAGTGGCGATCCTGCCAATTGTCAATATGGTTACGATTTGCTTAGCGCTGTCTCTCGTCGTGTGCCTTATCGCCTTACTTCGCCAGCGCCACAGCAGTGGGGCGGCTCAGGTGTTTTCGGTGGCCGGCGGCAACCTGACAATTGGTATCGCTTGTGCCGGGGCACTCGCGATGATCGTAATCGCGTTGATCATTCCACTTGCGCAGCGAGGAACGGCCATTCCAGTGGAATGGATCCTGCTCGCGATTTGGATAGCACTCGGGTTGGCAGTTTCAAGGGTAATGCGGAGGATGCGTACGGGACGTCACGAGGCAGATCTAGGGCTGTGACGTGCGTGCCTGGAGGTGACTGTGGACAATGAAGGACTGGCTCTAAGAGTAGGAATCGCGGGCGCCGGCGTGATCGGACGCGGGTGGGTAAAGGTGTTCGCGCGCGCGGGTTGTGTGACCACGATCTACGACAAGAAACCAGGGCAGGCGGAGCGAACTCGACGATGGTTCCTTGAAGATCTTCAGACTGCCGTCGGCAAAGGCCTGATTACCAAGTCCGCCGCGGAGCAGCAGGCCTATAACGTGACGTGCAAAGCCATCGAATCGGCCTTTCTAGAGGTTGATTATGTGCAGGAAAGTGGTCCGGAGGAATTGGAGACCAAACGAAGCATATTCACTGAGCTCGACGAAGTCACGGTGCCATCGGCGATCATCGGGTCGAGCACTTCGGCTCTGAACATCAATGAAATCGCAAAGAACCTGCCCGGGTCAAAGCGGATGATCACCGCGCACCCGATCAACCCGCCCTATCTGAACCCCGCAATGGAGGTGTTTCCAACCAACAGCGTGACACCCCAGACGCTGCAGCGAGCCTTGCAAATACTTCGTTCCGTCGGGATGAAGCCAGTTGTTATGACGAGTTTCATCAACGGGTACATCGCCGCCCGCTTACAGGCGGCTTTGATGCGAGAGGCGATCAATATCGTTCAACGAGGTATCGCCACTGTTGAAGGTGTGGACACGATGGTTCGGCACGGCATAGGACAAAGATGGGCGTTCTTAGGGCCTTTCGGAGTGAATCATACAAACGCAGACGGCGGCATTCGCGAGTATTACACGCGCTACCGGCGTACCTATCTCGAAATAATGAAGGACCTATACGACGAGGTGCCACGCTTCGACACCGCGATGGTAGATGCGCTCGGAGAACAGACCGATCAGATGTTCGGCAAGGTAACTGTGAAGGAACTCGTAAGCTGGCGAGACGAGCGCGTTGCGGAACTCATTCAAAGTAAGGTGGATAGCGAGATTTCGCCGCAAAGCCCTGATGCGTGCAAGGAAGAGAAGACGTTTTAGAGCGCGGGGGGCCAACGCTCCGCATCCACTGCTGTCTTGTGCTACGCTTCTTGATAATTCTGAGGAGGTACAATGAAGTCGACGGCGGCGTCAAGTGAACTGATGGCGTTAGTGCCGCCGCGCCGGGACACTCTCCAACAGCGCGTTTATAGTGAGCTAAGAAGAGCGCTGATGCGGGGTGAGTTCACGCCAGGACGGTCGCTAACAATCCGTGCTCTGGCACATGCGCTGCATACGAGTTCAATGCCCGTCCGAGAGGCATTGAGACAGCTGGTTACTGAGCGCGCCCTGGAAATGCTTCCGAATCGTTCGTTTGGCGTGCCTCAACTTTCCCCCGAACGCTTTCATGATCTGCTGCGTGTACGCACAGAAATAGAGGGTTTTGCAGTCGCAGAAGCCGCCTCTAGAATCACTAAGGCTCAACTGGAAAGGGTGGAGGAAATCAACGCTGAGATGCGCGCGGCGAGTAAAGGAGGTGACAGACTGCGATTCATATCCTGCAACCAGGAGTTCCATTTCGCGATTTATGCAGCCGCCGGGTCCGGTACGTTGATACCCCTGATCGAGACGCTTTGGCTTCAGGCCGGACCGTATATCGGCTGCATATACGGAGAAGACCTTGATCCGATCGTGAACCTCAGTCATCACGAAGGACTACTCAGGGCGCTGAGGCGCAGGGATGCAGCGAAGAGCCGGGCTATGCTCATCCAAGATATCTCTTCGCCCGCGGATCGAGTCATAGAGATCGCAACTGCGCGCTTTAAGCAGCAGGGCGCGTTGTCGACGCGAAAATCCAGTATCCGGCGTGCTGAGCGACGTGGCTTCCGATCTAGCGCAGACAGCGGATCCCGCACCAAAGAAGTATAGGTACTAAGGAGGGAGCCCGTTGGGGGGCGGAGTGAGGCTGGCGCAAGGGCGCGCCTCGAAACCCGGCGGCAGTTCGGAGTGCGACCGATCGTTGGCGTGCCTTCCCGAGGGATGGCTGTAAGCGCGGAGTAGGGCGCCTTCAGTGGCCGATCACGCCGCGACTACTCGACTTGTCGCGGTGGCGCTCGAATGGCCAGCGAATCCTTGGCACGTGCAGACCCTGTTCTCACCGGAACGAGAAACCTGCGCCGCGACGCGCTGACCTATCCGTGCCGCGCTTTACAAGCACCTTGATGAACCGCGAGTGCCGTAATCCTGGGAGTTAACGGGACGCGCGGCTGTCTGACTTCGCGGCCGATTTCTCTTCCCACAGCTGTGATCACAGCATTGACAATGCGCACCTGTTGTGATTCCATAAAATGGTCATCTCTCTCTCACGCACTATGTATCCACAAGAAGTATTGGGGGCCAAGGTGAGCGCAAGTACGTGGACTGAAACCTGGCTGCGCCCCGCGATTCGGATTCGAAGTTGCGGGCGAACTGACCCAAAGAGGAGCACCGCACTGACCGCGGTGCTGCTGACGCAATTCGCTGCGTGCTTTTACTCTGCTCCGAGTGCAGCGGATACGTCGGTTTCTTCGTCGAACGAGCTGCAAGAAGTCACGGTGACCGCGCGAAGGCGGGAAGAGTCGCTTGTGAAGATACCGGAAAGCATAACGGTCTTTTCTCAGCAGCAGATACAGGATCTGAACATTCAGGATCTGGTGGACTATGCGACAAAGACTCCGAATCTTTCATTTGCTTACGGAGTAACGACAACGGGATTCTTCTCCCGTGCCATCGCAATTCGGGGCATTAGCGGAGCAAACACGACCGCCGTGTACCTAGACGACACTCCGCTAACGCAGTCGTTCGATCCCCGAGTTCTGGACATCGAAAGAATCGAGGTGCTGAAGGGCCCCCAGGGAAGCCTCTTTGGAGCAGACTCCATGGGAGGCGCGGTGCGCCTCGTGAGTGTACAACCGGACTTAACGGGAAATAGCTACCGAGAGATGGCGCAGGGGGGTGTGACGTCAGGAGGCGGCAGTGCGGATTACGGAGTGCAAAGCGGAGCAAATCTCGTCCTAATGCCTGACGTGGCCGCAACGCGTGCCGTGGTCTTCTATCAGCACGACGCGGGTTTTCTCACACGCGTTTTTCCGGAGGCTGAGAATCCTTCTCGATTGCAGTCGGTAAACGATCAAGGCGAGACACTTAATTACGGATTCGCCCTCACCACATTGGTGCGGCCGCTACCTGATCTCGATATCACTCTTCGGCTTTTCAATCAGACAACCAACCTTCCCAAAGGCTGGCCGGCAACCACAGCCCCACTTCCAGGATTTGAACCAGCCTATACCCGCGAGGAGCCGACCGATTTGGCCGGCTTAGCCTACACGCAGGTGTGGTTGCCATCTCTAGCAGTAACCTACAAGCAAAAGAATTGGAGCATCTCTTCCTCCACCAGCTACTACCAACTTGTAAGCCATGAGGTGGAGGCGAGCCAGTTAGGGAGTATTCAAGCCTTCGAGCAATTTTTCAGCATTCCGCCGCCAGCTAATATTCCACCATGGGCCGAACAGCACTACGAGTGGCAATTTACTCAAGAGCTCCGGCTCGCATTCGAGGATATCTATCGCTTCTCCGGAGTTGTCGGTTTGTACTATAACGATTTGCGTCGAGAGAACCTTTTCCCCCCGTTGATTTATACAGGCTTGACGGACCTCGGTATCGGCGCAACGACTGACAACTTTTACAACGAGACGGACCGATACCGCGATACCGAGGAGGCCGCGTACGGGGAGCTGAACTACCATCTTACGGATCGTCTGACTCTTACTGCTGGCGGTAGGGAATATCACCTGACGGATTCAACCCACATCCTGGCGGACGGCTTCTTTAATGGTGGTTTGTCCGTGGCTGCACCGCCTAACGAAGTGGACACGGGCTTTAGTCCAAAGGTCGCTGCTTCGTATCAGGTGGGTGCGACCGAAAACGTTTATGCATCGTGGGCAAAGGGATTCCGCCCCGGGGGCGGCAATCAAGCACTACCTTCCTTTTGCGATAGTGATCTGGCAACTCTTGGGTTGACACAAGAGTCAGCTCTGACCTACCACCCAGATACTGTTCGTACGTCGGAGCTCGGAGGAAAGGGTGAGTTTGCCGAAAATCGCATATATGCATCGGTAGCAGTCTTTCAAACCGATTGGTTGGGTGTGCAACAGGTAGTCAACCTGCCCACATGCGGGTATCAAGTGCGCACGAATGCGGGAGCCGGGCGCATTCGTGGCGGTGAGCTGGAGTTGAATGGAAAGGTTACTGAAGGTCTCGAAGTTGATCTGGGAGCAGGATATGAGGACGCACGCGTCACTGAGGCTGGTGGGGGCAATTTTCTGGTTGGGGAAAGACTGCAGGAAGTACCGGAGGTGACCGCGACCCTCCGCGGTACATATAGATTCCCGATTTCTGGCCAAATGGGAGGACTTGTATCAGCGGACGTGAATTACACGGGCAATAGCTTGTCGGGGAACACCACGCCAGCTACACCGCTGACTCGGCCAGCTTATACGCTCACAAACGCAAGAATCGGGGTTGAGTGGCCCAAGTCCTCGCTAGTACTTTACGTGAACAACATTGGTAACGTGCATGCGAATCTCGCGGATTTGCGCTTTATTGGTTTCAATGAAACGAGCGTAAATTCAGCCGGTGAAACCGTACCATTACCGCGCGTGGTTGTCCTCACGCCGATTCAGGTGGGTTTGCAATATAGGGTCAACTTCTGATTAGGGGTTGCATGCTTGCGCTCGTGACCCAGAGAAGGAAAACGGAAGAACGGGGAGCAACGAAATGACGCGTGCTGCGGGGATTGTGGGTGTGTACGAATCACCTCGGCGGCAGGCGAGTGGCATTCACCCGTATACCATTCATGCGGAGTGTATCAAAGGCGCCCTCGCGGACTCAGGACTACTTCCTCAGGACATAGACGGCTACTGTACAGCGGCCGGTGACTGGGCCGAGGGCGGTGCCTCATCCGACATTCTGGATCTAGCTGAGTTTCTGGAAATCAGCCCGCATTACTTTGATTCGACAGACATCGGTGGCGGGTCATACGTTTCCCATGTTGGCCATGCTGCTATGTCTATCTCCGCTGGGAAAGCCAACGTTGTAGCCATCAGTTATGCAGCGTGCCCGAAATCCTGGCCGCTTCCGATGACGTTCTGGGATGGCCTCACGTACCCGGCGGGCCCAGGGCAGTTCGAGATTCCATATGCACCGACGGTCGTCGCGAGCTATGCGCTTTTCGCGCAGCGTCACTTCCACGAGTTCGGCACTACACCGGGGCAGCTTGCACGAATCGCGGTAACGTGTCGTGGGAACGCTAAGCTAAACCCTCACGCAAGGTATCGCGATACTATCACCGTCGACGACGTACTTTCCTCTCCAACAATTTCATCACCGTTGCACAAACTCGATTGTTGTGTTGTGACCGAAGGCGGGGGAGCCATCTTGGTGGCGAGCGAGGAGCGAGCTCGAGACTGTAAAGAGGTGCCGGTGTGGATCAGGGGATTCGGTGAGGCGCTTGGGTCATTGAGCTTAAGCAGGATGGCCGAGCGAATAGCGACGCCAGCTCGACTATCGGGAGCGCGCGCATTTTCGATGGCTGGTATTACGCCGGATCAGGTCGATACCGCACAGTTGTACGACGCGTTTACGATAACAGTTTTGATGTTGCTCGAAGACTTGGGGTTCTGCGACAAAGGAGAGGGCGGGCACTTTGTCGAGTCGGGTGCCATTGACGCAGATGGCAAGTTGCCAATCAACACGGACGGGGGTGGCTTATCATCAAACCATCCAGGTCGCCGCGGAATATTTACCGTGATCGAGGCGGTACGACAGCTCCGCGGACGAGGCGTCGGAGTCCAAGTGCCTCAATGCCGCACTGCTTTGGCTCATGGTCTTGGCGGCATCATGAGTGCCGGCGCCACTCTGATCCTGTCGAAAGATTAGACAGAGAAGTCTGGCGGTCATGGCAGCGACACCGATTTATGTTGGGCTAACAGATGCGAATATCTGAGAGGATTGCTGTCGGATTTGCTTTACAGCGCTCTGCAGAGGCCTTTCCGGATAGGCGATTCGTTACGAGCGTGGCTACCGATCAGGCGGTCTCATACGGCGAGTTTGATCTTCTGGTCAACAGGTTGGCGAATGGACTGGCGAAATTGGGCGTTTCACGTGGGCAATTCGTCAACCTCATGCTGCCGAACGGTTTGGAGTATCTAGCAACGTCTTATGCGATAAAGCGCTTGGGCGCAATAGAGGTGGCGGTCAATTGCGAGTTTCAAGGGGCAGGCTTATGCCGGATATTAAACCTGGCGCCTAGCGCGGCTTTGATTACGTGCGGGCAGTTTGCTGACCGCATTAGGCAGATTGCACCAGAACTCAGTACGCCGAAGGCTGTGGTTGTAGTTGGAGGAAAGGAAGCGCTCGACAATATCGCTTTGGAAAGTGCGCCTGTGCTCTCGTATGAAGAGCTCAATTTGGATAACGCGGATAGTTATCCAGCTGTGAAGGTAATGGACAGGGATCCTGGGATGGTGGTATTCACATCAGGAACCACGGGGCCGTCGAAAGGTTGCGTTGTTTCTCACCGATGGATGGTGCGCGGAGCGGAGTCGGTTGTTGAGGCCCTTAAATTGACCGGAGAGGATACCTTTTACACTGCCTATCCACTCTTCCATACAAGAGCTGCCGTGCTAGATGTGTTTGCCACGGTGCTCGTTGGTGGGAGTGTAGTAGTCGCGCCTCGCTTCTCTGCGAGTCAGTTCTGGGCGCAGATGCGTCGATACAACGTCACCGTCTTTAGCATAATCGGAACCGTAATGCAGATTCTATGGAAACAACCCGAGGACCCACGTGATCGGAATCATAGTGTCCGTATTTCCTGGGGTGGTCCAATAAGTGTCGCGCCGTCAGAGTTCGAAAGACGCTTTGGCGTGAAGGTCTTACCGGGCGAAGGGGTGTTTGGCATGAGTGAGACGGGCATGGTCAGCATCTCCTCACTTGATCCGTCAACCAGCGGAAAGGTGCGGGCGGTATTTGAGGTGCGTATCGGTGACGAAAACGACGATCCCGTACCAAAGACGGAGGTTGGCGAAATACTTGTGCGCCCGACTGAGCCAGGGGTCATGTTCGATGGCTATCTAGGAATGCCGGAGGAAACAGTAGCTGCGTGGCGTAACCTGTGGTTTCACACGGGTGACTTAGGGCGAATTGACTCCCAAGACCGTTTGATATTCGTGGGTCGTAAGCGAGATTCAATCCGGCGGGCTGGCCATAACATCTCATCGTGGGAAGTGGAGGAAGGCATAAACTCACATCCTTCAGTGCAGGAGTGCGCCGTGGTCGGAGTGCCAAGTGCGCTTGGGGAGGAGGAAGTAGCAGCTTTTGTGGTGCTGCGGCCGGAAGCGTTGCTCTCAGCGGAGGGATTAATTGCGCATTGTCACGCGAAAATGGCGGCGTTCATGGTGCCGCAGCATGTTTCCTTTGTTTGCGACATTCCCAAAACACCTACCGGCAAACCTGCGAAGGCGGCGCTCGCTGCGGCGCTCCAACGTGTGCGCAGTGATTCCTGAGGAGGCGAGTTCCCGAAAGTGCTTGGTCACATTCGCTTCGCTTGTAGCGGATGAACGGGCATTGGGCTGAATTTGCGGCTCGATCGGCGCACCGCGACTGTCAGGTGCAATAGCTAGACTTCTGCACGGCTTCCTTCTATGCCGGTTCACAATGCCCGGTGATGTTTTGGAACCCCGAGCAGTTTAGCTGCTCTCCGGGATGCTGCGCAGAATGTCGAGGTGACCTCACCCCCGCGCGCCGGGGTAGGGCAGTATCTCTGGGACGGTTCGCTGATTCTCTGGTTGGGACGCCGCGCTCTTCCGGGTAACCTCGTCTGACTCCGCGAGACGCTCGCAATAAGCGGGGAGGCGCCGTAGAGAAAACGGGGGCGGGATTGCGGTGCTCTTTGAGCATATCACGCCGTTCTCGCCGTCAATGGCCGCGCGCGAAGCGCGCTTGCGTTTTTGTGGGCCGGCTTAACGCCCATTGACGGCTGCGCCGCGGCGTGAGGCGCGGGCACCGGGCAATCCCGCCCCGCAAACTCAAGGCTCGCCGTCATGACCACGCTCTATGTCCGCGACCAGCCCGGTTATCGGGTTATCGCGAGGCCCAGGCCACTGATGTGCTGGATCGTGCACAGGCGCTTCTCGCGCAACGCTACCGCGTCGGCTCACCGGTGCTCACCTCTCCTGCGCTCACGCGGGAATTCCTCAAAGTCCATCTCGGTGACTGCGAGCACGAAATCCTCGGCACGCTGCACCTGGACAGCCGCCATCGCATGATCGCCGTTGAGGATCTCTTCCGGGGCACGATCAACAGCGCTTCTGTTCATCCGCGCGGGTCGTGAAAGCTGCCCTCACGCACAATACCGCGGCCGTCGTGCTCGCCCATTTTGTGGCCAGCCACATAATGCGCGTTCTGTGCCGTGCATCGTTCTGTGCCCGACCAATCACGCAATCACGGACCCGCAATGTCCGGGCCATGGGCACCCGGATGCGCCACATAACGGTGACTCAGGGCGACGAGCTCGTCGGTAGCCCAAAGTTAGATGGGTGGTTATTCGCAGTCTGCATCCGTGGTGTCAGCAGCTCATTTGGAGCCGGGAAAGTGCTCGACATGTGTTTCAGCGCTGCGCCCAAAGTAGAGGACGCGCCGGCCGAGGAACGAGAGAATGTAGCCGGCGCAACCCGCATCGGCGACCTTTCGTACGAATCCTTTGTACGTGTACCCTGGGGCAAGTGTTTGGGCTTCGTGGATTGCCTCTCTTACCACTCCGGCGTTGAAGTCTGCTGCTACCGGAACGTCTGCCTTGGCCCCCGACAGCTCAACACTCTCACCGCTAGGCAGGTAGTAGGCGACCATCCCGCGCCGAAAGTCCACGGAGTACCCCTCGAACCCCGCCTCCATCAGAGTTGAGACGATCTGCGGGAAGGTCATGCTGTTCGACTCGGCGCCTTCGAGGCACTTGTGGGCGATGGCTTGCACCTGGGCGTTCATAACTTTGTCTCCGTGGTTGGTAAGTTGCGAAGTGCGCCACCAGTCAGTCCACTGGTATGGACTTCAGGCCGCGTGTTCTGACGATGTTTTTGAGCACGCGCTCCAGCGTCGAGCGCTCCTCGATACTGAGGTGTTCGAAGAACTCGGCGTCGTTCTGGTCGGCGAGCGCTGCGAGCTTGGGAACAAGACCCCGCCCCCTGGCTGTGAGCGCGAGCGTCTGCGCTCGGGCATCGCTTGGGTCCGGTGTTCTTGTGGCGAGACCTTTGGAGATGAGGCGGTCAGCGAGCTTACTGATCGCCCCGCGGGTGAGCCCGAGCAGCTCAGCGAGCCGGCTCGGAGCCAGAGAATCAACGCCGTACAGCTCTCGCATGACAGCCCACTCCGCCACCGTGACGTCTCGGGCTTCGAGCTTTCGCGCGAAAGCCTGCGAGACATGATTGGAGACGTAGCGCAGCCAATAGCCCAGATGCGCCGTCAAATCCGATACCGAGCGTTGAGGGGTAGGTGGCATGGGGATCTCTTGGTTGACTAGTAAACTACTATGATATAGTTTACTAGTCAACCAGAAGTCTGGGGCGGATCACCTGCCCCCACCCCAAGTGTGGGGCTGGGCCGGCGCGAGGGCTCAGAGCTTACTCAGCCATGCAAGCAGTGCGGGATCATCTTTCCAGGGTGCCGAGTGACCAGAGCTCAGCGGCGCGCAGCCACATCGCCCGGAATCGATCCACAGTCGCCAATCGGATGAGGTAATGCTCCAACATGACAATCACCTCTCTGAGTTGCATAAGAGGTGACAGCGTGAGCCTTACGATGGCGTTATGTGCCCCGCCGGAAAAAAATGCGTCTGAATATCAATGGAGTCGCGAGCCCCGGGCACAGAACGATGCAGGGCACAGAACTATCACAATCATCCTTCTGGGCTTTCAGAGCCGAGCGCCGCGGACGAGCTCATCACGCGTCGGCTCAAAGAGGCGCTGGCGCTCATCGATGTACGCGTACTCGATCATCTGATCATCGCCGAGTCGATCTACAGCTTCGCTGAGCACGGGCTCCTCTAGGTCGGCGCCGCGAGCATGTCGCGCTCGGTGCCCTGAGTGGGCGCGACGTTCGAAGTCCACTCCCTCGCCGCAGAAGTTGCAAAGCGGCTGCCTGCGCCTTTTGAGGCTATCACGCCGTTCTCGCCGTCCAGGCCGGCGCACGGCCGCGGCGGCCGTGCTTGCAAGCGCGAAACGCGGCCTGCGACGGCTGCGCTGCGGC
>Ga0209624_10002644_pt1 | contig 13139 bp, 8 predicted proteins | sample JacPinW_OM2H0_O1_FD_188565 | JGI IMG/M metagenome (GOLD analysis project Ga0209624, IMG submission 188565) | Forest soil microbial communities from Algoma, Ontario, Canada - Jack Pine, Ontario site 1_JW_OM2H0_O1 (SPAdes) (version 2) | ecosystem: Environmental > Terrestrial > Soil > Boreal...
GATGGTTCGCCTGGATTCGGTTCTCGATCTGGCCGAGGACGAAGCGACCGCGCTGACGCGCATCTGAACTTTCCCGCGGGCGTCGCTCGACAATCCGGCCATGGCCGCGAGCTCGGTTTTGAGGCGGTCCCGGACTCGACCGAAGCGAAGTCCCTGGGGGTGAATTTCCCCGCAAAGATCCGACCCTCCCACGAATCCCCGTGGCCGCCTCGCCAGCAGGTCCCATCGCCCCACCAGGGCTACGCCGGCTGAACCTACATCCTTGTCGGGCCTCTGGCCGGATAGTAGACTTGCTTCCAAGAACACCCAGGAGGCAGTCAATGCCGCGGATCGTGCGCTGTGGGATTATCCAGGCTACCTGCGATTGGTCGCCCGAGAAGCATTCGCTGGCGGATATCAAAGAGAAGATGATCGCGAAGCATGAAAAGATGATCGCCGGCGCGGCGAAGAAGGGCGTACAAATCCTCGGCCTGCAAGAACTTTTCTACGGGCCATACTTTTGTGCCGAGCAAAATGCCCGATGGTACGAGCTGACCGAGAGCGTCCCCAAAGGGCCGACGCTTGTGCGCATGCAGAAGCTGGCCAAGAAATATCAAATGGTTCTGGTCGTTCCGATCTACGAGGTCGAAATGGCCGGGGTGTTTTACAACACGGCAGCGGTGTTTGACGCCGATGGAAGCTACCTCGGTAAATACCGGAAACACCACATCCCGCACTGCCATCCGGGTTTCTGGGAAAAATTCTATTTCACGCCGGGGAATGCCGGCTATCCGGTGTTCCAGACGCGCTTTGGAAAGGTTGGCGTGTACATCTGCTACGATCGCCATTTTCCCGAGGGTGCGAGGATTCTGGGACTGAACGGAGCGGAGATCGTTTTCAATCCTTCAGCGACGGTTGCCGGCTTGTCGGAGTACCTGTGGGAACTGGAGCAACCGGCCCACGCAGTGGCAAACCAATATTTTGTCGCGGCGATCAATCGCGTCGGAACGGAAAAACCCTGGAGCATCGGCGAATTTTACGGCAAGAGCTATTTCTGCAATCCTCGCGGAAAGATCGTGGCGCAGGGAAGTCGCGACAAGGATGAACTGGTCGTGACGGATCTTGATTTCGACGAAATAAAGGATGTACGGGCAACGTGGCAGTTCTATCGCGACCGGCGACCGGAAAGCTACGACGAGATTGTGCGGACCAGGACACCGGGCCTGCCGCAGGCCGCGGATTGAGGCGACCCCGATGAGCACTGCAACAGTAACGGCACCGCTGTGCCGCAATTTCATCAACGGCCGCTGGGTCGAGTCCTCGTCCGGACAGACTCTGGAGCGGCGCAATCCTGCGAACTTGCAGGAAGTCACCAGCGTTGCCCCGCTTTCTACGCGCGGAGAAGTCCGGGAGGCGATTGCCGCTGCAAAAGAGGCGTTTCCTGGATGGCGTGACACACCCGCCCCTGCGCGCGGAAAGATGCTCGCACGCGCCGCCGCACTGATGGAAAAGCAGAAAGACGCACTCGCACGCACTCTGTGCCGAGAAGAAGGCAAGACCTTCAAGGAATCGCTCGTCGAGATACAGAGATCCATCAACATTCTTGAGTTCACCGCAGGCGAAGGCCGGCGGATGGGCGGTCACACGATTCCGAGCGAATCCGCAAAGAACATCGCCTACACGATCAAGCAGCCGCTGGGAGTCGTGGGCGCGATCACACCGTGGAATTTTCCGGTGGCAATTCCGGTCTGGAAAGTCGCACCGGCGCTCGTGGCTGGCAACGCGGTGGTGCTGAAACCCGCGGAGTTAACCCCGGAGTGTGCCGCCAAGGTCGTTGAGATTTTCGCCGAAGCCGGAGCGCCCGCCGGCGTGCTGAACATGGTTCTGGGAGCGGGTGAGGAAGTGGGCGATGAGTTGCTGCACGCCTCCGAAGTGCAGGCCATCTCTTTTACAGGTTCAAACGAAATTGGCAGCCTGATCTATTCGCTCGCAGCGCGGCAAATGAAGAAGTGCCAGTGCGAGATGGGTGGCAAGAATCCCGTGGTCGTTCTGCGCGACGCGGATCTCGCGCTCGCGACCCAATCCGTTGTACTCGGGGCGTTCGGATCGAGCGGGCAGCGGTGCACGGCCACGAGCCGCGTGGTGGTGGAAGAGGCAATCGCCGACCGGTTCGTCGAAATGGTGCTCGCCGCAACGCGCAAGCTCAAAGTCGGTAATGGGCTTGACGCGGATGTGGACGTGGGACCGGTGGTGGACGAGCAGCAGATCAAGACGGTACTCAGGTATCTTGAAATCGGAAAGACCCAAGCGCGGCTGCTCGTAGGCGGCGGACGCATGAGCGGGGACGGGTACGAGAACGGATATTTCGTCTCGCCGACGGTGTTCGACCACGTGCCCTGGGACAGCACCATTGCCCAGGAAGAGATTTTTGGGCCGGTGCTTTCCGTGATTCGCGTGCCGAACTTCGAGGAAGCCCTCCGCGTGGCCAATTCGGTGAAATACGGCCTGTCGAGCTCCATCTACTCCAACGATGCGCGCAAGATTTTCGAGTTTATTGAACGCATCGAAACCGGCATGACCCACGTGAACGCTCCGACGGTTGCAAGCGAGGCGCAGATGCCGTTTGGCGGAATGAAGGCGACCGGAGTGGGCCTGCGCGAGATGGGCCGTGTGGCGATCGACTTCTACACGGAACTGAAAGCCGTGTACATCGACTACACCGCACCCAAGGGCTAAGTCATGCTCACCGATTCCCGATGAGCGATCCTACGACTGGTCCCGCCCGCGATCCGCGGGCCGAGGTGTTTGACGCGCAGTCGGTCCGTACGAGTTCCCTGTACAACGAAGATCTGGCTCCTGTGCCGGCCGAGCGCCGCACCTGGGGCACCTACAACTACGCTGCGCTCTGGATTGCGATGAGCGTGAACATTCCTACCTACCTTCTTGCCAGTTCGATGATTGCCGGAGGAATGAGCTGGAAGCAGGCGATTTTCACCGTGTTTCTGGGCAACGTTCTGGTACTGGTCCCGATGCTGCTGAACGCGCACGCGGGAGCAGAATACGGAATTCCCTTCCCGGTGTTTGCGCGCTCAGCGTTCGGAGTGCTAGGAGCGAATGTACCCGCGATGTTGCGGGCGCTTGTGGCGTGCGGCTGGTTCGGAATCCAGACCTGGATCGGCGGCGAGGCGATTTACACGATGATCGTCGCGCTCGCGCCCGGGTGGAAGAGTGCAGGCTGGGGCGTGCCGGCGTGCTTCCTGGGATTCTGGTTGCTGAATCTCATCGTGATCTTGCGCGGCATACGAACCATTCGCTTTCTGCAGGGGATTACGGCGCCGTTCTTGTTGCTGATCGGCGTGGCTCTGCTGCTATGGGCACGTGCAAAAGCCGGCGGATTTGGACCGATGCTCGCGACCCCGTCGAGATTTCAGACTTTCGGCGAGTTCTTCCGGTTCTTTGTTCCGTCGCTGACCGGAGTCGTAGCGTTCTGGGCGACCGTGGCGCTGAACATTCCCGATTTCACGCGCTACGCCAAGGGCCAGCGCGAACAGATGCTGGGCCAGGCGCTGGGCTTGCCAACGACCATGACGTTCTATTCGTTCATCGGAATTGCGGTGACCTCGGCGACAGTGGTTGTGTTTGGACAAGCGATATGGGATCCGGTGGAGGTGCTGGCGCGACTGGGAAGCCCGATCGCAGTGGTTATCGCGATGGTGGCACTGCTGATGGCCACGCTCAATGTGAATGTGGCCGCGAACGTGGTTTCGCCGGCGAACGATTTCTCGAATTTGTGGCCAAGGAGAATCAGTTTTCGTACCGGCGGCCTGGTAACCTGCCTGATCGGCGTGTTGATGCAGCCGTGGAGACTGCTGGCAAGCTATGGCAACTACGTTTCCGGATGGCTGGTTGGCTATTCGGGGTTTCTGGGGCCGGTGGCCGGAATCTTGATCTGTGATTACTTCGTGCGGCGCAAGCGAATCCTGAATACCGAAGACCTCTACCGCCGCGGCGGAGTGTACGAGTTTTCCCGGGGTGTGAACTGGAGAGCCCTACTGGCGCTGGTGGCTGGCTGCCTGGTAGCGTTCGTGGGACTGGTCTATGCGCCCGTTCGCGCGTTGTACGATTACGCGTGGTTTGTGGGTTTCGGCGTGAGCTTTGGGGCGTACTGGCTGCTCACCGTCGGCCGCGAGACTGCAGCTCGGAGCTAGTCGCCGCTGGGGATCGGCGGGGGCGAGGACCGAGACGCCTGCCGCATCCGATCGTTCCAGCTCATCGGTATGTGCCCGGTCTCGACCTCTTTCATCGTGATGCAGTTCTCCACCGGGCAGACCAGCGCGCACAGATTGCAGCCGACGCAGTCTTCTTCGATGATGCGCGGTACATGAACACCAAAGCCCCCCGCATTCTTCTTTGCGGAATCCTTGAAAGGCTCGATGCACTGATGCGCGCCGTCCTCACAAGCCACGTAACATAGCTGGCAGCCGATGCACAGCTGTGAATCGATCTGTGCAATGACCTTGTAGTTCAGATCAAGGTCGCCCCAGTCCTTCACATTCGGCACCGCCCGGCCGCGAAAATCCTCGATGGTCTGGTAGCCACATTCGTCCATGTATTGCGCCAGTCCGTCGATCATGTCCTCGACGATCCGGAATCCATAGTGCATGGCGGCCGTGCAGACCTGAACGGTCGATGCTCCAAGAGCGATGTGCTCGGCAGCGTCGTTCCAGTATCCGACGCCACCGATGCCGCTGATCGGGATGCGCGAATTCTTAGCGACGGTGGACAGCAGGTGAAGCGCGATCGGCTTCACCGCCGGACCGCAATAGCCGCCGTGAGACGATTTGCCGCCGACGACCGGGCGCGGTGCGAAAGTGGAAAGGTCCACACCCATCAGTGAATTGATCGTATTGATCAGGCTGACGGCGTCGGCGCCGCCTCGCTCGGCAGCCGCAGCAATGTGCGTGACGCTGGTTACATTCGGCGTGAGCTTGACGATCACAGGAATGCGCGCGACTTCCTTCACCCACGCCGTGATCATTTCCGTGTATTCCGGCACCTGCCCGACGGCCGCGCCCATGCCGCGTTCGCTCATGCCATGAGGGCATCCAAAGTTCAGTTCGAGCAGATCGGAACCGGCGTCCTCGGCCCGGCGCACCATCAGGTGCCAGCTTTCGCGCTTGGACTCGACCATCAGAGACGCGATCACCAGATTCTTGGGGTATTTCTTTTTCACCTCGTAGATTTCGCGAAAATTGATGTCCGGCGACCGGTCGCTGATCAGTTCGATATTGTTCAGGCCCATGATCTTGACGCCCTTCAGATCGATCGCTCCGTAGCGCGAGCTGGTGTTCACGATCGGTTCGCCGATGGTCTTCCAGACGGCGCCTCCCCACCCCGCCTCGAAGGCGCGCATGACCTGGCCGCCGGTGTTGGTAGGCGGACCAGAAGCGAGCCAGAACGGATTGGGACTCGTAACGCCGGCAAATTTCACGGTGAGATCAGCCATCTTTTACCTCGCAGGTCCGCGCGGAGAACCGAGCCAGGCGTCTAGGCCGCGGGCGGCGGCCATGCCTTCTGCGACGGCATCCACGACTTCTTTTCCGCCGTTGGTGCAGTCACCCCCGGCAAAAAACTTCAGATGGCCGGTCTGGTGCCGCTGGTTGATCTTGACCGTGCCGTTGGGGTTGATTTCAACACCGGGAATCGCCTTCAGGAAATCCGTGGCCGGCTTCTGCCCGACGGCGCGCACGACCATATCCACATCGAGTGTGAACTCCGTCCCCGGCACAGGCACCGGGCTGCGCCGGCCCTTCGTGTCCGGCGATCCGGGCTGGGTTCTCACGCAGGTGAGGCCGGTGACGACGCCGTTGGCGCCCTCGACGCGAATGGGCTGCGTATGCCATAAAAAAGTGACCGCATCATGCTTGGCAAGTTGAACCTCGTAGGAAAATGCGGGCATTTCGGGCTCGCCGCGGCGATACACCAGATACACGGTTTCGGCGCCAAGACGGCGCGCCGCGGTCACGACGTCAATGGCGGTGTTGCCCGCGCCGATACAGGCGACGCGGCGTCCGACCTGGACTTCGTGGAAAGGTTGGACCTTTGTTTTCTCGATGAATTCGATCGCACCGTATACGCCGTCAAGGTCTTCTCCCGGGAGATCAAGGGCCCAGGTTTCGCCGAGGCCAACTCCCAGAAAAACGGCATCAAACTGCCGTTCCAGATAGGAGAAGGAAATCTGGGAGCCCACTTCCGTTTCTTGCTGAAACTTCACTCCCAGCTGGCGAACAAGGTCCACCTCGCGGGTCGAATCGGCGGCACGCAATTTGTAGGCCGCGATCCCGTAGGTATCGAGCCCACCGGGCATCTTGTTGCGGTCAAAGATGGTGACGTCATATCCCCATTTGGCAAGCTCGGTTGCACAGGCCAGTGACGCCGGGCCCGAACCGATGCATGCGGCGCGTTTGCCATTGGCCGCGCCCGCGGTGAACAGCTCGATGTTGTTGTCGAGTATGTAGTCCACGGCGTAGCGCTGCAGGCGGCCGATTTCGATCGGCATTTCGCCCTTCTCGTGCATCACGCAGGCGCCCTCGCAGAGCGCCTCGGTGGGACAAACGCGGCCGCAGCTGTGCCCCAGAATATTAGCGCTCAGAATTTCGCGCGCCGCGCCGCGCAGGTTGCGGGTCGAAATCTTCTTGATGAAGGCAGGAACGTCGATGTGCGTAGGACAGGCGATCGTGCAGGGCGCATCGTAACAGTACAAACAACGCGCTGCTTCAATCGAAGCCTGCCGCGGATCCATCGCTGGCGAAATCTCGGCAAAGTTCTTTTCGTACTGTTCGGGGGAAAGCTTCGGCGCCGTTTCGCGAAGCGGCATAGGGAAACCGGTTGGACTCCGCATCACAGAGCCGGGTAGGACGAAGCGCTTCCGGACCCTGCTCGTGCTTGTAAGGCCGCTATTCTAGCATTGGGAAAACGAGCCCATGGCTATCGATTTTATTCGACTGTGTCGCAACCGAACCCTTGCTGCTGTCGCAGGCAGGTTGCGCCGCCTTTCGCGAATGCCATAAGATGCCTGCACGTTAAATCGAAGGAGGTTTGATGCGTTTTGACACCGTCATCAGGAATGGCACCGTGGTCACCGCGACGGACACCTACGCGGGCGACGTCGGGATCCAGGATGGCAAGATTGCGGCCATCGCAGGGGCGCTGCCCATCGAGAACGCGGCCAAGGTGATCGACGCGCCTGGAATGCTGGTAATGCCCGGCGGAATCGACGCGCACACACATCTGGACATGCCGTTTGGCGGAACCACCAGCGCCGACGATTTCGAATCGGGAACGATCGCCGCGGCATTCGGCGGCACGACCACGCTCATCGATTTCGCGATCCAACAAAAGGGCCAAAGCCTGCGTCAGGCCTTCGACACATGGATGAAAAAGGCTGACCGCAAGGCCGCGATCGATTACGCCTTCCATTGCATCATCACCGAGCTGGGCGACGCACAGCTGGAGGAAATGGGTGCTCTGATCCACGAGGGCGTCTCAAGCTTCAAGTTGTTCATGGCCTATCCCGGCGTACTGATGGTGGACGATGCGACGATTTTCCGCGCAATGTCCCAGGCGGCGAAATACGGCGGCCTGATCTGCATGCACGCAGAGAACGGCGGCGTCATAGACGTCATCGTGCGGCGCGCACTGGCCGAAGGCAAACGCGCGCCCAAGTACCATGCGCTTACACGCCCGACCTCAACCGAAGGGGAGGCGACCGGCCGGGCGATTGCGCTTGCCGAGATGGCGGGCGCACCCGTCTATATCGTGCACCTGTCGTGCAATGATGCGCTTGAGAAAGTACGCGAAGCGCGCGACCGCGGCGTACCGGCGTACGCCGAAACCTGCCCCCAGTACCTGTATTTGTCGCTCGAGCAGATGGAGGCTCCGGGGTTCGAGAGCGCGAAGTATGTCTTCACGCCTCCGCTGCGGGAGAAGTGGCACCAGGAGAAGCTCTGGCAAGGACTGGCACACGACACGCTCCAGGTCGTTTCAACCGACCATTGCCCGTTCTGTTTTAAGGAGCAGAAGGAACTCGGCAAGGACGACTTCACCAAGATTCCCAACGGAGGACCGGGGATCGAACACAGGTTGAGTTTGATCTACACCGGGGGCGTGCATGGCGGGCGATTCTCGCCAAACAGGTTCGTGCAATTGGTCGCAACGGCGCCCGCAAAGCTGTTCGGCCTGTATCCGCGCAAAGGCACGATCGCCGTCGGCTCGGATGCGGACCTGGTGGTGTTTGACACCGGCGCCGAGCAGGTGATCAGCGCCTCGACGCACCACATGCGCGTGGATTATTCGATGTTTGAGGGGATTCGCGTCAAGGGAGTCCCGAAGACCGTCCTATCGCGCGGACGAACAATTATCGACAACGGAAAGTTCGTGGGCAAGGCGGGCAGCGGTGAGTTCATCCGGCGCCAGATGTACAACGGAATTTAGCGGAAGCTACCTTGCTGCCCCCGAAGTCCATCGGAAGGCTGGCTTGCCCTTCCGCATTTCAGAGACGATGGTCCGAGATAGGCCACCGGGCCAGGTCGGCGGGCGACGATCTCTCATCGGACGTTGGTATTCTGCTCGATCCTCTGCTCAGAGGGCAGCTGGCATATACACTCCGGGACCGTTCACCTTGAATGCTCCGGCGTGGTATCTCTCCCTCTCAAGGGGCGCCCGGCAAGATTCTGTTCCCCTGGATGATCACATCCACTTATCGATCGACACGCTGGTCCGATAGCTCATGTTCGCGACCATGTGGTACGGGTTTGTTTGACCGCCGACGACCACGAAGTTGTAGGACTCGGGCTTGGTGTAGCGCGGGACTTGAGCATCGTCGGGAAGCGACGCTGCCTGCGGGCCAACCCATCGAGTGCCGAAAAGCGACGACTTGGCGTCTTTCACACTGACGGTCGCGTTCTTCACCATCCACGCGGCGAGTTTCTCCTTCGTATCGTAGCCCAGCGTGACCAGGCCTTTGGCGACGAGTGGGTCCAACACGCCGAGCACTCCGAACAGCGGAGCGAATGCACCGACGTTGTAGCGTAGCGCGTCGTCATACATAGGAACCGGCCGGACGCCGAGACCCGCGCCGCCCTGCCCCTGCTGAATGCCTAGCCCGACGAACGCACTGACAACGCTTTCTTCCGGCTTAAAGCCCTTCTGCACGTGGAAGGGGGTCCAGGGGCTGTCCTTTTCGTTTTCGGGAATGATCACGTTGTTGTAGTTGAGCGTGTTGCCGAGCGTGCCCATGTAGGTCTCGCCGGCCTGTCCGCAGTGCCCGAGATTTTTCGAAAACAGCGTCCATGCGCGCCCAATCGTGGCATTCGGCTGGGCGAACGGGCCCATCGCGCCGATTCCGTAGTTGATGCGAAGCTTGTCGCGAATCGGCCCGTTGATGATGGCCGTAGTCGCGAACGAGTTCGTCGAACTGGAAAGCGCAGTAACCTGGCTCGCCGCGAGCGCCAGGATGATCGGGAAATAGTCGGGATCGGCACCCGCCATCACGGCGTTGATCGCCACTTGCCGGACGGTGTATGACCATTCCGGAAAAGCGCCGACGGCGGGAGACAGTTTGCCGACGATTTCCTCCGGCTTGTGGCTGGTGCCCTTGAGCATCGCTTCCACTTTTTCGTCAGTGGGCAGGACGATGGGAAGGAAATCCGTCATTCCGTTGTTCATGTAATACGCCTGCAGATTGTCGTGCGTGTCCACGTAGGTGGGCGCGCCGACGGGCGGCGTAATCGTTCCCGGCTGCGATTCCTCAGCAGTAAGCGGACCGGTGAGCGCCGAGATCACTTCCTTCATGAGCGGCTTGCCAGTAACCGGATCGTTGCCTTCCAGATAGGCGTACATTTCGGCGTCCGTCTTGCCCCAGATCGGGTGAGGAGTGAAGACGATGCGCTCATGTGGCATTCCGCGGCTCGCAGAATTCGTGCGCGCCAGATCCATGAACGCAATGGTTACCATCGGCGCTGTAGGGATGCCCATTTTTTCAAGCGTCATGCAGTGTCCGACTGTCGCCGGAGTGCACGTGCTGCAATGGCCGATGGCCATGATGACGGCGTTGCCTTTTTCCTTCACCTCGGCCCAGAGCTTGGGATCGTCGTCTGCGAGGCCTCCGGCTTTGACGCGATACTCGGTGCTCACGGCGGGCATGTTTTTGCTGAACCAGGCTGCGATCTGATGCAGGAAATGGTCCGCGCCGGGAAAGGTGTCGTCAATCAGGAAGATCGTCTTGCCATCGAGGCTATTGAGCCGCGGCGCCATGGGGATCAGTTGAATCTGGGGCGGGATGCCCCGCGGATTAAGCGCGGTGACTTTTCCCTGCTCGACCTTGACCATGGGGCTCTTCGCCGACTTGGCAAGAGCGGGAGAGCCGGCCAGAATCGCGGGGGACATTCCCATCAGCGACAAAAGTTTGCGACGATTCAGCTTCATAGTGTTGCCTCCTTCATCTCTCGAAGTCTCTAGGCCTGAGATATTTCTACAGCCATTTGTCGATCGACGCGCTTCGGCCGTAGTTCATATTGCCCACCTGGAAGAAGGCGTTGGTCTGGCCGCCGGCGACGACGAGGCTGATGTCTTCGGCTTTGGGAACGACGGGAATGGACACATCGTCCGCCGTCTTCCACCAGGTGGCATAAGGCTCTTCGCCCTTCAACGCGCGCGGATAGAGCCACACGTGAGCCAGGAACGATTCGCGATATTCCTTCGCCGTGACGGTGGAATTCTTCCAGAGCCACTGCTGCAGCTTCTCTTTTGTGTCGTAACCCTGGTCGACGAGCCCATCGACCGTGAGCGGATCGAGAATTACGAGAATGTTAAACATGCGTGCGAGCGTCGGGAACATGCTGCTGATTTGATCGTCGAACTTCGGCATGACGGCACCTGCGCCCTTCGCGCCGTGGCCCATGCGAACGTCCCAGCCATTGAACAGGCTCACCACGTTTTCCTGGGGCTTGAATCCTTTCTGCACGTGAAAAGGAGTCCATTTGCTGTTCTTTTCGTCTTCGGCGATCACCACGTTGTTGTAGTTCAGATTGTTGCCCTGTCCGCCCCAGTACGTTTGGCCGGGGATCGAACCGGAGCCCAGGTTTTTGCCCAGCAACGACCAAGCGCGACCGATTGTGGCATTGGACTGGGCAAAAGGGCTCAGCGCGCCGGTCGTGTAATTCATGCCAAGCTTGTCGCGAATGGGACCGTTGACGACCATCGCATAGCCGAAGGACGTCGTCGAACCTCCCAGCGCGAGCTGGCCCGTTGACGCAATCGCAAGGACCACCGGAAGGTACGACGGCTCGCATCCCGCCATGACCGCATTTACGGCAACGTCCTTCACGGTGTAGGTCCAGCCTTGTGCCTTCCCGATGACTTCGTCCGGTTTGTGGCTGGTGCCCTTGAGCATTGCCTGCACTTTTTGTTCGATGGGAATGATGATCGGCATGTAGTCCGTCATCTGGTTATCCATGAAATACCGCTGGAGGCTCTCGGCAGTGTCCGGACCGAACGAAGGGGGCCCGGCCGATACGGGAAAGAGACCGGACTTCTGGTCCTCGGCAGCGAGCGGCGTGGTGAGCCCGTCGAGAACTTCCTTCATGAACGGCGCCTTGGTCATCGGATCGGGACCGTTGAGAACTACAAGAGTTTCCTCGGGCGTTTTGCCCCACATGGGGTGAACCGTGTAGGCGATGCGCAGCGTCGGCATGCCGCGCTCGGCGGCGGTGGATTTCGCGAGATCGTAGTAGGCGCGCGTCACAATGGCCACGCTCGGGATGCCCATCTTCTCCATCGTTACACAGTGGCTCACCGTGGCCGGCGTGCAGCCGGCGCAATGGCCGATGGCCATGATCGTCGCGCTGGCGTCCGCCTTGATTTCCGCCCAAAGTGCCGGGTCGTTCTCGGGATACGTGCCGGCCTTCTTTCGAGACACGATTTTGACGCTCGGCATGTTCTGCTGGAACCACACACCAACTTCCCGGATCACCACATCGGCACTCATGAAACCGGTGTCAACCAAGTAGACGGTTTTGCCGTCGAGGCTGCTGTTGACGCGAGGAGCCATGGGATAGCGGTTCACGGCAGGAGGAGTGCCTTTGGGCGAAAGCGCCGTCAACGTCGGTTCGGCAGCTGCATCATTCGCGACTTTCTTCGGGCGCGTCGGATCCGCCTCCGCACGGGAGCTCGCCAAAAGAGCCGGAGACATTCCTAGCAACGATAACAATCTTCGTCGGTTGACTTTCATAATCTCCTCCACCTCGAATTTACGAACACACAGATGTCGGTTTACCAGAACGTATCCTGCGACCGTCCGCCCAGGCGGACGGTCGCAGGACTGTTAGACGGCTACTTAGGCCCACTTGTCGATCGAGACGCTCATACGGTAGCTGAGGTTCCCGATCTGGTGGTAAGGGTTGGTCTGGCCGCCCAGAACAACAAAGTTGAAGGCGTCCGACTTCGGCCACTTCGGGAACACCGAATCGTCGGTGAGGCTTGCCGCCTCGGGACCTCGTGGCGGATAGCTGAACAGACTCGATTTGACTTCCTTCAAAGTGACCGTCGTATTTTTCTGGAGATAGTCGGCGATATCTTCCTTCGTCTTGAAACCGAGATCGCCCAAACCGTGGGCGACGAGCGGGTCCACAACGATGAGCGCACCGAATAGCGAAGCGAACGGCGACAGGTTGTGAACGAAGGCCTCGTGGAAGTGCGGCACCGGTTTCATCCCGAGGCCGCGAGCGCCCTGCCCCTGTGTGATTCCAAATCCGAAGAAGAAGCTGACGACGCTCTCCTCGGGCTTGAAACCCTTTTGGACGTGAAGAGGAGTCCAGGGGCTGTCCTTTTCGTTTTCGGGAATAATCAGGTTGCTGTAGTTGATGACGTTGCCTTGCGTGCCCATGTAGGTTTCGCCCGGGATGCCGCCGCCGTCGAGGTTCCTGGACATCAGCGTCCAGGCCCGGCCGATCGCCGAGTTGGGCTGCGTGAACGGACCCATGGCGCCGATTCCGGAGTTCATATTGAGCTTGTCGCGGACCGGGCCATTGATCACCGCAGCAGACACCAGCGAGTTCGTCGAGCTGAACAGCGCCGAAATTCCCGTGGACGCGATCGCGAGA
>Ga0209624_10002645_pt1 | contig 13138 bp, 11 predicted proteins | sample JacPinW_OM2H0_O1_FD_188565 | JGI IMG/M metagenome (GOLD analysis project Ga0209624, IMG submission 188565) | Forest soil microbial communities from Algoma, Ontario, Canada - Jack Pine, Ontario site 1_JW_OM2H0_O1 (SPAdes) (version 2) | ecosystem: Environmental > Terrestrial > Soil > Boreal...
GGCGAGACTCTGCATCATCAACGTGCTCGCCCAGGCGCATGCTGCGCTCGGCGATCTCGACAAGGTGAGGCGGGTCGTGCGGCTCGGCGGCTTCTTTAGCGTCGAGTCGAGGTTCGACGCCCTGCCCCAGGCGATGAACGGCGCGTCCAATTTCGTCGCCGAACTGTTTGGCGATCAGGGCCGTCATGCTCGAACCACGGTTGGCGTCGCGCATCTGCCCCTCAACGCGCTGGCCGAGGTCGAAGCGGTGTTCGAGATCGAGGCTTGACTCCGGTCAACGCGCCGTCCTGGCTCGTCGAGCGTCCAATCGCCCATCGTGGCTTGCATGACAGCGCGAATGGCGTGATCGAAAACACGCTGCGCGCGGCGGAGGCGGCGATCGACGGCGGCTTCGCCATCGAATGCGACATCCAGTTGAGCGCCGACGGCGAAGCGATTGTTTTCCATGACGAAACGCTTGATCGGCTGACTGACGCGACAGGTCCCATTTCCTCCTTAAGCGCGGCAGAAATCGCCAAGGTCCGCATCACCGGAGCAGGCGAGCCGCCTCCGACCTTCACGACCTTTCTCGAGACGGTCGCCGGCCGGACGCCGATCATCTGCGAACTCAAGAGCCGGTTCGACGGCGACTGGCGTATCGCCGATCGCGCCGCCGCCCTCGCCGGGACTTACGACGGCGCACTGGCGTTCAAAAGTTTCGACCCCGATCTGGCCGCTTACCTACGCCTGCGCCGCCCGCGCATGCGGCCGCCCAGGGGACCCTGCCCGATCGGCCTCCTGGCCCAGGCGTCGTACGACGATCCCTACTGGGAGTTTCTAAGCGCCGAACAGAAGCGCGACTGGACGGATTTCGACCATTACGATCGTGCCCGCCCGGATTTTCTGTCCTTCAACGTCGACGACCTGCCTCACAAAATCCCGTTCCTGGTCAAGGAATTCACCGACGCGCCGATCATGGTTTGGACAGTGAAGACGGCCGAGCAACGGGAGGCCGCGCACAAATGGGCGGATCAGATCGTGTTCGACGGCGACCCCGAGGCTCACAGATCCTGGCAGCCTCTCAGCTACGTCGGATCGCTACCCTTCTAGCGTCCCGATTCTGAAGTTCTGCCCATTTCATCCCAACGCCCTCGTCCTCCTGAGGCGCCGCGAAGCGGACGCAAGACTTCGCCTCGCTCCTTGAGGCATGAGGGGTGGGTTCGCCACGTCACATTGCGATTTCCGGGTAATTCGACGGGAACATCGCCCGCTTCGTCTGCTCGTCCACGTCTTTCTTGAACGCGTGATCCTTTCCGACCGCTTTGGCCCGCGCCGCGGCAGGGCGCGCGTCAATCTTTTCGTACAGGCGCTTGAGGTTGGGGAAATCAGCCAGCGGGTCGTCCGCGCCGGGCAGAACCCTCGCGGCGCGGCCGAGCCAGCCCCACACTGACATGTCGGCGATCGAATAGTCGCCGACGATGAAGTCCCGACCGGCGAGGTGGCGATCCAGGACCCGATAGTGACGCTCGATCTCGCGCCGATACCGGTTGACCGCATACGGAATCTTTTCCGGCGCCGCGTGTTGGAAATGCACCGCCTGACCGGAGAACGGACCGACGCCGCTGGCGATGAAAAAGAGCCACGACAAAAGCTCCGGGCGATCCGCGGGAGAACCGATGAACCGCCCGGCCTTTTCGCCGAGGTAAAGCAGGATGGCGCTCGAATCGAAGACCCGCGCCTCGCGCCCGCCGGGGCCCTCGGTGTCAACGATCGCCGGCACCTTGCCGTTCGGATTGATGGCGCGAAAGGCGGGGGCGTGCTGCTCGCCCTTGGCTGTGTCGACGGGCATGACTTCGTAGGGCATGCCGAGCTCCTCGAGCAGCAGCGCAACCTTCGCGGGATTTGGCGTCGGGTGGAAATAGAAGCGGATCAAGGGGCTCTCCCGGTTGGTTGGAGGACGAATTCAGCTGATCGCGGCTTGAGCGGCGCGGCGCGAGGGGTCGGCGGCACGGTAGAAATTCTTGCCCGCAAGGCCAAGACAAATTTCAGGTGATCTGCGCAGGCGCAAGGCCGATTGCGCGCCAAAACGGCCGCGCCTAATCTTCTGCTTCAGACAGAGGGCCAAAGGCTTGACGCCGTTCAAAACCATCCGCGCCCGAGCGGAGACCCGCAAAGGCGGCGTCGAGGCCCTTGCGAAGCTCATGCCGCCCAAGCCCGACCCCAAGGCGCTTTCCAAGCTTCGCGACGACCGCGTGCTCGGTGAAATGACCAAGCGCGTGTTTTCGGCCGGCTTCGCCTGGAGCGTGATCGAATCGAAATGGCCCGGCTTCGAGGACGCCTTTCTCGGCTTCGAGCCGTCGCGGCTCTTATCCGAGCCGGACGAGTTCTGGCACGAGCTGACCATGGACGCCCGCATCGTCCGCAACGGGGCGAAGATCGCCTCCGTGCGAGAGAACGCAAGCTTCGTCCTGGATATCGCCGGGGAGCACGGCTCGTTCGCCAAGTTCCTCGCGCAATGGCCTCCCTCGGACGAGGTCGGACTGCTCGAGCTTCTGGCCAAGCGCGGCAGCCGGCTCGGCGGCGCGACGGGACAGATGCTGCTCAGGTTTCTCGGCTACGACGCCTTCGTGGCGACGAAAGACGTGGCCGCCTGTCTGCGCGACGCCGGCCTCGATATCGCGGCGGCGCCGACATCGAAGCGCGACCTCTTGAAGATCCAGGAACAGTTCAACGCCTGGGCGAAAGAAACCGGCCTGCCCTACCGGCGCCTGTCTCTCATCTGCGCCATGTCGATCGGCGAGAACTATGAGGGCGACAGGTATGGCGGGGACGTCATCGGCGGCCAGGACTGAGGCGCGGCGCGTCCACATCCGTCATCGCGAGGAGCGCAGCGACGTGGCGGTCCAGGAATCGTAGGGCGCCCGGCGACTCCTGGATCGCCGCGTCGGCCTTCGGCCTCCTCGCGATGACGACGACCCCAATCGGCCTTCCCCTCACGCTCCCTGCCCCGCCAATAGCGCCTTGAGCGCGTCGAGCGTGTCGGCTTCCGCGACCGGCTTGTCGCGCCGCCAGCGCAGCATGCGCGGGAAGCGGACGGCGACGCCGCTCTTGTGGCGCTTGCTCGGCGCGATGCCCTCGAAGCCTAGCTCGAAAACTTGCGTCGGGCTCACGCTACGCACGGGACCGTAGGCCTCGACGGTGGTGCGGCGGACGATCGCGTCCATCTCGCGGATTTCCTTGTCCGACAGCCCCGAATAGGCCTTGGCGAACGGCACCAGTTCGCGGGCGCTGGCCTCTTCGCCCGCGCTCCAGACGGCGAAGGTGTAATCGGTGTAGACGCCCGAGCGGCGGCCATGTCCGCGCTCGGCATAGATCACCACCGCGTCGACGCTCATCGGGTCGAGCTTCCATTTCCACCACACGTCCGCGCGGTCGCCGCCCTTGCGCCGGCCGATGCCGTAGGCGCCCTCGCGCGCCTTCAACATCAGCCCTTCGCGGGTGAGCGCGCGCGCCTGCTCGCGCTTCTCCGCGAGTTCCTCCCACGTGTCGGCGGAGACCGTCGGGCTGATCCGGATCGGCAGACGCTCGCCGCGCGTCCTAGCCTCTGCGAACAAGCGATCGACGAGCGTTTCGAGCAGAGCGCGCCGCACATGCTGAGGCTCAGTTCGAAGGTCGCGGCCTTCGCTCTCGAGAATGTCGTAGGCGATGAACGCGACCGGCAATTCGCGCTTCGTCTTTTCGCTGACGATCTTGCGGCCCAGCCGCTGCTGCAGGCTGGCGAAGATCGCGAGGCCGTCGAGCGAATCCGTCGAGAACTCGTGCTCAGGCGGGATGAGCACGACAAGCTCGCCGTCGATCGCGGTGCCCGAAGGCAGCGCGCGGGCCAGAGGCTCGAGATCGGGATAAGCATCGGAGATGAGCTCTTCGCCGCGCGACCACAGGCGCCAATTCTCGCCGCGCTTGAGCAGCTGCGCGCGGATGCCGTCGTACTTCCATTCGATGATCCAGTTCGAGGGCGGCCCGAGCGCTGGAAGCATGTCGGCGAGCGGGCGGCTCCACGACTGTGCGAGATAGAACGGATAGGGTTTGCCCGCGTCGAGGGCTTGTGCTTCAGCATGCAAAACCTCGCCGATCAGCGCCTCGAAATCCGCGGCCGTCGGGATCCGCCGCGCCTGCGAATAGCCGATCAGCCGCTGCGCCATGCGGCCCTCATCGACATCGGCGACTTCGGCCAGCGACTTGACGACCTGCAGCCGCGACACGCCGACGCGCAGTTCTCCGGTGATCAGCTTGAAGAACGCGAGACGCTCGTCGGTCGGCAACTCTCCGACCCATTGTTTGAGCTTTATATAGCGCTCTTCCTCGGCGAGCGAGGGAAGCGGCAGCAGCCGCTCGCGCATCCAGACGTCGAGCGAAACCTCTTCGCCGCCCGTGCCCTCCGGCAGAAGCAACGACAGCATCTCGGCGACATCGCCGACGGCGCCGTAGCACTCCGCGCACAGCCACTCGGAATAGCCCGAGCCTTCGACCCCGAGGCGCCAAAGAAGGCGCGACGGCGCGGTCTGGCGCGGCTTGCCGCCGCTCAGGAAATAGACGGTCCAGGCCGCGCTCGCCCATTGCGTGGGATCGGCCTTGGCGGCGGAGAAAAACTCGACCATCGCCGCCTGCTTGGCGCGGGTCGAGGTGCCCGAATCGAGCCGTCGATAGAGCGCGGCGAAGGCCTTCATGGCCCCCCCTCCGCCGGCGCCGCGCCCTCGCCCACGTCCTCGTCGTCACCGTAAGCCGTCGTCAGCGCGCGCGCGTCGCGACCCTTCTCACGAAGGTATCGTGTCAACGGCTCTGTGTATCCGTGCGTCACGAGAATGCGCTCGGCGCCGGTCGCCTCGATGGCCGCGATTAGGCCCAGCCAGTCGGCGTGATCGGACAGCGCAAAGCCGCGGTCGAGCCCGCGCCGGCGGCGGTTTCCCCGCACCTGCATCCAGCCGCTCGCCAGCGCATCGGAATAATCCCCGAAGCGCTTGAGCCACGGGCTCGCGGCAGCCGAGGGCGGCGCAACAATGAGCGCGCGGGCGAACTCGCGCTTATTTTCGATCTCAGTCGCCAGACGAGTCGGCGGCAGCGCGATTCCGGCTTCGCGATAGAGCGCGTTGATCGCCTCGACCGCGCCGTGACAGACAATCGGCCCCAGCGATGGGTCTACATGGGCGATAAGCCTCTGCGCCTTGCCGAGCGCATAGGCGAAGATAATGCTGGCGCGCCCCGCGGCGATGTTCTCGCGCCGCCAGAGATCGATCGCAGCGAACGTGTCAGCCTGCGGGCGCCAGCGGTAGATCGGCAAGCCGAAGGTCGACTCGGTGATGAAGGCATGACAGCGCAGCGGCTCGAAGGCCGGCGAAACGCCGTCGCTCTCAAGCTTGTAGTCGCCCGAGGCGACCCATGTCTCCCCCTTCGAGGCGACGCGAACCTGGGCCGAGCCGAGCACGTGGCCTGCGGGATGAAACGAAAGCTCGACCCCGTTGCGCGTCAGGATCTGGCCATACGTCGCCGTCTCGATCGCAACGTCGCCCAGGCGTTTGCGCAGGATCGGCGCCGTGTCGCGATGACAGACATAAACATCCGAGCCGAAACGCGCGTGGTCGGAATGCGCGTGGGTGATGATCGCGCGCGAAACAGGACGCCAGGGATCGATGTGAAAGTCGCCCGCAGCGCAATAGAGCCCGCGTTCGGTGGAAGCGATGAGGTCCAAGACTGTGCGTTCTGTGAGGATGGACTGCCCAATATGGGGGTCAGATCAAAACCGGCCAGTTGGCGCGCTTCGGAAGACGATGGTCTGCGCCAGAGAATCGAGAGTGGTCGCCGTAATGAATTGAGAGGCTATCTCATCGCCGTCAGCGTGCCCCGGCGCCAAGATGGTTGTTCAGAATAAATACGCCAACCGAAAACCAATTTTTATGAGTCGGAATCATCTATATTTTTTTAAAGCAACCTGACGCCAGATAAATCTAACGACCGATATATTGAAACTGATCTATTTAAGTAATATTATTTTTTGGCGCAAATCGTAAAGTACTTTCTTCCTCCAGCGCTTGAACGATCATGTTGGCGAATACAAAATAAAGATGCGAATATTGTATCACCCTCTCGTGCGCGCCTTCTTTTACGAACTCATTAAAGTTGGCCTTTCTATCCTTTAGATTGTTGTGAGCAACGCGGATGGCGATTTGCAGTTGCTCGTCGTCAAGATTTGAAGCACCAAACAATTCCGTGACAGCGCGACGCACTCAATCCTCCCGCTAGCAGGCAGGCTTTTTTACCGCCGATCCTCGTCAAAAGCGCGTCCCTAAATGAGAAAGCTAAACGCAAATATGTAGAACCCAAATGGTGGCATCAGGCATATGAATGAGGGGACCGGCGCCGGCAGGCGATCGAACGTAACCCCGCCACGCGAGTTTCGCTTCGACGGGAGCGGCGCGTCCAAATAAAAGGCCTCAGCCCGCGCGGCGAGGTCCAGCGAAGCGGCAGGAATCAAGGAGGTTCTCAGCGCCGACCGGCCACCACGCGTGCGGCGCGTGGGAATAGGAAGCGAGGATCAGGAATTGATCGTCGCCATCCACGCGAACCCCGACGACCACGACCGTCAGGTCGCCCGGGTCCTTGGTCTTGCCAGCAACAACCTCGGCGGCGAGCCGAAATGGATTGACGCTCCCAAGGTCCGTTCCCGGAATGCGATAGGCCCAGAACATCGTATGGGGGACGACCGGCCCGATCTGCGCCCATCCGCCCATCGGGACCTCCGGCGCAGCGGCCGCGAGCCTGCGGCGGGCGTAGGAAAAGAGACAGCCCACGTGGATGTGGAGCTGGTCCTGAGTCCTGACAATTGCGGAGTTGACGAACAGCGCGATCGCGTCGCGCTCCGGCGCCTGACCGTCCTCGTCCTTGAGGAACGTGCGCGCGCGCCACGCGGCGTCGAAGTAATTCGGCGCCTCGGGCGACCGCAGGAACGGGTCCTCGATTCCCGTGATCAGCCGCGTCGGGGCCAGCACCGTCTCCTCCAACAGCGGCGGACGCAGGACGACTGTGCCGCGCTCCTCGCCGCCGGAAAGATCGACCTCAAGGCACGGAAACGGCGTTCCGGTCAGTTTATAGTCGGCGACGCAGGCGCGCACGACCTGCCACAGCACCATCCGATGGAGCTCCATCGCATAGGCCGCGAAGCCCGCGGACACCGTGACAACGGCGACCACTGCGAGAATCCGCACCGTCTTTGCGCCGCGCGTCACGGCATCGTCCTGCGCATCGCACTCAAGCCCCTCACGAACGGTCCTGCGCGCCTAGCATAAATTTGGCGTGAACCATGCTTTCAGATCGCAAAGGCTTTGGCGTCCGATCGCGGCGCTTGTGCGGCCGGCCAAGCCGAGGACGCGCAGACCTACGGAGCCTTGTGTCATTGGGGCGTTGCCGTCTTCCGTATGTTCGATTAGCTTCGACCGGGCGGCCAGGGACTGGACTTCCTAACAGCTTTAAGGACTACGGAGCGGATGGCCGCCCCGCGAATTTCTTGCGACTGTGACCACCGACGATTTCGAACCGCAGGTCACCGCAGGTCACAAGCTGATCTGCGGGCAAAATCCTCGGACCATCAAATCGGCGCAACAATCGGCGCCGCCCTCGATCACGTGGCGGCGGTAAAGGCTTAGGGGAAAGCATGATGAATATCGCTGGTTTCTTTTCACAATTTCCTGGGTTCGTCGGCGCGCTGAGCCTTTCGGTTGCAGCGATGGCCTCGGCCGGGGCGTCGGCGCAAACCACCAAGCCGACCATCCTACTCGTTCATGGCGCCTGGGCGGACTCATCGAGCTGGAACGGTGTCGTCGACCTTCTGCTGAAGGACGGTTACGACGTCAGAGCGCTGCCGAACACGCTGCGTGGCCTCGAGGCGGATGCCGCGGTCATCTCGACCTACCTCAAGTCTGTACCCGGCCCGGTCGTTCTCGTCGGTCACTCCTACGGAGGGTCCGTGATCACGGTCGCCTCGGCGAACGCACCGAATGTCAAGGCGTTGGTGTTTGTCGACGCCTTCGCGCCGGATGCCGGTGAGTCCGTCCAATCGGAACTCGCCAGTGCGCCCCCGCCGCCGCCCGATTTTACGATTGCCGTTCCGTTTGCGACCCCGGGCGGCAATGACGCCGATCTTTACGTGAGCTCAAAGTACTTCGGGTTGGTATTTGCCTCGGCGGAACCGCCGGACGTGGCGGCCCGCCTGGCCGCCACGCAGCGACCCTTCGCGGCGCGGTGCCTGACGGATAAAGCGCCGTCAGCAATAGGCTGGAAAACGATTCCCTCCTGGTTCGTCATTGGCGACGCGGACAAAGTCATTCCGCCCGACATTCTGCTTAAGTTTGCGACTCGGGCGAAATCAAAGGTCTATCACGTACCCGGTGGCGACCATCCAAGTATGATCGGGAATCCCGAGATAACCGTGGCCGCGATCCGCGATGCCGCAAGCGCAGTCGTCTCGCCCTAGCGGCGGAGTAAAATCCAACGACAGGGGGCGAACGCTACTCGAGGATCGCGGCGTCGCCTTTCGTGGCGCGTCCTCGACGTGAGCCGACGAAGGCGGTCCTGTTCGTCGGCCCCGACGGATCGAGGCGCTTGACGTGAGGGCTTCCTGAGGGTCGTTCGGAAAATGGTTGGACGTTTCGACAGCCGTTAGACTTGGCCGCCCTCTCCCGACAAGCAATCAGAGATTCAAGATCATTTATGCTCCCGCTAGAGGAGCATTACAGTATTATGACGTTATCGTGACAAATACAGCTTCTGGCCCTACGCATTTTCGTTATTCGCCCGATTGCCAAGTTGTGCTTGCTATATCGTCTCCCCTTTTCTGTCAGTTGCCCCACGCTTATTACGAACGTATAGGGGCGTTAACGGTGTTCTTGGCGGTTCGAAAATCGCCATTGGAAGGGTGCACATTCGGCCTTCCGCTGTAATTTCGTCTTTTCATTTTCAGCAATTCTTCAAGAGGGAGGTCTCCATGGGGCGCGTAAAGGGTATTTGCTACGGAAACGACGCCTTTCCAGCTCCGTACAATCCTTCTATAGCAAACAGCACGCTGGTATTTTTTGGCAGCGACAACACTGCCGATTACATTGGGGCTCTATTTCGCAAAGACTATTCAAATTCCGTCCAGCTATGGTGTCAAAACGAAGGTCTTCCGTCGCCGCCGCAATGTCGGTGGGACAACGTTATGATGTACAACATGGGCGTGGAGGTTGTCAGGCTTTATGACTGGGACCCTCGGAATAGCCATCAATTGTTTCTCGACGGCATCCAAATAGATCAGATGGGCGCGTTGGTTAGTGTTTCCAACTATTTCCTTCAGCCTGGCGGCGGCTTGCCAGACATGAATCAGCAGATACCGGCGCTCATTCAATCTTTTTCGAAGGGCGGCGATTATCACCCTGCCGTTCAGGGCATTGTGATTGGGAATGAGTTCGATCTGGCAGGCAATGGCATCAGTGTCGCGAATTGCGTTGCTTTCACAAACGCGTGGGCTTCAATCGAGCAACAGCAATTCCCTAACCATCGCAAAGTGCCAATCGGGCATCCGGTTAGCTTTGCTGCGCAAAACGGCCAGCCGCCCTGTTGGTATGCGTGGAATCAGCTCCTGCCGCAAATTACTGAGTTGAATTCTCGATTATTCCTTGCCCCCCAAACGTACAATACCGCCGACTATCTGTTTCAGAACGATGGTTCTGGCACAGGCTGGGTCGACCGCACTTACAATCAGTACAAGCTGCCAATCTGGTTCACAGAGATTGGGCAGGACCGCACCAAACCAGATCACATCAACATTGTGATGGGTCAGCTGAGCGGATGCATCAACTACAACAAGCAAAATCCGTCAAAATTGATTGGATGCTGCATGTTTTCCTACTCCGACAAAGTCTGGATGCAAGGAACGAGCGAGGGTTCGTTCGGCGCGTGGACACATGCTGGCGCGGGTCCGGTCACAGTAACCTATACTGCGAGTGATTTCACGCACTGGGACGTGCCTACTCTGGGCACGCTGAATATAGATCAGATAGAGAAAACTGATTTGTACGCGGCCGTTAAAAAGTGCTACGGGGGATCTTAGTCAATAAAGCAAAGACTTGAGGCGGCCTTCGCCCGTGAGTCTCGCCCAACCCACAGCGAGGGTGCGCCCGTGTCGGGGATAAGCGCGCCAGCGCGTACCCCGCTCCTCACTCCTCCTTGAACCCGTATTCCGGCACGCCCTGCTCCGCGCCGTAATATTTGTAGGGCAGGAACTTGCCGGACATGACCAGCCGGACGCGGTCGCCCTTCGCATGCGCTTTCCGATCGATCTCGAGGTCAAAGTCGATCGCCGACATGATGCCGTCGCCGAATTCCTCCTCGATCAGCGCCTTCAGCGCCGGGCCATTGACCATCACCAGCTCATAAAAGCGATAGAGCAGCGGGTCGGTCGGCGGCATCGGCGTGCCGCGCGTCGGAACCTCGTTCAGCATCCGCTTTTCGCCCTCGGACAGACCAAACAGCCTCGCGGCCGTCTCGGCGAGAGGCTTCGGGAGCTTCATCTGCCCGAGCAGCGCGCCAACCACGAGAACCGGCGATAATCCCCCGATCTCATCGGTGATGTGTTTCCAGGTCCAGCCTTTCTCGCGCTTGATGTCGAGAATCTTTTCGGCAAGCTCGTCTCGCTTCATGAGTCAAGAATCCAATTTGGAAAACGGAGTTGGGGTTCTGGGCATCATACAAGAGGCGTTCCAGCCGCCAAGGCAAACCGCGTGGGCCTAATTCCGTGGTGCGGACGTTGTAGGACGCACGCGGCGGCCGCTTCATCAGTGCTCTTTGGACGCCTGCGCTGACTGTCATCCCCGCGAATGCGGGGATCCAGTGTTTCAGCTGCTTTTGCCCTGTCGCCCTGGATGCCCGCGTGCGGGGGCATGACACTGATGGGCGCCGCCCGGTCATGCACATTCCTCCGAATGGTGAGCAGAATCGGACTAAAATTCAGCTGTATTGGCCACAAAATTCGGCTGTATTGACGTCGGCGAGACGCTCAGGACACGGCCTCAACGCCCGAAAAGTGACGCCGCCGGCCTCTCTTGGTAGGATGCGCCCCATGCGCATCCTCATTCGCGGCGTGGTCGCGCTCGTCATCCTCATGGCGGTCTATTGGGCTTGGGCGCTGGCTGGCGCGGCGCAGCTTGCGTCGGCGGCCGAGCGTGGCGACGCGGATGCGGTGATCGAGCGCGTCGATCTGCAGGCGCTGATCCGCTCCCTCAGCGGCCAGATCGCCCGCGCTTTTCTCGACGAGAATCCGCAACTTCAACAGCTGCCGCCTCGGCAGGGCGTCTTTCTCAACGCCTCCGCAGCCGAGATGCTGCTGCGCGTCCTTCTGACGCCGGAGAACATCGCGGCGCTCTTGAGCCAGGGGCGCGTGGGCGTGCTTGGCGCCGGCGGAAAGGACGCTGGGACAGTCTGGGGCATGCCCTCGCTCGGCGAGGCGTTCCATGGCCGCCCCCTGCAGGTGATAATGCACTCGTATTTCGACGGGTTGCGGAGTTTCGTCGTCGGCCTGGACAGTCCCGATGGGCGTTATCGCATCCATATGAACCTTTCCGGCCTCACCTGGCGCATGTCGGGCGTTGACGTTCCCGAGCCCATCACGGCGCGGCTGACGCGCCTCATCGCGCAGAGGATCGGCGGGGCGGTCGACCTGCCCAAAGATTGAACCGCCCTCGCCCATTGCCCGGCGTCCTGCGACCGTGCCCGTGAGCGCCCCTGGGCGCCCGCCGTCATGGCCGGGCTGGTCCCTGGTCCTTCTCAAATTCCGCGTCCCCACGCGCAACTGCGGACACTGTAAGAGCCAACAATCTCTTTACGCTAAAACAGAATTCGTGCTATATGTCATTCGGTTGAACGCATGCTTCGCGCGCTCGGCAGGAGGACGAGGGAAACGGCCAAGTCGAGCGACGTTCATACAACCAAAAAGGCGAGTCGAACCGGAGGGCGGATTTTTTTATTTGGATTCGCTGTAACCCATTGATAAGTCCCGATTCGGCCAAGGGAATCCAAGGAAATGCAAGCTTTTTTCCTTGGATTTATTTGCGTTTACTGACGTTTATTCGCATTTACTCGTAAGGGGGTTCGCCCCCTGGTTGTAATACACGATTCACCGCTGCGTTATCAGGTCGCCTCTGCGACATCGACGACCCGGATCTGCGCCCGCTCCCGCCCGCCGAAGCGGTTCACCGCTAGCGTGCCCGCGAGATGCACCGGCGCGCCCTTGAGCCGGGTGAGCGCCTCGCCGAGCTTCTTCCCCGAGGCTCGGAACGCGATCCCCTCGACCGCCCGACCGTCGCCGGCCACGGCGCGCAGGCGCAAATGGCGCCCGCCTGCGCCGACAGGCGTCACCTCCGCCAGGCGATGGCGTGGCAAGGCGAACAAAGGCTCGGGCGCGCCCGCGCCATAGGGGCCAGCCGCCTCGAGGCGATGGACGAGTTCCGGCGTCGCGGCGTTCGCCGTCAGCGCCGCGTCGACCTTGAGGCCCGCTTCGGCGCGCGCCTTGGTCACTGCCGGGCCGAGCCGCTCCTCGAGAAAGGCGCGCCAGTCGCCGAGCCGCTCGGTCGCCAGCGTGACGCCCGCCGCCATCGCATGCCCTCCGCCCTTGATGGCAATTCCGGCTTCGACCGCCGCCCGCACCGCCCGGCCGAGATCGACGCCCACGATCGAACGACCGGAACCTGTCGCCTGCCCGCCGGCAAGCGTCAGCGCGAACGCCGGACGCTCGAACCTCTCCTTGAGCCGCGCCGCAAGCAGGCCGACGACGCCGGGCGGCCACGTCGCCCCCGCCACCACGACCGCGGCGCCCCGCTCCTCGAGGCCGAGCGACAGCAGCGCCTCCGCCTCGGCCTCCGCCAGCGCCTCGATCTCGATCTGCTGGCGCACGCGGTTCAGCCGGTCGAGCTCGATCGCGATCGCCCGCGCCTCGATGTCGTCGGCCGCAGTCAAGAGCCGCATCCCCAGCGCCGCGTCGCCGATGCGTCCGCCGGCGTTGATGCGCGGGCCGATGACAAAGCCCAAATGGTAGGGCCGCGGCGGCCCGTCGGCGCCGGCGATGTCGAACAAAGCG
>Ga0209624_10002646_pt1 | contig 13131 bp, 8 predicted proteins | sample JacPinW_OM2H0_O1_FD_188565 | JGI IMG/M metagenome (GOLD analysis project Ga0209624, IMG submission 188565) | Forest soil microbial communities from Algoma, Ontario, Canada - Jack Pine, Ontario site 1_JW_OM2H0_O1 (SPAdes) (version 2) | ecosystem: Environmental > Terrestrial > Soil > Boreal...
GGCCGGGGGTGAACACAAAAGTTTGCAGTGCCGACGACGCTTCTTCCGAAACTGCCCGTTGCAGAAAAATCTCGGCGTCCTGATCGTGAGCGAGCAGTAGCGCTAACTCGCGGCGCAGATCGGGATCGCTGCAGTGCTCGGCCAGGAATTGTTCTCGCTCGGTTCCCGCCAAACCTACGGCCTGCTCGAATAAGTTTTCCAACTCGGGGTTCATGCGCTCAGCTCCTTGCGCAGCCATGCCTGCGCGATTCGCAGCTCGCGTCGCACCGTGTGTACGGGAATGCAGGTGCATTCGGCAATCTCTTCGGCAGTCATTCCACCGAAAAAACGCATCTCCACCAGGTTGGATTTCCGCTCGTCGATTGCGAAAAGCCGGTTGAGCGCTTCGTCCAGGACCATCACCCCTTGGGGCCGCTGTCCCGCGATTTCCAGGGTCTCCGAAAGCGCGATGGTCTGCTCGCTCGCGCGTTTTTTGGCGTGCCGCTGACGCGCATTATCTACCATGATCTGCCGCATGATGCGGGCTGAAATCCCGTAGAAATGTGCGCGGCTGGCGTAATCGGGGTGGGATTGCCGAACCATCCGCAGGTAGGCTTCATGAATCAGCGCCGTCGGTTGCAGTGTGTTTCCTGGAGATTCCCGTCGCAAATAGCCTTGCGCGATGCGCCGGAGCTCGGCGTAGACCAGGGGAATTATCTCGTCCAGCGCGGCCTTGTCTCCACCCCCAAGCCGCTTCAGTAGCACGGTGACTTCCTGCATGGACGACCTTCGCTCAAATCGTGGTAACTATCGAAATTAGGAGGCCTTTGCCGGGGAGCGACTATAAAATCAAGGAATCATATACCGGTGTGTATCGCTGCCACAACCTAAGACGCGCATCCAGACCGGAGATTGTCCGAGCCCCCCCCGAATCGAAGGAACGGATCGCTCTCACGGATCGTTTGCTGATCCGCCATCTCCTAACAACTCGTGCATTACGGAGAGTAATTAATTTCGCCGATTCAGAACCAAGCTCGGCGCGCCCGTTGCAATCAAAGCGATGGCCGCTAAGCTGGCGCGATTGGTCTACCGCATGCTCTGCTACGCGATGAAATATGTGGACCAGGGAGCCAAAATCTACGAAGCCCAACACCTCTACCGACAGATCGGACAGCTCAAATGGAACGCCGCGAAGTTGGGATTTCGCGTTGTTGAAGCTGCTGCCTAAACATCCGACTCTCTGAATCGGAGTTTCTTCTAGGGAGTGATCCTCGATATCTCGTAGAATGCGGTCTTCGCTTTTCGCTTTTTGGCAACGCGCCACCTGCATTCTTGAGTCGAGCGCGACCGTCAGATCCGTGCCGTCTTTGTTTTGGGCGGGGCTTTATCAGGAAGTTGGCTTGACGCGACAGGCACTTCGGCTTATATACTCTTCTCCTCAGCCTACTGGACGCGCATGCTCATTCTTCGCAAACGCGGCTTCACTTGACGGTAGATCCCCCAAACGCCGGTCGGTCGTTGCGCTAATCCCTTTCTGACTGATGGCTCCGTTGGTGCAGCCTCTGCAACGAGGAGATGTGTATGAATTTCCCGAGCGTTCGCAGCAAGCCGATCTTTCTTCGCTTCCTGGTAGCCGGCGTGGCAATGGGAGCCTCCGTCCTCATGGTCGGAGGAGATGTCGCAAAGCGGGCGCAACCAAAGCAGGCGTCGTTCCAGATCAAGAATGAATTCAAGGTGCAACCGGCAAAAGGGGCCAAGAGGGTGCGCATGTGGTTCGCAGTCCCTCAGGAAGAGGCCGCGGCTGTAATTCGTGATTTTCGAGTCGACGCCGATTTTCCGGTTCAGTATTTCCGTGATGATTGGGGAAACCGCGTCGGGTATGCCGAGGTCAACGCGCCTCCCGAAGGCCCGATCACCATCCGCGAAGAATTTGGGCTGACGCGCGTCGAGATTCGGAACGACGTCGATCCAGCAAAGACGCGATCGCTCACCGATCAGGAACGCGGGGCGCTATTCGCCTACCTTCAACCTTCCACTCACGTAATCGTCAACGACCAAATCAAATCTCTGTCAGCGTCCATTGTCAGGGGCGAGACCAATCCGATCCTCGCGGCCCGAAAGATCTATGACTGGACGCTCGAAAACGTGGATTACTGGGTAAAGGATCCGGACCATCTGAAGGCCTCTCCCATGGGCAGCACGGAGTATTGTCTGAGGACAAAAACTGGCAATTGCACGGACTTTCATTCGCTCTTCGCGTCGCTGGCAATGGCGGCGGGGATCCCAACGCGCATGGTCTACGGTTCACTTCTGAAGCCCACCTTAAATGGAGTGCAAATTGACGGCAGCTATCATTGCTGGATCTATTTCTTCGCCCCGAACTACGGTTGGCTTCCTCTCGATGTCTCCCTGGCCAATATTTACGGCAAGGAGTTCCCGCTTACAGACAAGAATAAGAAGCTAGTGGAGCTGACGACGGCAACCGGCTACAAAGGGCTCGACCCGAGCAAAGTGGATTATTACTTCGGGAATCTCGATGAGAGGCGGGTGACCTGGTCCACGGGGAGAGATCTCATTTTGCAGCCGCCGCAGGAAGATGGGCCGGTGAATGCTCTCACGAAAATCTATGTCGAAATAGATGGCAAACAGTCCACGGATTGGACGCGCGAGCTCACTTATACTGAGGTGACAAAATAGTCGATAGTCGTTTGTCGTTGGCAAACGACTATGACCCAAAGACGATCGGCTAATGGCTAACGACCAGCGACTAACGACCTATTTCAAACAAGGAGACCACACGTGGAACTTTGGCGACCTGACCCCACTTTTTACCCTTCACCGAAAATGGCCATGCAAGCGCCGCCGGAAAAGGTGGCATTTGTGGCCATGCTCAACGCGGAGAGTGATGGGCGTCCCGATGCGCTCGGTGTCGTGGATGTGGATCCGGCATCCGGCACTTATAGCAAAATCGTCGGCCGCGTGGATATGCCTAACCCCGGCGATGAATTGCACCACTTCGGATGGAACGCTTGCAGCGCTTGCCTGTGTCCCTACATGCCGCATCCGCATACGGAGCGGCGATACCTGGTGGTCCCGGGCATTAAGTCCTCACGAATTCACATCGTGGATACGAAGCCCGACCCGCGAAAGCCGAAGATCATCAAGGTCATTGAGCCCCAAGTCCTCGCCGAACGTACAGGCTACAGCCGGCCACACACGGTCCATTGCGGCCCAGAGGGAATTTTCTGTAGTGCTCTCGGTTCCACTACAGGCGATGGTCCAGGCGGCATCTTCGTAATGGATCCGGAAAGTTTTGAGATTCTGGGCAAATGGGAAATTGAGCGCGGCCCGCAGTATCTCGCTTACGACTTCTTTTGGCACCTCGGCCTTGACACCATGATTACGAGCGAATGGGGAACACCGAATATGGTGGAAACAGGAGTGAATCCAGAAATCCTGCTCAAGGGAGGCTACGGCCACTCCATTCATGTCTGGGATTTGCGAAAGCGCCGGCACGTCCAAGCTCTGGACTTGGGTGCTGAACAACAAATGGCGCTGGAGTTGCGGCCGGCGCATGATCCGAGTCGCGCTTACGGATTTCTCGGCGTGGTTGTGTCACTAAAAGATTTGTCCGCTTCCATTTGGCTGTGGCATCGGGGGAATGGAAAGTGGGACGTGAAAAAAGTCATAGAAATTCCCGCGGAACCGGCCGACCCCGACAAGCTGCCGCCGTTGCTCAAGGGATTCAAGGCTGTGCCGCCGCTCATCACGGACATCAATCTGTCGCTCGATGATCGATTCCTGTATATCTCCTGTTGGGGAACAGGAGAATTTCTGCAGTACGATGTCAGCGATCCTTTTCACCCCAAGAAGACAGGTTCCGTTCATCTGGGCGGCATCGTGCGCCGCGCCGGCCATCCCAAGAATCCCGGTGCGGCCTTGAACGGCGGTCCGCAGATGGTGGAAGTGAGCCGCGACGGACGGCGCGTCTATTTTACAAACTCGCTCTACTCGCCATGGGACGCGCAGTTCTATCCCGACGGAATTCAGAGTTGGATGGTAAAGCTTGATGCCAAGCCCGAGGGCGGTATGGAGATTGACCCGAAATTCTTTCTTGAATTCGGCAATCTCCGCGGCCATCAGGTTCGTCTGGAGGGTGGAGACGCGTCGTCCGATTCTTACTGCTACTCATGAGCCACTTTACGCTGTGGCCCTGGGCCGCGATGTTTCTACTCGGGGCCTACCATGGCGTCAATCCGGGGATGGGCTGGCTATTTGCCACCGCTCTCGGTATGCAGAAGAAGAGCGCGGCTGCAGTGTGGCAAGCGCTGGTGCCGATCGCCGTGGGACACTTCCTAGCGATCGGGCTAGTTGTGGCCGCGGCCGTTGTGGCTGGCGCGGTACTGCCTTTGCAATACGTCAAGATAGCCGCCGCTTGCGTTCTTCTTGGTTTTGGACTGCAGCGCCTGATTCGCAAGAGCCATCGCCGCTGGGGCGGAATGCAAATCGGGTTTCGCGATCTGTGCATCTGGTCCTTCCTGATGGCTTCCGCGCACGGCGCCGGATTCATGCTGTTGCCGATCTTGCTGAAAATGTCGGCCCTGCACCCTGCACCGCACTCTGCATTAAAGATGGGCGCTCCTGCGTCTCATCTCCACGGGGGCAGTTTCGAGGGACCCTGGACCGCGCTCGTAGCGCTGCTTGTACACACGCTCGGATATCTCCTCGTAACCGGACTGATCGCATGGCTGGTCTATGAGAAAGTCGGTCTCGAGGTTCTACGAAAGGCCTGGGTGAATTTAGATCTGATCTGGGCAGTCGCCCTCATCGTGACTGCTGGCTTGACACTGCTGATCCCCACGTAGGTTTCCCCGCTGTGACGTGGCCAGCCAGGCGGCTAAACCGAGAAATGAATAGTTTCAGAAGTGAGCTGAGTCATTCCGGGCGGGAGTCGCGCAGCTTGGGATACACCCGCCCGGCCCGCCACACCTAACGATTTTTAGGCCGCGCGGCCTTGCCAATAGGGGTATCATGCCATCCTGCATTATCACGGGCTTTGCCTGATCGAATCTCTTGGGTGGGTCGATGCCATTGCGGCGGATTTCCGGCTTGCTTCTGGCTCTTCTTCTCGCTACGGTCACCCCCACAAACAAACTGAACGCGCAAACAACGACCTCGGGTGGGTTGACCGGTGTCGTAACTGATCCGAGCCAAGCGGTCGTGCCCGACGCTGCTGTCGAGATCATGGACAACGCGAAAGGGACGACTCAGTCAACGAAAACCGATCGGGAGGGTGTGTACCAGTTCTCTTTTCTGGCGCCGGGGTGGTACACATTGACTGTGACGCACGCCGGCTTTCGAGAAGAAAAGCGAGCGATGAACATTCTGTTGGGGCCCACGGTCTCCGCCAATGTCACACTGCAGGTCGCGAAAGTAAGCACTCGAGTAAGCGTGATCGCGGAGGCTCCGCTGCTTCAGGCAGAGAATGGCGATGTCTCCACGACGATGAACCAGAAGCAGATTTCCGAGGTTCCAAATCCTGGGAACGATCTCACCTACATTGCACAAACCGCTCCCGGCGTGGTGATGAACACCGACACCCAGAATGGCTTCAACTATTCGATACTGGGTATGCCGGGCACGTCCTACCTCTCCACCATGGACGGAGCGAACACAAACGACAATGCCACCAATCAGAGCCAGAGCGGATCGGTCGGGCTGGCCTTGGGCCAGAATCAGATTCAGGAAGCGACCGTCGTCAGCACCGGTTACTCCGGCCAGTTTGGCGGTGCGGCGGGCGGGAACATTGATTACATCACCAAGTCCGGGAGCAACGAATTCCACGGCAACGCACAGTACTATTGGAACGGAAGCGTGCTGAATGCCAATGACTGGTTCAACAAGGAGTCCGGGAATCCACGCCCCTTCGACGTCGCCAATCAATGGGCCGGTTCGTTAGGCGGCCCTATCAATAAGGACAAGTTATTCTTCTTTTTCGATGGCGAGGGCACGCGGTTGGTGCTCCCGAATCTTTCCCCGGTTGTAATCCCGAGCCTGCAGTTTGAAGCCGCTACGATTGCCAACATCGACGCCAGATTTGGCTCGACTTCGCCTTCGGATTCGTTTTACCGGAAAATATTCAGCCTTTACAATTCGGCACCGGGCGCAAATCACGCCAGTCCAGGTGGACAGGACCCAACGTCCGACCCCACCGGCTGCACGGGATTCATGGGACTGCCTGCGGGCGTGCCTTGCGCCATGAATTTTCTGTCGTCGCGAAGCCGCCCGAGTTCGGACACGCTTACGGCAGGCCGTATCGATTGGAATGCGGGCAAGAACGACCGCGCCTTTGTTCGAATCCAATATGAAGCTGGATCTGGCGCGTTCTTCACCGACCCGATCAGCCCGGTGTTCGACGCGGACTTCAATGCGCCAACTTGGCAAGGCGAGCTCATCGAAACGCACACTTTTGGCTCCTCCTCAGCCAGCCAATTCCTAGTAGCAGGTTCTTACTTTGCGCGTATCTGGGAGGTGAAAGATCCTTCTGAAGCCCTGTCCGCCTTCCCTACGGTCTTGGGTTTTTGGGCACCAGGCGCCTTTACCCAACTCGGAGGGGTGGACTATATCGGCGCTTACGGCAGACGCCAAACGCAATATCAACTTTCCGAAGACTTGGTGAAAAGCTGGGGCAAACAGAAAGTCGGCTTTGGTGCAGACTTCATGCGAATCGATTGGAGCGTCCTGCCCAACAAAGTGCATTCCATCGGGGTGTTGAGTCCTCAGACGCTCGATGCTTTTTACCAGGGTGGTTTGGATCCGGCGTCCCCATCGAGCGATTTTACTTCGCTGACGCAATCCTTCACGTCGCAGACTACCGCGCCGATTTCCTTCTTCAACTTTGGAGTCTATGGACAGGATGAGTGGCGTGCGCGGCCGAACCTGACTCTCACGCTGGCTCTGCGCGCGGAACATTACTCGAATCCCACGTGTAAGAGCGACTGCTATGCCCGGCTGACGGCACCGTTTGAGTCAGTTAGCCATGACCCTGACCAGCCGTATAACCAGTCGATCCTCGTCAAGCAAAAAAACGCGATTCCAAGTATGGACGCTATTTTGTGGTCTCCAAGATTGAGCTTTGCCTGGCAGCCGTTTGGCGTTTCGCACAACAGCGTGCTACGGGGCGGTGCAGGCTTTTTCTACGACCCTTTGCCTGGCGGCATCCAGGAATCGTTTTACATCAATTCCCCAAACTACAATGTCTACACGCCGTACCAAGATAATCTCACTCCGGCGGAAACTAGCAGCCTGTTTAAGGATGCAGCGGCTTCGAATGCAGCGTTTGTCAATGGCTTCGCTAGCGGTCAAACCCTCGCTCAGATCCAGGCGATAGATCCTAATTTTTCTCCACCCGCCATTAATGCCTCGGAAAAGAGCATTCATTCACCGCAGTTTCAAAGGTGGAGTCTCGAATGGCAGCAGGCTTTCGGAGCGGGCGCGTCGATCAGCATCGGTTACTTCGGCCATCACGGGATTCATGAATTGTTTGGCGATCCAGACGCGAATGCCTTCGGATTCGGCTCGCTTCCTTCAGCAACGTGCGCCAGTCCGGCCGTACCGCCCTGCGCAGATCCGCGTTTCAGCGAGGTCACGGAATATAAAACGAATGCATTGTCCAACTACAACGGTATGGTCATCTCGTTCAAACACCAATTCGTCCATTGGACTCAAGGCGTGGTTCAGGTCAACTACACATACGGCCACGCGTTCGATGAAGTTTCGAATGGCGGGGTCTTCGCTTTTACGTCCGTTGGTTTGACGAGCCCACAGGACCCACAAAATCTTCGCGGCGCCTACGGGTCCGCCGAGTACGATGTTCGCCATTCTGTTAACGCGAGCTATGTGTTGGAAGTTCCTGTGAAAGCGGCCTTCGGCGGCCATGGCCCGGATTATTTTGTGAATGGATGGCAGATCTCCGGAACCATCTTCGCCCACACGGGTTTTCCCTACACGGTCGTGGACGTGGCCCAATCATCTCAACTGATGACTAATAATTATTTTGGTTTTTTATACGCCGTGCCGGTGGACTCCCTGCCGCCGGGGAGGACGGGGTGCGGAGAGGGCGCCGCGTTCCCGCTCGCTCCGCACCCGTGCCAACCGCCTCAGGTCTTGGCCGACGGCGTAACTCCCAATCCGAATGCGCGTTTCGTGCAATCCGGCTGTGAGACTGGGTTTAATGCTGGAAACCTAGGTCCATCAGGTGTGTGCGATGGTTCTCCGGTAGCGTTCGCGCAAGGCAGAAACCGCTTTCGGGGGCCGAGCTACTTCAATACCGATTTTGCCGTCATGAAGAATACTAAAATCCATGGTTGGGAAAATGCCGAGCTGGGATTCGGATTCCAGTTTTTTAATCTGTTCAACCATCCCAATTTTGGCTTTCCTGATACTGCCAGTTCCGACTCGACATTCGGACAGATCTTCAATCTGGAACAGCCACCCACCAGCATTGTGGGTTCTGGTATCGGAGGTGATGCGGCTCCGAGGATGATTCAGTTGAGAGCTCAACTGCGGTTCTGATGGATCTCGGAACGGACAACCAGCAATCGCACATGACCTGGCGATGACAAGCTTCAGAAATTCTCCAGCATCCAGACGTTTTGATCTACCGTGTTGCTCGAAATGCAGAGGTGACGGCCGTCCGGGGACTCCGCCACGCCCTCTGTGGCGCGTTCCCATAGCACATTCGCGTGGCCTTGGAGATTAACATGCAGAACGGTGCCGTAGCCCTTCTGCCGCGTCACAACCAGGAGACCCTTCCCATCCCCTGCCCAACTTAGATTCCGCAGGTTGCTCCAGCCGATCACACGCACTTCGCTCATTTTCTTGCCATGCAAGGACCAGACGTAGATGGGGTCGTCAGGGCTTCGAATTGCCGCAAAGCGGGTTGCGTCGGGAGACAACTCAACATTCCAGCGATCATCATCCGCATGGACCGCTAACCGAGTGAGTTCAGATCCGCGTCCCGTGACGGGATCAACGGCCTTCACGATCACTTGCTTCCGGTCTTGCGATAATTCGGCGATAACACACAAATTAGACGGCGGCCTTGCGCAGGAGACCCGGCTTTCTGGGGCCGCAGTCAATACTAGTTGCGATGGTCCACCCCCGATGGGGACCCGCATGAGCGGCTCTGGCTTCGACTCGTTTCCCGTCCCCGCGGGATTTTCTCGGTGTACGAAATAAAGCACCGATTTTCCATCAGGAGTGACTACAGGATCCCTTACCCCTTCTTCGGGGGTTGCCAGTGGCTGGGCGGCGTCTTCTCCTTGGAACTGCTTGTACACCCCGAAGCGACCGCCGCGATCGGAGACGAAGATGAGCGCTTTGCCATCTGGCGTCCAGGCACCAGGAAAATCTCTACTCTCATTCAAAGTAAAGTGCTTGGAGCTGATAACGCGAGTACCGCTGGCGTCGAGGGCGGCCATGTAGATCGTAAAATGGCTCGCCCATCTCAGGAAAGCAAGCTTTTTGCCGTCAGCTGTGGCGCTCTCGCCGCTCATGCAGAAACCAGACCAACTGGTGAGGCGGCGCGCCTCTCCGACGGGCTTACCCGTGTCTCCGTCGAGGCGCATCTCCCAGAAGTTGCAACCCGAGCCTCCCAACGCTTGCGGCTCTGCCATCGAGTAGATCAACCGCCCGGGCAACCAAAGATACTCGAAGACCTGATTCCCGACGGACGGCGCAAATATCGTATTGGGCGGACCGCCTTTCAGATCACGACTCAGGAGGTTGGCACCTTCGGAATCAATCCGTGAATAAGCGATCAGCTTTCCATTTGGTGACCACACGACGCCGCCAAGTGCACTGTTTTCGTCGGTCTCGTACACCTTCCGCGCGTTCGCTCCATCCGGAGCCATCAGCCAGATCTCACGATCGCCAAATCGGCCGGCGTTCGCGGTGAAAACGATGGCGGAGCCGTCAGGGGAGATGCTATTTGCCAAGGCATCGTCTCGAATCAGACGCGGCGCTGTACCCATTACCGAAAAGATCCAGATGTTTGTGCCGTGCGAACTCAACTCCTCTGCACGCACTCCGAACGGACATGTATTCACAAGAAATCGGGTGCTATCAGAAAACCATCCTCCAAATCCGCAGTCTCCTTGCTTGTCCTTGATTACGTCCGGAGGAGAGAGTGTGCGTGTTTCCCCACTCTCGATCAGTTTAAGCTGGATTCCTTTCGCATCGATGTAGGCAAGATACTTGCCATCGGGTGAAATGCTGCCAACGCCAGCGGCGAGCTCGAAGGAATTGTTAGTCAGTTGAGTCTGCTTAAGCTGAGGTAACCCAGACGGTTGGTGCTTCCTGAACCACACGGATCCGACGATCAGGATAAGAGCAAAGACTCCAGTCACCATAACCAACCAACGAGAATGTGACCGCGGCTCTGAATGGCTCGCGGCGGTTTTGCCAGCCATCCTGTCCGCCGCTGCTTTTAAGCAAACGCGCATCTCGGATGCTGACTGATAGCGTTCTTCACGCCCCTTTTCTAGCGATTTATTGATAATGTTTTCCAGCTCGAGAGGGATCTTAGAGTTCAGTTGCCGAACTGGAGTCGGGATCTGGTTTAGCACGGCAGCATGAAGCACTGGAGCAGTTTCTCCGATGAATGCACGTTGCCCGGCCGCCATTTCGTAAAGGACAAGACCGAAGGAGAATAGATCGGTCCTTGCATCCAACCTCTCGCCGCGCACCTGCTCGGGCGACATGTATGGTGCCGTGCCGAGAGTCACGCCGGTGCGCGTCAGGGCAAGATCGGTTTGTCCCGTTCGAGTTTCCTGAGGCGGCGAGGATTGATTGTCCTCGCTAAGTTCGAGCTTGGCCAATCCGAAGTCGAGAATCTTAGCCTCGCCTCGATTAGTGACGAAAATATTTGCCGGCTTGATGTCGCGATGTATGATTCCTTTTTCGTGCGCGGCTTGCAAACCGTCGGCAATTTGAATACCCAGAGTCAGTAGGTCATCAGTTGTAAGCGGAGCGCTCGGGAGCAGGGCAATCCGGTCCCGCAACGTCTGCCCTTCGAGCAACGGCATTACCATGAAAGGTTGGCCTTCGTGCTCGCCGAACTCGTAAACAGTGCAGATGTTGGGATGGTCTAGTGCGGAAGCAGCCCGGGCCTCGCGCTCGAATCGCTCCAGCGCCTTCGGATCTTGGCTTAGCTCTTCGGGAAGAAACTTCAATGCGACCCGCCGACCCAGCTTTAGGTCCTCGGCTTTGTACACCAATCCCATGCCCCCGCCGCCCAAGATCTCCAGTACGCGGTAGTGAGAGACTTTCTTACCCAGCAGATTCGCCGAAGCAGAGGGAGTTTGATTCTCCATCCGCTGCACCGGAGCGATGAAGCGGTAGCCGCGCCGCGGCAAAGTTTCGACAAAACGCGGATGCTCCGCGGAATCCCCCAGGACGTCGCGCAGCCGGTTGACTGCTTTGTTCAGCCCTTGATCGAAATCTACAAAAGTTTGGGAAGACCACACCCTTTTTCTTAGCTCATCACGGGTAACGACGCGGCCGGGACGCTCCAGCAGCGCACCCAGAATATGAAAGGCTTGTTCTTGAAGAATCGTTGTCTGTCCGTTATGCCGCAGTTCCCCGGTATGGAGGTCCAACTCGAACTCTCCGAAGCGAAACGATTCGGGCGCGGTGTGTGGCGTCATGAACTTCCCATCAAGCTTCGGTCAGCTTACCACTTGCGCAGGCGCTGGGCACTGGAAACAACCTTAGTCCAAGTCGATGAAGATAAGCCGCTTACCTCGTGTCAGCTAGATGTCACTCGGATGGAAGCTCCGCGCCATTGACGCTCGGGGCAAACCGGGCGAGTGTAGCCCCTCGAAGCAGTCGGGCACTTCCCACCCAGACCATAACAGCGGAATCCGCAGCCAGAAACTAAGGAGAGGCGTATATGAAATCCCTAAAACAGACGCACGTGGACGCGATCAGGTTCACCGTAGTGAAATCAACAATGTCGTTATTGATTGTGGCTGCCGCGCTGGCATCGTCGAATCCGCTGGCTGCCGAGGAAAAACAAGATCACCTTCACCGTACTCTGGGTACAGGAAACGGTACACTTGCCACTCAATCCCGATCGTCTGCCCGTGGCGGCGGTGATTCGTCCAACCTCAACTACTGGAGTCTTCTCTCCCAGGTGGTCGACGACCAGAACCGAGCCCCTTCCGTTGCTCCCCTAAGCCTCCAACCCCCGGCGATTCTAAGTAACGACAACCCCGCTGCGAATCCAACGGGCGACTACCACACCTACAAGGCCTGCTGGAAGGTAGCCCACCCTGGGCCACTGGACCCGCCTGGTACGGCCATCAAGTGCTATAGCAGTCCTGCGACGTTCGAGATGGGCGACGGTAGCCTCGCGAGCGACCCCAATGGCAACCCCGACGAGACGTTTGGCGGCTTGCCGTGTCCCTTGACCGGCACGCAGCAGTTTCTATGGGTCGACCAGCTCTCCGCCTATTGGAACGCCGTTCGTTTCTACAATGCGAGCGAACAGCTGATCGAGGGCTATCGCCACGAAGTCTATGTCGGCAGGATTTACAACTACACGACCGGCAAGTCGATCCCCGCCTGGATCGACTACGTCAGCACATATCAGGAAGAGCCCGGACCCGATGGGACCCAGAGTAATCTGCAGTGGGGTTACTACGGAAATGACTTCTCCGCCCTAGCGGGTATTACCCCTGTCCTCACGCCGCAGTGGGGGATCATTACCTACACCCCCAATTTCGCATCGGTCATTGAAGAGGTAGGGCCGCATCCGCTTGATGATTACCTCAACACGGGTGCGACCGCTGAGCTAGCTCCCATCTGCACCGCAATGGAATAACCCTCAATAGCGAATCCCCCACCGGATATAGGAGAGGTGGGGGCTTCGAGAGTGAAGCGGCTCTCGGAGTCACCCGAATATGACGCGCCTACAAGGAGGAAGTCGTGAAAAAAAATCTGACCATGTGCATCACTGCACTGACCTTACTCGCTGCGCTCGCCGTCCCATTTCAACTGGCCGCGCAAGACGACAACTCCGAGGGCAAGCATCGGCACCATCACTACCAGCTCATTGACATGGGAACGTTCGGCGGGTCGGACAGCTAC
>Ga0209624_10002647_pt1 | contig 13127 bp, 10 predicted proteins | sample JacPinW_OM2H0_O1_FD_188565 | JGI IMG/M metagenome (GOLD analysis project Ga0209624, IMG submission 188565) | Forest soil microbial communities from Algoma, Ontario, Canada - Jack Pine, Ontario site 1_JW_OM2H0_O1 (SPAdes) (version 2) | ecosystem: Environmental > Terrestrial > Soil > Boreal...
GCCCGGCGCTTGGTTCGGCCACAGGCTCGGCCGCGCCGGCGATCAGGCCGCGAAGCCAGGCCCAACTCGCCGACACTCCGTCGCTCAGCTCTGTCGTCGGCACCCAACCCGTGAGCGCGTGGATGCGCGAGCAGTCGAGTTCGATCACCGGCACATCGACTTCCCGAGCTTCCTGAGTCTCGACGACGAACGGTCGCTCGACGACGTCTTCGACTACGTCGAGCACTTCGCGCAACGAGACGGCGTATCCGGTGCCGACGTTGTAGGCGCCTTGCGCGGTGGGGTTTGAAGCAACCATGATCGTCGCCGCGGCGGCGTCGTCCGCATAGACGAAGTCGCGGCGCACCGAGCCGTCACCAAAGAGGACGATCGGTTCGCCGGCCACGATCGCCTGGCCCCAGGCGGCAATGACGCCCTGGCTGCCTCGCACGAGCTGGCCGGGACCGTAGAGGTTCGAGTACCGCAGGACGACAACGTCGACCGCGTGCCGGTCGGCGAAGAATCGCGCGTAGCGCTCCATGGTGACGGCGTTGAGGCCGTGGACCGATATCGGCTCCAGCGGCGCGTCCTCAGGCGTCGGAAGCATCGTCGGGCAACCGTAGATCGTGCCTCCCGACGACGCCATGACCACTCGGCCCCTCCCTGCGCGGCGGACCAGCTCGAGCACGGTTACCGCTGGCGCCACCGAGCCGGCGAGCGACGTAGCGGGATCGTCGCTCGAGACGCTCGGGGTGCTCGATCCGGCCGTGTAATAGATGACGTCGGCCGCGCCGATCTCCTCCGCAAGCGAGCCGGAGAGCCCAATCGCGTCCTCAACGAGCCGGATGCCGCGATCCGCCGCGCTCGCGAGGAGCAGCGGGTTGAACGAGCGGCTGAAGACCGTCGTCGGATGACCGGCCGCGGCCAGTCGCAGGGCGACGTGCGAGCCAAGCAGTCCACCGCCCACGACGAGGCTCGGCTGTGGTGGGGCTGAGCGCTCGTCCGTCGCGGCCCTCTGCGGCGTGGGCTGAGATGGATCCGGCAAGGCCGCTCATTATTACATCCCCGTGGCTCTGCATTCCGGCGAACCAGAACACCCGTGATGATTCTTGTCGAGGCAGCAGGCACTGAACGACCTAGTTTCCGTCCTAGCATCCACCGTTTGGGCCAGATTCAGCAGCTATCTGACAGATACGTGGGCCCCGGACCGCAGGCGCCAACCTTCAGCACTACACCATTTGCTCGACACACAGTCCCATTTGATCGACACACAGTCTGCCTCGCGCGCACCGTGGGCATCTCAGCTCACTACACGCTCCGCGCCTCCGTTAAGGCGTCTGCCTCAGGGACTTGCTGCTTCCGTCTAACCGGGTCGGAGGGAAGCTTTTCAGTCAAAGCTGCGACGCCGAGAGCGGCGGCGGCCGCGAAGAGGTTGATCGGTGGCAAGGCGTAACGGACATCGTAAGAGGAGACCAACGGTGGGAGGACGAGCAGGACCAAGCCGCACGCCAGAAAAAGCGCGGCGCCGGAGCGCCGTGCCGTCGGGCCGAGGAAGCACCCGGAAAGGCCTAGCGCGATCAGGAGAAACAGCAGCCGACCATCGATGCGAAACAGGGCCTGGTAGCCGCCGAATACGTCCCTTGCCGCGCGCGCCGGGACTCCGCTGCCAACTCCCGTGTAAGCCTCTTCGTACTTATCTGCAAGGGCTGAATCCGTGGCAGCATCTACAGCGCCGAACGACATATCCTTTTCGTACTGGCCACTGTCCGGCCGTGGCGTTCCGGCCCCAGGAATAAAGAAGAGAGAGAAGTCCCGCGCCACGGTAAGCGCATATTCCACAGGCTGGTGGATTATCGCTTGCCGCGCGAAGCTACCCAGCTCTTCTTGCTTCTTCGAGTCGAAGATATTGTTGAAATGGAACTTCGTGCGAAGGGGGCTCCGAGGATCCCAAGCCCAATAGAAAGGCCCTGCGCGCTCACTGGGGGGGGTTGTGACGCAGAGTCCTCTGGTCCCGGGGGGTGGGGTGAACTTGTCGCAGTCCGCGAATTGAGCAACGCGAGCGTACAGGGAGAAGCCGCTGTCCTCAGTCAGGCCGCTATAGCCGCCGGCGATTGGCTTCGAGACAACGAAATAGATGCCCAGGACGGCGATCGCCGGCAACAACACCGCCCCCGCGTTCTTCAGACGCTGCGACCCTAAGCCCGGCAGGGCGATAGCCGCCCAGATTGCCGCTACGACGGGCAGCACGTCAGAAACACTTCTTACAAGGGCCGTACAGGCAACGGCGATCCCGCCGGCGACCAACCACCGTCGAGGCCGCTCATCTCGAATTGACCGAGCCAGCAAATACATCGCCAAGGCCAGAAGCGGCATCCAGAGAGCCTCGGTGAGTACCCCATGCTCGACGAAGAGCTCGTCACCATTCAAGGCAACGACCGCCACGGGCAACAACGCCGCCCACCGAGGCGTACCTACCGAGCGGACAGCTGCGTAGAGAAGCACGGCGCCCACCAACCCAAGAAGATGCTGGGTCAGAATCGTCAGTGGCAGCCACGAGTCGATATGCCTCATGATCGCCAGAAATGCCGGATACCCTGCGGGCATGGTGTTATCCCCGAACAAACCGCTTACGCCCGAAATACTAAGGCGCATGTAGCGAGTCGCATCGCCACTGTAGTAGTAGACAGTCGAACCGTAGAACACCTGCGCGCCAAGGCGCAGGAGCAAGCCAAGTCCCAGGAGCACCCAAAGACCCCACCAACCGCTCGCCTGGATCCTCGATCTTACGCCGTGCACACCCGCCGAGATCACCCGACAACGACCTCATGCAGGAACATCTCGTACTCCCTGATGTAGTCGTCCGGATCGTACGGATGCGACGCGAGAACTAACAGCACCGCGTTGTCGTCGTAGCGGTACTGGCTGGTCCAGACGCGCGGTGGGATGTAGAGGCCAACCGTAGGGTCGTCGAGCACCACTTCAGCTCGCCGCTCACCATCATCGACCGCGACGTTGACCTTCCCAGAGACACAGATCAAAAACTGGTGGCAGACACGATGGGCGTGCTCACCACGAACCTCGCGGCTGGGCACGTCATAGACGAGGAACCAGCGCCGGGGCTGAAAGGGCACCTCCTCAGCAGGGAACTCCCCGGCCGTGAGCCTTCCCCGCAGGTCCGAAAACTCGGCGAACCGATGAAGATGAACGCCGCCCACATCCAGGGCATGTCGACCGGGCTCTCGGCCGATGTCGACCGACGCGGTCGATCCAGTGCTCGCTGCGACATAGCCGTGAATCTTGGCCGGATTGCCGCTGACGATCGCATTGGGCGGAACTGGACGAGTGACGACGGCGCCAGCACCGACCATCGCCCCCCGACCGATTTCGATCCCCGGCAGGATCGTCGCGTTGCCGCCGATCGAGGCGCCGCTGCGCACGACAGTGCGGGGGTACTCCTCCAGCCAAACACGGCTGCGCGGAAAAGGGTCATTAGTGAAGGTCGCGTTGGGCCCTACGAAGACATCGTCCTCCAGGGTGATCCCGTCCCAGAGCTGGACGCCGGACTTGATCGTGACGCGATCGCCGACAACGGCTCCTCCCTCGACGAAGACTCCGTCGCAAAGATTGCAGTCGGCACCTATGCGCGCGCCGTCCACAATGTGCGCAAACGCCCAAATGCGGGTGCCCGGTCCAACGTCATCCGTCTCGCAGATGCCGTGTTCGTGGACAAAGACCTCAGTCATCCTCGCTGCCCTCGTGAAACTCGCGCACGTCGCGCACTATCGCACCCGGACGCCCCTTTACGGTGTCATACGCACGCCATACGTAGGACCCGATGATGCCAAGTCCGATCATGTTGAAGCTGCCGAAGAAGATAATCACCAGGACCGTGGCGGTGTAGCCGGGCACCGACACCTGTCCCGCCACCCGTGCCACCAACACCGATGCGGCGAGCAGCATGCCCACGATCAGGCCGATCAGGCCGATCATCCAGAGCATCCTTACCGGCAGGTCGGTGAATGCGAAGACGCTGTCGCTGAGATAGCGCAGCTTGGCGCGAAACGTCCAGCCGCTCTCACCGCTGGACTCGCGTCGATCGTATGGCACGAGCTGCCGCCTGAAGCCGACCCAGAAGAGCTGTGCGATCAGTGAGGTGTGAACGTGCTCCAGCGAGCAGACGACGTCCCGGACGGATGCGGTGCAGGCGAACATGTCAGCGCCACCAGCCGGTATCTCGCTCATTACAAAGCGCTTGTAGAAACGCCAGTAGAGCCTCGAGAAGGAGTCGCCGCGGTCTTGGCGGCTCTCGCGCCTGCCGACTACGACATCCACATCGCCATTGCCCAGCCGCGCGAGGAACTCGACGACAAGCTCCGGGGGCTCCTGCAGGTCGGCTGCCATCACCGCGATGAACTCCCCGCAGGCGAGGCTCATGCCGGTGCGGATCGCGGCGAAGGAGCCGAAGTTGCGCGAGTGCTCGACGATCCGCGACGGCAACGTGCTCTCAGCGAGACCGTCGAGGAGGCGCTGCATCGAGTCGTCCGGACTGCCATCGACCACGAAAATCGCCTCGAGCCCTCCGTCCACACGGTCGCGCATGCCTTCGATTTCCTTCAGCAGCTCGGGAATGGTGTCGCGGTTGCCGTAGACGGGCACCACCAGCGAGTTGCGCGGCGCGCTCATTTACAGGCCGCCAGGCACGCGATCACGACGGCCTCCACCTCGTCGTCGCGGAGGAACGGATGGATCGGCAACGAGAGCTGGCGCCGTGAGATGCGTCGAGCGGTATCGAGGGGATCGAGTGCCACGCCCCGACCGCGCACGGCGGCCTGGTCCGGGCAGAGGAAGGGGTAATGACGGCCGACCGAGATGCCCGCCTCCGAGAGTTTCTCAGCCACCCGCTCCAACTCGCCGTCGATCACCTCGACCGGAAATAGATGGCGGGCCGACCGGCCTGCCGTCGGCTCGATCGATCGCAGTGCCTCAGGCAGGGCCTCGGCGTAGCGGGAGGCAATCTCTCGACGTCGCGCCAGCCAGTCGTCCAGGCGCGGCAGCAGGGCCGTTCTGAGGATCGCAGCCTGAAGCTCGTCCAGGCGACTGTTGAGCCCGGCCTCGCGGTGCTCGTATTTGGCCACCTGCCCGTAATCACGCAGGACACGGGCCCTTGCGGCCAAGTCCGGGTCCTGCGTGAGCAGAACGCCACCGTCACCCATTGCCCCCAGGTTCTTGGTCGGGTAGAGGCTGACGGCGGCGGCGGCACCCGTCAAGCCGGTCGACCGACCCTCGCGCTCTGCGCCGGCGGACTGCGCACAGTCCTCGATCACGACGACGTCGTGCTCCCGCGCCAAGCGCACCAAGGCATCGGGGTCGAGCGGGTGCCCGTACAAGTGGACGGGCAAGAGAGCGCGAATGGACGGAGCCTCGGCCAACGTTTCAGCGGCGCGCTCGAGATCGATGCCGCCGCTCTCATCGACATCGCACCAGACCGGTTCCGCTCCGACTCGGATGATCCCGAGCGTCGTCGCAAACGCCGTCAGTGGGGTTGTGAGAACGCGATCGCCGACACCAATCCCGGCACAGCGCAGCGCGATCTCCAGCGCGTCGAGTCCGCTCGCCACTCCGACGGCGTGAGCAGATCCCCACCAGGCAGCGAATTCCTCCTCGAATTTCTCTACCTCTTCCCCAAGGATCAGCCAACCGCTGCGGCCCGTCCTGTCCACCGCCCTGAGCGCGTCCTCGCGGACATCTGCCCATTGGCGCGCGAAATCGTTGGCGGCGATCTTCGGCAACTGCTGCGTCCCCCGTCCCAGCATTGACTGAAAATCACCCTAGCGTTCCTCGTGGATCTAGGAAGGCGGAGCCGAAGATCCAAAGGCCAGCGGCGTCGCCAGCTGAGCGACACGTATCACCATGACCGAGGGCACCCGGGCCCGGACGTGCCCGGGTAAACTCGCCTGCCATGGCGAGTAACCCCATCCGTGCCGAGGTCTCCCAACTGCGCAAGCCGGCGGAGCAACCTGAGCTTGCCGAGGAGCTGGCGCGTCAGACGGAGGAGGTCCTGCGCCTGCGGGACCTGTTGATCGCGAAGGATCTCGAGCTGGGCGCCACCCGAGGCCGCGCCGCCGAGCTGGAAGCGCAGTCGCTGAAAATGCTCAACCTTGCCGCACACCTGCGCAGCCTGGTACCCGGGGTGGTCTGGGCCCTGGTCGCGAAGCTGCGCCGCTAGCGTCGATGCCCGAACCCCGATTCTCGATCGTCACGCCGGTCTACGAGACCCCGGCCGACGTGCTCGCCGCGATGCTGCGATCGGTGCGCCACCAGAGCTTCGGGGACTGGGAGCTCTGCCTGGTCGACGATGCCTCCTCGGAGCCCCATGTCAGGGAGATGCTCGCCGGCGCCCAGAGCGAAGACCCACGCGTCCGCGTCGTCAGCAGGGAGGAGAACGGCGGCATCGTCGCCGCCTCCAACGATGCCCTGGCGATGGCCCAAGGAGAGTTCGTCGCCCTGCTCGACCACGACGACGCCCTGCACCCGGACGCGCTGGCGCATGTCGACGAGGCGCTGCGCACCAGTCCCGAGGCCGACTACGTCTACACCGACGAAGACAAGGTCGACCGTGCCGGCCGCCATGGCACGCCCTTCTTCAAGCCCGATTGGTCACCGGAGCGGATGCGGACCCAGATGTACACCTGTCACCTCAGTGTCCTCCGTCGCGAGCTGGTCGAGGAGGTGGGCGGCTTCGACCCCGAGTTCGAGGGCTCCCAGGACTGGGACCTGGTGCTACGGGTGACCGAGCGGGCACGGCGGGTCCTGCACGTGCCCAAGGTGCTCTACCACTGGCGCACGCTGGAGACCTCCACCGCCGGCGGCGGCGAGGCGGCGAAGCCGTGGGCCTTCGAAGCCGGGACGCGGGCGATCCAGGCGCACTGCAACCGGATCGGCCTGCCGGCCGAGGCCGAGCGCGACGAGCAGTGGCCCGGCGTCTACCACCTTCGCCCCCGCCTCGAGCGCCAGCCGCCGGTCAGCATCGTCATCCCCACCGCCGGGCAGTCGCGGGAGGTGCGCTACGAGGACGTCGTGCTCGTCAACCACTGCGTCCGCAGCATCGTCGAGACCTCGAGCTACGAGAACTACGAGATCGTCTGCGTCTACGACACCGCCACTGACCCCGCGATCCTGGACCAGCTGCGCGCGATCGGTGGCGACCGCCTGCGGCTGGTCGACTACGACCAGCCCTTCAACTTCTCCGCCAAGGTCAACCGTGGCGGCGTGCACAGCGAGGGCGAGCACCTGCTGCTGCTCAACGACGACATGGAGGTCATCGCCCCCGACTGGATCGAGCGGATGGTGATGTATTCCGAGATGCCAGGGATCGGTGCCGTGGGCGCTCGCCTGATCCTCGAAGACGGCCGCCTCCAGCACGCCGGCATCCTCTTCGAGAACGGCGGTTACCCGGGCCATATCTACCACGGCTTCTCCGGCGAGTTCAACGGCTATTCGAACAACGTCCTGGTCGCCCAGAACTACCTGGCGGTGACGGCCGCGTGCCTGATGACCGAGCGCGCCGCCTTCGAGGAGGTCGGCGGCTTCAGCACCACCTTCCCGCTCAACTACAACGACATGGACTATTGCTTGAAGCTGCAGGCGAGCGGGCGTCGCGTCGTCTACGACCCCGACACGGTCCTCTTCCACTTCGAGTCCTCGAGTCGCTCGGTCGAGGTCGAGGAATGGGAGAAGGAGCAGCTACGGGCGCGTTGGCTGCCGCTCACCATGGTCGACCCGGCGACGAACCCGCACCTCCGCCACGGCTCGCCGCGGCTGAGCGCGCCCTTCTCGTGGATGCCCCGGCGGATGCCGCGACGGCTGCCGGCGTTGCGTTAGCCAGGGCCGGCCGCTAACCGGGCCCGGAGCCCATCTTGGCGACGTTCCGCTGCTTCGGATTCCGCACCTGATAATCCCCTCGGCTGAGCGCGTTCTCGAGCCAGACGTAGAGGACGATGAAGAGATAGCGGCTGCCCATCTCTTTCATCGCCAGCTTCGGCACGCCGCTGGTGCGGTTGGTCCAGTCGGTCGGGATCACGGCGTAGCTGTGGCCCCTGACGATCGCCTTCAGCGGCATCTCGACGGTGAGGTTGAAGTGCTTGGAGAGCAGCGGCTGGATCGTCTCGATCACCTCGCGCCGGTAGCCCTTGAAGGCGTTGGTGGTGTCGTTGTAGCCGTGGCGGAAGAGGATGCGGATGAACCAGTTGGCGAGCCGGTTGATCGTCAGCTTCAGGCCCGGGTAGTCGTGCACCTTGGCGCCCGGCATGAAGCGGGAGCCGAAGGCGCATTCCCAGCCGTCTTCCAGCAGCCGGTGGTACTTGACGAGATCCTCGGGATCGTCGGAGGCGTCGGCCATGACAATCACGACGGCGTCGCCGGTGAAGACGTCGAGGCCGGCCCGAATCGCCATCCCGAAGCCCTTTTCGTAGTGCGAGGGATGACAGCGAACGCGCGGGTTGCCGGCGCCGATCGCCTCCACCACCGCTGCCGTGGTGTCCTCGCTGCCGTCGTCGACGACGACGATCTCGTAGTCGACCTCCTCGCGCTCGAGCACCGCGACCACGCCTTCGACCGTCTGCCCGACCGAGCCCTCCTCGTTCTGGGCCGGCATCACGACGGATAGCTTCACGCCGCGTTCACCGTCCAGCGCTCGAGGTTCTGCTCGTACATCTCCTTGAGGATGTCCTCGACCCCGTAGCGCAGCTTCCACGCCGGGTAGTCGGCCTCGAAGGGCGCCAGGTCGGAGATCCACCAGCGGTGGTCGCCGATCCGCGGCTCCTCGCCCATCTCCCAGCTCAGCTCGCGGCCGGAGACCCGCTCGCAGACGTCGATCGCCTCCAACATCGAGCAGTTGCTGAAGCGGCCGCCGCCGATGTTGTAAACGGCGGCGGCGCGAGGGGCTTTGCGGAAGGCGTCGAAGGCGGCGATCAGGTCGGCGCTGTGGATGTTGTCCCGCACCTGCTTGCCGGCGTAGCCGAACACGGTGTAGGGCGTGCCGGTGACGGTGCACTTCATCAGGTAGGCAAGGAAGCCGTGCAGCTTGGCGCCGGCGTGCTGGGGCCCGGTCAGGCAGCCGCCGCGGAAGGCGACCGTGGGCATGTCGAAGTAGCGCCCGTACTCCTGCACCAGCAGGTCGGCCGCGGCCTTTGAGACCCCGAACAGCGAGTGGGTGCAGTTGTCGATCGACATCGAGGTGTCGATGCCGCCGAAATAGGGATGGGACTCGGGCAGCTCCAGCCGCTGCTCGAGGTCTTCCAGCGGCAGCCGGTTCGGCGTGTCGCCGTAGACCTTGTTGGTCGAGCAGAAGATGAACGGGGCGTCGGGGCAGTGGGCGCGGGCGGCCTCGAGCAGGTTGAGGGTGCCGTTGGCGTTGACGCCGAAGTCGGTCTGCGGGTCGCTGGCCGCCCAGTCATGGGACGGCTGCGCGGCGGTATGGATCACCAGCTCGATCTGGCCGGCACGCTCGCGGAAGATCCGCTCGATCGCCTCGCCGTCGCGGATGTCGGCGTTCTCCCAGTGGAACTCGCTGTGCTCGGCGACGAGCCGCTCGGTCACGTGCGAGGTCGAGGACTCGGGCCCGAAGAAGCTGGCCCGCATGTCGTTCTCGATGCCGACGACGTCGAAGCCCTCGGCGATGAAGTGCTCGACCGCCTCGGAGCCGATCAGGCCCCCCGCTCCCGTGATGATCGCAACCGGCATTCGTGCCTACTCCCTCTCCCCCGCGGGGGTCTCGATGTTGAGTGCCTGGGCGATCCTCGCCCCATCGGCCGCTACCCACTCGTGGATGTCGGCAAGCACCTGCTCGGCGCTGCGCCGCGGTCGCCACTCGTCCAGGCCAAAGATCTTCGTGCAGTCGGAAAGGTATATCGGGACGTCGCCCGCGCGGGTCTCCGCAACCGGCGTCATCGGCACCTCGTTGCCGGTCAGGCGCTGGCAGATCTCCGTCGTCTCGCGCAGCGAGAGGCTGCACTCGCGGCCGCCGCCGACGTTGACCGTGCGCCCGTCCCAGGCCTCCTGGTCGAGCAGCTGGCGCTCGACTAGGTCGACCAGGTCCTCGACGTGGAGCAGGTCGCGCACCTGCTTGCCCTCGCCGCCGAAGCCGATGTAGCTGAGCGGGTTGCCAAAGTGGTGGGCGAGCATCCAGTGCGTGAACACGCCCTGGTCGACCTTGCCCATCTGCCAGGGACCGGCGATGACGCCGCAGCGGTCGATCACCGCCGGCACGCCCAGCCCGGCCCGGTACTCCTCGATCAGCAGCTCGGCCGCGAGCTTGGTGGCTCCGTAGAGCGTGCGGGCACCCTCGAGCGGGAACTGCTCGGAAAGGCCCTCGGGGGAGATGCCGGGAACCGCCTGCTCGGCGGCGATCTCGAAGCGGGTCTCCGCCTCGTCCAGGTTCAACTCGACCTGCGGCTCGACCGGGTAGACCCGGCTGGTCGAGAGAAAGATGACGAAGGCCTCGTCGCGGCGGGCCAGCTCGAGGCAGTTATAGGCGCCGGTGAGGTTGGTGTGGACGAGGTAGCCGGTGTCGCCGTCGACGCCGCTCATCACCGAGGGCTCGGCCGAGCACTCGATCAGAGCCGAGATCCGCGGCAGCCGTGCCAGGTCTTCGGGCTCGCGCACGTCGCCGCGGACGAACTCGACCCCCGCCGCCTCGAGCCGCGGCAGATTCAGTTCCGAGCCGCGCCGGTAGAGGTTGTCGAGCACGACGATCTCCCAGTCGGGATGCTTGGCAGCGAGTGAGACGGCGAGATTGGAGCCGACGAAGCCGGCCCCCCCGGTGATCAGCAGACGGTCCATAACGGCGGTTGACGCTACCGCACGCGCGTGTCGTTCCGCGGGTGGCGTCTCAGCTAACTTGAGGGGGTGATTCGAGCGGCAGGGATAGTCGCGGCGCTGCTGGCGCTGCTGGGCGCGAGCAGCGCCCAGGCGCTGACCCTCGAACGGGTGGGCGGGTCGTTCGACCAGCCGATCTACGTCACCTCGGACCCGGGCAACGCGAACCGGCTCTTCGTGGTCGAGCGGGAAGGGACGATCGAGCTGGTCGAAAACGGCGTGACCAGCGAGTTCGCCGACCTCAGCTCGGTCGTAAGTTGCTGCACCGGGGAGCGCGGACTGCTTTCGGTCGCCCTGGATCCGAACTTCGATACGACGGGTCGCCTCTACGTCGACTACACCGGGGAAGAAGTCCCCGGCGAGATCCATGTCGACGAACTCGTCGCTAAACCGGATCACAAAAGCGCCGAACTCTCGAGCCTGCGCTCCCTGCTGACTATTCCCCACCCGATCGAAAGCAACCACAACGGCGGTCAGCTGCAGTTCGGCCCCGACGGCAACATCTACATCTCGACCGGCGACGGCGGTGGCGGCAACGACCAGTTCCACAACGCTCAGAACCTCAACAGCCTGCTCGGCAAGATCCTCCGGATCCGGCCCAACCCCGGCGGCCCGGCTCCCTTCTACACGGTGCCCGCGGGAAACCCGTTCCCCGCGGCCGCGGCTCCGTTCAACACGATCTGGAACTACGGCCTGCGCAACCCCTATCGCTTCTCGTTCGACAGCCTCAACGGCAACACGGTAATCGGCGATGTGGGCCAGGACGAACGGGAGGAGGTCGATTTCGCGCCCGCAACCCTCCCGGGCGTGGCCGGGGGCGCCGGCGCCAACTACGGCTGGAACTGCCGTGAGGGATTCATCGCCGGGCCGGCCACCGATCCGCAGTGCGCCACGCTTCCGCTCAGCAGCTTCGTCGAACCGGTCTTCGACTACCTCCACACCCCGGACCCGGACCTCGGCGGGGAACGCTGCGCGATCACCGGTGGCTACGTCGTCCGCGACCCGGCGCTCGGCGCCCTCTACGGCCACTACGTCTACGCGGACTACTGCGCAGGGGTCATCCGCTCGTTGCAGCTGCCCAGCGGCGCCAAGGGCCGAGCCAGCGACGACTGCTCGCTGAACCTGCGGGTGGACAACCCGGTCTCCTTCGGCGAAGACGCGGCCAGGCGTATCTACGTGGTGGAACAGGGAGGCGATGTGTTCCGCCTCTCCGGCTCGCCTCCCGCCACCTGCCCAACCCCGCCCACGCCCCTACCCCAACCCGAAGCTCGGCCACCCCTCAAGGCCACCTTCGTCGGCATCAAGCCGGAGCGGCGGCGGGTCGAACGCGGCAGGCGCGCCCTCCTAACCGTCTTCGTCTCCCCCTGCAACGATCGCCGGGGCGAGTCGGTGACGCTGCTGCGCAACGGCCACTCCAGCGGCTCGCGGTTCCTCAGCCGCGCCTGCACCGCCCGCTTCGTGCCGCAGATCCACACCGGCACGAACTTCGCCGCCATCACTCACGAAGCCCGCGGCTACGAAGCGGGCAAGTCGCGGCGGCTGACAATCAGGATCGCGCACCGCAAGCGCCATCGCTAGCCGCCGAGCCCTGGCGACAGGCGGGCGAGGGCCCGCTAGGGTCGCGCCCGGCCGCCGGTCAAGCCGACGAACGCGTGCCAGGCAGGCTTCGGCTTGAAGCGCTTGGCGCTGGCGTGGAAGAGGCCGACGGAGTCGCAGAAACTGCAGGAGTCGGGGAGGTCTTTCCAGGAGAACCAGTAGACCTGCTTGAGGTCGAGGCGGTTGCGGTTCGCCAGCAGGTAGCCGTAGGCGGCCTTGAGCTGCTTGACCTGACCGTGGACGCCCTGCTCGAAGGCGACGATCTTGAAGTCGTTCTGGGAGCCCCAGCCCATCTCGGTGATGTAGAGGGGGACGCGGTCGTGGTTTTCGACGGTGACGTCGTGCAGTCCCTCGACCAGTTCTTCCAGCGTTTCCGCGTCGACCGCGTAGGGGTGCAGGGCGACGCCGTCGAAGTAGCTCTTGATCCCCGGGACTTTGTAAAGCCCTTCGAGGAACCGCGCCGCCGGCATGCCACGTTTGGCGCCCGCCGTCGGCCGACCGAAGAGCCCGGTGAGAATCACTTTCGCGCCCGGCTCGATCTTTTTGATCAACGGGGCCGAGAGTTTCAGCAGCTTCGCGTATTCGAACGGGCTGACCGGATAGGCGAAGTAGAAGTAGTTGGCCTCGTTCCAGATTTCCCAGGTCTTGATCGGCACCGGCCTGGCGATCGGCTTCAG